>Ga0257122_1001527_pt1 | contig 16145 bp, 17 predicted proteins | sample SI106_120metaG_FD_190146 | JGI IMG/M metagenome (GOLD analysis project Ga0257122, IMG submission 190146) | Marine microbial communities from Saanich Inlet, British Columbia, Canada - SI106_120 | ecosystem: Environmental > Aquatic > Marine > Inlet | place: Canada: British Columbia | collected... | reverse complement strand
CCATCCGGGTAGATAACGTAGATATAATCTTTATTGATATCGTAGGCCGTACCATCGGCGATCTCGTTGGCCGCGAGACTGAAGCTGCCGGAGGTATCGATTGTCGTCGCTTCGAACCAATGCCCAAAGAGCCATTTTTCCATGGCCGCAGGATGCCACCCCTCCGCGGCTAACGTTCCACTCAATGCATAATCTCTCACTTCGTATCCGGAGACATAATAGTCGCGAAAGCCCCAGATCACATGTCCTAACTCATGGGCCCAAACGCTGAGATACGTGAAATCACCCGCGGGGTAGTACAGTTGCTCGGCGATGTTGGCGAAATAGGTCAACGCAACGTTTTGGTCTTTGAACGCATTGTAGTTAGGGTCGGAATCGGCCACCAGCGTATTGGCCCAGCCCGCCAGAATCGCCGTTGGCGGATTGGTACTGGTATCCGCGCTCACGTTGAAGAAGCTCGCGTTGGTTCCGTTGCAAAGACCGGCCATGCCTTCGTAGATGATGATCATGCCGTCAACGGTGCCATTGCAGTCAGCATCGTAGTTTCTGAAATCTACCCCGAAGTCCACCACCGCCTGTCGCACCGCATCTTGAACCACTTGATAACGATTGCAGTACCAGGTGCCGTTCGCCTGGTAGAGATAGCTCGCGCGGTCTTTGAAATATCGCCCCACATCTCCCTGAACCCAACCAAAGACATCGAAACTCAAATTGAGCTGCCCCCCCGAAGTATCCGCGTAGTATTTTTTCACGGTAGAATTGAGATAGGTGGAAAGCGCCGTCGGCGTCGATGGAACGTAAGCGGGAAACGTACTCAGTCCAAGATTCTCGTTGGCAAGGTCTGTCGTGGGATCAAAATCCAACCAATCAAGCATCAAAACGGGCAGCGTAACGTCACCGGTGAAGTGCGCACATTTGGGCAGAACCAAAGCGCCGTTGTCCATGCCCACACCATAGTAGTTATTTACGGCGGGCTCTCTCAGCCCAAGTCCCGCACGAATCGGTTGCCCGCTGAAATATTCGGTCCACAGGCCACCGCATCCGGGGGTCCCTCCGGTGGGTACACACTGCGTTGCATCGAGGGTGGCATCGCCAGTGGTGTCGGATGACAGTGTGTCGCCCCATGCATCGGGCGGCAGCATATCGACGCTCATGTCGGGAGAAATCGTATCGAAGGTCGCGTCGACTGGGATCGTATCGAAGCTGGCATCGGGCGAAATCGTATCGAAACTCACGTCCAGGCCGAGCGTGTCGGGGAGCGCAACACCGCCATCGATGCTCGAATCAGGCGCCATCAAATCCTGGCGAACCTTCGCAGCGTCAACGCTACCGTCAGTCCACCCGGGTTTGCTATCGGCGGTCGGTACCGGGATATCCGCCGAAAGGTCCGATACCGGAGGCCGAATATGCTGATCCAAGATGCCCACGTCGGCACGGATGGTATCTCCCCCCGGATTTGGGGGGCTATCCACCTGCAGGTCCGAAACCGCTCCCTCTACAATAGCATCAGAATTTTCATAGACTTGAGCATCTTCGGCCAATACCGCCAGGTCGGAAAAGGGCTGAGATATCGTATCTTCATCAGGTGGTAGCCCGTCTTCGTTAGCCGACCGGCTCACGCATCCGAAGATGGAAAGGAGCATCAACAGAGCAAATATCCGCGCCCCACGTCCACCACACCCTACGTTCGCCCCCAAACAACCTGTACGCCCCATCCAACCAGTATATCAGCGATCATGCAGACGCAACATGGTGAGAAGTCGCCGACATTGTAGGGGAAAGCCCACCCAGCCGCCGGGAAGTCCCCAAGTCCCCCTCCGTCCCCAGATCCTAGGAAGGCAGACGCAACATGGTGAGAAGTCGCCGACATTGTAGGGGAAAGCCCACCCGGCCGCCGGGAAGTCCCCAAGTCCCCCTCCGTCCCCAGATCCACCGTCGTAGCAGGAAGGCTTTCCTTGTAGGGAATAAACGACCCGGTTGTGGAGAAGTCCCCAAGTCCCCCTCCGTCCCCGTTAGGTGGAGAAGTCCCCAAGTCCCCCTCCGTCCCCGTTAGTCGAAGACGACGGTTTTGTTGGCGTAGACGAGGACGCGGTCTTGCAGGTGGGCGCGGACCGCTTCGGCGAGCACGCGTTCTTCTAGGTCCCGGCCCTTGCGGACAAGATCGGCCACGCTGTCGCGGTGGGACGTGCGGGTGACATCCTGGGCGATGATGGGACCTTCGTCCAAATCGGAGGTCACGTAGTGCGCGCTGGCGCCGATGAGCTTCACGCCACGTTTGTGGGCCTGGTGGTAGGGCTTGCCGCCGCTAAAGGCCGGCAGGAACGAATGGTGAATGTTGACGATGCGGTTTTCGAAGTGACTGACGAAATCCGCGGTGAGGATTTGCATATAGCGGGCGAGAACCACGACGTCGATATTTTCCTTGGCCAGAAGCTCGAGTTCTTTGGCCTCCTGCTCATCCTTGTTTTCCTTGGTGATCGGAAAATGGTGAAAAGGTATTTCGAATTGCATAGCGATATCAGCGAGCGTTTTATGATTGCTGACGATCATGGCCATTTCGCACGGTAGATGGCCGGCTCGATGGCGTAGCAGAAGATCGTAGAGACAATGGTCGTAGCGGGATACGAAAATTGCGACCCGTTTTGGCGGGCCTGTGAGTAGCCGCCAGTTCATGTCAAAGCGATCGCCTACTTCGCCGATGGCCTTTTTCAGCGTATGCAGATCCGTATGCAGCGTACTCATATCGAAACGAATTCGCTGAAAGAAGATGCCAGCAACGGGGTCTGCATGCTGGTCGGAATCGACAATATTCACGCCGTGCCCGTAGAGAAGTTGAGCCAGGGCGGCGACGAGCCCCTGCCTATCTGGGCAAGAAACCAAAAGTGTTGAATAATCGGAGCTAGACATGCCCATTATGTTGCGGACTTATTCTCGATTTGGCAAGTGCCCCCAGCTTCTTAGCCGGCTGTGCGCCTTTCTAGCCATCATCGGGGGACTTTCTGGCTGCGCCACGCGTATCGCGGGGCTCAAGCATGACCCCGAATTTACCTATCAGAGACTACATACCGACAAATTGGCCGTGGCTGGTGTCGTCGTAGCCAAAGGCGCATTGGACCTGCCTCGAGAAAGCCGGCGCGCCGAACTATTGAGTCGTCAAATTTCAACACATCGCCCCGACCTCAAACAACAGCCCACCTCCTATCTACTCAATACGATCGGTGTCACGTCTTATAAGAAACTACTCGACGAATACCGCCAATTCGGATTTCTAAGCAAAGCCCGTCTCACACAACTCGCCACGTCCAAAGATAATGCGCGTTTCATTTTTTTCGCGCGCATCGAAAAGGACGATATCGAAAATGAGCTAGACCGTCCGGCCGATGAAACAGCCCGTTCGAAAGACAGAGGTATCATCGCCCGAACCACTCGGGGGCTCGAAGTGTCTTTCCGCATTTACGATCTTCAAACACTCAGAAGCGTGTGGAGCGGTTCCATCAAAAAATACGACTACAACCGCAAAGAATACGCACACCAGTTGACGGCAGAAGGAAAGCCACTCGACGAGACCAAACTCAAGTTTCCCTCTGCCCCCACAACCGACACGGTCCTCGGCTTTGTCTTCAGGGGATTTGTAGAGAATTTGCCGAAAAAAGGCGCGCGGTAGAACGTTCGACGTTTGGACGTAAGACTTTTGGACGTGAGACGTTTGGACGTGAGACGTTTGGACGTGAGACGTTTGGACGTGAGACGTTTGGACGTGAGACGTTTGGACGCGAGACGTTTGGACGTAAGACGTTTGGACGTAAGACGTTTGGGCGTAAGACGTTTGGACGTAAGACGTTTGGACGTAAGACGTTTGGACGTAAGACGTTTGGACGTAAGACGTTTGGACGTAAGACGTTTGGACGTGCGCGTCCGTCCAATATCGCAGCACCAAAACTGCCACCCATTCTGTAACCTTTTCCCCATCCACCGGTTTGACCCGGTAATCAAGAAACGGGGGAGATGAGCGGATGAGAGTATTTTCATGGACGTTATTGTTGGGTCTAGGCACTGGACTGTTTTGGCAAATTTCCGCAGCGGAAGCGCGAGACTCAGCGGTTCGGCGAGTCGAACCATCCGCTGAAACGGAAACCTGCGCAGAAATGCCCATCTGCGCTGTAGACGAACATTGTGAGAGTGGACTGTGTTACCGGCCCGCGGTGGTAGACGGCTTTGCTGAAAAGGGCGTCTGCGTCGAAAGTTGCCTCATCAAGGGCTGTGACGAAGGCCTTAGCTGCGTCGCCGACCCCTTCACGTTTCCAGACACGAGCTACGTTTGCGCCCCAACGGATTCATGCGTGGAAAATGCTGATATCTGTCAGGAGGTCTTCGACTGTGAGACCGACGACCAGTGTATGAATATGGGGTTCGAAGCCTGCTTCAAAGCCTTTACGGTCGACGGTCTCGCGCCGACCGGAGTTTGCGTCTATTCGGCGATGGCGCGATGTCTCCCCGGCCATACCGCGGAAGAATTGCCAGGCAGTGCGCCCGATGTCGCCTTTGTCTGCGTGCCCCCCATTGAATGTACCGAGACACCCTTCCCGTCTATTCTCGACGCTGACGCTATTGACGGCGCCAAGGATGACCTAACTCAGAATATTCCCGATACCCCCTTGGACACGCCGGATGGTTGGTCGAAGGCTCCACCGCGAGATATCGGCTTGCCCGGCTACATGTCCCCCGGCGATTGTGGAGACGGAAAGATCAATGGAGGCGAATCGTGCGACGGCGCCGATCTAGGCGGCAAAAGCTGCAAGAGCTGGAACCTTGTCGGAACCCTCTCCTGCAGCAGCAGTTGCACCTTCGACTTCGGCGCCTGCGTCGTCCTTAAGAAGATCGATTTCCAATAATCCGGCTGTGACCGGAGGCCGGCTGGCTAGAGCCTAGGACTTAGCGGAGAGAGCGGTATCGATACGGGCTTGAGCCCAGAGGTTTGTTTCCCGAAGCTCTTGGTGACTTGTACTCTCCACCCATTGGCCGGTCTCTTCATCGATTTCATCAACCGCACCGGCGAAGCGGGCCAAGCCTTCTTGAGATTCTTTTAGCTCAGCTTGGGCCTGATCGACGTCGATATCTTCAGGCAATGCATGTTGCCCTGTAAGGACAAGCACGCGACGATGGGCGCCAACTTCAACGAAGCCGTCAGCAATGGCGATATAGTGCCATTTATCTTCCAGGCGATACCGCAGCACGCCGGGTTTGAGACTGGCTAAGAAAGGAAGGTGGCCATCGAGGATACCCACCTCACCCTTGTGGGCGGGAACGGTAACTTCGGCGGCTTCCATATCAACCACCGATCCCGATGGTGTGAGCACTTCCAAGTGCAGCGACACGACTAGGCTCCCTTTTCGAACTTCTCGCGAACTTCGTCCATGCCACCCACATAACGGAAGGCACCTTCAGGAATATCATCACACTGACCTTCGATGATTTCCTTGAAGCCGGATACGGTATCTTTCACGTCTACGAAGCGTCCTTGCATACCGGTAAACTGTTCGGCCACGTGGAAGGGTTGCGACAGGAAGTTCTGTAGCTTTCGTGCGCGAGAAACGGTGAGTTTATCTTCCTCTGAAAGCTCATCCATACCCAAAATGGCGATGATGTCTTTCAGGTCTTTGTAGCGCTGAAGGATCTGCTGCACTTCACGTGCAACTTTATAATGCTCTTCGCCAACGATGTCGGGAGAGAGATTTGTGGACGTGGAATCCAAGGGATCCACCGCGGGGTAGATACCGAGAGAAGCCAACTGTCGAGAAAGAACCGTTGTCGCATCGAGGTGCGCGAACGTGGTAGCAGGAGCCGGATCTGTAAGGTCATCCGCGGGAACGTAAATGGCCTGCACGGAGGTAATCGAACCTTTATCCGTGGAGGTGATTCGTTCCTGCATGGCACCCAAGTCGGTGGCCAGTGTAGGCTGATAACCAACGGCGCTAGGCATACGACCCAGGGTCGCGGAAACCTCAGAGTTAGCCTGGGTGAAACGGAAGATATTATCGATAAAGAGCATGACGTCTTGTCGCTCTTTGTCGCGGAAGTATTCGGCTGCCGTCAAAGCGGTGAGACCAACGCGGGCGCGGGCTCCGGGAGGCTCGTTCATCTGACCGTAAATCAGCGCGACTTTGTCGATAACGCCGGCTTCCTTCATTTCTTCATAAAGGTCGTTACCTTCACGGGTACGCTCGCCAACACCGCCGAAAACGGAAACACCACCGTGCTTCTTACCAACGTTGTTGATCAACTCCATCAGCAAAACGGTTTTGCCGACACCCGCACCGCCGAAGAGGCCAATTTTGCCACCCTTACGATAGGGAGCGAGAAGGTCGACAACTTTGATGCCCGTGACGAAGGTTTCCACCTTGGTGGACTGCTCGACGAAACTAGGGGGCTCGCGGTGAATCGGCCAGGCATCGTCTGTCTTCAGAGGACCGGCTTCATCGACGGGCTCGCCAACGACGTTGAGAATACGGCCCAGGATTTCTTTACCGACCGGGCATTTGATGGGTGCGCCCGTATCCTTGACGGGCATGCCGCGAACCAAACCATCGGTATTATCCATGGCGATGGTGCGAACCATACGCTCACCGAGGTGTTGAGCGACCTCCAACACGAGGTTATCCTCTGTGTCGTTGATGGCCGGGTTAGTCAGCTTGAGCGCGTTGTAGATCTGGGGCAGTTCGCCTTCGAAGGCAACGTCGACGACGGCGCCTAAGATCTGGGTTACTTTTCCGCGAGCAGTAGCCATTGCGATATTCTCCTCAACATCTCTGCTAGACGCCATCGTTGGCGCCCAGACTTAGTTCTTCAGCGCCTCTGCCCCTGCCACGATCTCCAACAACTCTGTGGTGATCGCAGTCTGTCGAGCCTTGTTGTACTCGAGGGTCAGCGCGGCGATAAGGTCATTTGCACTATTCGTCGCATTTTCCATTGCCGTCATACGCGCACCGTATTCGGATGCTGTCGACTCCAACGCCGCTCGCATCAATTCCACATGCACGTATAAGGGCAAGATCGTTTCCAGGATATGGTCTTTGTTAGGCTCGTAGATGAAATCGACCGGTGCCTCAACCTGCTCGTCCACCTCTAGGGGAACGATGGGCAAAAGCTGCTCGACCACAATCTGCTGCGACATCGCCGACTTGAATTCGTTGTAGATGACCGAAACCATGTCGAGGTCTTCGGCAAGGAATTCTTCGAGAATGCCGGCGCTGATTTTACGCGCTTGGCCTTCTGCGGTCTTTACATCGAGTCCGTCGTAGTAGCGGTCTATTTTGACATTCCGATATTGCAAATAGTCGCGCCCTTTGCGGCCAACGACGGTGAGCAGCAATTCTTCGTATCGGTCTTTGTTTTCTTCGAGGAACGTTTCAGCCGCACGCAAGATATTGGTATTGAATGCCCCGCACAATCCTCGATTCGAGGTCAGAACAACAAGCATCACCCGGCGTGGCTCGCGATGGGCGAGAAGCGGATGGTCCTGCTGTTCAGCACGCAGTCCCAATTCGCTGATCAGTTCATGAAGTTTGACAGCGTACGGTCGTGCATCTTGGATATTATCCTGAGCGCGTCGCAGCTTTGCGGCCGCCACCAACTTCATCGCCCGAGTAATTTTCTGGGTACTCGTGGTGGATCCGATTCGGCGGCGAATGTCTTTTAACGATGCCATAGCTTAGCCAACCTTAGAGGTCGTGATTGGTGGCGAACTCTTTGCCGAATTCCTTCAGAGCCGTACCCACATTTGCCTGCAGTTCATCCGAGAATTTTCCGGACTCGCGAATTTCTCGAAGGTATTCCGGATGACGCTGGTCGAGCCATTCGAGCATTTCGCTTTCGAAGGCTTTCACATTATCCAACGACACCTCATCCAGATAACCGTTACCAGCGGCGTAGATGCTAACCACCTGCTGTTCGACCTCCATCGGCCTATATTGTTCCTGCTTCAGAACTTCGGTCATTCGGGCACCGCGCGTCAGCTTCGACTGCGTTTCGGCATCGAGGTCTGAACCGAACTGAGCGAAGGCAGCCAACTCCCAATACTCTGCGAGCTGGAGTCGGAGTTTACCGGCGACAGACTTCATCGCTTTGGTTTGGGCATTACCACCAACCCGGCTAACCGAGATACCGGCGTTAACCGCTGGCCGTTGACCGGAGTTGAAAAGGTCCGTCTCAAGAAAAATCTGACCGTCGGTAATGGAAATAACGTTGGTCGGAATATATGCGGAAACGTCGCCGGCCTGCGTTTCAATAATAGGCAACGCCGTCAAAGAACCGCCACCCTCTTTGTCGCTGAGCTTGGCAGCGCGCTCCAACAGACGACTATGCAGATAGAAAACATCGCCGGGATAAGCTTCGCGGCCGGGAGGACGACGAAGAAGCAACGATAGCTGACGATACGCCACTGCGTGCTTGCTCAGATCGTCGTAAACCACCAGCGCGTGCTTGCCGTTGTCGCGATAGAATTCAGCGAACGTAACGCCCGCATAAGGCGCCATGAATTGAAGTGGCGCTGATTCGGATGCACCCGCCGAAACGACGATGGTGAAATCCATAGCGCCGGCCTCTTTGAGCTTTTGCACAACCTGAGCGACCGTGGATTGCTTCTGGCCAATTCCGACATAAACGCAAATGACGTCTTTGCCTCTTTGGTTGATGATCGCGTCGACGGCAACCGCGGTCTTACCTGTTTGGCGGTCGCCAATGATCAATTCTCGCTGGCCACGACCGATGGGGATCATGCCGTCGATGGCCTTGATTCCCGTTTGCAGGGGCTCATGAACACTCTTACGGGCGATGATACCGGGCGCCTTCACCTCGATTTTGGAATAGGTGTCGGTTTCGATGGGATCGCCACCGTCGATGGGTTGCCCCAACGCATTGACTACGCGACCGATGAGGGCGTCGCCAACGGGTACTTCAGCAATACGCTTGGTACGCTTAACCTGGTCTCCTTCTTTGATCAGGATATCCCGACCCAAGAGAGCGACCCCGACGTTGTCTTCCTCAAGGTTGAGGACCATGCCGCGAACGCCATGGGGAAATTCAAGCAACTCACCCATCATGGCGCCTTCGAGGCCATGAACGCGGGCGATACCATCACCGACGGTGAGCACGGTGCCGGTTTCCATAACCGCCACCTTCTGGTCGTATTGCTCGATTTCTTTTCGAATGATTTCGCTAATTTCTTCTGCTCGAATATCCATCGCGTCGAATCCTGAGTCTTGGGCGCTGTCGCCTATTGCTTGCCTTCAAGAAGGGCGTTGCGTAGTTGTTCCATTCGCGTGCGAACGCTGCCATCGTAGACAACGGAGCCCATACGGGACACCGTGCCAGCGATGAGCGACGCATCGGTTTCCTGACTTAATATGACGTCTTTTCCTGTGGCTTTGCTCAAAGCCTCTTTGAGACGTTGGAGTTGGGCTTCGGTAAGAGGTTGGGCCGTGCTGACTTCAGCACGAACGCGGCCGGCATGTTCATCGACCATCACACCATACGCGACGGCCGTGTCGGCCAAGATGTCGATGCGATTGCGGTCGGTGAGCAAGAGGAGAAAGTTCCTCAAGATCTTGCTGGGGCCCAATCGGTCCACCAAACCCACGACCACTGCGCGGCGTTTTTCCTGCGAGTAGCTCGGGTTTTGTAGAACTTGGGTCAGCTCTTTGTTTTCTGTAAATATCTTCGCGAGGGCCGCTAGCTCTTCACCCATCTTGTCCACCGCATTGGTATCGATACCAATGGCCAAGAGAGCTTTAGCGTAGCGACGCGCGACAGCTGAGGAGATCAATTTCGACCCTCCGTAGCGGCGATTTGTTCAAGGTATTCGTCGTTGATTCGCTGACGGTCGCCGGAAGTCACTTCTTGTTTGAGCAGCTTATTCGCAGCGGAAAGAGCGGCATCGATAGCCTCGACTTCGAGCTCTCGTTTCACCCGCTCAACTTCTTGCTGTAGCGTACGTTCCGCATTCTCGGCGATTCGTTTTGCCTCAGCCTGGGCGGCAGCGATGATCCGATTCTTTTCCAGCTCGGCGTCCTTTCGGACAGCAGCTTTCAGATCCGCCAACTCGCCATCTAGATTTTTCGTCTTGTCCTGAATATCAGAGAGGCGCGCTTCGGCTTCTTCGCGTAGCCGGGCCGCGATCTCCAAATCGTTCTTGATCTTGTCGTGCCGTTCGCCCAGGTATGAACTGATGGGCTTGCCTGCGAATTTGACCAAGAGAATGATGAGCAAACCAAAGTTGATGAGTGCGAAGAGGAATGGGCCGTTAGCCAAGTCTTTGCCCGGTCCATAGTATTTGACGATCTTGCCGTCTTCGCAGCCAAAGGATTTGGTCCAGTTATCGATATGGGCGACTTTATGAGCGCCGCCATGCCCGTGGGCTTTGCCGTGGGTACCCAGGTCGCCATGGCCACCGGTGGTATCTCCCCCGCCTCCCGCAAAAGCCAGCGGCGCGGCGAGAAGGAGCAAGAGGCTGATTTGTATTAGGCGACGCATCATTGAAATCACGATCCCGTTTGTCCTCGTTTACGCCCGCGGACGACTGCTTTCGGCAAGAAACCTAATTGATCGCTCGGCCAAGGACCTTGGCAGCCACAACTTTAGCCAACTGGTCCGCCCGAGTTCTTAGGGCCAATCGGGCGGCCGGTGCCACCTTTTCCAGTTTTTCCCGCGCGTCAACTACTTGCTTTTCCGCGGACTTACGAGCTATTGCTAGGGATTTTTGAGCTTCCGATTCACCATCCGCCCGGACGACAAGCCGTTCGGCCGCCGCTTCCTTGCGCGCACTGAGCAGTTTGGCTTCGTAGCCGGCCAGCATTTCGCTGGCGTTGTCCTGCTCGGACGTAGCGCGGGCTTTGGCCCCCTCTATGCTGTCTTCCTGATCGCGTCGCATGGCCAGATATGGCTTGAACACAAAGGTATTGAGCACAAATAGGAGGACCATGAAGATGGCAAATTGAACAAAAACAGTGCCATCGACATCGATAAGTGGTGGGGCTTTATGACCCCCGGACGCAGCGAGAAGTGCCAAGTAATCCATGTTGTTGGGCGGGTAACACATCGAGTCATTAGCTGTCAATCAAACATGACTCGATGCGGCTCAAGATATAAATGTGGGGCGATATTAGAGAAACATGGCGCTGATCGACCGACCATCATGGATCCGCTGGATCGCTTCAGCGAGCAAGCTATCCACGCTGAGAACGCGAATCTTGGGAGATAGCTTCTCCGGTGGAATGGGGATCGAATCGGTCACGACCAATTCTTTGAGCTCGCTCTCTTTGATACGTTGCGCCGCTGGACCGGACAGGACCGGATGGACGATGCCCGCCCTGACGGATTTCACACCGTGCTCTGTGAGGATCCGAGCCGTCTCGACCAAGGTCCCGGCCGTTGCAACTTCGTCATCGACGATCAGCGCGTGTCGGCCTTCGACCTCACCGATCACGTGGACAGCGTGCGCATTTTCGTCATCGCCGTACCGTCTCTTGTCGATGATAGCCAAGGGAATATCCAACTGTTTGGCGTACCGACCCGCATCCTTGGCCTCCCCGGCATCCGGCGCCACCAAGACCCAATCATCACCCTTAATCCGTGAAAAATGGTCGCAGAGAACGCTCGTCGCACTGATATGATCGACGGGAATGCGAAAGAACCCCTGAATCTGGGGAGAGTGCAGATCCATGGTCAACACCCGGTCGGCACCCGCCGTCTGCAGGATATCCGCCACCAAGCGGGCGGTGATGGAAATCCGCGGTTCATCCTTCTTATCGGAACGCACATAGGGGTAATAGGGTAATACCGCCGTAATTCGATTCGCGGAGGCATGCCTCAGCGCGTCGATGGTGATCAATAATTCCATCAGGCCGTCGGACACCGGTGGGCAGGACGTCTGCATCACAAACGCGTCATACCCCCTGACATTTTCGTCGATCTTTACTTTGATATTCTCGTTGCTGTAGCGGATCACATGCATCCGACCGAGAGTCGTGTCGAGATGTCTCGCCACAGCTTGAGCCAAGCTTGGGTGAGAGGATCCGGCGAACAATTTCAGCTGACGCTGCATCTAAACCAACCTCCGATTCATCGGGTTGGCGCTAGTTTAGCTTTCGATGGCCCAAAAAGGTAAGAAAGAAAGGTAAGAAAGAAAGGTAAGAAAGTTCGAGGGCCCTCTAGATAGGGGCGAACTACATTTGTGCCTGCATGGGACGGTCCTCGTAGAAGACCGTTATCGTAAGGCAATGAAATTCCGCATCCGAGCTTTGCGTGACCTTTTTGTCGACCACTTCAAATTCCGGATGTCGATCGATCCAATTTGTCACCCGGTCGCCGAGTCCTTCTCGCTCGCGTGCTTTTGTCGCCGAAAAGACTTTGATCCCTTGAAATGCAATGCTGCCCATCGTCTCAATCTCCCTCTCCACTCCGCAGAGTCACGCCCAGCGGAGCAAACCTAACTATGCTTGCGCCTGCTCCGCGTTATAAAAAACCGTAATGGTAAAACAGTGAAATTCACGGTCTGAACTCTGAGTGACGATCTTGTCTACGATTTCGTAGCTGGGATGCTCGCGTAGCCAACCTGTTACCTTATCCCCCAACCCCTCACGCTCGCGTGCTTTTGTCGCCGAAAAGACCTTTATCCCCTGAAACATCTTCCACCTCCTCTACCGCGCTGAAGTCCTGCTAAATCCAGTATTAGCAGATATTTTCACCCAAAACCTAGCAAAGTGAATTGGACCTGTCCAGCACATTTTTACAATTTTGCACAAATACAATAATTATAGACGCAGTGCGTCAGCGCCATTGCACACTTCCAGAACTTGGCTAACTTGGCTAATTTTGACATGTTTATGCAAAGAGCCCTCCCTTTCCATGCCCCGAGCCGCCGATCGGGAACCCTGGTCATGAGAGATCACAGCAGCGAGAATGACGCCCAGCGCTCCGGATTGGGGTTATTGACAACCATCAAATCACTCGAGGGTCGAAATCGTGGGATTTGACACGCTCCAGGGCGGGCCGCTATAAAAAACACTCGTGAATGAACTCGCCCAACTCTCGTTTTCCGTACCTCCCGCAACCGCGGAAGCCGTAGCCAATCTATTGGTCGAGCAAATCGGCTGCGGCGTAGAGCAGCGTGACAAAGAAACGTTGCTCAGCAGCGGCGAAGGCACCATCGAAATCGTGGCATGGCTACCGTCTAGCGACGTACCCACACGCGTCGGCGACGTCGAAACACTCATGGCTTCGCTGAAGGAACTGGGTACCGTCGTCGATCCCTGGAGTTGGGAAAGCCAAGTAGCCGATCCGGAAACCTGGCTCGATACCTACAAGGAATTCTTTAAGACCAGCCGATTGGGCCGCCGTTTCGTCCTCAAACCGAGCTGGGAAACCTACGAAACGCAAGAAGACGATCTGTTGATCGAATTGGACCCAGGGCAGGCCTTCGGCACCGGAAGACATGCGAGCACCAAGCTGGTATTGGGCTGCCTCGACCGCCTGACCCGCATGGCCGGCGCCCCCCAAACAATCGCCGACGTAGGCTGCGGAACGGGCATCTTGTCGATCGCTGCGGCCAAACTCTGGCCCGGGGCGCGTATCCACGCCATCGACAACGATCCCATCGCAACCGAAGTATGCCTGGAGAATATCGCCCTTAACGGTGTTGAAAACCGAATCACCGTCGAGACAAAAACCGCTGAGGAGTTGCGTGGTCGGTTCAATTTGGTTTTGGCCAACATGACCTACGAGGTCTTGAGCGAAATCCGACCGGTGCTACGGCAACGATTGGCCGATTTTGGACATCTCATCCTAAGTGGCCTCATCTCCGAACAGGCCACGATGCTCTGTCGTGCGTATACCCGAGACCTGGTGCTCGAACCCGTCTATAGCGAAGAAGAAGACGGCTGGCGCGTCTTGCTGCTTCGCGTGTACGCCTAAGGCTTAGAAGTCCTCGAGCAGTTTTGCCGTGTCCAAGACGCCCCCACAAAGACAAAAGCACCTTCTGGTCAGCCCTGAGACAATTCGAGGGGAATTGGCAATTCTGCGTGGCGCGGACGTCAGTCATATCATCCGAGTCATGCGCTTAGACGTTGGCGCGAAGCTCTCCTTAGCAAATGGCGATGGCGAACTCTTTTGGGGAACCATCGAATCCCACGACAAAAACAAAGTCTGTCTACGCATCGATCGCCGCGAACAGGTACCTCGGCAAAAACCGGCAATCTCATTGGTTTACGGAATGGCGAAATCGACCAAGACCGAAACGGTCCTGCAGAAAGCCACAGAACTCGGTGTCGATCGGATTATTCTAGCCGTATGCCAACGGTCGGTGAGTCGCCCCAAGGACCTAGGCCGAAAAGAAGAGCGAATGAAGGAGATCATTCGACAAGCGGCCCGACAATCCGATCGGGTTTACCTGCCGGAACTAACGCTGTGCAGTTCCTTTCGGTTGGCGCTGAAAGAAACGCATGAAACTCACCTTCGCCTTGTCACGAGCTTTTCGGGAGCGAGTCTAAGTAGCCTAGACGCGGTGCAATGGCGGAATGCGGCTCAGATCACCATTGCGGTGGGACCCGAGGGGGGCCTGACCGCTGACGAAGAAAAGCAAGCCGTCGACGTGGGTTTCGTACCCATTCGTCTAGGCCCCCTTACGCTGCGAACGGAAACGGCTGCCATTGCAGGCCTCAGTTTGATCAACTTCCTCTCGGGACGTTTTAGCGACTAGAATTATGGAATCGCAGCACTCGCGTTCTTGCCTTTCGGATCAGGCCATTTATAGTGGGCAAGATGAGCAGCGACCATGCCCCGATACGTTCGAATTCTGCAGACGCTGCGACGGCTGACGGCAACGACCGGTTTTCGAATCACCAAACTCGCTCAGCGGCGCTCCCTCCCGCTAATACCCTCCGCGTCCGCGTTGTTGGATTTTGGCGGCGGTTTCTCGCCGGCCTGGTGGATCTCGTACTCGTTGTTCCGGTCCTGGCCCTATCGTTCTACATCGTCAACAGCATCACCGACCTGAGCATTATCGGCAACGGGGGACTCCGCCCGGAAGCCCTGTTGGAATTGGTGCTCAGAGGTGGACCGGGGTTTTATTCCGTGGTCGTGCTGACGATACTCATCCTGTGGCTCTACGATTTTTTCTTCATCGCCTTGCGCGGATCCACCCCGGGGCTCCAACTCATCAAGGCCCGGATCATCGACACGAGCGGTGCCCCCCCCCACTGGGCCCGTGCTGCCCTGCGTGCTTCGGCTTGGCTCCTCAGCGTATTCCTCCTCTTTTTGGGATTGCTCTGGGTGGCTTTCGACCGCGAAAAGCGTGGGTTGCACGACCGACTGGCTGGAACCTACGTCATTTTGCCCCCCATCGATTGAGAAAACAGGACGATGGATAGAACAGAGCAAGTTGTTAATTCCTTCGATGTCCTGGTAGGATGGCTGCGGCAACGGCCGCCTATTACAAACGGCCTATAGCGGCTGGAACAGCCGATGAGACGGATTTCATGGGATCGCGCTTAGGTTCTGTCGTCATTCAAGAAGGACTGCTCACTGTCACACAGTTGCAGGATGCGTTCACCGTGCAGGTGGTTCGTGGAGGGGCGCTCGACACGGTTCTGCTGGAAAAAGCGATCGTCGACGAAGCCTCGCTGCTCGACCTCATCGCTCGCCAAATCGGCTACCCCGAAATAGATGCGGACTTACTCGACGCAGCGGACGCAGAAATCGCCGCGTTGATATCATCCGATGATGCAAATCGTCTGAAGATCTGTCCCCTCCTCGAGCAGACCGGCCGAATTGCAATATTGGTTTCCGAGGAAACCAACCCCGAACATCTCGATGCCCTCGCTGCGACACTCGAGCGGCAGCTATTGCCTTTTGCCTCAACTGAATTGCGTATCCTTCAGGCTCGGCAACTTATTTACGGCACGGCATTGAACAGTCGATATGAGGGCATCCTCGAACGACTAGGTGAACGACCTCCCATCAGCGGGCTACTCGTTCGTGACGTCGACGATCGAATCGACCTCGAGGGGTCGTTGGGTAGCTTGGTCGCCATCGGCGAAGCGCCCGTCGTCGAAGAAGAGCCCGTCGTCGAAGAAGAGCCCGTCGTCGAAGAAGAG
>Ga0257122_1001518_pt1 | contig 16217 bp, 17 predicted proteins | sample SI106_120metaG_FD_190146 | JGI IMG/M metagenome (GOLD analysis project Ga0257122, IMG submission 190146) | Marine microbial communities from Saanich Inlet, British Columbia, Canada - SI106_120 | ecosystem: Environmental > Aquatic > Marine > Inlet | place: Canada: British Columbia | collected... | reverse complement strand
AAGTCGTGTTCTTCCTGATTCATAAAGTGCTGCCTGTCTTGTTGCAAGTTGCCGCAGCGAATCAACGCCCCGCCGTGCATTTTCAAGCGACTGTTTTTGGACTACGAGGGATAAATAATCTCCAACAATATCTCTATAAAAAACCCTGCGAAAACGTTCATAACTTCGCGCGGCGTATACCAAATCCCTTTTCGCTTGAATGAGCGGCTCTCTAGCGACCGCACCAGAGCCGCGAAGAAGCGGAATATCTAACGCTAATTCAATATTGGAATCAGAGCTGTTTTGAGTCGAAGATGCGTGAATACTTCGCGCTATAGTTGTGAGTGCGCTGGCAGACACACTTCCACCGTTTTCTAGTTTTTTCGTAATGCTAAAATCATTAACAACAGTAAGCGAAGTGTCGTACAACCCACCAGTTGAGCCTGCGGCCAAATTAGATCGAATGGTGTTGAAAAAACGAGGTCCCCACAAGTGTAGTTCGCTTAGCAAAGAAAGTGTGGAGGAAAGGTAGTCATATTGCGCGAACTCCATTTCCTTTGAATATGTTTCAGCCCACACAAGCGCTTCTTGTAGTGTTAAAACAAAACTTGATTTTTCAAGATCTTCCGCAGCTTTATCAAGCGATTGTGCAATTTTGTCTTCATCTAAATCAGTTGCTGGAACAAAACCAAGGCTTTGGGCGTTTGGGTTGACCGTTTCTGGGTTTGTAATGAGTGACGAGGAATCGTCACCACTTGCACTAAGTTCGTGTGTTGGTGGGCCAACACTCCCCATCTCTTCACTGGTGTCAAACATATACAATTCAACACGCCTGTCAATGTCTTTAAAACCACCATCACAGCCTACAAGACCGCCTATTAACAAGAGCCATATCAACTTCATCGTAATGGGGATTCTATCACCGTGCTATGATGAGCACGTATCCAATGCCATCACTTAGCCAAAATCACCCAAACTTACGAATCTTTGGACACCCTGTTATTCAAGACAAGCTAACAAATATTCGTAATAAAGAGACACAACACTCTGTGTTTCGCCGCCTTTTGAATGAAATTGCCGGACTCATGTTTTTTCAAATGTCCAGGCATTACAAAACAATCGAAGTAGAGGTGCAAACACCTGTCGAGAAGTCAACAGGGCTTTGCCTTGCGAGCCCCATCACGCTTGTGCCCATTCTTCGCGCAGGCGTTGGTATGACAGATGGGGTACTTGCAATGATTCCAGAAGCTCGGGTCGGGCACATAGGTGTTTATAGAAACGAAGAAACAAAAGAGCCAGTTCCTTATTATTGCAAACTCCCCTCAGATATAGCGTCTGGTCCCGTCTTACTTATAGATCCGATGTTAGCAACAGGCGGCTCTGCTTCTTATGCCGCAAAAATTCTATTAGAAGAATACCGTTGTACAGAAATCCAAATGATGTGCTTGGTCGCCGCTCCAGAAGGCGTGCGAAAAATGCAAGAAGACCACCCAGATTTGACTATTTTTACAGCTTCGCTTGATAGGGAACTCAACAACAAAGGTTATATTCTTCCAGGGCTTGGCGACGCAGGCGACCGCATTTTTGGAACACTGTAGGCAGTTGGTTACACAACAATAAGTCATGACACAGCAGCACGTTAATTTTTCAGACCCATCTCTGGTGTGTGACACCCTTGTTTCTGCAGCGAACAAATTGTTAGATTGCCCAACAAGGAGAGGGTGTACTCACCACCTTGGCGCCACAGGCACGGCGTGGGTATCTGGTGATTTACATGACAACCCGTTTAACCTTTCAAAAATAATTAACTTGGCTTCTCTTGATATTCCAACAAACCACGTTGTGTTTCAAGAGATTATCCACTCCGCAGACACCTCTGAAGAACACGACCTAAGTTATAGAATGCTAGTACGCGTTGCATCGTTGGTTCTCGACTATCCGACGCAAGTGCACCCAATTCTTGCAAACCACGAATTGTCTCAAGCAACAAAAAAACAAATAACAAAAGGCGGCGATGAGCTTGTTGGAAGATTTGTTCGAGGCGTGGAGCATGTTTTTGGCACCAATTCAGACAAAGTTCTTTCTGCGATTAACACCTTTATTTACGCTATGCCGCTTGCGGTTAGGTCTTCAGGAGGTCTTATGTGTTGCCACAGTTTGCCAGATGAAAACAAGATGAATACATTTGATTCCAGGATTTTGGCGCGAGATCTTCAGCCCGTTGACCTCATGACGAGCACAGGTTCTGCCAACATGGTCGTGTGGGGAAGAATGCACTCAGAACCTCAATATAATGAGTTGGCTCAATTTTGGGGTGTTACACTTTTTTGTCTTGGGCACGCTTGGGTTCCAGACGGTATTGAGATTGCAGCTCCAAATGTATTGCTTCTCAACAGTGATCACGAAAACGGAGTTGTGCTTCCGATTGATTTGTCCCACGTTTGTGGTGCAAAACAAACAATTAGCTCGGCTATCAAACTTTCCAGCGTTTCGCTCAATCAACAATGATGGCTGAATCTCACAAACAACCCATCACTCTCGCCCTTGAGATTTCCCAAGCAAACGGTTCGGTGGCAATGTCAAACAATAACGGTGAAGTTTCCTCTCGGAAAGTGGCGTCTGGCAGAAGAGACAAGGACGACACTATGCCAGCAATTGACGAACTTGCAAAAGAACTATCCATCAACCCGAGCACTATTGAATTGGTTGTTGTGTCGACTGGTCCCGGCGGGTTTACTGGGCTTAGAACAGCCGTGTCTATTGCAAAGATGCTATCAATTACAACCCGTGCGAACATAATTCCAATCGAGTCCGCCGTTGTCACAGTTTGTAGCGCTGGATTTGATACTGGGTCTTACTTTGTTGTGTCTGGAGTAAAGCAAGACACTTTTTGGCTTTCCAACGTGACATGTAAAGATTGCGAGTTTGAATGTGAAGCGGGTCTTACATCCACAGCCGGCTTTGTAGAAAAGGTGCACAATACATCTGGAGTTTTTGCAGATTCGTTTGCCCCGGATAGCATTTTGCAGATTTGTAGGAATTGCAACACACAAATCCACACTCCCCAGCCTGAGGCAGCAACACTGTTGGGTCTTGGACACAGAAGGTATTCTCAGTCTAACTTCATTCAACCAGCAAACCTACTTCCGTTGTACCCAAGAGAGCCTGAAGCGGTTCGAATTTGGAATGAAAAAAACAACCCAGCATAAATATCCAAAGAGCTACCCCAAGGTGAGTTAATCACAGGGAGGGGTGTCCGATAATTCTAAAAATATTGTTCTAAAAAGCAATACCACCGCAAAAGGATGGTAATAATTACCTATCTTCTCACAGTTTTGTGAAGTTGCGTAGTTTTGGGGACGAATGTGGTTTTGGTAGTTTGGGAAAGACGGAGAAATTCGGCAATCCCTGACGCGTATAAGGAATAACCACATGCAAACAAATCCAGACACTCCAAGCGACAAACATAAACAGGTATTTACGACTGGCGAGGCCGCGAAAATATGCAGTGTTTCTCAACAAACAATTATCCGCTGTTTTGACAGCGGTCGACTTCATGGATTTAAGGTTCCAGGTTCTAGGTTCCGAAGAATTCCTCGACCAGAACTTGTTCGGTTTATGCAAAAAAACGGAATGGACATGAACCGGATAGGAACAACCTGTACGCAGGTTCTTGTTGTTGGGTTGAGTGCTTCTAGCGTGGATGCACTGATTAAAACATTTTCTGTTGGGCATACTATAAAAATAGTACACGCCGACGACGCATGGTCGTCCGGTTTTTCAGCAAAAGAGCATTGCCCAAACCTTATTCTTCTCAATCCAAACACCCCTGGCATTAACAAAGAATCAATTGTTAAAACACTTGTAACAAGCGGGTGCTGCGAGCCGCTAATTGTAGAAGTTGCAAACAATTCACACAATGAGCTGAATATGCAGCCACAAGCAACCGATTCAAAAGAAGTAATAAAACAAGCAATACAACAATTGTTATCATCGTAAATGCAAAACAATAATCCAGAACGAACTACTATTATGACAACCAACAAGATAACCAAACCAACAAACACAACCAAACAGGCAAACATATTACTGATTGGGTCGTTTTCAAAGTCCACCGATCCTATAAAAGCATCCTTGGAGGTTTTTGGTTACCACGTTGAACAAATTCCATCTCTTTCAAAATTTGAAGAGGTCACACTAAAGAGCACGTTTGACATTTTTGTTTCTGCGGTTGACTCATCAAAATTCAACACAGACGAATTGTTCGAGTTGGCTTCATTGGTTTCGCCAAGTACGCCAGTTGTTGGGTTTTCAGAAAACCCATCCCCTTCAAGCGTTGTAGACTTTATTCGTCTTGGTGGAGTTGACTTCTTTTGTATTCCAGACGACATTTCTTTAATAGCGGAACGTGTCCAAACAGTTCTTGGCAATTCACTACAAGCAAAAGAACTCAAAGAGAATGCTGAACAATCTCTACAACTGTGTAACACGATGAACGAAGAACTTCAGCGCGTTTCCGACGAAAACGACGCGCTTTGCAGCGATTTAGCAAACAGCCACTGTGAAACACAGAAAAAAATAAAACAAGCATCTGTTGCTGCAGAATTTCAAACACTTGTAAATCAAGAGTTAGAAATAGATTCCATGCTTCGGACCGCGCTTGGATACTTGCTCACACGAATCGGCGCAACTAACGCCGCGGTGTACCTGAACGAGGGCGATGTTGATTGGGGAATCGGTGCATACATTAATTATGACCGACAACCAGACCAATTCCAAACACTCATTGACACGATTGGATCTATTGCATGCCCAACAATTTCGGATGAACCCTCACTCGCTAGATTTGTTGACGGTGAAACATTTGCCAATACTGTTGGCGCTGACGCAGTCGATTTTTCTGGAAGCGAGGTGGTGACAATCGGATGTTGTTACGAAGACCGATGTATGGCAACAATCGTGTTATTCAGGGGCGACACCAAGCCATTTGACCAAGAGTGCCTTGATACGCTTGAAACCATACAAACCATTTTTGGGCACCAACTCGGAACGATTCTAAAAATACACCGTAGGGCTGAGACCAATTGGCCAAGCGAATCTATCGACGATGACGAGTGGAACTATGGCAAGGCGGCATAGAACCACTCCCTCGAGTGTCTATGAACGAACTCCAGACAGCGACACCAGTCGAATATTATCTCTGCCAATAACCTCCCCAATTTGTTGAACTAGTTTTGGCTCAACAACAACCCTTTGTTGGCTACGCAACGTTGCAACATGTTCTCCGGTATTAATATGGATAACAACCTCTGCTGGTGTGGCTCCAAGGGAAACCTTGGAAGCACCGGCTTGTTTTATTAACCCCGAAACCATTTCCATTTGCCCTTTTGCGTGTCCGGTAGATTTTGTTTCACAGAACGTGAGTTCGATTCGTTTTGAAAGATATAAAGATGCGTCTTGAACAGAAGTTATTCGGTTGACAATCAGCTGCAACTCACCTCGAGAGCGGTCAATCTTTCCAACAATAATAACAACAGCATCTTGTTGTAACAAGTGCGCATATTTTTGATAGCCATCAGAGAAAATAACACACTCTATTTTTCCTACGCGGTCTTGGAGTGTCAAGATAGCCATCTTTTGACCCGCACTTCTTCCGTTTCGTATCACGGTGATTCGAACAGTCGAGAGAATCCCTCCGACGATTACCTCTTTGCCATCCCCCACATCACGTAACGATAGAACATTGTCAGAGCACCACGAACCAAGTTGCTCATCATGCTCATCGAGCGGGTGGCCAGACACATGGATTCCAAGAACCTCTTTTTCATGGTTAAGGGTTTCGGGTTGTGTCCAAGGTGTTACATTCGGCAGTTCGCCGCCAACAGAATCCCGCTTCCCTGTTTCACCTTCACCTCCCCCAAACAATCCGCCCTGCCCACTTTCTTTATCCTTGGCCGCAGAAGCACCAATAGCAATTGCTTTGTCTAAAACCGCAAGAAGAGCAGATCTGCTTTCAACCCCATGAATAGAATCAAACGCACCACCCTTAATGAGCGATTCTACAGTTGCGCGGTTTGCAGCGCGACTACTAACCCTCGAACAAAAATCAAAGATTGATTTATAAGGACCGCCGACCATTCGTTCTTCGACGATTGCAGAAACAGCGCTTCCCCCAGCACCCTTTACTGCGCCAAGCCCAAAGCGAACACTACCATTTACATTTAGCCTTTCTTCCTCGCCATCAAACACAACAGAAAAATCTGCGTCCGACCGGTTAATATCTGGAGGGCCAACAACAAAACCAATGTGTTTGTTTTCCTTTGTGTGGTCGGGAAAAATTACTCTTCTACAGTCGCCAATATACGGAGCCCAATCCTCGGTCTTTTTCGCTCCACTTTCAAACGTGAGAACAGCAGCCATATACTGCACAGGAAAATACGTTTTAAGGTACGCGGTTTGAAAAGCAATGATGGAATATCCGGTTGAATGGCTTTTGTTAAATCCATACCCCGCAAACTTGAGAATTAAATCAAACAAATCGTTTGCGAAGGTTTTGCTCAACCCCTTATCAACAGCACCGTCGACAAACTTTGGCCTGTTTGCGTTGATGACCTTGTGTTTCTTTTTGCCAATTGCCTTAATCAGCGTGTATGCTTCACGAAGCGGAATATCTCCAAGCGCGTGTACTATTTGCATTACCTGCTCTTGGTACACCATGATTCCATACGTTTCCGCAGTAAACCCATCAACAATTTCATGAACACTGGGCACACTCTCCTCGCCACTCTTGCGAGCGCAGAAAGTTTCAATTAAATCCATCGGACCGGGTCTAAACAACGCGTTGGCGGCAATTAAATCTTCAAGCCGAGTTGGCCTTATTTTTTTCAAAAGTCGCCGCATTCCGGCAGATTCAAACTGAAAAATACCAGCGGTGTCACCTCGCCTAAATAAGTCAAGCACCTTTTCGTCTTCTAGGTTAATCCGTTCCAAATCAAGCGGGTGTGGGCCCTTGCCACCCTTTTTGCCAACCGCCCCCCAAATAGTTTTATCATCCAAACTTTCCCGAACTAACTTTTTGCAAAGTTCGATGGTTGACAAAGTTCGAAGACCTAAAAAATCCATTTTAAGCAAACCAATTTGTTCACACGTGGGCCCGTCCCACTGTGTAACAATTTCCGACCCACCAGTTGCTTTACAAAGAGGAACAATGTTATCCAGGGGCTCGGTTGCAATAACAACCCCCGCAGCGTGAACCCCAACATGTCTTGCGTGGTGTTCTAGTTGTTTTGCAGTATCGACTACTGACTTTATTTCACCACTGTCGTCGTACGCTTGTTGAAAATCAGTGTTTTTTTTAAGCGCTTCGTCGATGGTGATGTTCAAATCTGGTGGAATTAAGTTTGCTAAACGCTGTCCTTCACCTGCAGAAAGACCGTGTACCCGAGCAACATCTTTAATTGCAGCTCGCGCCTTTAGCCGCCCAAATGTGATAATTTGTGCAACGTGCCCATATTTTTTCCGAACGAAATTAATAACATCACCACGACCGTTTTGGCAAATATCAATATCAATGTCTGGGTATTCCGAACGGTCAGGATCTGTAAATCGCTCAAAGAGGAGTCCGTATTGAACTGGGCAAGCGTTCGATAACCCAAGAACATACCCAACCATTGTTCCAACACCCGACCCCCGTGCGTTTGCAGGGATTCCCTTTTGACGAGCCCAGTCTACAAAGTCCCACACAATTAAAAAATAAGCACTAATGTTTTTGTCAGACAGAATTGTTAATTCTCGATTAAGTCGATTTTTAATCTCATCGGTAATCCCATTAACCCCATACCTCCAAACAAGACCGGCTTCACAAAGGCAAAGAAGAGCCCTGTCGCAATCTTTTTTAAGATCCTCTTCAGACACATCAACATCTGCTTGAGAATCATAAGGATGCAAGGTAAATTTTTGACAATGATTTTTAAACCACTCGGTAATATCACCACCTTTGAATGGTTCGAAGGAATCAGGACCGGTTACCCGGACAACGGGTGCATGGTTTTTGTCAAGATCTAAATCAACACTGCACCTGCCTGCAATTAAACCACTGTTCTCTACCGCTTCAGGAACATCTTGAAACAGCGTTGCCATTTGCTCGTGAGACTTAACATACAAATCTCTAGGATAAACAATTCTTTCTGTGTCATTCTTTTGCTTTTGCATTGAAATACAACAAAGCGTGTCGTGGGCATCCCAGTCTTCCTCACCTAAAAAATGTGCGTCGTTATCACACACGAGCGGCAGGTCAAGTTCTTTTGCAAGTTTAATAAGATAGGGATTAATTGCAGTTTGTTCTTGAACACTGTGGCGTTGCAATTCAATATAGAACCTCGGTTCTCCACAATCATTGGGAGAAAATGTTTTTGCGTGCCATTTTGCTTCTTCTAACGCAAGGTTCCAATCGTCATCGCTTCCACTGTCAACAAAGTTGCAAAGGTGGTAAGCGATGGAACTTCCAAAGTGACCATTGATTGCAATAATGCCATCAGAATATTGCTCAAGGGTGTCGTGATCCATTCTTGGTTTGTAATAAAACCCATTTGCAAACGAATCAGAACTTAGTTTTACTAAATTGTTCCACCCAACCCTGTTTTCTGCAAGGAGTACAAGGTGAAACCCCCCGTCGCGTATGCCGGTCTGTTTTCGTTCTTTGCGGTCACCAATTGCAACATACGCTTCAATCCCGAGTATGGGTTTTACTCCAACCGCCCTTGCTTTTGTATAAAACTCAAAAGCCCCATACAGATTTCCATGGTCAGTAACAGCAACCGATTCCATGCCAAAATCCTGCACCCGTTGAAGAAGGGCGTCAATTTTGTTTCCCCCATCCAATAGCGAATATTCACTATGGAGGTGAAGGTGGACAAATGATTTGTTGGTGTTTTTGATAGTCACGGGAGCATCTTTGCGAATGTCTATGATAGCAAGCGGAAAAGTTACTATGATTATAAATCATGGTGATGCGGCAAATTCAATTTGGTACCCACAGGTCGATGTCAATGCCCCTAAAAATTGCCACCATCGCATTTGGGCTTGTGATTCTTTTACCTATCTTCGCACTTCTCATTATTGCTGGCGTTGTAGCAAGTGTTGTGTTTGGCATTCTCTTGCTTGTGGGTGTGGTAAATACCAAAATAAGAACACTTTTCCACAGAGATTCTGACGGCCGAAAAAATGTACGCATTAAGAGAGACTAGCTCGCCCCCTTGTCACAGGGTGGTGTTTGATGGGTCTAAAGTTTCTCTATTGACAGTGTCTTGATAAGAAACATGGAGTTGTTTTGTGAGCTGCCCAACCTCACCAGCACAAATCGGCTGGTCTTGGGTTCCCCCACCATCCTCGGTTTGCACCATTGCTCGGACACCAACAACCGGCAAGACCCCCCAGCTTGAGTTTGTCAAGAAAACCTCATCTGCATCTAGGAGTTCATCGAATGAAATCTGTTTTTTATTGGTTCCAACTCCCAAGCTGTCAGCAATTTCCATAATCGTTTTTCGTGTGATTCCAGGAAGCACTGCCGAAGGCTCTTCGTCTACAGCTTCTTCACCTTGGGCAACAGGTGTAAATAAAGTTCCATCCTTTACACCAAACACATTACTTACACACCCACCAGCAACAAGTGCACCTGGTGTTAGCCAGAGCGCCTCTCCACATTGCTGTATGGCAGACATTTGCAAGTTCAACAAATTGCCCCAGTAATTCAACGTTTTATGGCCAGCGGTAAACTCATAAGGATTAATCCTTCCGCTCGCTAAAGAGACAAGCACGCCGTTTTCGTAAAAACTATCAGGATATTTTGTGGGCGGTTGTGTTTGAATCACAATCGTTGGATCACCCCCGCCGCTTTCTCCAGTTTGTTGCAACAAGTTTAGATCACCACCTGTAACAGTAATGCGCATCCTTGCCTCAATTTGTTTGTTTTCTTCAAGCGTTAACCCCAACGCTTCTACAAGCGGTTCAACTTGTAGTTTTTCAGTCAAGCGAAGCGCTGAGGCGGAATTTGCAAGGCGATGCATGTGGTCTAACGCCCTAAACACGCTCCCGTTTTTTGCAATCATTGTTTCAAACAACCCAACACCGTGTTGCAATCCAGCGTCAAAGACACTCATGTGTGCATCAACATCATCAACAAATTTTCCATTTACCCAAACCTTCATTGCACCCACGCTCCCGCAACAAGTACAGAGTCGGAAGATGATGGACAGATGATGCGAAGCCCAGCTACAGGCTCGTGGTTAATTTGAAAAACAGCGACGTGGGTTGCTGTTCCATCTCCATAAAGTTCGTTGTCTCCGCTTGTTACCAGTACTTCAAACTTACCATTAAAACCCATTGATTTCTCGTACACAGTGTCAAGAGAGCGAACCAACGTTGATTGAAGGATTGGGTCAACGACAAATTCTTCAGCAAGGTCTGGGTTGTTGTGAAACAATGGAACCAATTTAACGACCTCGGTTTGAACATAAGAAGAAACACTAGATTCTTTATATCCAGACCACCAAGCGACAGCCGCAGCAGCAACAAGGGTGACACATACAAAAATAATCTGCCTTTTGTTATTCACCACCAATTGTCCGTGTGTAATCTCTAAATTCCTCGGCGCGATTCAACAACAACTCCGGATCATTGTTTGGTGGCTCAAGGTCAAAGTGCCACAATGTGTTTGAGTGCAAATTGATCGGCGCTAACTCTGCACCCAAATCAATAAACGGTGCATCCCAAGCGGGCATTTGTGTCCACCTTGTAGTCATAATTGGCTCAAACCCATCTCCCTCAAGCCGGACACTATGTTCCCCGTAATATAAAAAGTCAACATCAACAGGTGTTCGTCCCACTTCCCGGTCATTCACCCACACAAGAGCACCGGGCGGCGCGCTTGTTATTGAAATAGTTCGTTTAACACAACCAAGAAGAGTTGAAATGAACAATAGTGCTAAGATGGCGAACCGCATGTTTGGGATTATATAGTTAGAGAAGACGACGGTTGCCACATTAATCAAACTCATCACCACGGAATGTGGACGCGAGGTAATGTTTTCGAACCATCTCGTCGTTGATGATTGTTTTTGGGTCACCGTCCATGAGGTTTTTGCCATCGTCAATGATGTAAGCCCTGTCACATATATGTAGCGTTTGCTGTACCGCATGGTCAGTCACAAGGATAGCAATGCCAGAGTCTGCAAGTTTTCGAACCTCATGCTGTACATCTTCGACGGTGTGTGGATCAACCGCTGCAAATGGTTCGTCGAGCAATATCAGTTTGGGTCTTGTGATGAGAGAGCGAGCGATTTCAAGCCGTCTTCGCTCACCACCACTACAGGTCCTTGCTAATTGTGTCCGCTTGTGCTCTAGGTGAAATTGTTCGAGCAAATCGTTGCATCGTTGTTTCTGGATTGGCTTTGGAATAGGGAGGGTTTCTAAAATAGTGAGGAGGTTGTCCTCACAACTCATTCCACGAAAGACGCTTGGTTCTTGCGCCAGGTAGCCCATACCTCGCCGAGCGTGTTGGTACATTGGCAAGCGTGTTACATCTTCGCCGTCAAACAACACCCTCCCGCTTTCTGGAGGAATCATCCCAATCATCATTCTGAATGAAGTGGTTTTACCAGCACCGTTTGGACCAAGCAGCCCGACAATTTCACCGGCATTAATGTCAATACAAACATTATCAACAACTCTTCGCCCGCTATAGCTTTTAACAAGATTTGAAGCAGATAAAAGAGACACGGCTATTCTTGTTCCTCGAACTCATTATCTTCTGGCGTATTTACCTTCACCCTTTTTGCAAGCGGTGTCCACTCGTTCGGGTAAAACCGGTGTGCGAGTTTACCAATAATGAGATGCATATCTTTGTACACATAATCATCAAGTAATATTGGATCATGATTCTCAACTATTGCTTTTGCCGTCCAGGTGGTTCTTGCTTTTCCTGTTTTTGAAATCCACCGCTCCATGTCAATGTCTGTAATTTGCTGTGGTGCCCAAGTGCCCTCAGGGGTCACAAGGGTGCCATCATCATCAAGCCGGTATGTGAGAGCCTTTTTGGACATTTTTAGATAGGCCCAAAAATAATAAAAACCAAACGGAAGACAAATGATAAACATCCACTGCATTGGTCGGTCGAACTTACTTGGTGGAACGACACTTCCATATTCATTTAAATATGTTTCAAGAAGCTCTTTAGCTTTTTGCTGTGAGTCGGCAGTTTTTCCAGAAACGGCGCCACTAAAAACAACAAGAGCTTCTGACCATGCTGGGTCGAGCCCGCTATATTCTTCTATCGCTACATTCAACACAACAGCAGCGTTGTCACGTTCTTGTGAACCAAGTTCGACATCAAGGGCTGGTTGTACCACCCCCCTTAAAAGCTCCGCGCGATTAGAAGCTTCAGTGGCGTTTGGAATAACAACGACATAATCCCAAATTCCCCACACCCCAAGGACAACGCACACAATCGCCATGACGATTGTTTTGAGCGAATATCGAGTTGCCAGAGTTGTTGTTAGTGCCACGGTGATTACTTTCTTGTTTTTCAATCCTACACGCAATTTGATTCTAACGTGTGGCACAGCTCAATAGCGGCCTTGTATAAACCTATGTGTGTAGGAGCCGCAGGAATATGAGCCAATAAATAATCAAGCTGTCTTGTGTGAGGAGCTTCTTTATTACGTTTACTTAACACGTGGTTGCCAAGCTCTTCTATTGCGTGGTCAAACCAAGCGCACGTAGGTTTTTCAGGATTGGTAGGCTCTTCAATCTGCACTCGAGCCATAACACCGCTCCCAAGAGCAACTATTGGACATAGTCCAAGCGCGGTTGATGGTTCCCGACATACAACAACTCCAGAAACCCCCTTGGCATGCAGTGTGTTTGCAAGAATGCCAGCATCTTTACCAACAAGTGGCGGCCTAACCAAATACCTTCCACCGCCGGTAATTTCATCCCCAAGTTCTATAGAATCGATGATCTGAACACGTTTTCCGTTTTTTGCGGCTTCATACATGGACCCCCGTGCCTCGCAAAGTTCTTCAAGGGCGATGGATAGCTGTTCCCAACTTTCAGAAGAGCGGGCCTGATCAACCTTACCAACCGAAACAGTTTCTTTTTTGAACCATGCGTCTATTTTTTTTCGTGGCATAAAGTTACGTAGCGTAATGCTCCCGAACTTCATCGGCTAGTACGCTGTTTCCAAACCACAACTTTACTGGTCCGCCGGGCTGAAGGTGAACCAAAATTGGTGCGCCAGCTGGAATTAAAAACACACTTTGTTCAACTGTCTCGCCGTCGTTCATAAGAGCAGTGAGTAAAGTTACCAAAATATGTTCATCACCCGCCTCAAACAAGAGTGGATCTCTTGTGTTGAGCTTGATTGTTGCCGAGGCGTCAAATTCTTGCCACAGTTCGTCTTCTGCCATACTAAATGCAACCGCATCAAAAACAGATCGCCATTTTCCACACGGCACCAAAATAGTTTGCCCTTGATGTATTTTTTTTGCGCTCTCGGTAGACGCTGTTACCAATCCCACAGCATCTACAACAGTAAAATTCCACCCATCATCAGAAATCTCATCGCCCACACAGAGGCAATCACAGACATCTGCCTTGTCATCATCCATTGTTAAGACGGCACAGCCACCCCCCTCTTGCGTGGTGGTAATGCCAAACTCGATTAATAAGTCGTTAATTTCTTGTTCTGGGAGAAAATCCAAAAATTGATTCCAATCAAATCGTGTGCGATGTATGTGTATTCAATACGATAGTGGCTACTATTGCAAGTGATGTCTATTTCTACCATACTTTTTGTTTGTACCGGCAACACATGTCGAAGCCCCATGGCAGAGGGCATTGCCCAAAAATGGCTCGACAACAACGGTTTTAACGATTGGCTGGCTGTTTCGGCGGGCGTGTTTGCAAATGAGGGTAACAAGACAAGCGAAGAAACAGTTGAGGCACTGTCTCAACGCGGAATAGTCTTTGACGGAACAAGTTTGCCGTTGACAGAAGAAATGGCAAAATCAGCTAAGGCGGTTCTCTGTATGTCGCTAAGCCACTTGTTTGCCGTAAGCCAATTTACAAATAAGGCGGAGTTGCTTGACCCGTCTGGCGACATTCTTGATCCTATTGGACAAGATCAATCAACATACGATGCTCTTGCTGAGCAGATGGAACAACTGATAGCAACAAAATTACAATTGCTTACGAGCGAAGGAGCGTAAATGGCATTTCAAATCGGAACAATTGCAATTGGCTCAGATCACCGCGCAAGGGAAATAGTCGATGGACTTGCAGCCCACCTTGAACCTCTTGGTTGGACAGTACACAAATATTATGGTGCAGGAGAAGACTCGGTTGATTATCCATGTGTTGCGCAAGATGTCACAAATGAAATTGTTGCGGGCGAAGCTGCGTGTGGAGTTTTAATTTGTGGTTCAGGGATTGGGATGTCCATGGCAGCAAACAAGGTTGACGGCATTCGCGCGGCACTTGTGCACGAACCAATTGCCGCAGAAATGAGCCGAAGGCACAACGATGCAAACGTTCTTTGTATGGCGGCAAACGGTCCACTTGATAGTGACTACAACGCAATTGTCGACACGTGGCTTGCTACTGATTTTGAAGGCGGCCGCCACCAGCGCAGAGTCGACCTCATGCGCTAGCGCCCAATTTAATTATCCCAGGGATAATTAAATTAGGGTAACTACATAGACTCAGCAAGTTCGGTGAGGAGGCGAACGCCCCATCCAGTTGGACCGGCGCAATACAGACCGCGGTCCCGCTCAACACTGCTGACACCGGCGATATCGATGTGTGCCCAAGGAACATCATCGTCTACAAAGAAACTTAAGAAAGCGGCACCTTGAATAGGGTGCGCACCTCGCGCTGGTGCCGAGTTGTGTATATCCGCATGTTTTGCACGCATATAGTCTCGGTGGTCTTCCCAAAGTGGCAATTCCCACACACGCTCATCGCTTGCCTTTGCTGCTTTTTCAATTTGTTTTTTCAATTTAGAGTCGTTGCACCAAAGACCAGCACAAAATGAACCAAGCGCAATAACCACACCGCCCGTGAGTGTTGCCATGTCTACAATTTTAGTTGGTTTGATTTTTTTGCATGCCCAAGCAAGTCCGTCCGCAAGTACAAGCCGACCCTCTGCGTCGGTGTTGGTCACTTCGACAGTAACACCGTTGAACATTTCAATAATGTCGTCCGGTCGGTACGCATTGCTGCTCACCATGTTTTCGGCACACGGCAAGATTGCTGTTACGCGAGTTGGTACATTTAAATTTGCAATGGCTTCCATAGCCCCAAGGACGCCCATGCCGCCATTTTTGTCGTACTTCATTCCCTTCATACCGTTACTAATTTTGAGCGAGTATCCGCCGGTGTCGTAGGTGATGGTTTTTCCAACAAAACACAAATGTTCTTTTGAAGATTTTTTCTTTGGATTGTGTTCAAGGATAATCATGCACGGTTTTTCATCTGAGCCCTTGCCAACGTTCACGATTCCATTGAGTCCCAACTCCTTGGCTTGTGCGTATGAAATGACTTTGCATTTGAGACCACAATTTCTTGCAATTTTCTTCGCCTCTTTCGCCATCCAAGGCGGGTTGCAGATATTTGGTGGCGTTGCTGCGATTCTTCTTGCATCATTCACAGCATTTCCAAGAATCACGCCCCGTTTGAGACCGTTCACCACGCCCTTTGATTCGCTTGTAACACTGAGGGAACCGAGTTTTTTTGCTCGTTTTGTCGCCGAACCATCAAACTGGTCTACTCGCCATGACGCAATTGTCATGCCCTCACCAACCAACTGGCCTAGTGTTTCTTCGTCGGCAACTCCGCTTGGAACAGTCAAACAAAGGTCAACACACGCGGAGCAAAGTTCATTCCTGCCGAGCGCCCGAACAATGGACCCACCAAGGTCTCGCAAATCATCCCGCTTTAATGAACCCTTCTTTCCAAGCCCCACAAACAACGCTGAGCCGACGCGACTAGTTTCGCCACGTTTCCCAGAAAAATTGTGCCCAGAAATGGCTTCGCCGCATTCCTTGTTCCATGGTGAAAGTGCGGAAGGAACCAGCTTTGTATCTTGCCATACGCCAAGAACATGGGTCTTTGATCGAGCACTACGTATTTGTATAGACATAAACATGTGTTACACCCTACCATGAACACCTATGCCAATGATG
>Ga0257122_1001511_pt1 | contig 16255 bp, 12 predicted proteins | sample SI106_120metaG_FD_190146 | JGI IMG/M metagenome (GOLD analysis project Ga0257122, IMG submission 190146) | Marine microbial communities from Saanich Inlet, British Columbia, Canada - SI106_120 | ecosystem: Environmental > Aquatic > Marine > Inlet | place: Canada: British Columbia | collected... | reverse complement strand
CGCGTATTCCCATTCAGCCTCGGTAGGGAGGCGGTAGCAGCCCGGCATCAACCTGCCCTTACCGTTAACGAATCTTAGTTCACATTTTTGCAAACGATTTAGCCGTTTTATGAAACCGTGAACATCTTTCCAGGAAACAAAGATCACAGGGTGGTCAGGGCTGGTGTCTTGCGCTTCCCTTCTCGCCCTTGCGTTTTGCTTTATTTTTGGATCGGGGTGTTTGGCACTGAACCAATGCGCTTCCTCCGTATATTTCCAGGTTTCTGAACCCATGACGGCCTTCCACTGGGCTTGTGTAATCTCTGTTTTACTAAGATAAATTGGCTGGGTGATTTTGGCGTGATGCAGATTCTCGTTTTTACAAAAGTTACGACAGGTTTTTGAATCCATACCCTTGATTTCGCACAGTTGAATGACACGCTCTTTTTCAGCCTCCGTGGAACCCATCTTGAATTCTCCCGGAGGAATCAATACAAACTCTATACCCGTACTATTCGTAACTTGTGTCGGCAGTTTTCCAGGTACTCGGGGAGCTGCAGGCACAGTCGGGCGAGGCTTTGCATATACGGTCCTATAAGCCTGCTGAATTTGTTTGGTCAATTGGTCCAAGATCAAGGGATCTGAATTGGGGAGCAATTTCAGACCCTCGAAGAGCATCGATGCTTTCATGACATCGATTTCTCTGCCTTTCGCAAGTAACCCTCGGATTTCAGAACCCTTTGCATAAAAGGTCAGAGAAGGAGTTTGTTTTGTTTTTTCCAAGGACTCTTCTTTCGATAACTTAAAGACAAAATCACCCTTGTCGAGATCAGGGTGAATAATGGTTCCGAACTGTGGTGTTTGGGTTCCTTTGGAATAATTGATCATTTTGTTGCTCAGGAATTTGCCTAGCTCGGTACCTGTAACATAGCCATCTTTGTAGAGGTCTGCTTCTCCGCCAATGCCTACCAGAAATTGTTCCCTGAAGAGGCCGTTATCTGCAACTCTCTCATCGGCAGAGCCTGACGTGAGAAACTGTCTTACCGGGAGGGCCGTTTTCTTAGCGATGTGGATATCTTCTCCTTTGGAGAGAGAGAAGAGCGAACCAGAGAAACAGCTGTCGAAAACGAAGAGGGCGTGTTTTGATCGGATTCTCAAAGCGTATTCTTCTATACGCTTTAGACTCAAAGATCTCGCGTCTAGCTTTGTCAGGTCGGTGGCGGCTGTAGGAGCATCTACTCCTACCAAATAGCCAAGTGCTCTTTTTTTACCCCAGGGTTGTTGAATCGTTGCGCCATGGGAAGCTACATAAAAAAGAAGTCGATTTGAATCTCCTCTTCCATATTTCTGGATAAAGTCATCAAAGGCCCGGTCCAAACCCTCTTTGGTTAAATTTTCTCTGAGAACAACTTGAAATCCCTGGGCAATCAAGCCCTTCCGGATGGCCTCAATATCCTTTTTCACTCCCGGTAGATCCCACCACCCGTTGGTGTAGTCACTGTTGCCGATTACCAGGGCGTAGGAGCCGGAATAAGAAAGTACCTCGGTGCCCTTCGAGTCTTTGATCCTGACCAGGGAGGCCGCTGAAATTACAGAAGTGAGCACAAGGAGGCTTAGCAAAAAAGGTTTCTTCATGGGTCTACATCCTATCAAACCAATCTAGAAATCTGCAGATGGGGGATGTTTGGATGAAAAGGCTCGATCACACAAGTGGGACGAAGAGTCCAGCCTCTGCTTTGGGTGGGTTTTAAGAGTGCGGCTACAGAGGCTGGCTCACTTTTATCATCGGGTGTCATATTTTTCCGGGTTACAAAATTACTACCTAAAAAAAAGCCGATTGAAGTCGGCTTTTCATATAGTATTAAATTGTATTTCAGGCTACTTCTTCCGCTAACCTCCAGGAAACCACTTGTTCATTCTTGAGTTCGCGGATTCCTTCCCGGTCCAGACCCCGGTCTTTCAGCAACTTTTCAAGATCAGACATCTTCTGAAGCCGTTTCTCAAAGAGCTCTTTTCGGGAGATACCTAACTCCTTAGCTTTCGTGACGAGAGCTTTCTCGATCCAGGAGCTCCGGCGGGTGGGCTTGAGGAATACCCCTTCCAGCACCTCGGAGTTTTCCTGAAGCTGCTGAACGAGTAGACCTTCGAGTTCCTTCTCCAGCTGTTGCCTGGATTTGTTCTTGAGCTTGAGATCCTTCAAGGCTTCCCACTGTTTCTGTGGTTCGTCCATGAAGACCTCTGCCGTGGCTTCCGGCTCAAGGGCTGGGCACGAGCTGAAGTTTGAGCAATATCTGCAAGAACTTCTTGTCGCGTTTAACCCTATGTTCTTTTGCCTTTGCACTTCGTCCTGTATCTTCAGAATCTCATCCTGAAGTTCAGGTCCTTTCCAGGTGTATGGTCCCTTGAGAGATCCCATGTCCACCATTCCGAAATAACCTCCTACTCCGTTTTTCACCAATTTCGTCCAAACCTCTTCATCGAAATGCTCAAAGCTGACCTCACCGTGTTGGATGAGGTGGAACAGCATTGCTGCATACGATTTGAGCTGATCTGCCTTAAGGTATTCTGGATGAAAACCTGATTTCCAATCCACAATGATGAGCGGATGCTCCTCACTGGAAAGAAGTAAATCCGGCTTTCCAGAAAACCACACTCCCGGCTGGGTTTCGAAAGCGAAGCATGCCTGGTCCTTTTTGTGGGGAAGAATGCTCCGGTAATTCCCGGAGCCCTTCCCCTCAACATCAAGCACCTGGTAGGAACCAATGGCTTCATCAAGCAGGGACTTACTTAAAAACCCAAGCTCGGATCCACCTGGTTCCCCAAAGATCATCATGAAGGACCAGAACTGCTCCAGCTCTTTGTGGATCTGAGTCCCACGAATTGCTTCCGCGCTGGTTTCCGCAGGGCGGTACCCTCCGCAATACAATCGAGTAAATCGATCTGACACAGAAAACTCATGCAGCATCTTGCACCTCCTTGAGCTTGGATTCGAACTCCGTGATCACTTCTTCGGGCCAGGAAAGAAGATCCTTTCCGTAATCCCGCAGTAGTTCATCAAAGAGATCGTGCTTCCCGTCAAACTTCGACTCTTTGAAAAGATTCCGAAGTTCATTGAGTTTTCCAGACCCTGGCCTCTCAGCACCCTTCCCACCCTCCAAAACCTTGAGCATTTCCTCACGGCTTGGACGGGACTGACCTTTGATGAAATTCATATTCGCCAGGGCCCTCCCGATTGCTGAAGTCTCGCAATTCTCCACATGAGAAGTCCGATTCACCGGGTTGGATCCTTCCCGCTCAAAGGCAAAACCTGTGGCAAGGGGAAGGTTGCCTTCTTGCTCACTGGCGTTTTTGAAAATTGCCGCCCGGAAAAAGACGGTTTTTGCATCCTCCGCAATCCGAACCATCTCAGTGATAATTCGACCATCGGTGAACGCTTTGTAAAACCGTTTGATCCGGTCCTTCACTTCCTCGTAATTGTTTAGATCAGGACGACCCATCTCAACCCTCCATTCCGCCAAAGAGTAGAAAACACCCACAAACCACAAGAACTACACCAGCGACTTTTTTCGCATCCTCTTGCTCCTTCCTCTTCCTGGGGCACTCCACCACTTCACCAAGTGCTTTCGCCGCTGAAATAAGGACAACAGCCTTCTTCAAATCTTGATCTGCAATCATAAAAACCCTCCTTTTGATCACAGCGTCTTATATGTCATTATTTGCCTGAAATTACGCCTACCCCTCCGTTAAACCGGGGATGAAAAGTCATATAAGAAGGCAGAACTCTGGAGCCTGGTAAACCGCCGGGCTTCTTTTGATAAAGGAGGATGTTATGAGTAATGTTTTTGAAATTGTGACTGAGAAAATTCTTGGTCTACTAGATAGGTGTACTGTCCCCTGGAGGATGCCGTGGAAGGCCGGAAATGATCAGCCGAGAAACCTGATTTCTGGACACACTTACCGGGGAATCAATCCTTGGCTCTTAAATGCTACGGCCCTGGAGCGCGGATTTGAATCCTGTCAGTGGCTTACGGCAAAGCAGATCTTTTCTCAGAAGGGTAGTTTCAAGTCTGGGGAGTCTAAGAAATATTCCCTCGTAGTCTTCTGGAAGATGTTTGAAAAGCTCGAACATGAAACGGACTCGGAAGATGGTAGGAAACAGAAGGTACCGGTCCTTCGGTATTACCGTGTCTACAACACAGAACAAGCGGAGGGGATTGAGTATGAGGTCCCTGGGATTGTTGGTGATAAACCTTTTCACTCCATCCCCGCCTGTGAAGAAATTGTGGAGGAATTCCGAGATCGACCTGAGATTTGCCTGGGCGGAGGGAGGGCCTACTATCAACCTGCATCCGATCGGATCCAGATCCCTCCACCAAATCGCTTCAATTCACCGGAAGAATATTATTCGACTCTTTTTCATGAACTGACTCATGCCACAGGTCATCAATCTCGGTTGGGCCGCAAGGGAGTATCGGGAGGATTTCATTTCTTCGGGGATGAGATCTATTCCCGAGAAGAGTTGGTTGCCGAGTTCGGATCCAGTTTCTTATGTGCAAAAGCTGGTATCGAGCCAACCGTTATAGAGAATCAAGCGGCCTACATCCATGGATGGAAGAAGAGGCTCAAGGAAGATCCAAGGGCATTGGTAGTGGCAGCGGGCCAAGCCCAAAGGGCAGTAGAGTACATCTTGAACTAACTGTTAAAGTTAGCGGTCAACTCAGACAGTTTGTCACTGATTTAGTGAGATCAGCATTGTAACAGTCTTGGAGGGCTGGCTGGATGATGACTTCCAGCTGACTCTCCAAGACTTTTCTTAAGTAAAGACAAGCTATCTAGATCAGTCCTTGGGGTTCGTTTCTTAAAAACGATTGTCACCCCTCCCCCTACTGTATCAAGGGAGTTGTTAAAGTAATAGCAAGGAGGTATTGATATGCCAGAAGTTCAGACTAAAGTTCCGACTGTAGGTAGTAAACAAGAAGAAGCTAAACAGCACCTCGTAAGAAAATTTATATCAAGAACAGCCCATTGTCCGAAGATGCCTGTGTTTGAATTGCACGCTGGGGGAAGGAAGTTCTTCAACTTCCAGGATCTAACTCCAGCCGAAGTCAACGCCCTTTTCATGAAAGCTACCGGGACCGTACATCCTTCCGCTCAAAGGCATCTCATTACCCAGGCTACAGCTGCCCTCCCCAACAACGCAGGCGATTCGGTCATTCCACACAACAGTTTGATGGAGAATCTCTCGTCCATGAGTCCAAAAACTGAGTTGGAGGCTATGTTATCGGTCCAGCTGATCACCGTTCACAACTTTGCGATGGATTTCTTCTCCCGCTTGACGGAACCCACCGGCTTTGAGGAAGTTACCGACCGTCAACTAAACCGTATAACGAAGCTCCTTACTGTTTTTCAGAAAGGCGTTTCCGCTCTGGAGAAACTTCGACAACGAGAGCAAGTGATCAAAGTTCAGCATGTCCACATTAACCAGGGTGGGCAGGCGGTGATAGGGAACGTACACGCTGACAAACAGAAAAGGAAGTGAGAACAAAGTCGGAATATCTTAAGAAAGCTGTCTAAGGATCTTCATCACTTCTTCGCATAGTTCTTCTACCTCAGTATTACTCTCCCTTTCCTTTTTAGAATACATTCCATGTTTGCTGGCATTTTGGGAGGACTTCATCTTCCCTTCCTCTGTCCTCGGCCCTGTAGACTTTCCACCGTGAAATCGGCATCTTCCATTTTTTGATGGGGGTATGGAGCAGGGAGTTCCCTGACGGTTTTTGGCGTTACATTTCTTCATCTTATCTCCCGGGTAAAGGTGAGGTGTCTCCCAGTTATGGGTCATGAAAGCGTGAAGAAGTGAATGTGATTTGGAAACACTTCTATATTCCGTTCTATTTCTATCTTCTTTTCTCCTTATAGGAATAATTTTTAAAAGAGCTTTCACCTCTTTCACTTTGTAGTATTCAAAGGGTTTTGAGATGGTGAAAGCTATGATTCTTGTGAAAGGTCTCTTTCACTTTTTCAGAAATTTAGGAATTAGAAGGCAGATCTTGCATTTTGTTAAGTCATCACAGGTTGTGTTTGTGCCCATGATTGATCAATAAAACGATCTTCATTGGAAGAATTCTTGGGAGAAGTCTCCATTTCCTCCGCAACCTCTGGTTTCAATTTGAAGCTGTACCATTTCTTTCGTGCGCTTCCTTCTTTTGTAGACAGTTCAAATAGATTTTCAAGGCTCGTCCACTGGTTAGTGAGGAAGGTAGACAATGTAAAAGCACTCTTGAACGCTCGATTGTTATTTCCAGCCGGGTCAGCGAGCTCTGTGACAAGCTCAGCAGCAGTAACCAGTCTCCCGGAGTTTTCCTCAATGCCTGCCCAATGCACTAATCGATCCACGACAGGGTGGCCAGCCAAAGCAGTGTCACCCTGAGTTTTTCCATGCTTTTCAAATAGTTCTTCTGGATTTGTATGCGGAGAAATCACTTTGCTAGTCTTCAGAGCAAAGGAATAGAAATCAGCCATTCGCACCTTTCCTTCACATTTGAGCTCCCTTCCATCTTTCAGGGCTCCACAAACATCACAAAGAAGAAAGACCAATTGTCGCAGGAGCTCGGGCCTTTTCTGCTCAAGCAAGCTATCTAGTTCTGTTTCAGGGACGAAGCTTTCGCGCTTATCCAGATGGAGGATGGAGAGACGATCGACCACATCATCTCTCCTAAATTTCAACTGCCTGGTTGTAAACGCAATGAAGCAAGAATAGTCACTCTCGATTATTTCATCGTTTGTGTACAATTTTCTGCGCTTGGTTTTACCCCCAGTAGCAACGCTACAGAGTTTGTCTGATATCCAACTGTTATAGGTGTCTACGTTATCAAAAAGGCAGAGGTGGCTATTCGTGGCAATAACATCAAATTCTTTAGGGTCATCAGGTAATGGAACAACATTGAACTTATTACCAAATAGTAATCTCCCAAAGTTTTTTAAACATTGAGACTTTCCAGATTGTTTGGGACCAATTAAGCTAGGGATCACTTTGGTGGGCATAATTTCGGGGAAAAAGGTAGAAATTAACCACAGCTTATACAGAGCTGTCTGCTGTGAAATTGAAAGGTCTGTAACACTGAAGTTTATATTGCAAAGCACCTCATCGAGCAGAGCATAATCTGTGGAGGGATCGCCAAAATCAGGGCACATAACTAAGATTTGGTCTCCAACAAACAAAACTCCATCTGTACCGTTTGACTCGACTCTGGGACCTTCGGCGCTACAGACAATTACTCTACCGCTTTCTACCGAAATATATAGTTGAGAAGTTTCCTTGTCATAGTGAACGAATTTGTAAACCTTTGATTGACGCGCCATCTCACTTACATTCACCTCAAGAAATTCCATTGTTTCCTTACCGAAGGCACTTTTAGAATTAACGCCCATCCGGAGCAGATGAGACCTCAATTTTTTTCCAGATGGTACAGCACACAAAATTCCAGACTTCCTATCGTGATAGTACCCTTGGGGACCCGACCTATAAAAAGTCCCACGCAATCGTAGTTCAACCTGTACTCTTTCTTGAGCCTTTTGCTCTCTCTCTAGCCCGGTGTCAGCACCACGTGCCCGAATCTGATTCACCTCCTCTCTCACACTATCCCAGGCTCGGTACGTCCAGGCTGGATTCTGAATAGCTTTCAAGATGGCTATCTTTGCTTCGGGCTTAGATGAAAAAGAGGAAATCCAGTCGTCTATATCATTAAATTCCTTGGGTATGAGAACTTGACGTACATTTACATCTTTACCCATGGTTTCGATCATTTTCTTGCCAGCGTCATCATTGTCTGCGAAGACAAAGGGTGCGAGCGATAACTTTGTGATAGTCTCAACATCTACAGAAGTTGCCGAACCGCAGGTAGTCAGTATGAATGTGTCATTGATCTTTCCTCCTAGGCTAAAAAAGCTTAGTAGGTCCATTTCACCTTCAAATAGAAACACTTTCTTCGACTTAGCTGGAGAAATTTGATGATTCAACCACAAACAACCATGCTGCTCGTAAAACCATTGACTTGTGAAGGCTTTATCCTTTGGTTCATAGGGTTTTCTAAGCCTGAATCCGGTAAAGCCTGATAAATTTGAGTAAAGGAATAGGAGGGAACCCGACTGGTTTTTCAACAAGTCGAGTTTTTTTCGAATATTTTTCAGTTTCTCCAGTTCTTGCTCATCTTGATTTGATTGGGCGAACTTCTTTTCCAAAGGAGAAAAATGTGTCTTCAGGAGCTCTTTAATCATGGATTTATGGGGAACTATTGCTACTGGCCAGTTTTCTAGGACATCCTCATTGATTCCACGCTCACGGAAATACTCTATTGCAGACTTTTTCTTGGTCTCTAGACTGCCTATTGGCTCCGCATACAGTTGTCTTCGAAATGTCGCCCGACCCACCAGCTCCAGTTCCGTAAAAAAACTTTGGAGGACTTCATCTACAGTCTCGATTTCTTGAGATTTTACTATCCAATAATTACATCCTGGATGGGCTGGGTGGAAACAGGTTGCAATCTCATCGTTGGGTTTAATATACAAAGTATTTTTTCCACAATCGGGGCACTTAGATTTCTTGCCTGGTCGAGCGTTTGTTACTCCCTTCTTTTCGCGGAGATACTTTGAGATACTATCCGTTTTAACTCTCATCACGTCTCCATCTAGTGGGTTTCTGCCCAGTTCGATCCAACTTTAATGGACATTTCTAGGGGAATGTGAAGACCGAGTTCATGTTCAACTTTTCTTAAGGCCCGGGGTACTTGTCTCTCTATGATTTCAAGCGCTTTGGAATTGATTGAAAACTGTAGCTCATCGTGGATAAAGAGGAGGAGTTGGAAATCGATTGGATCCTTCAACCCCGTTTGTCTAAGCTGTTCTAGGAGCCTCACCGTGAAAAGTTTCATGGCAAATGTGGCTGAGGATTGGAGCAAGTAATTTAGGGAGAGGTATTCATCTCCTTCGTCGATAGATATCCGTCGGCCATCTATGGATTGAATGAATCCATGGGTTTTACAGTAAGTGTGTAGCCTAGTTTCAAATTCTTCCAAACCCGGAATTGTCCCGAGGATTTCTATTCTTCGAAAAGGTTTTGAAGTGCCTGCCAACTCCTGGAGCTTGCCAGAGCCTGCACCATAAAGCATCGCAAAAAAGATGGACTTGGCTACATTTCGGTTAACCCCAAATCTTTGGGCAATCTCTTCGTAAATATCACCCGATAGAAGTAGTTTCACAGACTTCGGCTCATTTTTTGAAAGAAAATGCGCAAGGAATCTTAGCTCGATTTGCTTCGCATCCATTCCAAGCATCAATCTTCCAGAGCCTGGTCCAATTAGCTGTCGAAGTTGGCTCCCATACCGGGTCCCAGCCCCTGGCGTACCAGTGATGTTTGGGTCTGAATATATAGCCCTCCCAGACACCGCTCCCACAGTATGTATGTAAGGAAAAACTCTTCCACCATAAGAGTTTTGAATCAATCCCTCTAAGAAAGTTCTTGCATGGCGATTCTTACGAGCTTGCAGAAATCTCTGAATGAGGTGATGCGGAATATCCTTTAGAGAGTTATTAGCGGTAAGGTACACCCCTTCCACTGACTGCGGGAGTTCTAAGCCCGTGAGAATTTCCAGCTCTTTACCTATTTTTTCAGGGCGATGAAGGCTCTGTGTCAGGTCAATGTTGTGAGTCCAAAACTCCTCAACCATTATGGAAAAATCTGGATCTAGGATCTCTCGTAGAAGTTTAATACCCTGACCATAGGCAAAAGGAATTCCTCTCTCTACGCATCCACAGATTATTTGAGCAAAGTTAGTTTCAACTTCTAGTGCCCCATCTGACAAATGCATAGCATCCCCAAATTTTGCCAAGCACGATTCTGGATGCTTCTTCGGAGAACAGGCTTCTGCAATTAGATTAAGCCTTTTCAAGGCTGGGTTAGGCTGAACTTGAGACTGAATGACCTTGGGCAGATTGAGACCTTGAGTTTGGCTCACTTCAAGCTCCCATCGCTACGATTGACCCTTAGGAATTCCTCAATGTCCGTGATGCTGTAGCGTACGGCCCTGCCGACCCTATAGAAGGGAAGCGCTACCAGCCGTGTGCTTGCCCATTTTCTTAATGTAGCTTCCGATATCCCTAAGTATTCCGCAGCTGCTTTTCGACTAATCAGGTTCATCACTACCTCCTTTTGTAGTTAACCCTAAACTTACTCTAACAAAAAGTAGTTCAAGTCATATGAGCGTACCTAAAGGGCGATTATTAGCGACTTTTAGGGATGTTTGCAGATTTGGTTTAAATAAAACGATACCGACTTAGGTAAAAGTTTTTAGGGAAGAGTAACTCGTAGGAATGAGAGTTAGCGGCTCTGAGTTTAGAGAAAACGAATACGAGTTTTTTGACTCGTCGAAATGAGAGGAGCCCATTATAACAAAACACCTACCCTTTCGATTCAGTACCACGAAAAAAGATAGACACCAAAGAGTCCTCGCTATTTTTTTTTCAAAATCAAAGAGTCAAGATTGATGTCCCATGAACCACAGATATTCAAGCCAGGAAGCAGGGCTATTTTTTGGGTTAAGCGCAGGGGCGGGCATCCGCTACGGCTGATTCGGTCCGCATGTATGCGGCCCCTACATTTGACCACGGGAATTATTAAGCCCCGGGGCTGGAAATCTCGGCCGGGCAAAGGGTAAAAGTGAAAAGAGTAAGCTTCGGTAAACTCAAGCTCAGGGTTCTGTCGCAGGCCTTACGGCCCGGCGATCCTCAGGTGGCGGAAGCCCAAGCAGTTGTTGCAGGTACCCATCATGCAATGAGAAGTGATCCCGCTATTGTAGCGAGAGCGTAGATCCCCTGATCGAGTCAGAGGATGACGGGGGCGGAGTGATCCCGCCATGAGGGCGGGATTTCTGGATTCCGTGTCGGGGCACGGAATCCAGGGAATGGGTTACCGCCCGCCATGAGGGCGGGGGGGAGGGATGGCAAGGGGGGGCTAACCTGGCTGCTTGACCGGGGGATTCGCGGCTGGGCTTCGGGGTTCTTTCCGGCTTACTCTTCGAGAGCCTGAAAGGACCCCGCGCCAGGCCGCTTAGTTCGTGGTAATTTTCAACAATGTCTGGTCCGGCTTCGCTTCGGACTTTTTGGGAAGGGCCAATCACGCTTCGCGTGACCCCTACGGGGTCCTCAGAAGACGAAAACCAAGACCGCCGAAGCGATTGCCCGGCGAATCGAGGCCGCGGTACGCAGAGCGGCAACAGCGGGCGTTGCCGAGCCAACTGCCCCCACGATCGACACGGCTCGAGCCCTTCTTGAGATTCACCGGATCCTTAGTGGGAGATCTCTTATAGTAGGTTGCACTGTACCAGTCGAATACCCACTCCCATACATTTCCTATGGTGTCATACAGGCCAAAGGGATTGGGTTTCTTCTTTCCAACCGGGGCTAGACGCGGATAACCGTCATCACATTTATGTGGGTAACTCCAAATAAATCCTGCACTTTTATTCTTGGCTGACAAGTCAGTTACATTGGCATAGGCACAAGCCTTGTCCTGGTTGTTTCCCCAGTAATTTACCGTCTTTGTGCCTGCTCGGGCCGCGTATTCCCATTCCGCCTCTGTCGGCAGGCGGTAACAGCCGGATTTTAAGTCACCAAGAGTGGATCCCCGCATCAAGTGCGAGGATGACGGACAGCCTTCCCTTTCGTTTAGCTTCTTGATGAATTCTTGTACCTCTTCCCAGCTCACAAATACCACGGGATAATCGCTTCCCGATTCCAGAGGTTTTCTATGTGAATAATTCTTATGTTCAGGGTCATACCAACCCTTAAACTCTTCACTATCCTTCCAGCTATCCCTTCCCATCACTTCTTTCCACTGACCCTGGGTTACCTCATATTTGCCCATGTAAAACGGGCGCGTGATCTCAACCTCCGTCTGATCAGAATTACCCAGGTACCAACTTTTACAGTTCGATTCCTTCTGTTTTTGCTCCACACACTGGTTGTACGCCTTCTCCTGCTCCCACTTTGGCGCTCCCATGGTGAAGGTGCCCTTAGGGATCAGGGCGAATTTCATGTCTATGCTGTTCGTATGAGTCTTTGGCAGGACCTTTTTGGCTTCGAGTTGTACCTGTAGTACCGTGTTGCGATCTAACCTCAAGGATTTCTCCTGGCGTAAATAGCCCTTTTTCTTGAACACCAGTTTCAGGCTTGTTCCGCGTTTTCTTTTTAGTGAAAACATTCCTGATTCTTCGCTGTTTCCAATGTATTTTCCATCCCCGTCATAGACGTAGACCCATTTTGGTGTTGTCTCTAGTGTCAGAGACACCTCCTTCGGCTCTGCTGGTTTTTGATCCTTGTAGAGATTGCGGAATGCCTCTTGTAGATTTTCACCTACCCTGGTTAGCAGAACCGGGTCTGAGCCTTTCCTATCCTTCCAACTATCAAGTGTGGAACTCGCCGAAAGAAGGTTTGAATCCCCTCCCTTCTTGATCAATGTACGCACACTACTCATGGCTTCGTAAAACTCATGGGATGGACCCCGCGTTATTTTCTTTTTCCTCCTTTTCAGGGGAAACACAAAGTCTCCTTTGCTCAGGATACGATCATGGAGCTTTCCAAACTGCGGGACCTGCCTCTCACCGGTCAACATCGAGAGCCGGTTTTGCACATACATGCCAAGTTCCGTCCCCGTGATATGTTCATCTTCGAAAAGGTCCGCTTCACCTTTCAGTCCATCTACAAGCACCCTCGCGAACTCTGAACGGTCAGGTACGGTTTTCGAGTCCTCGCCAGCCGTTAGAAACTGTCGAACAGGGCGCGCCATCTTCCCTGTGATATGGCTCTTCTTATTCGTGCGCTCCATCGCAAAGACCACTGCTCCAGAGAAACAACAATCAAGCACAAACAGAGCGTGCTTTGAGTCAATCTTGCGGGCAAGCGGACCAAACTGCTCCATGGATAATGCCCTTTCCTTAAACAAGGAACGGTCCTGTGCGGGAGGCGGCGCATCTACAGGGACAAGAAAGCCCGTAGGATCTCCGCCGTACAGGGGTCGTAAGTTCTCCCCGTGACCGGCGAAAAAAATCAAAAGTCTATTGCCCGCTTTCGCGCCGCGCCTGACAATGAATCGGTTGATGGAACTTCTAAGCCGCTCGTGATCCGGATTCTCAACCCTCTCCACCTCAAAACCAAGCTCAGCGAGAACTGCCCCCACCTGGTCAAGCTCTGACTCCACGCCAGATAATCGGCCATAGCCATTAGTGTACTTCCATGCGCCAACCAACAGAGCATAGCTATTGTCATAACCAAAAATCTCTTTGTTTTCCTGATCTATCACCGGGATATAAGCACCCCAGGCGGGAGGTATGACAACCAGCAATGCAAGAGTCAGAAAAAGAAAACGCATCATAACCACAAATTTTAACTCTTTCTCATCATTGATCGAGGCATGCTATCGATCCTGCTTTTTTTGCAACCGCAAAATAGTGGAGCAGGGGTCCAATCTACGTTGGAAGCCCCACTCCTGGTTCTTCTTCGTCCGGAAAAACCGGCCCGGGAGAGACAGCCTGGATTGACCCTTCCCAGCGGGTACCATGTACCCTTTTCAGGTCTCGCACCGCGCTATGATCCTTGAATCATAGCGTCTCGCAAAAGTCTATCCTCAGAAGACGAAAACCAAGATTGTCGTTGCGATTGCCTGGCGAATCGTTGTTGCGGTTCGCTGAGCGGCAATTGCGGGCGTTGTTGTTCCAACTGCCCCCACGATTGACACGGTTCGAGCCTTTGAGCATATGTGAAAAGCTTATTCCTACTGCGACCGGCTACAAAACCCATGCTCTACGTTGTCACTCCAAAATCGACCTCAATGTGCTTCGAGCACACCTTCACCCGAGTTTGAAATTCCGCCTTAATCATGAATTTTTCGCTCAGTCTCATAACGAAAACACTGTTCACACACGCTCTGAGCTGTCTTCCCTCAAATAGTCTAGCCTTGTTCTCCTTCCCAATCAAGAAAGCCTTCATGGAGACTTTGTCTCAGCCTCAGTGAATTGGCGTGATTCATGAAGCCCATCAGGCTTGTGACGGAGCAGAGAAATTCACTCTCTTGAATTCGGAATTTCTCAAACTCCTTGAATCTCCCTTTCAATTTTTTCCTCCAGCGCTTGAGAAGTTGCCGCTGGATTCTGATCACTCCCGGAAATAACCGAAACCCTAGAAACGGTACCCCTTCCAGTACAGGAGCAAGTACTCGCGCTCTCTCCTTCATAGAGAGCCTTAATCTGCATCTAAGAAAACAGCGGATTTCTTTCTCAGCCTCCTTCAAACCTGATTTTTCATCGCTAAACAAAAGGAAATCATCCATATAGCGGCAGTAGGCTTTGATTTGCAGAGTTCGAGTGATGAAATGATCGAGGGGGGTGAGATAAAAATTGGCGAAATGCTGGCTTGTAAGATTGCCGATCGGAATACCCTTTCCTTGATCACAATATGGGAGATTGGTATCGATGATTCTGGCAAGTAGACTCATAAGCCTGTGATCGACAACTCTTCTTCCGAGGCGGGTTTTGAGAATTTCATGATCAACTGAGTCGAAATATTTTGAGATGTCGCACTTGAGAAAGTAAGAGTGGGTTTTGCAAAGATTTTGTGCGTGTTGGAGAGCGGCGAGGCTCCCCTTTTCTTTGCGGCAAGCAAAAGAACTTTTGTTCATGGATCGCTCCAGGACCGGTTCGAGGAAGTTGCAAATCGCGTGATGGAGTACCCGGTCCCTGAAAGGAGCGACGCAAATCCTTCGCTTTTTGGGATCCTGGATCTGAAAGAAGTGATACGGCCCCGGTTGGTAAGAACCAGATTCGAGTTCTGACTTTATCCGAAGCAGTTCTGATTCAAGATCATACCTGAACTCACACACAGCAGTGGTTTGCTTCTTTCCCCGCATGGCTTTTTTTGCAGCTGACAATAAATTGCCAAAGTCGGCGATTTGTTTGTAAAGCTTCACTTCCTGCTTCCTTTCCTTATGTTTCCTTCCAGCCGACTCTCGATTGCCTCTTTTGAACACTGAAGTTTGGTCATGGAGTTCTCATAAGCTCTGATGCTGATAAATCTTCGCTGATAGGCAAACCTCAGGAGAAACCTGAGCTTTTCCATGTCGATGAATGCCAATTCCAACGAACTCTGACAAAATTTTGGATCCTCTGCTTTAATGAAGGATTCGAGAATGTGCAGGGAGAGGGATTCCGTTCTAGCTGTCAGGCTCTGACGCACTTTTTTGGGGTATTTTTCCGTGAGATCAAAGAGAAAACTTAAGGTCTCTTCCCACCCCAGCACAAGAGCATATTCTTTTGCTGATGCCTTATTCATTTCAGCTCCTCCTTCTGGTTTTGTTTTGGTGCTGAAATGGTCTGAATAATTGCCAGGATTTCCTCCCCGTATTTTTGTAGTTTTGAAGCGCCAATTCCCTCCATTTCACCAAGCTGCTTCAAATTCAACGGCCTTAGCCTGGCGATGTTTGCAACCTGTCGGTTGGTAAGAACCAGGTAGGCGGGGACACCGTCGGAAGCTGACCTTTTGCGTCGCCAGTCTTTCAGCAGCTCAGCGAACTCCCTGGAATCTCCATCCAGGGGGATTGAAGTCTGGTTTGGACGTCTTTTTGATGATTTTCCGGTGAAATCCGGGATTGATTGAGCGACGTCGATAGGCAGATAGCGTATCAGAACCAGCAAACAGGGAAGTGACGCGACCTCGAAGAAATGGGTCTGGATATCTTCGATGATGTGAGTGGATTGGAATTGCTCAAGTTGAGTTGATTGGAAGGTGTAGGTCTGGGTAGAAAACACAATGGTGAAGATTTTTAGATGCATTGGCTGATTCCTTTGGTTAATTATGGTTGACGAAGGAATTGTGCCAGAAGGTAGCTGCCTGATTCTATGGGCATTTTGGTTCTTCGAGGAGGATGGGGCTATAAAAATATCTATTTAATCTGGAAAAGCAATAGAGTGGAGCGAGCCCGCAAGCGGGCTCTTTGGTTTGGGGTGAGAGAGGTGCTGTGGTTTTTGCACGCGGCGAGGCTTGTGGGTTCCATGCGGGTTACCTCTTCGAGACCCGCAGGCAACCCAACGCCCTGCCGCTTAGTTCGGGGCAATATTCAACAATGTCTGGTCCGGCTTCGCTTCGGACTTTTTGGGAAGGGCCAATCACGCTTCGCGTGACCCCTACGGGGTCCTCAGAAGACGAAAACCAAGATAGTCGCTGCGATTGC
>Ga0257122_1001507_pt1 | contig 16280 bp, 24 predicted proteins | sample SI106_120metaG_FD_190146 | JGI IMG/M metagenome (GOLD analysis project Ga0257122, IMG submission 190146) | Marine microbial communities from Saanich Inlet, British Columbia, Canada - SI106_120 | ecosystem: Environmental > Aquatic > Marine > Inlet | place: Canada: British Columbia | collected... | reverse complement strand
AGGTGTTGTGGTATTTGGACGGAGACCTAAGAGGAAAATCGATCCTCTAAAAAATATTTCTTGGGAACGGGATTTTGGTGAAGGAAAAGAACACGACTTCATTGAAAAATATTCCTCTTTTTATGTAAAAGAACCAATTTTTCCGGTGGTGAAGGCCAACGATCTCTTTCCTCATGCCATATCCCTTAGATTTAGAGTCCCCTTCTCAGTTATGGGAGGATAAAATTTTGTATGTTGACACCTGACCTTCAAAAGTTATACACTAAATAAAAGGAGATCATATGCCGACATACAAAATTACTGGTAAAGAAATACTTACCTGCGGAGATAACAGGGTTGTAGAGAGCGAAAGTTCTACATTCGCCATTGGGTTTCTAAGATTACATGATAAGATGTGTAATCATGACCACTCTAATTTTCACACCGAAGAAGTTGAGTACCAAGATTTCCGTGGTTATGCCAACTTGCCTTGGATTGACGAAATTCATCCTTATGAAATACTGGGAAAACGTGGAGACTCTGTGTTTTTGGTCAGGCCAATGAAAGCCTCAAGAAAACCAGGAGATATGAACCGTAGAACCCAAGACTGGGATATCACGCCAGACACCAGAAAACTTCCCCGAGAAGTCAATATCTCAGAGGACGGAACCGGAGTTGTCATAAGCGGTGTAACGGCGGTATTTGCAGATGCCCCTGAGAGCATACACAGTTATAATTTATAACCCAAGTATCTTCTTTTTCATCTGAGCAGGGGTATGTGGAATATAGGTATAAACATAAGATCTACCTATCTTTTCCCTAGAAACTACTTTCATTCTCTCTAGAAAGAAATCCTTTAGATAATTTTGGAGAGAAGTTTTATTATAAGAGATAGAAGTTCTGTCCGCAAATTGTTTTTGGGTAAAGGGCTCCATACTACGGATTTCGTAATACATCTTTTCCAGAGCACCTTTGAATTCTGTGTATAACGTGGCACTCTTTACTCCAGGGGTTTGTATCAGGAGATCCTTAAACATCGTGGTATCTGTGACGGGCTTAAGGAGATCTCTAGGTCTAATTATATTTATTTTAGGCTCCATATCAACTGAGCATTTACCGTGACCAGCTCCTCTTTTGTATCTTCCGGTTAAATTTATAAATAAATGTCCAATTCCTAACGCACTCCACAGTTTATTAGTGCCTCTCCAGTAAGGTCGGTATTTAACTGAATACATGTCTGTCGTGGTTGCCGACCATGTATAATGTGCTCTAGGGATAGAAACCCTACTAGCAATTTGAATTATAGCTTCCCTATTAAATGTGGGCTTAAGCTCTATCTCTATAACTTTACCCTCGTGGAAGACCACGATATCCCTGTACTCATATTCAGTGTGATACACACATCCTGGGTATCTCTGCTGGATAAAATCCAACACCGGACCCCACAAATCTGACTCTTTTAACTTTGAAGCCTTTTTGGCTTTCCTTTTTTTGGGTTTACGCATAATGAAAAATAGTATATAATAGATTAAAGAGCCATTATAACACAGGAGACAAAATGAGTGAAGACGAGTTCAAATCTAGTAATCCTATAGATTATGTATGTTCTTTTGAGTTACTCAAAGAGATGCTGGAAGAATCCCTACATTCCACCTTAACAGCCAAAGACAAATTCTCTGGGTTAAACATGCAAACTATTACTAATACCGCAAAAGAGATCAGGGATAGTCTTGATGAATTCTTAAAAAAGGTAGAAACCCCCGAAACTCAAAATAGCCGGAGAAATAAAGCCATCTTTAAATGTTTGGGTATAGATGACCCTTTTATTTCTTTTTTTGAAAAAAATAATTTATTAGATCTCTCATGGAGAGAGATAGCTGGAATTACAATAAACCCGTTCTCGTTGTCTGGACTATCAACCCTCCTGGGAACAGAGGAAATGCTAAATAGCCTAGGAAGGATAATAAACATAGACTTTAATACTGATGACTCTGTTAACTCTATAATATTTCATAGTGTGATCTCTTTTTTCTACTACCACCCAAACGGTCAACTTAAAAAGACTAAAAACACAGACTCACGGGGGTTATTTCAAACTTGTATATTTGACTCCGAAGGTAGATTGGTAAAACAATTAGACCGGGATGGAGAAGTCACTCAAGAGTACTCTTACGATATAGGAGGTTTACAAACAAAAACAACAGCCGAAGGGGGATCACTGTTTTCCGTTGATTACGAAACCTTCCAGGATTCCGAAACTCTGAAAACTATCAGAATAGCTGACCGAGTGGTATTTAGCGTTCCTAATAAAAGCTAGTAAGTTCTATTGACTTTTTCTCTGAGTTGTATTATATTAGATATAACAAAGGAGAAAATATGAAGTTTCAAACCATGAGTTTAGTAGCAGGAACGCCTGCCTGTCAAGCTAAATGCCCGTTCTGTGTGTCTAAAATGACGGTTCCTCAGGATAAGACTCTGGGGTCTACCAATATTAATGGACGAAATTTAAAGAAAGGTTTATTATTTGCGGAGAGATCCGGAGTAACAACGGTCTTGATTACAGGAAAGGGGGAACCCACTCTATATCCACTTGATATTTCCGAATACCTACATTACTTAGATAACTATGATATCCCTTTCGTGGAGCTTCAAAGTAATATGTTGCTTTGTAAAAAATTATATGAGAATGGCACTCTAGATAGATGGTATGAGAACGGTCTTAACACTATCTGTATTAGTATTGTTCACTATGATAACGAAAAAAATGCGGAGATCTATACTCCCGGAAAGGAATACCCAGATTTATCAGAGACGTTATCTATGTTACATGAAATAGGGTATACGGTGAGACTTAGTTGTGTTGGTGTTCAAGGTTACATTGATGACATCGAATCCTTCCAAGGATTAATGAACTTTGCCAAGGAGAACAACGTAGCTCAGGTTTCCTACTGTCCTATGACTAATGCCGGGAATTCTAAAAACGGTAAAGTTTCTGAATGGATTGAAAAACATGCTCTCAAATTCTATTTTAACATAGCTGAGCATGTGAGAGTGAATGGAACTCTCTTGATGAACTTAGTTCACGGAGCCCAAGTGTTTGACCTAGATGGACAGAATATCTGCCTAAAGAACTGCTTGACTCGTGACCCAGAAGAAGATACCATTCGTCAACTTATTTTCTTCCCCGACGGAAAGCTTACTTACGACTGGGAATACGAAGGAGCTAGAATATTATGATCGGTGCGTTATGTTTTGGATTAATGGTAGCAATATCCCTCTCAGCGGTGATAATTCATCACTATAAAGCTGAGCTGGAGGTTACCCACAAAGATAACCAGCTCTTGCGTAAAACTATAAAGAGAACTGAAGCTGAGAAGTCTTCGTTATCTTTAAGTTATGACCTAATTGCTAGAAGATCCCGTAAGTTTATACCTGATGACGAATACAGAAAAATGCACGATGAAATCAGGGAAATAAAAAGGAAAAGCAAAGAGACCTTGCAACAACACGAAGAACTAAGTCAAAAGCTGGACGAGTCAATTCAGAAGATCGCCTGATGGAGCACAATAAGACTTAACAATTGTTTCTATTGCTTGATAACATCCTTGATGAATATGGGTTTTATAATTATCACGAACTATCTGAAAAAAGTCTAGTGTAACTGAAAGAGGGGCCTCCACTATGAAAAGAGCCTTAAACACAGAAGTTAGCTCTTCCGGAACATACGGAGAAGAGAAACTGCCCAAGAAAGCAAGAACATTATCCATCTCATTATCTGACTTCAAATTACCAGGAGAATCCGGAAAAGTTCTGGTTATGGTATAACTGTCTAGGTCTTTTTTAAATTCACTAGCAAGATCAAAAATCATTAAATACACCTTCCATATAACTAAAGATTATGTTACCATTATACAAAACACTATAAAGGAATGCAATAACTATGAGCAAAGATTTAATAAAAGTGAAACAACTAAGAGATATCACAGGTCTTGGATTAACTCAGTGTAAAACCGCATTGGAAGAAACCTCCTGGGATCTAGGCAAGGCAGAAGACTACCTCAGGGTAAACGGGTCATACTCTAAAAAATTAGATTCTAGGAATGCCTCTGACGGTTCTATTTTTATTTGGTCTGGATCAGTCTCCTCCAAAACAATGATCCACCTAGCCTGTGAAACTGATTTTGTAGCCCAAAATTCCTCTTTTTGCGGGGCTGGTCTTCAGATCGCCAAAATTGTTAATAGTTTGGGTCTCGAATCCGCTGACCAAGCCAATGAGTCTGATGAGATTGTTGCTTTATTAGACGAGGTTAAATCGAAAGTGAAAGAGAATGTAGTCCTGAAAGAAGTAGTCACACTCTCCGGAGATCAGAGTTCTGTTTTTCATTATCTCCACAATAACAACTCCATTGGGGTTCTTCTTGAGATCTCTGGTATCAATACTGAAGATGACGAATCAGTGGAGATGGCGCAAAATATTTGCCTACACATCGCTGCATCCAAACCTGTTTCTTTGTGTAAAGAAAGTATCCCTGAAGATACCTTACAACGAGAAAAGGGTATCCACCTAGCCCAACTTAAGGGTATGGAGGGTAAACCTGAAGAAATTAGAAATAAGATAGTAAATGGTAAGTTAGCAAAGTTTTACAAAGAGGTATGTCTCCTAGAACAACCTTATGTGAAGGATACAAGTGTGTCTGTAGGGAAATACATCGAAAATTCAAATAAATTTCTAGGTACTGGAATATCTGTTATAAGGTTTTCAAGGTATTCAAAATAACACGTAATTTTTGAAAGGATTAACATGTTGCTAAAGATTCTATTTGTTTTAACACTACTAGCCATTCTTCCTATGGTTTTGTATGTAGGATTTTTAATTTCCAGTAGAACCTGGACTTTTTTAGGTTTAGGTATCTGGAAAAGAATTGTTGCGTTTGAGAAAAGCAAGGAACCCCAAAATTCTAAGAAATTAGAGGAGGCCGAATTGATCTTGATGCAGCTAGAGTTAAATAAGGATTTTATTGATCAACTAGGTTCTTACTATGAGACAAAGCTACCCGATATCCTTTTTGATATGAAGGAGAATTGGTCCACCATAAAAAATCTACCTTTGATCTGGAATTATATCTACAGTATTGTATTAGGCTGGCTGTACCTTGTTCAGTTAAAGCTAAGAGGAGAGATAAAAGAGGACTCCGATGAATGAGTTGAATGAAGTTGGTATAACTATTCAAAATCAAACCCAAGGGTTGGATTTAAGTAAGCCTACCAATTTTTACTGCGGTTTTGATGCCACAGCAAGTTCTCTCCATGTTGGTCACCTTTTCATGTTGAAAACAATCTCTAGAATGGCTAAGTGTGGGCATTACCCATCTATTTTAATAGGGGACGCCACAGCTCTCATCGGAGACCCTTCCGGAAGAGATAAAGAAAGAGAGACATTAGACTGCTCTGAAGATAACGCTGAAAGTATTCGAGAACAGGTAGATGGTTTACTGTCTAAAACTGGTGTAGATTTCTATATCGTAAAAAATAGCTTCTGGCTCGATAGACTCCACTTTTTAGATGTTTTACATAAATATGGAAACCATTTTCGTGTGAACGAAATGTTATCTAAATCATCTGTAGAAAACAGGTTATCCTCGGACGAAGGGATGTCTTTAAAAGAATTTATGTACCAAGTAATTCAAGCTATGGATTTTGAGCATTTGTATAAAACTTTTGATTGTACCCTTCAAATAGGGGGCTCGGATCAATGGGGAAACATAACAGCTGGAGCTTCTTTAGTTAGAAAAATTCACGGTAAACAGGTTCACGGATTAACCTTTCCGTTATTAATGGATAGCAACGGGAATAAAATGAGTAAAACTGGAAAGGGAGGAACTATCTGGCTAGATCCTGATTTAACTAGTCCTTTCGATTTTTACCAATTCTGGCTTAACCAGCCTGATTCCCTGATTCCCAATTTACTCTCTATAGCTTCTGGAAATAAAGACGAGTATAACCATTTTCTGGGGTGTTTGTCGGATTCTCCGGAGAAAAGGGAAGCCCAGAAATTTATTGCTAAAAACCTGACCTCTTGGGTACATAATGAGCTATTCTCGGAAGCTTCTGAATCAATGTATGAGTACCTGTCAACCAAGGTGACCTCAAGGGAAATTATAGCAGAAGTTTTTAGTAAATACGAACATATACTTCCTTCATCTTCTCTTGATTCCAACTTCAAGATCTCTTCAGTTTTGGTTTCAATTGGGTTAGCTACTTCCTTAGGGGATGCCAGAAGAAAAATAAAAGGAAACGGAATATCTATAAATAAGATAAAGATTACCAAAGATAGCACTCTTTGTGATATTATGGACTCTGGTATAGGGATAATACAATCTGGAAAACAGAACCTTCATCTTATAAGGAGATTAAAATGATCACTTTAAGAATAAATCTAGAGCACTTATGTGATGCCGTATTCAGTCCTATGGTAGAGGAGAAAAGAACCGCCTCTGTTACTTTGAAGGGGACCCAAGGACAAAAAGACGAAGTTATTCTCCGTGAGATCATAGAACCTTCTCTAACCTCAGGATTTAATTTTCCCGTTAGGAAAACTGAAGATATCCTTAGAGAAAGATTCTCCAAGATTGGGCTGGAAGTTTCCTCGGTGAACGGCTTCAACGGACACAATCTCGTAGGCACAGCTTTTAAAAGGACTCCGTATCTCCATTATATGGATGTAGCTCCTCTAGTTAGGGAGTATATGGACTTACTCGATTTAAGTCCTTCGCAAGTAAGAGTTTTATGGGAATCGTAATATTTGGCTCCCCCGGATCAGGAAAAGGAACGCAGTCCTCTCTGCTAGAGAGGTATTGTGGATTCTATCATATTTCCACCGGAGAACTTCTCAGGGAAGCCACTAACAGTTCCTCGGAAACCGGGAGACAAATAAAGGGCCTCATCGACAAGGGAAACTTTGTTCCTTCAGCCCTTATTGCTAAGGTTGTAGCCGACAAAATAAAATCTACTGGAAACAACTTTATACTCGATGGGTTTCCTAGAACTATAGATCAGGCTTACTATGTAATAAATAATCCAGAGATGTTCGATATCCAACTGGCTGTTTATCTCAGAGTGGAAGAGGCTGTTGTCAAACAAAGGCTGGAAAACCGTAGGGTGTGCTCTAAGTGTGGGAGTAATTCGGTGTCCTTCTGTCCCACACATCCCAAAGCAAGATTAATAAAACGAAGAGATGACTCTACTTCCAGCATAAAAAAGAGGCTAATCTTATATACCGAAAAAACCCTTCCAGTTTTAAAACTTATAAAGGGTAGATACCCACTACTAACTGTTGATGCCACTCTAGATCCTCTAGAAATCTTTACGAATACAAAATCTATCTTAGAAAGAATTGACACTCTATAATAATTATAGTACTATAGTTATTAGGAGGTCAGTAATGATTGATAGGTTTATAAAAGGGAATTATTTTCTGAGTAATTTCTCTAACTCATTTGTAACCGATGAACTCGGAATACAGTACCCAACAATAGAACATGCTTACCAAGCTTCTAAGACTCTAGATAAAGAAAAAAGACTTCAACTAAAAAAATCATCCAGAACTCCCGGTATCTCTAAGAAATTAGGAAATGAGATTAAATTGCGCTCAGACTGGGAAGAGGTGAAGTTTGGCGTGATGGAGTATTTCCTGAGACAGAAATTCAAACCAGAGACCTTCTTAGCCAAAAGATTGATCAGCACTCATCCTCACGAATTGGTTGAAGGGAATTATCATGATGACAAAATCTGGGGATTCTGTCTAAAGACCAAAAGAGGGGAAAACAATTTGGGAAAAATTTTAATGAAAATTAGAAATGATCTGATAGGAGCCCCTAGTGAAAACAACTAGAGTGGCCTCTGTATCCATTAATCAAACTTCCTTAGACTGGGATGGAAACTACAACAGAATTAAAGCTGCTCTAATAGAGGTCTCCAAGGAAAACCCTAAGATTATAGTTTTCCCGGAACTTTGTATTTCCGGGTACGGTTGCGAAGACGCTTTCTTGAGGGAAGAAACTCTAACCAGAAGCTGGGACATGCTTCAAGAACTTCTTTTGGATTACAGGACTATATTCAGAGATACTTCGGTAGTATGTTGCCTTGGATTACCCGTTATGTACAACGATGCTATTTATAACTCTGTGGCTGTTATACAGGATTCCAAGATAGTAGGTATAGTTCCCAAGCAATGTTTAGCAAATGAAGGGGTACATTATGAAAGACGGTGGTTCACTCCTTGGGAATCCTCAAGAATAACCAAATTAGCCAAGAGGCACCATCCTGAGGCTCCAGGAATACCTTTTGGGGACCTAATATTTTCAGGATATCCCATTAAATTTGGGTTCGAAATTTGCGAGGATGGCTGGAACTACAAAAGACCCGGAATTAATCTCTCCGAGAGAGGGGTGAACATTATCCTAAATCCCAGCGCATCTCATTTCAGCGTAGGAAAACACGAGACCCGACAACAGTTTATTTTAGAGGGAACCAGAGCCTTCAATTGCGCTTATGTTTATTCTAATCTAATGGGGTGTGAGTCCGGGAGAATAATTTATGATGGTGGAACCGTTATAGCTAACCAAAACAAAATCCTGAAACAAGGAAAAAGATTTTCATTTAAGGATTTCGATTTTATTACCGAAACAGTAGAAGTGAGATCTAATCAAATTAGTAAAACACAAATAATAAATAGGTCTAGTCAAGAGTATCCCTTTGTGAGTCTCAGGGATCTTGGCACAGACGAAGTCCCGGTTCTATCTGCCGAGAATTCCATCATCAAAAGTAACAAATATGACGAAATAAGTGAGGCTGTAGCACTAGGTCTAAAGGATTACCTCAGGAAAACCAAAAGCAAAGGTTTTGTGGTTAGTCTAAGTGGAGGAGCAGACAGTTCCAGTGTATCTTTAATGGTCCATATTATGGTCCAGATTCTGATTACCACTTTCAATAGAACAGAATTTAATGAGATCTTCCCGCAATTTAAGGATGATACTTTCGAATACACTGATAAAGGTCTCACTAACCATCTGCTAAGGTGTATGTACCAATCAACTGAAAATAGCTCAGAACATACAAGAAATATGGCTAAATTACTCTGTGATAACACCGGAGCAGACTTTAAAGAAATCGATGTAAATGATATCTTTAAAAAGTACAAAGAGCTTCTAGAAACTGCTTACGGATTTGAATTTTCCTGGGAAAAGCACGATATAAGTCTACAAAATCTACAGGCCCGAGTAAGATCTCCGGGAATCTGGGCCGTAGCCAATCTAACTAATTCCTTACTTCTCACCACTTCTAATAGGAGTGAAGCAGCTGTTGGTTATGCGAGTATGGATGGGGATACCTCAGGAGGACTCGCCCCTATAGCAGGCTTAAGTAAGACCGTAGTTCTCGAATGGTTAGCTCACCACAAAAGGACCGGGTTTAGCTGGTTAGAACCAATCTGTGACCAGAAACCTACAGCTGAGCTACGACCAGAAGACCAGAGCGACGAAGAAGACTTAATGCCTTATGAGATCCTTAATCTGATAGAAGAGCAAGCATTCCTTTATAAAAGGGGTCCACGAGATATCTTAAAGATATTAAGAAAAAATTATCCTCAATATGAAACAGAAGGAAGGTTACTGCTTTGGGTAAAAAAGTTCTTCAGACTCTGGTCTATTAATCAATGGAAGCGGGAAAGATATGCTCCAGCTTTCCATTTGGATGACCGAAGTTTAGACCCTAAAACATGGTGTAGGTTCCCAATACTAAATGGTCAATTTGAAAAGGAGCTATCCGAGCTATCATGACAAAACCGTGGATTGTGACTGTTATTGTGTTATGTTGCCTGTCCTTTTTGATGGGAAAAGAGCTATTCCCAGAAAGGCAGATAATAGAAATTATTTCCCCCGTAGAGATAGTGAAAACAATAGAAGTTCCTGTTGATACCGAAGAACTAGACAGAATTGCCCGTGAATCAGCGAAAACCATACAACACTTAAAAGAAGAGTTAATCATTGGCACGGAATCTTTTAATATCCTCAAGAGTAAGACGGAAGGCATTCAGCAAGAAGTTATTCAAAGGGATATTTATATGGCCGGAATCTCTTTTTTATGGGACCCCAGAAAACAAGCTTACGTAGAAGATGTGCTATCTTTTAAAGATATACAAAATATAAAGAATGCACTTTTTCACCAAAGCATTGATAATTAGTTGTTTATAAGGTATACTTGACTATACACGCCTCACTAGACCGCTATGGATACGGAGCGGATTGTAGATCCGCCGTCACTATGACCAGGAAGGTTCGATTCCTTCGTGGGGCACTTCTAACAAAGGAGACTCGTGTGAACCTGGACGAAATCAAAGCTCTCAAGGCTGGGAATAAAGTTTGGCTTAACGATAGGTTCCGTACTGTGGAATACCTAGTAGAGTCTCCTGTCATAATTTTGTCTCCTGGAACTGTAGAATCTCTAAGAATAAAATTATCCCACCAAGGAAACAAAAGTACCCTTCAATTCCTAAGCACTAATCCCCCCGGTTTATTTTATCCTGGGGACCCTAGGTGCCCATACCCCATAAAATTTAATAATGGAGGAATAGCGATATGAGTAACCACCGTTTCAATAAAAATTGTGACCTCTGCGGGGGTCCTATTAGAAGCTGGGAAAAAAACTTCGGGATAGGAACCAAACCCGATAAAGAAAGATACGCCCATAATGATTGTGTTTCTGAAGCTATAGATACCGAAAGATCTAAAACCCACGTGAACAAAGGGGTACAAAAACATCACAGGCGTCTCCTGGACAAAAATGAACATTGCCACTTTTGTGGTGGTATCATATACTGTGATAGAACAGTTATCTTTATAGAGGGGGAAACCTCTAGATTTCTAAAACCCGTTCACCGAAGTTGTGTAAGATAAGATTTGACATCCTTGGAAATACAAGGTATCATTTAAGTGAGGTAAAATTATGGAAGACATGAAAAAAATTGCATTAAATATTTTCTTGGCCTTAACTGGGATTTCTGTTATATCCCTTCTTACTGTTGGCCCTTCTACTGTAGGTTCTGTGACCTCTGTAGTAGGGGTAGTAGGGTTAATGGCCTTTGCAGTTAAAGACATCTAAGATAAGGTACTATTTCTCATTTCTATTTTAGCACTCTCACAGCGCTAACTTGGAGTTTTGACACCTGATTTCTAACAACTCGTTAAACCTTTAAAAACCCTTTCAAATAGAGGGTAAAATGACTGATTGATTGTTATCTTACCCTCATAATATTTTTTTCTTGCATTATAATGTGAGTCCAAATAAATATTGTACAATATGCGGGGAATTGTTAAATGACGAAGAGGTTTCCTTCTTGGAAAACTTTTTTGAAGAGGATGATCTAGAATACTCCCACGAACACTGTTATTTCCGTGATAAGCACAATAACTTGTTATGTGACCTAGACTTTCTCAGGGAAGCCTACGGCATCTCAGAATACATCAATATATTCTGTGCTATTTGTAGTGGAATACTTACCAGTTACGACTCTATTGAAGAGCTATTTAGCGGTTCCCTCTCCGATATCGACTTCTGTCATGTGGATTGTGTTATAGAAGAAGAGAAGAGGCAAGATATTTCTTTTAATTCTGAAGAGAACGAAATCAGTATAAGAACAGGAAAAACTTCTTACCTTACCCCGGAGAAAACAGGAAAAACCAATATTATAGATGAATCCCTAAAGTAGAGTATTTAACGCTATCTCTAAAAGATTGGTTCTTTGGTTTATATTCTATCCTTCTCCAGTAGGCGAAAAGGGATGTCATAAATTCCCCCTTAAGATTTACCAGTTCCAATATAACAGAATTTAAGTGCTCGTTAGACCAGCTCTCGAATTGCCCCAATTTAACAAGGTTCCGTGAAAACTGCTCAACATGATCTCCAAAAATAAACTGCCTAGCTATTTCTGAAGGGGGATCTGAATCAAATTCCATCTTAATTATATGCGAGTTGAGACTTTTTATCATACACTGACCTAATAAGTTAGATCGATGTACGATAGCATCTTCTCCTAATATTCTAGTTATATAATTTTCTTCCATTTTAACTCTCTGTAACTACAGTTTAGCAATTGAATATAATCCTAGTTTATCATGATTTATTATAAATTTCCACAATTACCCTGCTACCTTTTCAACTCTAATATTTTTTAAATTTTCTGTGTTTGTGATATGTTAGTTACTAATTACCAAACCGACACGATTGCCGAGATAGCTAAGAGGGCTAATAGAATGTTTACTAAAAGGCTTCTAATTAGCGTGATGAAAAAGGAATACAAACTAGATTGCAATACAGAATTTCAAGTAAGAAGGAATATCAGAGGAATTTTTAAAAGCTTACTGCTAGACGAATCCTGCTTTAAATTACTTAAAAATAATGTTATTAGATCTGCGGAGGGCTTTGAGTTTTCCCAAGAAGATGATCTTTACGTTTGCCTTTATGGAGTAGCCCACGAAGTTAGCCTTTTATACATGGAAGGTTCCCTCAGTGCCCTTTGTAAAGTAATAGGATTTGATGAAATATATTCGGATTATCTTGTGAGTTACCTATACACAGTTTTACTTGACCACACAAATCAATGGGGACAAGAATTTGAGACTTTTCTAGCAAAAGCTGTAAAAGAATGTATCGAAGAAGAGATGTATCAAAATCTAGAGTTATCCCTGGAAATAAGCAATTAACTTGCCACTACCCAATTTTTTTATTATAATGAGAAAGATGTTAAAGTCTAAAACTGATAAAGAGCCCCTCAGGGTAACCGAAAATGTTAGCTTTAAAAGTATATATAGGTATAACTTTGTGTGCCCTTTTCGCATTTTCTCATTATTTAAAATATAAAAGACGCCACCTGATAATCCGAGAAAAACTTTCCTTGGATAGATATCGCTCCCAAAAGCTACGCAATCGAAGAAAGCGTAGAAAATTAAAAAATCAATAAAAACCCTTTACAACATCTCTATCTTTTGCTACAATTTTAGCAGAAGGAGAATAATATGTCGAAAAATGTTGCACCACTTGAAACTTCTCTTGAGTTCAGAAATAAATATAACATTACCACTCTTGAATGTTGGCAGAACTTATTACAGAGGGACAATGCCCCCGATAATTTACCAGACGATCCCGAGGTTTATGGTTTATCTCACCGTGAGTTTTTTAATACAATAAAGATTTCTTCCGTAAAAAGAGCTAAGGAGTACGCAAGAAAACGAGGTATAAAAACTTTAGACGAGTGGAGAGACAAAGCCCAGGAGGACCCAGATTTCCCAGAGGATATACCTTTCTCCTTGGAATATTATATAGTCAAAGGTTGGGCCAAGGTAGCCGATTTTTTCCCCTCTTCAATCAGAAGAAGGGGGTCAGGATTCGTAAGTTTCGAAGAAGCCCGTGAATGGGCCAGAAAAAGCCTTATAACTACAGCGTTAGAGTGGTCTCAATCCAAGACTATACCTCTTAATATACCAAAGAGCCCTCATACAAAATACCAGAGTAACTGGGTTTCCTGGCCAGACTTCCTAGGTATAGACCGACAACGAAATTCCACTCTACTGTCTTACAAAGAGGCCGAGGATTTTGCTAGGGAGTCGGTAGCCACTACGGTAGAGGAGTGGCGTAGTTTAGAGAAGCCGGATGGAATAGCTAAACAACCTCAGATCAGTTACCAGGAAAAGGGATGGGTTAATTGGGAAACTTTTCTGGGAACAGAAATGATTACTTTCGAAAATTTTAGGATGTTGGCCCAGAGGGAAGGCATCCTCAACCTAACTCAGTGGTCAGAATTCAGGAAAGACTCCCTACAAAAAAAGATGTTGCCTAGAATTCCTACAATTTATTATGGAAAAGATATCCAAGAGTGCTTCGGAAAGAGGTGGGTCCCTATCGAGGAAGCTAAAGCCTTTGTCAAAAAGCAAGGGATCACTTCAATGACAGAATGGAACACTGCATGTAATTCAAATCAGATTCCCTATAATATCCCCAAAAATCTACATCGATCCTACAAGAATGAGGGGTGGAAAGGGGCCTACGATTTTTTCGGAACAGAAACCCAAAATTCTAGAGGAAGAAAAAAGGGTCAGTATCTGGCTGACTATGAAACCACAAGGAAATGGTGTGCCGAAAACTTAGTATCTTCTAAAGCGGAATGGTCAAAAAGAGTAAAGCAGGGTAATCTGCCCAGCAACTTCTCCAAAAATCCAGCTGTTTATTTTAAGAGATACGGGACCTGGATTTCCTGGGATCACCTTTTCTCAAAAGATTCTTGACATGAAGATAGTCAAAGGGGATCTTCTCGATACCAAAGCTGATATAATTATTCATGGGTGCAACTGTTTCTGTACAATGAATTCAGGAGTTGCTAAAGCCTTACGAAGCAAATGGCCGGGTATTTACATTGAAGACCTAAAAACAGCAAGAGGGGATAGAGTAAAATTGGGTACTTATACCTCCTATACAACAAATGAGGGGCCTATTATAGTAAATGCTTATACCCAGCATAGATATGGAACAGATAAACAATACCTTGAGTACTCGGCCTTAAGGAGAGTTTTTTCTAAAATACACTTAGATTTTGAGGACTCGTTAACGATAGCCCTACCAAAGATTGGATGCGGACTAGCTGGTGGAGATTGGAAAATAGTTCAGGATATAATACAAGAAACTTTACCTGGACGGGATATTACGATTTACTACATCTAAAGGAGAGAAATATGGAATTTAATACTGAAAATCAAAATGGGTCTATACAGGCTCAAGTGGACGGATCTTCTGCCAAGGTCAATGTGAATCTAGACCTTAATGACGTGGATAAGTATCTGGGTGAGGTTAGCGAGGTCATAGGGACTAATTTCACTGTTTTTCAAGCACCTGATATTGACTGGAAAGACACCAGCGTTGTCGTAAAGGTAGCTGGAGCTATGTGGGTTGCTAATATCGTGGGCTTAATCATTGGTGTATGGTTTGGTGGGCTCAGCATTTATACAGGGATAGCTCATGGATTAGGAATTCTGTTACTTCCTGTAGGAATGGTTATGGGTGCCAGTTGGATTGCCCTTTTCTGCTCCGAAGCCGTAGTTATTATTCTAGCCCTCGGTCTCTTGTATCTTTACACTAAAAGAAATTGGGCCTCAATTAAAGGATTGCTTGACAAACTATAATTAATTGTTATATCCTATAAACGATAATTTATAAACTCTAATTCGGCTTTAAACTTCTCGCTGTTAGCCGATCAGCGAATGGAGAGTAATTATGTTTAAGAACGATTTTATCGTGTACCTTAGAGCTGATGGTAAAGTTTTAAGGGAGAGCAAAGAAAATACCGTTTTAATCCCCTTCGGCACCGAATACGAAATCGGCCTCCACAACAAAAGTTCAAAGAGAGCTGTTGTTGATATTGAGATTGATGGGCGAAAGGTGACCGAACTTGGTTCTGTTGTCGTGAATGCGAATTCCAAGGTTTCTATCGAGAGATTCATCAAAGATAGAGATAAGGGTCGAAAATTCAAATTTGTCGAGAAAACTGCTGAGATCGAAGAAGCCCGAGGAAACCGAAGTGATGATGGTATTATTACCGTAAGTGTACAGTATGAGAGACCCAAGCTTGATTGGGGTGTATTTTATAACCTAGATTACCATCCCGGAGATCTTATAGGAGGAGGAAGATACCACGGTGGTCCTTCCTACGATTACACAAGATACACTTTTGGGGGATCTACAGACGAGAAGACTGGAAGTAGTATTCGTGGGGTTTCTAGACCTAAAGGAGACTCTGGTAAAGTCAGCGCTCGTCGTCTGACCGCACAGAATTTCTCGGGATCTGTTAACCACACCAGTGATAACTTTAGTCACGCTAGCCTGGACAGCAGTGTTAATGAAACTCCATCAGAAAACACAGATGGCATCACTGTCAAAGGAAGCAAAAGCTCTCAGAGTTTTACTTCTGTTAATATAGGTGCCCTTGAGAACCAAACCACCGTTTTTAATGTCTGTCTACAGGGTATCACAAAACTTAAAAAAAAAGTTTTGAGGCCGAAGACCGTTAAGGTTAAAAAGGTATGTGATGTGTGTTTCATGAAGAATCCTCATTATGCGGAGTATTGTAATAAGTGCTCGAATGCCTTAGACGATATCTAAAAGTCATAAGAAAACCCTCTCTAACGGGAGGGTTTTCTTTTTATCTATTGACATCAGGCCCCCTTTAGATTATACTAATATATATATAAGGAGGAATA
>Ga0257122_1001502_pt1 | contig 16319 bp, 15 predicted proteins | sample SI106_120metaG_FD_190146 | JGI IMG/M metagenome (GOLD analysis project Ga0257122, IMG submission 190146) | Marine microbial communities from Saanich Inlet, British Columbia, Canada - SI106_120 | ecosystem: Environmental > Aquatic > Marine > Inlet | place: Canada: British Columbia | collected... | reverse complement strand
CTTTGGCATAAGCGGGTAAGTCTCCAGATACTGGGTTTGGCCGGGTTGGTCCGTCGGTCGGGAGCGGCGGTATTCTAGCAAGCCCGTAACTACTTGAGATATCAACCACACCGCAGGATGAAAAGAGGGTGGCCCGTATATGGATCGCGACCAACTTTCGGCCATAGGAATGACTTACCTGTCCGGGCTTGGGGCCATACCTGCAACCTCGTACTACGAAAAGCCGGTCGCCGACTACATCCTGGCGCAATGTGCGGACATGGGCGTGGAGACGAAGGTGGACCGCTACGGAAACATCCTTGCGATACGTCCCGGACAAGACGACTCGGCGGACGGTATAGCGTTCGTAGCCCATATGGACCACCCCGGTTACGAGGCGACCTCAGCGGAGGACGACGGAGTTCACGGCAACGGTCTGGGAGGATTGCCTCCGCAGGCGTACGAGTCCGGGGTTGCGGTCACCTTCGTGAAACAGGATGGAGAGCGGATCCCGGGCGTAATCATGGGACGGGCAGGCGCACGAGAAGGAAACAACCTGATCTTTGAGGTCTCACAGGATCGGATTGGCCCCTTGCCCTGTGCTGTTGTGTTGGACCTGCCCGACTTCGATTACGACGAGCAGAGCCAGTTGATTCGGATGCGGGCGGCTGACGATCTCGCCGGTTGCGCCAGTATCCTCGCGGTTTTGCGCTCTGCGGTAGAGGAACCAACTCCGGGCGCTGTTTATGGCCTTTTCACTCGTGCGGAAGAGGTCGGGCTGGTGGGAGCACGGCTGGCGGCGGCAGATGGACTGCTGCCCGAGGGTACCGCCGTGGTGTCGGTCGAGACGAGCAGTGTGCTTCCGGGCGCGGAGATCGGCGGCGGTCCTGTCGTTCGCACCGGTGACGCTATGACCACCTTTGGTTTTGAGGCCGAGGAGTACCTGGCGGCGGCGACCGCCTCCATCGGCAAGTTGGCGGTGCAGCGTCAATTGATGAAGGCGGGAACCTGCGAGGGGACGGCGTTCGCAAGAAACGGCTATCCGACCACAGGACTGGCGTATCCGCTGGGTGCGTGGCACAACAACGGATCGGACGGCACGATCAGGGCGGAGTTCATCCACCACGGGGATTTCACGACTGGCATTGCGTTGTTGGCCGGGGCGGCCGCACTCGCAGGCACTAACCCGAGTTCTGCCGCGGGAGCACGTATTGCGGCGAGGCCGGAAGCTGAAGAACGTCGGCTCCTGGATTCGATCGGATAGCCTGCGTAATTATTGGACTGATTCGCACCTGACGCGTAGCCCGTACAATGACGCCCCGCAAACCTGTTTAACAGTCAGCCAAGCTCTCGTACAAGGACCCACAAATGGCCGAAGTCTCCGGTAGCTACCTGATCGCACGGACGCTCAAGGAGGAGGACGTAGAGGTCCTGTTCTTCCTGATGGGCGGCCCCAACTACGAGATCGTTAACTACTCCGAAGACTTCGGTATTCGTACGATCGACTTCCGGCACGAGCAAGCGGCCGCTATGGCTGCGCACGGCTACGCCCGTGTGACCGGAAAACCGGGTGTTACGACCGCCGCGTCTGGACCAGGCACGCTCAACTTGCTCACCGGTCAGTACACGGCGTATGTCGACAACGCCCCGATGATCACCCTCGGCGGCGCAGGTCCGTACCACGACTGGGGCAAGGACGGCTTCCAGGAGTTGGACCAGGCGGCGATCTTTGAAGAAGTCTCCAAAGCGACGATGCGGGTGACCGATGCCTCTCGCTACCCGGAGCAGATATCGACTGCGTTCAGAATCGCGACAACCGGCCGACCCGGTCCGGTCTACGTAGACTGTGCCGAAGACGTTCTCTACACGAAGGTAGAAGAATCTGAAGCTGCCCTTGCAACACGGCCCGAGTCACTCTCACGCTCCGGCGCAGACCCGGTATCTGTGAAGGCCGCGGCGGACTTGCTTCGCAGCGCTAAAAAGCCGTTGATATTCGCCGGTGGTGGTGCCTTCTTCGGCAAGGCCTGGGATGAGCTTAGAGAACTTGTAGAAACGGCAAACATTCCGTTCTACACCTCTCCGATCTCCCGTGGCCTTATCCCGGACGACCACGAGCTTTCCTTCCTGGCCGCACGTAGCACGGCGCTTCGTGAGGCGGACGTCGTTCTGATTGTGGGGACTCGACTCAACTGGATGATGACCTTCGGCGGCCGGATTGGTCCTAACGCAAAGCTCATTCAGATAGACATAGAGCAATCGGAGATCGGCCACAACCGGTCGGTAGAAGTAGGGCTGGTTGGCGACTGCAAGGTCGTGCTTCAGCAGTTGCTTGACTCGGGCATCGAATCCGAAGGTGCGGATGTCCGGAAAGAGTGGACCGACTATCTGGACGAGGCGAACGCGGTTCGGGTCGAACGTGCCCAGGCGAACTTAAACTCAGATCAGGTGCCTATCCACCCGCTGCGACTCTGCAACGAGATCGACAAGTTCCTGGACCGTGACGCAATCGTGACGGTCGACGGAAACGAGATCCTTCACTACGGTCGGCAGTCGATCAACACCTACTACCCGGGCCACCGGATCAACTCCGGCCCGAGTGGCTGCATGGGCGTTGGCCTGCCGTACGCCATTGGCGCAAAGGTGGCAAAGCCTGACAAACAGGTACTGTCGCTGCACGGCGACGGTTCGTTAGGCATGAACATGATGGACTTCGACACGGCGGTCCGGCACGATTTGCCGATCGTGGTCGTGGTCAGTAACAACGAGGGCTGGACGGCACGTGTCGAGGGAATCCGGAAGCCGGGCCGAGAACTGGGCTTCACCCGCTTCGACCTAGTAGCGGAGAGCCTTGGCGGTCACGGCGAGCTGGTCGAGGACCCGGATCAGATCGCTCCAGCGCTGGAACGGGCATTCGCATCCGGCAAACCGGCGCTAATCAACGTACGGGTGGACCCGACGGCCCGAGCCATCTCCCGCTTCGTCGGCTCCAAAATGGAGTAGTGATGCCTCGGGATTCCGCATGATAAATTGGCGGGCAAAGGCAGAGAGTCCCGATTTACAACTGGGAGTGATGTAGATGACCCAGGAACGAATGATTCTCGGCGCAGATGAACAGTACTGCTCATCGTGTGGAGCGGTTGTTAAAAAAACGGCAGAATTGTGTCCAACGTGTGGTGTACGGCAGCAGTCGCACGCACAACAGTCATACGCACCGAGGACCGAAGGGAAGAACAAATGGGTCGCCTTCGTACTGGCGTTTTTGCTGGGCGGGTTGGGAATCCATAAGTTCTACCTGAAGAAGTATGCACAAGGTGTCATATACCTCTTGTTGTTCTGGACACTAATCCCGGGCATCGTGGCTTTCGTCGAGTCTTTGATATACCTGTTTACGCCGGAAGACACGTTCCGGCAGCGGTATCCGAACGACTAAGGGATAGCACAAACCGAGGTTCCGCCCCTAATCCCGCTCGTACGAGTAGCCGCCGTTCAGGAAGCGCACGACGCGGCCTGAGTCGCCACGTACGAATGGGATGGACATGCCCTGGTCCTGGCTCATGAACGTATCCGGCCCAACCTGGGTTGTGACGATAGAAACCGGCGGACCGTCGAGCCGAGACGGGGTCTTGATGACCACCCCGCCCTCTCCGGCCTCGACCTCCGCCGTACCAGCGCGAAACTCGTAATTGCCCTCGTACTCCGCTAGATCACTGGCAGATGGCTTCGGATATCGAGTCTCGTAAGGCAGCGGCTCGTTTGTGGAGTCGCGCCACAGCGGTCCGCGCACGGTGTTCATGATTTCTTCCGCCAGGAAAGACGCGCGTCGGTCTCCTCGGTTTGTGAACACCACGACCCCGGTCTTCTCTGAAGGGATCATCATCGAATACGTGGAGATTCCGGGGAGTCCCCCCGAGTGACCGACCACCCTGGTCGAGCCGCTCCAGAACACCCAGTAGCCGAAGCCGTAGCCCCAGCCGGTATCGCCGAACGGGAACTGCACACTTTGCATGTGGTCCAACGATCCCGCGGTCAACCCCAGCGGAGAGTCCTCGTAGGCCATCGAGGCGATCTGGTACCGGGCGATATCGTGGACAGAACTAACGATGCCGCCCGTCGACAGGAAGGTCTGGTAGTCATCGTTCAGGCGCACCACTATGTAGTCGCCGTGCCGCTCACCGCTATCGAACGCTCCAGCATCGCCGCGAGAGTACGCATAAGTGCGATCCGCGCCGTTCTTCCAGTCCATGAAGTCGATGGACGAATCGGACATGCCAACCGGTTCGAAGATGTTCCGTGTGAAGTACTCCTCGAGCGGCACACCGGAAATTGTCTCGATCATGTGCCCTACCGTCGCGAAGCCTTCGTTGCAGTAAGAAAAGGCCTCACCGGGAGCTGACTGTAGTTCGGCGGAATCGAGCGCGTTGACTAACGTTTCACGTGTCGGGTACGGGTTGACGTCCTCTTCCCGGGTACGGTCCTGGTGGCCGGTACGCCCCATACCGCTGTTGTGGCGCAGGAAGAGCCGTGTCGTCATACGGCGGCTCGCAGCCTCGTCCTGAAGCCGGAAACCTGGTAGGTAAGTCTGGACAGGCTCGTCCAGCGACAGTTTTCCGGACTCAACGAGCTGCATTGCTGAAACAGCCGTGAACGATTTCGTGATCGAGCAGATGGGCCAGATGGTGTGCTCTGTTGCCGGTGCCTCTTTTGACACATCGGCGACGCCGAAACCACCCTCGGCGATTATCTCGTTGCCGCGGACGATGGCGACCGCTGCCCCGGGGATGTCGTTCTCACCGATGAATCGCTCTACGATCGATTCCTGTTCGGGCGTGAAACCCATCAAAACCTCCACTCGGTCCGGGGCGTTGGCATGGTTGAACTCAGGGTTTGGTTACGACAAGCGTCACACGGTAATCAGCCGCATCGACCCCGTCTTTAGACGGTGGATCGGGGGAGATTGACTGAAGACTGACGACATATGGACCTGCCTGGAGTTGTCCGGTTCCGCCCGGCGGAACAATAAATTCCATCTGGACGGGCTCATCGCTCAAGCCACTGATGGCCAACACGGCGATAGCGGTTCCTGCGGTCACACAATTCGAATCAGCGGGGCATCTGAAGTCTTCAGCAACGCGGTGGAACGCCATCCCGACGCCCTCTCCGGCGATCCCTGCCAACTGGCCGGGAGCGAGGGTGAACGCTTCACCCAACGCCACCTCGGTCGACTGTTGAGGGATCAGTGTGGGTGTTGGGAGTTGAGGTGAATCCGACGAACAGGCGCTAATCAGAACCAGCAACGTCAGAATCAATATCGGCGCTCCCAGTCGGAACATTGCCGATCGATGGCGCAAGTTCATAGTCGAATCAGGCTCCAGATGTCAGGCGTAGGACTAATGGGCGGCGACGTATGCGAGGTTCGACACGTCACAGCATGTTTCACGGATATCGATTATGAACGGGAACGACTTATATTCCAAAGCGACCGACACATCAGATCCGTTCGAAATATCTTCGTCTCTCCCAGTCGGTCACGGCACCGTCATAAGCTCGCTGTTCCGTTTCAAAAAAGTGTGTGTAGTGATTCGTGACATCATCACCGATGGATTTACGCACGAACGCACTATTTTTGAACGTAGCGGTCGCCTCCCGTAACGTCGCAGGTAGCGCTGCGGTTCCCGGTGACGTGTACCCGTCGCCGTCCAGTGCTGGCGGTGGTTCGGTCTGGTTTTCGATACCGTCCAGACCGGAAGCAAGCGCCGCCGTGTAGGCCAGGTACGGATTTGCGTCCGCACCGGGAATTCGGCATTCGATCCGCAGTGATTCACCTGATCCGACCACCCGGAATCCGACCGTCCGATTATCGAACGCCCATGCCAGGGTCGTCGGCGCCCATGATCCACTTTCGTATCGTTTGTACGAGTTCACGTTCGGCGAGTAGAAGGGCATAAACTCCGGAGTGTGGGCCATCCAGCCGCCAAGGAACCAGCGAAACAGGTCAGATTGACCGTCCCCGTCAGCAAATGTAGGCTCGCCGTCTTTACGCAGGCTCAGGTGGATATGGCAGCTTGACCCGTTGTGGCCGTTGGCGAACTTCGCCATGAAGGTCACGCTCAGTCCTAGTCCGCCCGCCACCTCTTTGATGCATTGCTTGTAGACGACATGCCGGTCGGCCATCGTAAGTACGTCCGCGTACCGCACGTTGAGTTCATGCTGCCCCAGACCGGCCTCGCCCTTTGATGTCTCCACCGGGACGCCTGAATCGCGTAGGTGTCGACGCACCGCTCCATTCAATCCTTCGCCGCGTGTCCCTTGTAGAAGGCTGTAATCCTCGTCGTACCACCCGGCGCGTTCGAGACCTGAATAGTTGCTCCGTGCCGCATCTGCGTAGGAATCGTTGAAGACGTAGTACTCCAGTTCGGACCCGGCGAAAGCTTGAAATCCGAGGTTGTCGATTCGTTCCAGTTGCGCCCTGAGTAGCGAACGAGGCGCTATCGGCACCATGCCATGACCGTCGCTCTCGGCCAGGTGGGCATCACACTGAACCATTGCGGTCTTTTCCAGCCATGACGCCACCCGCAGGGTTTCCATGTCAGGCGAAAGATGGACGTCGCCGTACCCCTTGTTCCAGCTTGCGAACTGGTAACCGGGTACTGGCTCCATTTCCATATCCACAGCGAACAGGTAGTCGCAGCCGTGGGTGCCGTGATCGACTGTTTGGTCGATGAAAAACTCGGCGTCGAATCGTTTACCCATGAATCGTCCGTACAAGTCGGTAAAGCCGACCACTACGGTGTCCACTTCGCCGCGTTCGGCAAGGCGGACCAGGGCGTCACGGGTCAACATACCCCTGATAGGGGTGCCGCTCGATGTCACGGCGTCGTCCTCTCGACTGAGACAGGTCGTAACCGCTGCGAGTATCTCATGCCCGCTTACACGCTTCCGTGATGTGTAGCCGCATCGTAAACGGCTAACATTTCACGTTGGAATCACACCAAATACGATCGCGGTCCGGGCTTGTTCCCGTTCCGTGTCCCGCGTTTCTGCCAATCACGTTAGCTCTGTAACGATGTTTCTGGCCCCTGGAGCTTCGGGACATTGCCGAAACGCCTTAAGCACATCGAGGATAGAGAACCCATGACGGCCAACGGCAGAATTCGCTTTTCCGAGGTACCGGGATCGGACGAAATCCTGACGCCAGAATTTCTGGTTTACGTGGGCGAACTACACGATCGGTTCAACGATCGAATCCGTGCGCTTCGGGAAGAGCGACTTTCTGTCTCCGCATCCGCCGTCCGTGAAGGCAAGCAACCCGCGCACCTTCCACCGAGTCCTGCCACTACGACCGACTGGCAGGTGCCACCGGTGCCGGAAGAGTTGATGCAGCCAGGCATCGAGATTTCCGGGCCGGTGTCGATCACCCCGATGTTCATCAACGCCCTGAACCCGATGCCGGACGGCACGCAGGCGGTCGGCGATCTTGACGACGATGAAGACTCAGCTGGGCACACACTCTCTGACACGGTCCGTTCGGCCATTAATCGCCGTGACGCGCTGCTTGGTACGTTGGAGTACCACGACGAGGACCGGGACCGGCACTACAAGCTCTGGGATGGCCCCATCCCGTTCTTCATGCACCGTGAGCGTGGCCTTCACCTGGACGAGCCAGATTTCACGGTAGATGGCTCGCCAGTGGCGGCCACTTTGCTGGGGACCGCCGCCACGCTGTTCCACGCCGGACGTGTTCACGCCGAACAGGGCAAAAGCATCTACTTCTACCTGCCCAAAACAGAGTCGGTAGCTGAAGCTCGCCTTTACCGAGACCTGTTCGACGCCTCACGGGAGCTTGTCCCGCATTTGTCCGATATCGAGATCCGGGCCATCATCCTTGTCGAGTCGCTTCCGGCCGTCTGGCAGATGGAGGAGATGCTCTACGAACTCGGTCCTTATGCGGCCGGTTTGAATGCGGCGCGTTGGGACCTCAAGGCAAGCCTGCTTGAGTTCGTGATGAACGACCCTGAGTCACTCTGGCCAGACCGCTTCGGCGTAGATGTGAAGTCAACTCCGTTCATCTCGAACATCTTCCGTCGACTGGTTGCCGTTTGTCTGAAGCACGGCGCTGTGCCAATCGGCGGGATGGCTACTGCGCTGCCCAGTCGTGACGAGAAGGTCAACGAGGAAGCGGCGAAAGCGATCCGCGCCGACAAGGTGTGGGAAGCGGACAACGGTTTCCTTCGGGGTTGGACGGCGCACATCTATCACCAGAAGACCGCGGCGGACCCGTTCAAGGAACTGCACGCCACGGGATGGCAACCAACCGATGCCATGAAGGACCCGGCGAACTTCCCGGTCAAGATCGAAACCCCGGAAGGGCCGGTCACGCAGGAAGGTACTCGCCGCAACGTACGGACGATCATCGAGTACGTTGAGGGTTGGTTGAACGGCCGAGGTGCAAAGGGAATCGACTCGCTAGACGGTCACGAGGGAGTTCATCCTGCTTTGATGGAAGACCTGGCCACGGCCCGAATCTCCGTGGCGCAGACGGCCCAGCGGGTCGTCCACGCGGCCGTCTGTGAGGACACGGAGCAGAGCCACGATCTGGCACAAATCAAAGAATTGACCCGTTCAGAGGGCGTGGACATCGTCAAACGGCTCGGCGATACCGCTGATGAAGAGACAAGAGCTCGTTATCGGGAGTCAGAGCAGATCACCCTGCGCTGGATTCAACGCTACACGAAGTTCGACTTCCGATCACTCGGCAGCTACACACGCGACGAGCTTCACGAGCAAGGGACCAGTCCAGATCCTTTTTAGACCTCGATTACCGGACTGGTGTGGCCACGCAGTTATTTCCGTTCGTCGACGAATGTCGCCGCCCTTGCTCTCGTTCAGAATGAGGACGGGAGATTTAAATGGGTATTTCACGAGCCTTGCCCGGACGATGGGTGTTCCTGGGTATCGTTGTCGCCGCAGTAACCGCATGCGCTACCGGGACCGGTGAGCCCTCGTTTGAGACCGAAGCTCCCACGGCTCGTCCGGGCTCGCCAATCGCTGTGCCAACCCCGTTACCGACTGCAGCCGATGGATCAACACCTGCTCCATCCCCTACGCCTGTTTCATCGCCGGGTGATCCAATAGTCCCGATTCCGACCCCGACTGTTACCCATGACGCACCATCAGCGCTGCCCACACTGGAACCGTTGCCTACGTACTCTCCATCGGTGAGTGGAGGATCTGACCAGCAAGACGGAAGCGACCCGCCCCCATCCGGCGCACAAAATCCCTGGTCATTTGTCTCAGATCGCCAATGCGGTGACGGGCCGCTTTTCAGCTCTTTTCCGATGGACCTGGATGTTGTCCCGAACCTTTCCCCACTCGGTGCCGTTAACCCGCCCGGGCACACCTTTCCGACCTCGCACATGTATTTCGCCGTACCGGTGATCTGGGGCGAGGTTGGAGAAGGGCCGTTTGGCGACGGCCAGATCTTCCCTCCCACTCCCGTGTACGCCGTTGCCGACGGGCAACTGAGCTCGCTCAGCATCTCTACCGTCACGACAAGTCTCAGTGGGGAGGTAGTTAGTTACACCGAGTACGGGTTTGACCTGGCGGTTTGCGAGGGGATTCGGGTGCGATATGGACATGTGGGTCCGGTTTCCGACCGCATCCTGGAGTCTGTCGAAGGTCTCGAGGGTTTCAATTGCAACGCCTACTCAACAGGTGACTTTGCGGTCGATGGTTGTACCTACGCCCCGTTCCTGGACCTGGCCGCCGGTGAACAGGTTGGCTTCAACAGTGGTCGTGCTGCCGCCCTCGATATCGGAGTTTTCGACACAATCACGCAGACGATCGACTTCCTGCATCCTGAACTTGTTGGCGAAGAGGCAACTGGCTCGCTCTGTCTTCTAGATCAGTATTCGCCGGAACAAAGTGCGGAACTGGCGGCGCTCCTCGGTAACGGCGAATTACTCCGTACGGCCAACCCGATCTGCGGGGTCCTTAACTTCGACCTACCGGGGACGCTTCGGGGCAACTGGTTCAACGATGTGAGCACGTTCAGCAACGAAGACTTGAACATCGCCTTTGTCTACGATCAGGTAATCCCGGATCAGCCCATAATTTCCATCGGTTTCGTTCCCGGAATCGATTCAGCGGCGCACATGTTCACGCCGGAGGATGAGGGCCGCGTTAATCTGCGGTTCGCCGAGGTAGCTGCGGGCGACGGCGTCTACTGTTACGAGAATCTCCGTGACAGATTCGACCGAGTCCACCCGGACAAGCACCTTCTGGTTGAAATACCGGAACCCGGCCGCCTCCTGGTTCAGGCGGCAGTCGGAGCAAGTTGTGGCGAAGGCCCGTGGCAGCTCGACGCCGACGCTACAGAGTTTCTTCGGTAGGTCACGAATTCCTCTAAATCTCACCGTGTCCTGAACGGATTCACATCATTTGTGTATCATCCGGCCACGATTAAAGGACTGCCGTGCCTTCCTCGGACGGCGCATCGGGGTGAGATATGACGCTGAACGTAGACATGAACCGGATCCGGGTTGCGCTTGAAGAGCTAGGTGCCATGGAGGTGATGATCCGGAGTTCGGTTTCGGCTCTTGAACACGGACTTGCGGGTCACCCAGAATCGTCGGAGTTGGCTGGTGATGTCGTCCAACTTACCGGCGACCATATCCAGGCGATTGACGTTCGACTTGCGCAGATGCAATCAGAAGCTGGTTCGGGGGGCGAGAACATCCCGCCAAGGCCCGCCATCTGGGGCGAGTTTGCCGAAACACATTCCGTCTCATCGGCCCTGGGCGCTGTCGCATCGCTGGCGAACGAGGCTGCGATCAAATACACCACCATTCAGCCCATTTCAAACCGATTCCGAGACAGCCCTGTTGTGGCCAGTGAAGGGACGACGGCTTCCATTACCCGTCAGCACATGCAGGACTACCTCGGCATAACCGCTCGGATCAACGAAATGATCCATGAAGTGGTGCTCTGGGAGTTGGACCGGGACGAACTGGAATGCCAGTGTGTTTGCCACGCTTGCGGTATGGGTCTATGTGTGTGCGCCATGAGCGCGCGTGTCTCATTTGGAGAGGCGTGGAGCGCGGCGAAGCCCTCAGCGGCCGAAGACGGTCTGCCGATCAACCCTCCACGAATCACAAGTGCCGCCGCTGCGGCCGGTATCCGGGGAGGTGACACCGTCGTTGGAGTTGAAGGCCAACGGGTCAAAACCACGTCTACCCTTCAGACCACCATCCGAGATCACGATCCTGTGGGAATGATTAGCTTCACTGTCAGGCGAAACGGCCAGGAGATAGAGATCGTCTCGGAACATCGGAACGATCTCGGGGACGAGCCTGATCCATATGACCAGGACTGCGTGACTCCTCCCGGTGAAGGGTTCATCACAGAACAGGCCCGTGGCCTGCAAACGCGTCTCAGAGAGGTAAGTTCTGACGGTCCGGCGGTCGGATTAGCTAGTCTCACGCCACGTGAACTTGAAATCCTCAAGCACGTAGGAAGCGGTGCAAGTAATCCCGAGATCGCAACTACCCTCGGTATCAGTCGTGCCACGGTCGCCCGGCACATCGCCAATATCCTCGAGAAACTCGGCGTGGCCAATCGCACCGAAGCGACCAGCGTTGCCGCAGCCAACGGCGTTCTGGTCACCAGCTAGCCAGGAATATCCGGGAAACCCGGAAATGGTCCATATGAACCATGTGACCTGTTCCAACCGCTCCCAGTATCAAATCCAGTCACCTAAACGGCGACCTGGCGGCCAGACCGCCACCGTTCGTGACCAGACCCAGTTTGCGCACGAGCGTACCGGGAGGATTCAGATGCCGTTCAAAAACCCGCAGTACCTGGTCGAGACCGAATGGCTGGCCGACCACCTCGACGACCCGGATATTCGGATTATCGATTGCACCGCATACATGCCGAACTACTTCGAGGAGAGCGCTGCCGATAAAGTAGAAATCGTCAGCGGACGCGAGCACTGGGAAGAAGGACATATTCCGGGCAGCGGATTCGCCGATATCGTGAATGATCTGGTGGACCCGGATAACGACCGATTCATGTTCCCAATGCCGCCGCCTGAACAGTTTTCAGAGGTGATGACCGGTCTTGGTGTCGATCAGGGCACTCGCGTCGTTTTGTACGACGACATGGTCAACGTTTTCGCTACGCGCATCTGGTGGATGTTCCGGGCGTTTGGATTTGAGAATGCTGCTGTGCTGAATGGCGGTTGGGCGAAGTGGACGGCCGAGGGCCGCCCCGTATCCACCGACCCTGCTCCGCATTACGACGCCAACTTTATCGCCAGCCCACGGACGGACCGTATCGCCACGAGGGACGAGGTACTGGCCGCGATCGACGACGGTTCAACGTGCCTGATAAACGCGTTGGACCCCGACGAGTACGCCGGTAAAGGACCAAACCGATACGGACGGCAGGGACACATTCCAACAAGCACGAACCTGTCCTTCCTGGGCGTGTTGGACATGGATGCCAACACTTTCCTCTCGCCCGAGGAGATACGAAAGGTCTCGGAGGAGGCAGGCGCGTTCGATGGCGAGCGGGTCATCACCTACTGCGGCGGGGCCATCGCAGCCACCAGCGCGGCCTTCGTTCTTACGCTACTTGGAGTCGAGAATGTGGCCGTCTATGACGGGTCCATGACCGAGTGGGCGGCCGATTCATCATTACCGCTTGTTACGGGGATGGCGTGACCTGACTCTTACCCGCGTAGTGCTCCGAGAAACTCGTTACCGCCGGACATGATCCAGCCGTTCAGGCTCGTGTAGAAGAACTTCACGCCCTGGTCACGGAATCGGGCCACGTTGTGGGCCCCGACCGTCGTACCGGCGATCTTCCCGGCGGCGATGATCTTGGCGATTGATTCGTCGATGGTCCGCTGCACGTCCGGATGCTCATCGTTTCCGATGTGGCCCATCGACTGCGCCAGGTCGCTCGGCGCAACGTGGAACACGTCCACGTGCTCAACATCAAGGATCTCGTCCAGGTTGTTGACCGACTGGATGTCCTCTACCAGCACCACGACCATCGTCTGGTCGTTCGCCTTATTCAAATAGTCGGCAACGCCAAAAGACTGGCGTGGGCCGTACATGCCGCGGGTGCCTATCGGTGCGTATTTGGCGGCGTTCACGACATCACGAGCGTCCTGCGCCGTGTCCACGTGCGGCACCGTGATGCCCATAGCGCCCATGTCCAGCGTGCGGTAGATCGTGTTGTAGTCGGTACTGCCGACCCGGACCAGAGGCGTCATGCCCCACAGGTCTGCGGCGCGGGTCAGGTCGCCGATGGCCTCGAAGTCAACAGGCCCGTGTTCAGCTTCTAGCCACACAGAGTCGATGCCGATCTGCCCGACAAAATCCACAAGATGCGGCGTGTCCACACCCGCGAGACAGGTGACGATCTCACCCTTCGCAAGCTTCTCTTTCGCTCGATTGGGTCGCAGTTCAGCCATGTTTTGTTACTCCGGAATTCTGGTAAGAGGTGAGAAGGCTCCCTCGCCCAGTGGGAGAGGGTTGAGGTGAGGAGGTGATTCTGGCTGCGCCAGAATCTAACCGCCAATACCTTTCTTAACTTCATCGGCATAAATAGCCGCACCGTTCGTGACCCACTCGTTCAGATTGGCGTTAAAGAACCGCACACCCTTCTGGATGTAGCTCGCAATGCTCGCCGTCCGACCCACATGGCCCGGCATCCGACCTGCGTCTACGATGCGTTGAATCGAGCGGTCTATCACCGCCTGCACGTCGGGGTGCTCGACATCACCGAGGTGTCCCATCGACTGTGCGAGGTCGCTCGGCGCAACCAGGAACACGTCTATGTTGTCCACCTTCAGGATGTCATCCAGGTTCTCAACTGCGACGATGTCTTCGATCAGGACGCAGACAAAAGTCTCGTTGTTGGCATGTTCCAGGTAGTCGCCAACGCCGTAACCCTGGCGAGTGCCGAACATCCCCCGGCTACCGAGCGGTGCGTACTTGGCGGAATCGACCACCAGCTCCGCCTCTTCACGCGTGTTGATGTGCGGCACCACGATCCCCTGTGCACCACAGTCCAGCGTCCGATAGATAGTGTTCGCCTCGGCGCGACCAACTCGCACGATCGACGCCATGCCCCACAGGTCGCAGGCACGTGTGATGTCCTCGATATCGGCGAAGTCCAGCGGACCGTGCTCGGCCTCAAGCCATACTCCCTCGACACCTGTCGTGCCGATGAAGTCGGCCATCTGGGCTGTGTACACACCGCCGATTGCGGTAACGACTCCGCCGGCCGCCAGTTTCGCTTTCGCCGGGTTTCTACGCATCTCGGGCATCTGACCGTTCCTTTGAATCCGCCCGTACCGGGCTGACCAGCTTCGCCCTAACCGGGCGGGCGGATTGTATGCCACGGAGCGCATCTGTAGAGCGGTGGACTAGATCTCCTCAAACAGGATGTCCTGCGCGCCCTCCCACAGGACCTTCTCGCCGACCGCAGGAAGCTGCTCGTTTCCTTCGACGATGGTCAGGAAGTGATTACCCGCCAGCGGCCCCATCTTGCTGGCAAAAGACGTACCGCCGTACGGGAACAGTATCTCGGTCTCGGAGTACCCACCCGGGTAGAAAAGGATGTGACCCGGTGCCGGGTGGCTGGTGTGATTCTCAAACCCGACGTCCAGCTTGAATTCACCCAGCGGTATCCAGTCGGCCTCTCCACTCCAACGGACTTGAATGAGTTTGTTGCTATACGGCAGCAACTTCCGAAACTCGGCCCACGTTTTCGGCGCAACCTCTTCCTCCGCGTTCGCCACGAAAACGAACTCGCCAACAGTGATCCGTACCTGGGTCATGTTCCTGCTTTCTGTCTTATGTCATCCCGACCGAAGTGGAGGGATCTGTACCTAAACGCTTGCCCGCCAGGGCGTACTTTCCGTGTCCTGAGGCTCTCGAAGGGCCGCTGCCCGCCCCTACGATGTTATCGACCGGAGGCTATCGGGTACACACCCGTATCACGCCGAGCCGCTGCGAGGAACGTCTGTGCGTCCTCATTGTCCGGGTCTATCCGCAGAACCTGATCACACAGGTCCAGCACGGCATCCCAGTTACGACCGTCGGCGGCAGCCTCTGCCTCGTCCAGCAGGCGGTCGATCCACCTTTGCACCCTCTCGCTTGGCATGGGCGGCATGATACAGGTCTAATAACCGTGAATTTCCACCCCCTGATCGCATGCCTATGGGACGCAATCACACTTGAGTCGCCTCACAACAAGACCATCCAACAAGTCTGACGGACAGGTAATTGGCGAGATCAGTTTTCGCTCCCATACGATCTCGTTCGCTCCGTTTACACCCGCCGGATTTGTAGATGAGCAAGACCACGCTGAGCAAACAGCGTGGTGGAGACAGTTCCTGACGCCAACGAACCGCGGGCATCGCATGTTCGTTGTGGAGGCAGACGGGCGGGTCATTGGGTTCAGCATGGTCGGGCCGCTGAACGATCGCTACGAGTTCTATGAACAGGTCCGGGCCCTCGGCGAAGACGGCAAGTTGGCCGTTCTTTATTCGATCCACATCGACCCCGACCATCTCGGGGGCGGTGCAGGCCAGAAACTCATGGAGACCTCGTTGGCCCATCTGAAGAAGGCCGGGTTCCCGATGGTCGTGCTCGATACGGTTGAAGCCAACGACCGCGCCAGACGTTTCTACGAGGCTGGTGGCTGGGAGTTCGTCCGGGCTGAAGGTTCGGACGGATACGGAAGCGTAGCTATCTACAAACTCAAACTGGATTGATCGGTGTCAAACGCGGGAACGGCCTCCGAATCAGGAGGCCGTTCCCGCAAGCAGTGAGGAGTTTGGATCGCTAGACGCGGCGGGCTCACCGGGAGCGGAAGCTCCGGGGGGTGTGCGGTGGACCCGCCGACACTATCTTTGATGCACGACTTTAGATACGGGTGCCAGGCGCGTACTTAAATGCCCTTTGAAAGGGCCGTCGTTGTTGCCATCGGAAGTGGTGCGTTGCGTCGGCCCGGTGGGCTTATGGATTCGTATCAACCATTGCAATCAGCCCCCACGTCTGGCTGGCGTTCCGATCTCGTGCGGGGCAAGATGACCGGCAATTGGCCCCAAACCCCATATCTCAGCCCAACGGAGAGTGCAGATGGAGTACCGAATCCTTGGCAAGACGGGTCTCAAGGTGAGCCGCCTCGGCGCGGGTCTATCTGAGATCGGCCAGGAACTCTCTCTTGATGAGACCGAACAGGCCGGTCGAGTGCTGAATACGGCGCTCGACAATGGAATCAATCTGCTAGATACGGCCTCCTGCTACGCCAACAGCGAGGAA
>Ga0257122_1001495_pt1 | contig 16343 bp, 18 predicted proteins | sample SI106_120metaG_FD_190146 | JGI IMG/M metagenome (GOLD analysis project Ga0257122, IMG submission 190146) | Marine microbial communities from Saanich Inlet, British Columbia, Canada - SI106_120 | ecosystem: Environmental > Aquatic > Marine > Inlet | place: Canada: British Columbia | collected... | reverse complement strand
GGCCACAGAATTGGGATCCATGCGCATTACCGAGCAAATCGATGCGATGGCGACCCTTGCCGTGAATCCGATCCAATACCTCGTCGTTCCCCGTTTGTTGGCGACCACGCTAATGATGCCGGTATTGTGCATGGCGTTTAACGCGGCCGGGATGTTTGGCGCGTACCTCTTTGTCGTGGTGGTCAAGAATGTCGACCCCGGAATCTTCGTTCACAACATCCGCTGGTTCACAGATGTCACCGATCTCGGCATGGGTCTGATCAAATCCGTCTTCTTCGGCTTGGCTGTCGCCTTAATCGGCTGCCATCAAGGGTACAACGCGTCGGGCGGCGCCAAAGGCGTGGGCCTGGCGACCATGCGTACGGTGGTAATCTCGTCGGTCGCGATTTTGGTCATCGACTTCATCCTCACCGATATTCTCATCTCGCTGGGTATGTGATGGCTGACGGTGCCGCTAGCAATGATGGGGATACGAGCAGCCGAAGCGATCGCTATCAGATCCGCGTGCGCGGTTTGCGCAAGACATTCGGCGATCAAGAGGTCTTGCGGGGCGTCGATTTCGACATCGAACGCGGCAAAATCAATGTGGTCATCGGTGGATCCGGGGCCGGCAAGTCGGTGTTGATGAAACATCTCATCGGGCTGCTCAAGCCGACAGAAGGCCATATCTACGTCGACGGTGAAGATATCGTTCCCATGAACGATTTTCAGCTCAACCGTGCCCGCGAAAAGTTCGGCATGATGTTTCAGTATGCGGCACTTTTCGACTCCATGACGGTCGAAGAAAACGTGATGTTTCCCCTCGTTGAGCACCGGCGCAAGCAAATGTCGCGACCGGAGATGCGCAAGAAGGTCAAGGATATGCTCGAAAGTCTCGGGCTGTTCAACGTCGAAAAGAAGTATCCGGGGGAGCTATCAGGCGGGATGCGCAAACGCGTTGGCCTGGCTCGGGCGATCATCTTGGAGCCGGAAATCCTCTTTTATGACGAGCCCACCACCGGCTTGGACCCCATCGCGACCAAAAACGTCGATGAGATGATCGCCGATATCGCCGATAAATTGGGCGTCACCACGGTGGTGATTAGCCACGATATGGCGTCGACCTTTCGTATCGCCCACAAAATCTCCATGCTATACAAGGGCCAAATCGTAGCGCACGGAACACCGCCCGAGCTTTTGAAGCACCAACACCCTCAGTTGCGTGAATTCATTGCAACATCGGGGGCAGTAGCGCTACCATCCGGTGCTGAGGAGAGCGCTTGAGAACCATTGGACCAGCCATAAAGGTGGGGATCACCTTCATCATCATGCTCGGGGTCGCGTATTGGGCATTCAATATGCTGATCAAAGGCAGTTGGGGTGATGCGGACGAGGGGCAAATATTGGTTCATGCCTACTTCCGCGATGCGACCTCTTTGGTCGAAAAATCGCGCGTACAGGTCGCGGGCATCAACGTTGGAAATATTGTCTCTCGCGAACTCAACGTGCTGCCCCCTCGACCCGAGCAGATCCAAGCGAAACGCTTCGCGAAGGTCACCGTGGCGTTGAGGCCCGGCATCAAACTCTATTCCAACGCCGTGATCAAAAAGACAACGGCGTCCATGCTTGGCGAATTCTATCTGGAGGTCGACCCGGGAACGTACGAATGGCGGGATGCCGCGGGTGTCGTCCATACAGACGAGCAGCTAAAGACAGGCGCTGAAATTCTCTTCGTCGGTGAAGCGACCACCATGGGTACCATGATGGAGAAGATGAGCACGATGGTGCCTCTGATCCAAGGTCTGCTAAAGGATCTCAGCAAATTTACACGCGGTCCCCTAACGAGCATGGCGAAGAACCTCAACGAAGGCATCGCCGAGAACCGCAAGTCGGTGAAGACGCTGCTGATCAACCTTGAGGCGGTCAGTGGGGATATTCGCAAAGTTACGCGTGGGGCCGACGTCGACGTAAAGGCGATCCTCCGAGATATTCGCAATATCACTGGCAACGTGCGTACCGCCCTGGCATCAGCCGACATCGGCCAGTACGGCAACAAGGTAAACACCGGCCTAGACAAGATCAACTCGTCGGTTACAAAGCTCGACAAAGCCATGGGTAACGTGGTGGGAATCAGCGAAGATACGAAGCAGATCACTGCGGGAATGGCGGCGGGGAAGGGCACCATAGGTCGTCTTCTCACCGACGACACGCTGATCAAGAATCTGGAAGGCACTGTGGAAAAGGCTGGCGACTTTATCGAGTCGACCCTGGGCCTTCAAACCGTGGTGGGGCTACGCAGCGAATACAATTTTCAAGCCGGCAGCATCAAGACCTATTTGAGTGTCGAGCTGAAACCGCGTCCCGACAAATACTACATCATCGAACTGATCGACGATCCTCGAGGCAAGCGAAACGTCACCACGACTCTGACACGTTCGGATGACCCGTCGAAACCGCTGTTGACCCGCGAGGAAAAAATTGAACTGTCGGACCAATTTCGAATCACGTTTCAGTTCGCCAAGCGCATCAAATTTGCCACATTCCGCTTCGGCATCAAGGAAAGCACGGGCGGCATCGGTGTCGACTTGAACTTCTGGAAAGACCGAATCAACATCCAAACCGACGTTTTCGATTTCTCCTCCAACGTTTATCCCCGCCTGAAGGTTCTGGCCGCTTGGGAATTCTTCCATCGGCTCTACGTCGTGGGCGGCGTGGATGATATCCTCAACGAGCGCCCAGAAGATGGCACCGGCGGTGGCCGAGATTTCTTCGTCGGGGCGCAATTACGCTTCAACGACGAGGATCTCAAGGCTTTAATGCTCTTTGGCGGGAGTGCCCTCGGCGGTCTCGGCGGCAAATAGTCGTTTAATTAAAGAGGCTTGAAGGCGCGCAGGTCTTCGCTTGACAGGCAAGCCCCCTTCCCTATAGTACCGACGCCCCATGTATTGGGGCCGAGTACCGAGTTGAAGTTGAATATCACGGACATAGGCGAGGTGGCGACACGTTACCAGCGCAATCTAGACGCAGACGAGGTGCAAACTTTGCTGCGTGCGGTGAATATCGAGGCGCTCAAGGATTCGGCGAACGCTGAAATGAGCCTTGAGGTGAGTCGCGCTGGTGAAACCGTGACCGTGGAAGGGTTGATTCGTGGTGACTTTCGCGTGAAATGTGGCCGTTGTCTGGCCGCGGCGGAGGTGGCGGTGGACGAGCCGAACGTACGACTGACTTTCGTTCCTGCGATCGAAAGTGTGTTGGGCGAAGAAGGGCTCGAAAGTGAAGATTTAGATACCTTCACTCACGATGGGCTAACGCTCGACATACGTGCGTTGCTGAGGGAGTATCTGGTCGCGGCGATTCCCATTGCCCCGCTTTGCAGGTGGGATTGTAAAGGAATTTGCACCGACTGCGGTTTGAATTTGAATGAAACGCAATGTGGTTGTCCGTCCCGGCAAGAGCCGGCAAATAAATGGGCGGCGGCATTGCAGGATATTAAAAAGCGGGGCATCTCTTAGTCGAGGGCCCGCGAAGGAAAAGAGAATCTCATGGCTGTTCCAAAGAAAAGGCAATCCAAAAGCCGTCGCAACAAGAGGCGCGCCAACCACGATCGCATGGTTGCGCCCTCTATCGTCAGCTGTCCCAATTGCTCAGAGCCCAAGCTTCCCCACCGTGTTTGCGGGAGCTGTGGCTTTTACCGTGGCGAAGAAGTCATCAGCGTAGAAGACGAATAGGCTGTTTCTTCTTCGCGCCCCCCACGAAGTTGAGGGGATGGGTGATGGGTCCAAGTGTCTAGCGTACCGCAGATTATCGAAGAGATCATCGCCCGGCAATTTGTCTCCCAGCAGGTTAGCCCGAATACGCGCCTGGCCGGCGAGGCAAATCAAGATATGACGCCGCTTTTGCGTGTGGTACTGGCCGTGGAAGAAGCGTTTCCCATCGTCATTTCCGACCCTGCTATCAAGCGATTTGTAACCGTGCAGGATCTCATCGACCACGTCGAGATGGCGCTCGAGAAGAGCGAACCAGAAAAGGTAAATGATGCCTAAGGAAAGGCAAATCATCGTTGGCTCCGATCATGGCGGATTGCAGATGAAGTACGAGTTGCTTCAGGCGCTACGGAAATGGGGATGGAAGACAACGGACGTCGGCTGTGGTGGATTGGCAGACCAAACCGCAACGCCCTTGGCTTTCGATCAGCAAACCGGCACGTTAACGGTCGAAGCCTCCGTGGACTATCCGGACTTCGCTCAACGAGTCGCCCAAGCCGTTGCCGGCGGTGAGTATCATTTGGGGCTTTTGGTATGTGGCTCGGGAATCGGCATGTCCATCGCGGCCAACAAGGTCCGCGGCGTGCGGGCCGCACTGTGTGGTGATATCTATAGCGCCGCCATGTCGCGCGCTCACAACGACGCCAACGTTCTCTGTATCGGTGGACGGGTTGTAGGCCCAGAAATGGGTCGGGAAATTCTCAAGGCATTCTTGGAAGGTTCATTTGCGGGCGGCCGACACCAGCGTCGGGTTGATAAAATTTCCGCTTTGGAAGAAGCGTAGGCGAATCGGAGCACCAGTCGATGAAATGTCCCTTTTGTCAAAGCCTAGACAATAAAGTGATCGACTCACGCCTTGCCAAAGACGGTCGGGTTATTCGCCGTCGCCGAGAATGCGATCCATGTGCGAGCCGCTTTACGACTTATGAACGGGTTGAAGAAATACTGCCCATGGTCGTAAAAAAGGACGGCAAACGCGAAGTATTCGATCGAGCAAAGGTTTTATCGGGCGTTCGTCGCGCTTGCGAAAAACGACCGGTTGCGGTGTCGACCATCGATGAGCTTATCGACCAATTGGAAACGGAATTACAAGAGGTCGGGGAAAAGGAAATCCCTTCCAGCTATATCGGCGAACGGGTGATGGAAAAACTGCGAATTACCGATGGCGTTGCCTATGTTCGGTTCGCTTCGGTATACAGATCATTTCGCGACGTAAACGAATTTCTGGATGAGTTGAAACACCTTCTGCGGCCAGGTGAGGAAGGGCGTTGAGCGACCGCGACCAGCAATATATGGGGCAGGCCTTGCGTCTAGCCCGTCGCGCCCGAGGGCGAACGTCGCCGAATCCCCTCGTAGGCGCGGTGCTGGTCAAAGGGAAACGCGTTGTTGGTGAAGGGTATCATCGGCGAGCAGGGCAGCCTCACGCGGAAGTTATTGCCCTAGAGAAAGCGGGAAACCGAGCACGGGGCGCTGAACTTTTTGTGAACCTCGAACCCTGCAACCACCTCGGCTTAACCGGACCATGTAGCAAAGCGATCATCGATGCGGGTATCAAGCGCGTTGTGATCGGCATGGTCGACCCCAATCCCCGTGTCAATGGGCGGGGCGTCCGTGCTTTGAAAAAGCGTGGCATCGAAGTGGTGACCGGGGTCATGGGCGATGCATGCGAGGACCTGAATTCCGCATTCCTGAGCTATATCCTCAAGGGCAGGCCTGAAGTAACATTCAAAACCGCGGTTACGCTCGATGGTCGCGTTGCTGGTCGTCACGGTGATTCGCGCTGGGTTACGGGCGACAAAGCGCGCGCATACGGTCACCGGCTACGACACGAACATGATGTGCTCATGGTCGGTGTGGGAACGGTTATCGCCGACGACCCACAGCTAACCTGTCGCCACCCCAAACACGGCCTAGACCCGTGGCGGGTTGTGGTCGACAGCCGGCTACGAACTCCACCTAATGCGCGAGTGGTAGAGGCGATCGCGAACTCGCCATCCCCAACCCTCTTCTACACAACGGACAAGGCGGCAAAGAGTAGAATCAAGAAACTGCGGGGATTGGGAGCCGAAGTTGTAGTCGTTCCTGCGGAGGGCAAAGCCGTTTCGGTTGCAGCAATGCTTGCAGATTTGGCTGGCCGAGGAAGACTTTCGGTATTGCTTGAGGGGGGGCCGCGTCTAACGGGGTCGTTCTGGGAACACGGGCTAATCGATCGCGTTGTAACATTCATTGCACCGAAGTTAATCGGCGACCCGCGAGCCCTGCCGCCGGTCAATGGCGGCGCGAGAAAGATGGCAGAGGCCATGGCCCTAGAAGACCTAGTGATCAAACGTTTGGGTGACGACGTGATGATAGCGGGTCGCGTGGCGGGAGGGCTCTAATGTTCACCGGCCTTATCCAAGACGTAGGGGTGATCAAAGGCCTAAGGGCAACCGCCGACAGCATGGACTATTCCATCGGAACTTCCATCGCCGACAAGCTGCGTTTGGGGGATAGCCTAGCTGTCAATGGTGTATGTCTAACCGTCACCGATTTACAGCAGGGGGTCGCACAGGCCACCGCTGTAGCGGAAACGTTGAAACGAACCACACTAGGCGCCTTGCAGGCGGGTGTGAAGGTCAATCTCGAGCCGGCCCTTGCTTTGGGCGAAGCCCTGGGAGGACACCTGGTACAGGGGCACGTCGATGGCGTGGGAAAACTCGTTTCCGTTGGTCGCAACGGCGTTTCATCTGAACTTACGTTTGAGGCGCCTACCGAATTGGCTCGCTATTTGGTGCACAAGGGTTCTGTCGCGATAAACGGCGTTAGTCTAACCATCGCGCGTATCGAAAGGGAGCGGTTCACCGTGGCGGTGATTCCCCATACGATGGACCATACGACACTTCGTCTCTTGCGCAAAGGCGATCGGGTCAACCTAGAGGCCGATGTCCTCGCCAAGTACGTCGAAAAGCTGCTCGGCGATCGCTCAACAAATGAAGTAGCAGCGAAATCGCAAATCACCGAATCATGGCTGCGAGAGAAGGGCTTTTGAGTGAATCTATGTCGTCATTATTGCTAAGCGTCGAAGAAGCCATCGAAGAAATGCGCCAGGGGCGCCAAATTATTTTGGTCGACGATGAGGACCGAGAAAACGAAGGTGACCTTTGTATGGCGGCTGTGAAGGCCACTGCCGACGACATCAACTTTATGGCGAAGCATGGTCGCGGGCTGATCTGCCTGACAATGACGCGCGAACGCATTGAGGCATTGGGCCTGCCAAAGATGTCTCAGCGGAACGAATCGCGTTTCGGCACAAATTTTCACGTGAGCATCGAAGCGCGCGAAGGCGTCACGACGGGTATTTCCGCAAGCGACCGGGCAAAGACCATCGCCGCCGCGGTTGCTCCGGACGCACTGCCACAAAATCTCGTTTCACCTGGGCACGTTTTTCCCATTGCCGCTCGGACCGGTGGGGTATTGGTACGATCCGGACAGACAGAAGGCTCTGTTGACCTAGCGCGGTTGGCGGGGCTCGAGCCTGCCGGCGTAATCTGCGAGATCATGAAAGACGATGGAACTATGGCCCGTCGTCCTGACCTCGAGGTTTTCGCCAAAGAGCATGGCTTGGGTATTGTCAGCATCGCTCAGCTGATCGAATACCGTCTGCAACGAGAAAGCCAAATTGTTCAAGGCAGTCAAACCAAGATGCCCCCCCTAGAGCTGCAGAGCGAATTCGATCTAACCGTGTATAAGTCCGGTGTCTCGGCCGTTCAGTATTTGGTCCTCAGCCTCGGTGATATCAGTACCGACGAACCGGTTCTAGTTAGGGTCCACCGTGCGGTAATTCCCACCGATGTCTTCGGAAATCAGGGAGGCCGTAGCAAGAACCTTCGCGCGCTGGAGTTGATAGAGAAGGAAGGGCGAGGTGTTTTTGTGTACGTCCTGCCGGAAGGGCTAGATCTCAGCCAGCAACTGTCTCGGATGGCTGAAAAGCAGCAGGGCATTGCGCCGAGTTTGGTGCCTGAATTGCGTGAGTTTGGTTTGGGCGCCCAAGTCTTGGCGACCCTTGGATTGAAAGAAATTCGTTTGATGACCGACAACGAAAAGCGGATTGTCGGGCTTGATGGCTATGGCTTGAAAGTCGTCGAGCGTGTACCGCTGAATAATAGGAGCTAATATGGCACGCTTCGTCGAAGGCAATTTGACGGCTGAAGGGCTGCGATTCGGAATCGTTGTCTCTCGTTTCAACAGTTTCATTACCGACCGCTTGTTGGAAGGCGCGTTGGACGCAATTACGCGTAGCGGGGGAAATGAAGACGATATCACCGTCTACCGCACGCCAGGCGCGTTCGAAATCCCCGCTGTAGCTAAACAAGTGGTGGATGCGGGCAACATCGATGCCTTGATCTGCCTCGGTGCAGTTATTCGAGGGGGGACGCCGCATTTTGAATATGTTGCTTCCGAGGCTGTTAAGGGTATTGCCCAAGTCCAGCTTCAGAGCAACATTCCCGTGGCATTCGGTGTCATCACGCCCGACACGCTGGAACAGGCCATCGAGCGAGCGGGAACGAAAGCGGGCAACAAGGGTTTCGAGGCGGCCAAGGCCGGTATCGAAATGGCCAATCTCTTTCGGGCAATCAATGCGAAAGGGAAGAAAACCGCGAAACGTGCACCGGCAAAAGCGCGTCGTCGCTAGTACTAGTCGGTTGGACTACGCTTCGTGCTGACGTCCTAATAGGAGTCAATTGTGGGCGCTCGAAGGCAAGGCCGTATCGAAACGGTTAAACTACTTTACCAAATGGATATGGGGCAGCGCTTCGACGACCTCGATTGGGCGATAAGCAACCACTTCGCGCATATCTCCAAAGAGACATCCGCTCAGGTTCGGGAATTTGCGGAGGTCCACTGTCGCGGCATAGTTGCCGACAAGGTGAAGATCGACGAATGCATCGAGAAGTCCTCGAAGAATTGGCGTATCGCCAGAATGAGTCTAGTCGATCGAAACGTTCTTCGACTTGCTGTGCACGAACTTATGCGGCCAGACGGTCCACCCGTAGATGTCGTTCTCGATGAAGCTATCGAAGTTGGAAAGACCCTCGGCAGTTCGGAATCAGCGTCCTTCATCAATGGCGTGATGGAAGGCGTACGTCGTTCGCTATCAGTGAACCAGAAACCGAGTTAACTGGCTTCTTCGGGGCTAGGATCAGCCTTCTCCGGGATGAGGAGTGGGGCGCCTTTCACGCTATTCAGTTCCTTGCCCGCCTTTTTGGACAGGGATTCCAAATGCCTGACAGCTGCCTTGCTGGCGTTTATTCCCGAACTAATCGCCGGTGAAATTCCCCCAGCAACAATTGAGGCCCCACACAGATAGAGCCCCTTGATGGGTGTGTGTGTGGGAAAACGCCGAAAGAGTGTTTGTTGGGGCGTGGCGGCGGGACCGTAAATCTGCCCCTGGTCGTGATGGACGAAGTGCCTATTCGTGGCTGGCGTGGATATTTCCTTGACGATTATCTTCTCGCGCAATCCAGGCAAATAGGACTCAACGACGTCAATCATGGGCTCGGCTAGCTCTTCTTTGAGCTTCGAATAATCGTCACCTCGTTTGAATGATGGTTTGTCGAACCACTTCATGAAGGGCTTTGGGCTCGCCATCGCGAGGATTTCTACTGTTTGGCAACCCTCTGGCGCTTTGTGGCCGCCGGGGTCTTTGAACGACGGTGTGGATATGAATAGAAAATCGTCACTCGGCAGCGCACCGTCGAAGATTTTTTTGTAGATGCCATCGATGTCGTGGCTTGAATAATGCCAGAGGTTTTTGTCACCGATTGGATTGTTCGGCAAGGTATCGTCGACACCTAGGAAGACCATGAATGACGAAACGGACGCTTCCGTTTGGTGGGCTTTTCGAGCGAGCTTCTTGGAACGTTTGTCGAGGCCAGCCATGCGATAGGTTTGGGGGCCATCCGCATCGGATATGACCGACTTCGCGTAGAATGTGTCGCCAGCTTCCGTGGTGACGCCTACCACCTTGTTGTTCTCTGATTGTATTTCTGAGACGCGTGCACTGCGTCGCATGTCTACGTTCTTTGTCTTCATGGCTTCGACGAAGGCGTCGCGTAGTGCGCCCGACCCGCCGTGGGGATAGTACGCACCACCCATGTAGTGCAGAAACACCGCCATGAAATAGAGGGAGGATACGCGCGATGGGGGAAGACCGAGGTCACCGCACGGCCCCGCCAAAGCGGCACGGAGTTGTGGGTCGCGTACGTATCCGTCGAGCATTTGGCTTAGGGTCGAATTTCTCCAACGGAGGAGCCGCCAGATTTGTCTGAGGATGAGAAAATTGCCAAAGCCGTCGACCTCAGCCACTTTATCAAAAGCACGGTTGAGGTTTCGCACCATGGTGAAGAAACGATCGAGTCCGCGTTTTTCGTGCGGAAAGTCGGCCAGCAGTCGTTGATGGAATAGGTCTATGCCTTTGCCCATCTTGACTTGGTAATCGGGAAAGACGAACCAGTCGAAACCGTCGGGGGAAAGCTCTCGAAAGGGCGTTCCGATACCGAGTTCATCCAGTGACTTTCTGAGACCGCCTTCCGGTCCGGCTTCACCGACATAATGTAGTCCGGTATCGAAATGAAATTTCTTGCGGGCGAAGGGATTAATGTAGCCGCCGAACTGTTTACCCGCTTCTAGGAGGAGCACACTGGCTCCATTATTTGCCGCGCCTAGGGCAGCGCTGAGACCACCGGCACCACTGCCGATGACGATCACGTCGTAGCTTGTACTCGTATCCATAGTTTTCTATTCGATTCCCTCGCCACAGGCGAACCTATCTATGAACAATTGGCACGCCGATGTCCAGTTCAGTTTCACGTTCTACGAAGCAGGGGGGGATCCACCTTAGTTTGTCGTGGCGCTAAGGTTTTGATGTTGCGTGCTTTTTTGCCGGCGATGCGTCTGGACAATCGCCTCCAGGCTGGTATGATGGCTCCTGTTTTTGAGGGCAGGGGGTTGAGGAGTGGAGGCCAAATATAGGTTTGGCCGAGCCCCCTTGGCACCAGAACTGAAAGGGTTGCTTTTAGCTCCCCGCCCTGTATTGTACGCCGCCATATAGCCCTACAGGGGATAACTCATGGAAGATTCTGTGCGAACGCACGACTCAGAAAATACACAGGGAGCAGGTGGGGAGCCAGCCACCGCTCTGTTCAAACATAGCAAGCGCCCCGAATGGGGAATTGCCATCGTCGCCTACGAGCAGCCCGACAAGAAGGGGTTTCAGTTCGAAGACGGGAAGCTGAGAATCATCAGAGACGGGTATTACGATTTACTCGAGCCCGTCGATCTACCTCGCGATAGAGCGGAAGAGTTGGTCGCCCAGCTTGAGCGACTCGGTGGAATTACGAGCGCCCGTAGAGATATGGCGAATGAAGCCCGCGCTGGCGGCAAGGAGGTTATCTCCTTGCAGAAGCAACTCAAGGCATTCACGATCAAGTACCCAGAGGGGTTTTCAGGTGAGACGTGGTTGGGCTACCACCGCGGTGTTGACGCGGCGAAAGCTTTGAAGCGTCATCGTACCCCAATGATCGCATCCGCCGCCGAAACTCTCGAACAAGGCGTGTTGCGTGGGTTGCTCAGCGAAGGCAACAATCGCGGAGTTTTCGATATCTGGATCGCTTTTATGAAGCGTACGGATCTCGTTTCACCCAAGAGTTTGGCCCAGCTCACCGGCTTGCCAGACCCGTTGATCGATCGTGCGGCACCGCTTCTGGTTGAGTTACTCTATGGTGAGGCGCCCATCAAGGAACGATTTGATGCGCTCGCTAGAGCGGTCCCAACTTTGGAATGGGATACCATAACGGCTGCACTAGCCTTGCTTTACCCCGCGGAACATGTGTGCGTGCGCTTGAATGCTTTCAAGAAGCAGGCGCTGTGGATGGCACCGCGAATGTCGCATAGCAAGAATCCTACGGGCGCTATCTATGAGCGCTATCAGGAAATGTGTACACGGTTAAAGGTTCGTGTTGTTGAAGCGGGTCTCACACCTGAAGACCTTCTTGATGTTCACGATTTCATCAAGATCAGCCTGGCACCCGCCACGTTGAAGCTTCTGGATAAGGTTCCAGAGGCTCCGGCCCCTACTGCCTAATCCCAGGCTCTAATCAGAGTCAACCGTCAACCCCTCCGAAAAAGCCATACCACGAATGCGTAGGATGCCATTTTCCTGTGCAACGGCCGGATAGCTGGAATAGATTCCTTGGGCGATATGTGGCGCCTTCGCAGCATCTGATTCCCAACGCTGGCTGACGAAGCGGCGCTCTTCCGCCGGAGCCAGCTGAAATTCGAATTCCTCGGTGCCTGACGCGGCCTCGAGTTCAATGTAAGTCCACTGCAGGGGACGGTCGGTGTAGCCGGGTATAGATACGGGAATGGGAGCGACCTGAATTCTGCATTCGGAATCACGCCGAGGGTCGGCAACGAGAATAGGGGCCGACCCAATATTTTTTAGAACGAGAATATATGCTGACCCCTGCTGTTCTACGGCTACCGATAGCGCTGCCTTGGGGCTTTCGAGTAGTTCCGACTCGAGTTCTTCCAGGAAGTCGTTGAATGGGCCTAGTTGAGCGAGTGCGCGTGCGTCCTCAGAGTTGATGAGTCTTTCTACGGGCTGGCCGCTCAGGCAGACAACATACGAAAGCGTATCCGATCCGTTTGCGGAATCTTCGTCGACCTTTACGTTGTCGAAATCCGCGCTGTGAATGGCCTTGATTCCTTCGGATAGTGTTGCGCCGTCGATTCGCATTTCGTAGTCGCCGATGGCGAGTCCGGGTTGGTCAGCGACGGAGCGCACTATGGATAGCCCGGCTGTCATGCTGGCCGCATCGAGGTGTATTTCGCTTTGGTACTGAAAGAGACCAGGGTGGATTTCTTCCCCGCCTCGTTCTGCGCAGTATAGCGAAACAGCTGGTGCTCCGATTGCGGTTGAGGGGCGAGTACGTCGCATGGTTGGGCTACGCTTTCACGATTTCGAAGGTCATACGTTCGCCAACCGTGTTTTTCACGACAGTGATCATATGCCGGCTGATCTTGTAATAGTGCCGTCGTTTGACAGTGCGGCCACTGCCCATCAATGACGTCTTGTCGATGCCATTCTTGGCGCCATCGCTATTATAGGTGCGGTCGATCCAGCCGGCGCCTTCATACTCGTCTGGGTTGACGAGGTAGTGACCATATTCATGAGCAGCCGTGCGGTTCGTTCGATCGATGTTTCCGCGGAGGAAGAACAGGCGGGTATTCGCGCGCCCTGGCCCCTCCGCGAAAACGAGCATTTGTCCTGAGTGTTTCTTCTTTTCTACAAACTTTGCCGAAGCCTGAACAGGGTAGGCACAACAATGATCATCCTTGCTGGTACACTTCCTTCTCCGAAGCGCGAATCTATCTGACCAGTATTCGGCGATGGCCTTTTCCCAGCATCTGATTTCCTTCACATGCTTGGGATTCGCCAAATCCCAGTCGTTGAAGCGTTCTGGCCAGCGAACTTTCGCGTCGCTGGGATGGCTGAATGCGGCTCCTCGGCGGATAAATGGTACCGAATGGTAGTTGGAAGCCTTGGGTCTGAACTTCATCGGTACGTTGATCCATTCTGTCCCGTTCCAGTATTGCCACCAGAGGAGGCTCTTCTTGGCGAAACGGTATTGGCCGCCCCATAGCCCCTCAATAAGTCCTCCCGTGTCTGCAGGAACACAATTTCCGAGTTTGAGTATGAGTCCTGACCAGCCCTGCACGTAGTTGAAACGCACGCGGACTTTGGTCTCATAGTCTTTTACGGCCAAGTGAAATCCATACGATCGCTCTTGGTGGGCCATCTCAGCGGCGTTCGCGATGAATTTGAGTCGCAAGGGTACGGGTGTGGACCGCCCAGCCACGGCGTGGATGCGCATCTCACCGGCTGCGTTACGGGCGATATCGTTGAGGACGAAGGGCTGGTAGACGCGGTTTTTGTGGACCTTGAATGTTCGCTGCCCGACGGTCTTACCACTGGCTTGGTCTTTGAATTCAATCGTGAGCTGTTGACCGTCCGTGAAGTTTTTTGTCTTGACGGAAATGAAGACTTCTTGGGAACAGAACGCCTCCTTGTCGCCCCATTCTATGGAGACAACCTGACGCTTTTGAATGTTGGTGGTTTCGGCTTGCGTGTCGGGGACAGGTCGGTTTCCCCTGCCAGTTTCAGGGGCATCGCCACCGCGGCCGCTATCGTCCCTTACTTTGTGGTGTGTCACTGAGCGCTGGGTTGAGCGCGAACCCGTTTGGTCGGTTTGGGTCGGAGCGGTGCCTGCCTTCCCGGAGTTTTCGGATAGTGGCTCTGAATCCGGTGGCTGAGTGGATTCGCTGGCGGTGGACCCCGCCGCCGCGTTGGTTTCCTTGCTTTGCAACTGCCCGTCGGATTCGATTTTGTCATCGATTATGGTGCCGTTGAACTGAACACCACCCACGCTTCCGGCCTGGCCGTCTCCTCGGGTTTCGCCAGCCTTCGCTCGCGCGGTGACCGCTGCAATCCCCGCATTGGCCGTGCCCGCCATTGCGGGGATTGCAGCGGTCATGCCCGTGCCGATCAAAACCGTGGGGCACCCGCTCATGATGGTGCCCTGTACGGCACTGCCGGGTGGAATGGAGCATCCGGGATGCAGAGTTTGGTCACCAATGCAGGCAATCGGTTTGCCCTCGATCAGAACCTGCGGAAAGCCCTTGACGATCGAACCTACTGGCCCCGGTGTACAAGGAGGCGACTTACACGGGACGGGAACCCCCATGATGGCGGCCGGTGCACCACCAATGCTTACGGTTAGCGCGCCGGAACCGATACTGAGGGATACCGGTGGATGCGGGACGGGAGCTGGCGGCGTGGGCCCTACCGGAGGACCGTGGGTCGAATGGCAATGCGGACCCCCCTGGAGGACGGTATCTCCTGCTCTGGCGGCTGGTCCTGGCACGGCTCCCCTCTGTGTATTGTCGTTTACATAAGAGTAAACGCGACACCTTCAAACATCAAGGAGGTCTGTTGTTTGCACACTGCGTGGTGCGCCTTTCTAGTCCGCTTCCAGGACCACCAGATGGACCTGGTATTCGATTTCGCTTCTCTGGTGCAGTTGGAGGCGCCACGGCACTTCGGGGAGTTCGCTGACCAATTTCACGCCCGGAATGGACTGGGGAAGTTGGCCGGTCAATAGTTGGCGTAAAATGAGTTCGCTGGAACCTTCCTTCTCGTTACGTTGCGAGTGACCGCCGATCCACGCGGCCGGGGGGGTGGCCGTGGGCGCCCAATCGTATGGTGTCGTCAGGATGACCTTGCCGCCCTGAGATAGGATGCCGCAGATGGTGCGCAGGTGGTCCAGCGGTGACGCAACACAATCGAGGATGTTGAAACTGGTAACGAGGGCTGCGGTATCTTGAGCGAAGGGGAGGGCGATGGCATCGCAGGCCCAAAAATCTACAAGTGCATCGGCATCTGAGGGCGCCTGAATCGACATAGCGTCATATACTGTCCCCAGCCGCCGGCGGCAGAATTGCATGCGTTCATTGCGCAATAGAGCGCTGGCAAAGCGCAGCATGCTGATATTCAGATCGACCCCCAAAACGGGCTGTCCATAGCGCTTCGCAAGTCCGAAGCAGGTCATCCCTACCGACGCGCCCACGTCGATAACCGGTCCGGGTTTCACTTGCCCTGCACATCGTAGGCCCGCATCGAGCAATTCCAGGGCGGATGAGCGTATCTCAGTTTTCGGGGGGTGCTCATCTACGGTCAACAGGTGGCCGTAATGTGCCTGAACGTAGGCGCTGAGATGCTGACGGTCTTGGTCGTAGACGGAGCCGCCCCCACAGCTATCGCCGAGGAGGCTTTCCATCGTAGGCGAAAGGTCGGCTCGGGAATTGATCCGCTGAATATTGTCGGTCACAAATTGAGCGACGTTGCTAACGATGATCGGAATGCCGTCAACGATCGGATATTCGGTTTTACATGATGCGTCGGGGCAAAGCAGGAATCCTTCGACGATCTGTTCACCCTCTTGCTTGCAGACGGGGCCGAGAGCGAGAACGCGATCACCTCTCTGCGATTGTCGGCAAAGGGGGCAGACGGGTTTGAATATGTCTAGATGCCCTTTGCGCATGATAGGCGTAGCCGGCTAGTTCTTCTTTTTCTTCGGTGGGCTCTTGCGGGCGCGTTTGGCCGCCGGTCGACCTGGTTTGCCGCTGGGGGTCTTGGCTTTGCTGGCAGCGCCACGCTTTTTCGGGGGAGCCTTGCGCGCCTTGGGTTTGGGCCCGTCCGTGGCGCGTTTCTTGGGGGCGGCCTTCTTTTTGGAGACAGGTCTTTTCGTCTCTGTCTTGGATCCCACGCCGCGTTTTGGCGATTTACTCTTCGCTACGCCGCGTTTTGGAGGCTCGCTCTTTGCTGCGCCACGTTTTGGCGATTTGCTTTTCGCTGCGCCGCGTTTCGGGGCCTTTCGCTCCTTCGTTTTGGCTTCCTCGCGGGCCGCACGATTCCTTTCGCGGCCTTCCTTGTTCGCCTGCCGTTTCTCCGCTCGCGCGCCCTTAAATGTGCGGCGTTTTGGTGTACCGTCTTCGTGAAAT
>Ga0257122_1001494_pt1 | contig 16344 bp, 17 predicted proteins | sample SI106_120metaG_FD_190146 | JGI IMG/M metagenome (GOLD analysis project Ga0257122, IMG submission 190146) | Marine microbial communities from Saanich Inlet, British Columbia, Canada - SI106_120 | ecosystem: Environmental > Aquatic > Marine > Inlet | place: Canada: British Columbia | collected... | reverse complement strand
ACCGCACGACACCGAGAGGGTGAAGCCGATTCACAGTTCAGTCCGGCTCTGAACATTCCTACTGAGCGCCAGTTCTACGACGCCAATTTCGATCTGGAAGACCCGGGCGTATGGGACGTCGAGGTCGTTGTTGAATCGGACGTCGGCGAAGGCAGCGTGGAGGCACCGGTCTCGATTGCGCAACGCGTGCGGGGAGACAGTCTCGGCATACCCGGGACGATGATGTTCCTTCTCGTCACGGGAGCACTATTCGGCGGTGGTGGGTGGATCACCTACACGGCGCGAAAGAAGCAGCGCATTCGTCGTGAGCGCGCCCAGCGCGCCAGAGGTACCTGAACTCTTAGTCTGGACGCCGACAACCGTCCCTAAACGAGAAGTCGGCGGCGCAACAATCGCGTGGCGAGCGGGAAGAAGATCGCCGTCGCCACGATGATGTAGAGCAGCGACCACAGCAAACTCAGGTAGAGATCTCCGGTCGCAAACGCTCGAGCGATTCGAACCGGGTGTGTGAGCGGCAAGGCCCAGGCAATGGGCTGCACCCACGCCGGGAGTGTCGTAATCGGGAAAAAGGTCCCGCTAAAGAAGAACAACGGTGTGCCAACCATCGTGAACACGAGCGTCAACATGTGGGTTGAAGGCGCTATCGCCGCCGCTATCAACCCGAATCCGCCGAACATCAAGCCGGTCAGGATTCCGATGACGAGGATACCTATGGCCCAGGGTGATTCCACGAGGCCGGTGGCGGCGGAAAATGCCAGCACGGCGGCGGTCGTCATTAATGCGCGGGTCGCTCCCCAACCGATCTCGCCCATCGCCAGTTCCCGCATAGACACCGGAGCCGCCAGGATGCTGTCGTAGATTCGGTTCGTCTGGAGCCGTCTAAACGCGCCCCATGAGCACTCGAACAGCGCGTGCCACATGGCGTTTCCGACCACTATTCCGGGCGCAACGAACACGGCGTACCTGATTCCGTCGTCGTCGGTTTCTACTTCGCCAACCAGCTTACCTATCCCGAAAGCGACCGCCGCCAGGATGAATACAGGCTCCAGCAGGATGCCGGTCATCTCGATCATCCAGCCGCCTTTGAACGCCGTGTAGTGGCGCAGCCAGACGCCCGCAACGCCACGCGTACGAAAGTCGAACCGGCCCGGTGCTCGTCGTTCAGCCAGTGATTCATTCATCTTGAAGGTCCTTGCCCGTCAGCGACAGGAACACGTCTTCCAGGTTCGCAGCGCGATACGAGACCCTGGCCCCCGTGATGCCGGAGAGGTCTGCCCTGCTCCCGTTCTCTCCGCGCACCGTGAAGATGGCCCCGATCTCGGATATTTCGTAGCCGGAGTCCTTCAACTGGCGCTGCACGGAATCGCGCTGACCTTCCTCGGGCCGGACCTGTGCGACCTCCGCACCCGCCTGTTCGTGAATCAGCTCGTCCGGCGTACCTGAAGCCAGTATGTGTCCTTCATCCATGATGATGAGGCGGTCACACAGGATGGAAGCTTCTTCCATGTAGTGCGTGGACATCACTACCGTGACGCCGGAGTTCTTGAGGATAGCGAGCTGCTCCCAGACACGGTTTCGGCTGCTGGGGTCGAGCCCGGTCGTTGGTTCGTCCAGGATCACGAGTCGAGGGCGTGATACGAAGGCTCGGGCGATGGTTAGCCGTCGGCGCATCCCGCCTGAAAGGTCATCCACGGAGTCGCCACCACGTGCCCGGAGGCCAAAGAAGTCCAGCACCTCATCGGCCCTGCGACCTGCCATTCCACGGTCCAGCCCGAAGTAGAAGCCGTACACCGTGAGGTTGTCCCTGACGCTGATGTCCGGGTCAAGACCGTCGTGCTGCGATACGACCCCTATCACATCCCGAACGGATCTCGGGTTAGTTGTGGCGTCTATCCCGTCAATCTCAAGCTCGCCTGAGGTCACGGGAGAAAGTCCGCTCATCATACGTAGCGTGCTGGTCTTACCGGCGCCGTTTGGGCCGAGCATGCCAAATGTCTCACCAGGCCGTACCTCAAATGAGATTCCGTCCACGGCAGAGAAATCACCGAACTTTTTGGCGAGCCCTGCGGCGCGCACCATCGGCTTATTGTTTGCGGTCTGATTAGCGGTCAAAGCGGTCCGTCGTTCGCTCGCATTCGGTGCGGGCGTGGTGGAATTCGGCGTAAGCGAAGATGATATCGCGGCGATGCGTCCACCGGGTACCGTGTGGTAGCAATTTAATTGGCGTCACGCACATTGCTTGACCTTATATTCAGACCGGTGCTAGGTTGCCTGCATTAAGCCCCGAATTCGGGGCACCCAGACACGACCACTCACGACCAACATCAGGGGGTGTCGAAATGACCGAAGCCACTGGCCAGGTTTACGATTTTCAGGAAGGCTCGCCTTCGCCAACGGACCGAGGTCCGGCGACGGAAGCGGCACCCTTCATAGCTATGATTGAGCAACTGAAGACACGTGTCCGCAGCGCAAAACTCAAGGACCATGACGAAGTTCTGGATGATCTCCAGACGTGGATCGACCGCGCACTCAGGGGTGAGATGAACGTCGCCCGTGACGGTGAGGAGATTTCACACACGCTCTCCACAAACGTGGACGAGATGATTTCATCCCGCACGGTACTTCGCAGGGTCGCATCCCCGCTAGCGGGACTCGGGATTCTGTATCTGGTCATGGCCGGTCTCACGATCTGGACCGTCGCCGCAGACATCCTCTTCCTGGGCGCATCGCTCAGCGTTCCGATGGCCGCCATCATCATGGGTACCGTCGGTAGCTCGTTCGTAGTGTTGATCAGGACAGTCACGTTCCAGCATCAGCAGACGGAACGCGGCGCACTACTGTTCACCGGTCTTGCGAGGCCGCTGGTCGGTGGCGTGCTCGCACTTGGCATCTTCGCCCTGTTCGGATCCGGCATCGTTTCGCTGCCGATCGTTTCCGACCAGGAGACCAGCACCTTTATCGACTTCCTCGCCTTCCCGGGTAGCGGGCCTGGCCTGGTTGTCGGTCAGCTGGCCCTGTTCTCGTTCGCATTCCTGGCCGGACTGCTTGAGGGATTCATCGTCCCATCTGCCGGACGTGTAGCGCGTCGATCCAGCTAAGCAAACTCTCGAACTTGCAAAAGGGGCCGGTCAGTTGACCGGCCCCTTTTCATTTGGCCCAGATTCGCGTCCGGCAATGGCAGTCCCTTTGCTAGACTCGATGCCGGGTTTTATTGCTATCCACATATGCTCCGGTTTATAACGCCGGACGCTGTTTGAAATGGACAGATTCTTGGCCGACGAACTGACAGCGGACGAGGTCCGCCACATCGCCGCACTCACCCGCCTCGGGCTTACCGATGACGAGATAGAGACGATGCGCGGACAGCTATCCAGCATCCTCAAGGTGTTCGAATCACTGCAACAGGTCGATACCGAGGGCGTCGAACCAACTGGTCACACGACCGAAGTCCGTACCGTATTGCGGGCCGATTCCGCTCAGGAATCGCTGGAGCGCGAGGGCATCCTGAAAAATGCTCCGGATTCCGAAGCCGGCTACGTGAAGGTGCGGCCGATCCTTGGTTAACGCTGGAAGCGAACTCACTGGAATAACGGCGCACGAGGCACAGGATTTACTTTCGTCCGGGCAGGTCTCGTCGGTCGAACTCACAGAGGCGGTGCTGAAGCGGGTCGAGGAGATAGAACCGCAGGTCCACAGCTACATCACGGTCACGCAGGACCGGGCGCTGGACGCGGCACGAGCAGCCGATGAGGCGCGTGCGGACGGTAAGGCAGAAGGCCCGCTGGCCGGTATTCCGGTAATGGTGAAGGACAACCTCTCTACTGAGGGCGTCGCCACGACAGCTGGCTCTCGTATGTTGCTGGGCTACACCCCGCCATACGACGCCTACGTTGTCGAACAGTTCCGTTCCGGCGGTGCCGTGATTGTGGGCAAGGGCAACCTCGACGAGTTCGCCATGGGCTCGTCGACCGAACACTCGGCCTTTGGCGCCACCCGTAACCCCTGGGACACAGATCGCGTTCCCGGTGGCAGTAGTGGCGGACCGGCCGCGGGCGTAGCTGCAAACGAGTGCTTTGTGTCTCTTGGCTCCGACACGGGCGGATCAATCCGTCAGCCTGCGGCACTGTGCGGGATTGTCGGCATGAAGCCCACATACGGTCTTGTTAGTCGATACGGTTTGATCGCTTTCGGGTCTTCGTTGGACCAGATCGGCCCGTTCTCCCGGGACGTACGAGACGCCGCCGACACGCTCAGCGTGATTTCCGGGCATGACAAGCGTGACTCTACTTCTCTCGATACACCGGCACAGGATTTCACCAGTTCACTTACCGGCGACATCTCTGGGATGAAGCTGGGTGTACCGCGTGAGTACCTTGTGGACGGCATGGAGTCGGGCGTGAAAGCGGCTTTCGAGAAGTCGCTTGAGACGCTTGAGGGGCTTGGAGCGACGCTCGAAGAGGTGTCGTTGCCGCTGACTGATCAGGCGCTCGCCGTGTACTACATCATCGCTCCATCAGAGGCGTCGGCGAACCTGGCCCGGTACGACGGGTTCAAGTACGGCAACGCCGTGAATGACGTTCCCACCGCATGGGACGTGATGGACCAGACCCGTGAACAGGGTTTCGGAGCCGAGGTGAAGCGGCGAATCCTGATCGGCGCGTACGCACTGTCCGCCGGGTACTACGACGCCTACTACAAGAAGGCGCAGCAGGTCCGGACGCTGATCCGGCAGGAGTTCGCCGCTACTTTCGAGAATTTCGACGCGCTTGTCACGCCGACCTCACCGACGGTGGCGTTCAAGGCGGGCGACCGGATGGATGACCCGGTGGCAATGTACCTGAGCGACGTCTGCACCATCCCGGTGAACATCGCCGGACTGCCCGCTATCTCCGTGCCGGGCGGCATATCTGAGGATCTCCCGGTCGGACTCCAGTTCATCGGCCCGCAGATGGGTGATGGAACGGTCCTACGGGTGGCACACGCCTACGAGCAGGCGACGGAGTGGCACAGGCTCAAGCCCGGGATTTAGGGCCTTTGCGGCGTGTCGCTCGTACGCGCCTCACCTCCAACCTCCTCCATCCCAGGGAGGAGGTCAATCAATCACCTCGTCATTCCCACGAAGGTGGGAATGACGGTTCGTGGAAGGGGTTCTTTACCCGTAACCGCCTGCATCTTTGCGGAACGGTAATCGCTCCGTTATGCGCAAGAAGTCGGCGTGGGCTTCCGGGCTTGCGCCGATGATGGCCTCTGAGGGCATCTTCACCGAAGCGCCGTGGCGATCTGATACTGCACCACCCGCGCCCTCAATCAGTACGACGCCGCTGGCGATGTCCCACGGATTGCCGCCGGCGCAGAAGTAGAGGTCTACTCGTCCCGAAGCAAGATAGGCCATGCCGAGGCCAGTCGAGCCAAGGATTCGGATCGCCTGCATCCCAGGAAATACCGCACCGATCACGCCCCACACCCGCATGGCAAGTTCATCGTTGTAACCGAGATCAAGCCCGATAACGCAATCGGCCACGGTCGACTTCTCACTCACGGAAACCGGCTCACCGTTCAGCGTCGTCACCTGCCCGACCTGCCCGTAGAACATCTCGTCACGTTGCGGATCGTACGTGGCCCCGGCAACCGGCGTGCCTTTGTGAGCCAACGACACCATGACGCACCAGTTGGGCACGTGCGACACGAAGTTGCGGGTACCGTCTATGGGATCAGCGATCCACTGCCACTCATCGTCTCCGGGCTTTAGTCCAGACTCTTCACCAAGGAAAGCGAAGTCCGGGAACTCCTCAAGCAGGCGCGCTGAGATGAGTTCCTCGGACGCATGATCGACCTCAGAGACGACATCGCCGCGGCCTTTGATGTCGATGCGGCCCTGGTCGTGGTAGCGGCCCAGCACCATTTGCCCGGCTTCCCGTGCCGTTGACTGAATAACTTCCGAGATGGTTTTACCGGAACGGCCTGTGAGTTGGTCGATATCGGGCATGTGTTCCTTCTGCATTCGCTAATTGACGCCCGCAGTGTTCAGGAATCCCGGTGTGAGGACAAGTGCTGTCGGATGAGACCCGACATGAATTTTCTGTTCTAAACGGGAAATCGACCGGTGAAGGTTCCTCCACTTCAGTCGGGATCGCAGTTGGCCCAGGGCACTATTGATCATCAGTTACTGCTTACCATTGTCATCCTGAACTTAATTCAGGATGACATGAGGACGTGTTCGTCCAGAGACAGGTGCGGTTCCAACTTCGCGACGTTATCCTTTCGGCGGCGTCCTTTTGACGCAGTGACCCATTAAGAAGATATATAAGAGGTATGGATGCTCAAGACGTTTGACGGCAAGACGCCGAAGATCGACCCGACGGCTTTTGTGAGCGAAACCGCTTACTTGATTGGCGATGTCGAGGTCGGACCGTACTCGAGCATCTGGCCCGGCGTCGTGATCCGCGCCGACAGCGGCAAGATCAAGATCGGCAGCCATACCAACATCCAGGACAACTCCGTGCTGCACGCCGACTACCCGGCGACCATCGGCAACCACACCACCATCGGCCACAACGTCGTTTGTCACGCGTCAAAAGTCGGCGACAACTGCCTTCTCGGGAACGGCGCAGTGCTGAACGGTGGCTGTGAGATCGGCAACGACTGCCTGGTAGGTGCCAACTCGACTGTTGTCGAGAGCATGGTCGTCCCGGACGGTTCGCTCGTTCTCGGAACGCCCGGGCGTGTCCGTGGAGAGCTGAAAGATCAGCACAGGGCCATGATTAAAAGTGCCACAAACCACTACGTTGAGGCGATCCCGCGCTACAAGGCGAGCGGCGGCTTCGAGTAGGACACCACGGGGGCGAACTGGACGCAAAAAAGGGCGACCCCGTGCGGGTCGCCCTTTTCGTCTTTATGTCAGGGGACGCGAAAGCGTCAGAGACATTCGGCGGTCGCCGCCATCACTGGACGGTAATGGTCCCCGTCATCGACGGGTGGACTTCGCAGAAGTATGCAAAGGTACCCGCTGTTGTGAAGGTGCTTGAGAACGACTGATCCCTGAAGAACGATCCACTCTGGAATGCCGCGCTCGGATCAACGACTGGCGATACCCCGTGCGTCACCGTGTGTGGTGCGTTGTCCCGATTAGTCCACGCGATCACGTCCCCGACCGAGATGGTCAGGTCCTCAAGGTTGAACCCAGAGATGTCGGACGAAATCGCGCCATCTTCAGACATCATGGCGTCGCCATCAGACTCCATCGCAACGTCGTCGGTCATCATGGCGTCGCCCGACATCGCTATCGGAGCGCTGCTGGTCAGCTCGCCACAGGCCGTGTAGACCGCAACTTCGTCCGCCGATTTATGGAGATTCACGACGAAACCGTCCTGCATCACCTCGGATATCGGTGCGTCCCATATTGTTATCGACCGGCCGTCAACCACGTTGGTGAGTGGAATCGCTACATCGCCAAGGTTGTCGCAACTTCCCTGGTGGATGTGAACCGGCTGTTCCAGTCCGACATCAGCCGAGCCCACGCTAATCACGATCGCAGTACTCGCACCACTTCCGTCATCCCCGCCGCCGGGCCTGTCGATAAACGACACCGAGCCGTGCTGGCCCGAGCCATCGATGGCTTCAAGTGTGAAGGTTCCAGCCTCGATAGCATTTGGAACCTCTCCGCACGCGACGTACTCGCCGATCTGCTCAGCAGATTTATGGCCGTTTATAGCAAACCCGCCGGTTAATAGCTCTGCCAGCGAGGACTCAACAGTCGTAACAGATTCGCCGTTGACGATGTCACTCAGTGCGAAAGCCACATCACCAAGCGAACCGCACCCTCCCTGGTGGAGGTGGATCGGTTGGGGAACGTCAGTCTCACCGGAACTGATGTCCACGACCAGCTCCGTGGTGTCGCCCTGCCCGACCAGGATGGCCACTCCTTGTTGCCCGGACTCGTTGAGCTCTTCGAGCGGCACGATAATCGATGCTTCGGTCTGAGCCATCATCAGGTGATTTACATCATCGTCCATCATCGCGTCGCCATCCGCCACGGGTGCCGCGGTCGGTGCAGGCGCTGAAGTTGCGGCTGGAGGTACCGCGGTCGGTTCCGGTTCATCGCTCGAACAGGCAACTGCGACCAGCGCAATTGAAGCCAACGCTGCGATCACCAGCCTCCGCCGAAACATTCCTGTCTTAATCAAATCCCACTCCCGGGTGTCTTGTTTTTGTAATCAGGTGCTGACCCTATTTCGTCCAGAACAGTCAGACGGATCACTTAAATCTAGATACGCCGTTTTCTTGTCAACTGATCCAAATGAAGTTTGGAAACGAAATACCGGGAGAGAGGTATCGGTCTGCGGCAGACTTGTTCGCTCCTGTCGTGCCGTTGACCGGTGCTTCTCAGAAGGGATTCACCAGCCAGTGGCTACAATTGCTCTTCCGACCACAGCCGGAGGAATTGCCACGAACCGCAAAGTCAACGATAGCGTGCCCGCACGCATCGGTCGTGAAGAGGCAGATCGTCTCTCGTCTCGGTTGCGCGCCCGCGACCCGGAGGCCGTGGATGAACTGTACGCGCTAGTAGGCAGGCGGGCGTTCGGCCTGGCGTACAGGGTGCTTGGCGATGGGAGCGCTGCGGAGGACGCCGTTCAAGAGGCGTTCATGGATCTATGGCGAGCGTCTGGGAAGATAGACAGTCGGCGTGGCCGGGTGGACTCCCTGTTGATGACGCTCGTACACCGCCGTGCGATAGATATGTTGCGGTCCAGGGAGCGGCGTTCCGCGATATCTGACGCGTTGCCGGACGACATCGTGGATCAGAGAGCAGCGGAACTGGTCGACACAGTGGCCGACTCGCTTACGCATGAGCGCGTTGTCCAATGCATGGAGTCGTTGCCGAAAGATCAGAAGCTGGCGATAGAGCTCGCCTATTTCGGCGGATTAACGCACATGGAGATCGCCGACAAAACAAGCTCACCGCTTGGCACCGTGAAAAGCAGGTTGCGGCTCGGGTTGCTACGATTACGAGCGGATTTCGGGATATCAGAAATGGAATCGAGGTAGCGCCATGAATTGCGATGTTGTTCGCGATCTGAGCGGCGCTTACGCACTCGGAAGCGTGACACCGGAGGAGAAGCGCCAGATAGAGGAACATCTGGCAGGCTGTGATCTACATGACGAGATCGTCGGACTGAGGGCCACCGGTTTCGGGCTGGCTGATGCCGCCCCTGAAATGGTGCCCTCTTCTGGACTGGGTGATCGCATCTCGGCCGCTGTTCGTGCCGAGTCAGCCGCAGTGGCCCCGTCCGGAAAGTCCCGTTTCGGCGTATTCAAACTCAGAAGAGCCGCATCGTGGCCGATCGCAGCGGTGCTGGTGTTGGCCGTGGGCGCCCTGGTGGCCTGGAACCTGGTGCTTCAACTCGATGACCCAGCTGAGAACCTGGTTAACTTCGTTAAAGAGCCGGGCGGCGAGTGGGTGCGGGTTGAGGCAACGCTTGGCGAGCCGGGAACGACCTTCTCGCTTGGAGGGCTCGATCCCTTGCCATCTGGCCGTGATTATCAGTTGTGGGCGGTTCGCGACGAAGAGGCGCACAGCCTGGGTGTGTTTGACACTGACGATGACGGCAAGTGGTCAGGCGACATGGACTTCCCATTACGGCGTGGTGATCAGATTGCGATAACGGAAGAGACCGAGGGTGGTGCAAGCGCGCCAACCACGGAACCGCTGATCAGCACTCGACTCTAGAGGCTACATGCGCTCTGGCGCGTTCATCCCCATGAGCGTGAGACAGCGGGCAATCGCTATGCGTGCACTTTCGACCAGCTTTAGTCGGGCCTTCGATATCGGCAGGTCGTCCTCTTCCTCTGAGATCACGCGGCAGGCGTCGTAGAACCTCTGTAGCGCCCTTGCCACTTCGGTTGCGTAGTGCGGGATCTGCTGGGGCTCGAGCCTGTCAGCGGAGCGCTCCACGACGTCTGGCAGCCCTGTGATTTGGCGGATCAACGCGATCTCCAGCTCGTGCGTGAGCAGAGACACATCACCGTCCGCCCAGTCGATCCCCGTTTCACGAGCGTTACGCAGAATCCCGGATAACCGGGCATGTGCGTACTGGACGTAGTAGACCGGGTTGTCTGAGGACTGCTTGCGCGCAAGATCGAGGTCAAACTCCATCTGCGACTCTGCACCACGACTCAAGAAGGTGTAACGCACGGCGTCTGAGCCGACGTCGTCGACCAGTTCACGCACGGTCACGATTACGTTCTTGCGCTTACTGAACCTGAGAGACTCACCGTCCTCCTTGAAGGACACGATCTGGTTAAGGATGATCTCCAGCTTGTTGGGATCGACACCCAGCGCAGTGGCAGCGGCCTTCATGCGTGCGACGTGGCCGTGGTGGTCCGCGCCCCAGACGTCGATCACCTGGTCGAAGTTCCGTTCCTTGAACTTCTCCGCGTGGTAGGCGATGTCGCTGGCGAAGTAGGTGTGCCCACCGGTACTGCGGATTACGACGTTGTCTTTGTCCTCGCCGAGCTGTGTTGAGGCGAACCAGCGAGCGCCGTCCCGATCAACGATAAAGCCGCCGTCTTCCAGCTCTTTCATTGTGGCGTCAAAGCGGCCCGTATCGAACAGGGACTGCTCACTGAACCACACGTCATAGCTGATGTTCAGCTCTTCAAGGTCTTCCTTGATAAGTGCCAGGTTGCGGTCGAGTCCCGGCTGATAAAGCGCTTTGATAGCCTCTTCTTTTGGAAGATCGACAAGCGCACCTCCGTCCTTCTCGTAGAGGTCCTTTGCGAGGTCCGCTACGTACTCGCCCGGGTATGAGGTCTCGGGCAGCGGCACATCGTGGCCCGCTGCCTGCATGTATCGAGCGTAGAGCGTTTCTGTGTAGACCCGCATCTGGTTTCCAGCGTCGTTGACGTAGTACTCACGGGTCACGTCTGCACCGGCGGCTTCAAGGAGATTTGCGAGTCCGCTGCCGATGACAGCGCCGCGTGCGTGGCCAACGTGGAGCGGGCCGGTCGGGTTCACACTGACGAACTCGATCTGAATCTTTTGGCCGGACTTGGAGTCCGTGTTGCCGAACTCCGCTCCGGCGGCTCGGATCACTTCGACCTGTTCCTGGAACCAGGCGTTGGCCAGGGTGATGTTGATGAAACCCGGTCCGGCGACCTCGACTTTTTCGACAACGTCGCTCTCGGGAAAGGCTTCAACGATTGCAGTGGCGATGGCGGGCGGCGCCATTTTCATGGTGCGCGCAAGTCTGAGCGGCAGGCTGGTCGCAAAATCACCGTGGCCCTCTTGCTTGGGCTGCTCGATGGCGATCTCGGACGCGCCGGCTGAGGGAAGTACACCGGCAGACTGTGCGTTTGAAAGTGCTTCTGCGACTGCGTCGCGAAGCTGAGCGGTTATTCGCATTAGACCGGAAATCGTAGCACGCCGCAGCCGATGGACGAATAGCTATTTCCGCGGCGTAATGGGGTGAAGTGCGCAGGTGATGGGTTGGAATCTAAAAGACGGGTAGACTCCAACTCACCAGCCATCACCGCTCTGGAGCCGCCGTTGTGACGACCGATAGATCAGAACCGGAAGCCCTCCGGGATTTCGTTGAGGCTACGCTGGGTAGCGATATCCGGATTGAGGAAAGGTCGCGCGCGTTCGGTCGGAAGTCGGTTACGTGGAGAATCAAGGCAACGGATGGGACCGGCTTCTACCTGAAACGTCACGAGTTCAATCATCACTTCGAGGCAGAGGTGCGCGCGCTGAATCAATGGGTGCCTCTTTTGAAATCCGGGCCATGGTGGTCGACACCTCAGGTTGTAGCCGTTTCGAACGAGTTGGGAGCGGTATTGCTTACCGAACTTCCGGGTCAAATACTTGAGGATCGGGAGGGCGCGCCTACGGATATTAGCGAGCTGCGTACCGCCTACAAACACGCCGGACGATTGGCGCGCCTGTTGCATGACGCTGACATAGATCTATCGCGGGAGATCCGGGTCCAGACCTATACGCTCGAAGAGATCACGCGTTTCATGGAGCCGTCCCGTCCTTACCTGGACGCTGCCACTTGCGATTGGGCAGAGGAGATTCTCACCGCCGACGGTGCGTGGGCCGGACTCGACATCGTTCCCATGCACGGTGATTATTCGCCACGTAACTGGATCATCGAACGTGGGGATCCCACATTAAATGTGATCGATTGGGAGCGTTCTCGTCCAGGTTACTGGGTGGAGGATATTCAACGGATGACCCACGACCATTGGCTCGATGAACCGCGACTCGGGGACGCTTTTTTTGAAGGGTACGGAAGAACGCCAACGGATGCAGAATGGCGACACTCCAACCAGATCACGCTGATCAACGCCGTCGGCGGCGTCGGTTGGGCGATCAACCATAACGATGCGTGGTTTGAACAACACAATCGAAGAACCGTCGAACGAATAAGGGACATCCTCTAAATGACCGCACCCCAAACATCGCTAACCGGATCCGTGCAGGCGGTGAGTGTTAGTGAGACGCACTCGATGTCGAAGCCGAACCAGTCATCTATACGCGTGCTTGAAGGACTCGGGGTTGAGGGCGATGCGCACCAGGGCGTGACGGTCAAACACCGTTCTCGTGTTCGTCAAAATCCCACGCAGCCAAACCTCCGACAGGTACACCTCATTCATGTCGAGCTCTTGGACGAGTTGCGAGAGAAGGGTCTTGTGGTGGAGCCCGGTCAGATGGGTGAGAACGTGACCACACGGGGGATTGATCTTCTGGGCCTGCCGTTGGGGGCGAAGCTTCACATCGGCTCTGATGTGGTGGTGATGGTCACCGGTTTGCGCAATCCGTGCGCCCAGTTGGACGATATCCAGCCGAACCTTATGGCGGCGGTGATCGACAAGGATGAGGACGGTAAACCAGTCTTCAAGGCGGGAGTGATGTCGGTGGCGGCAGAAGGTGGTGAAGTTCGTCCGGGTGACCAGATCACGGTGGAGCTTCCGACAGGTACTCACGTGGCGTTGCAGCAGGTTTAAGCTTTCGCCATTCATTTTGTCCCGGAAAACGACCGAACCCAGAAAAACCCAGATTAACAAGGAGAAAACACAATGCGAGGAGTTGGAGTAATCGAGTTCGGCGGGCCCGAGGCACTACAGATCGTTGATCTTCCAGAGGTCCATGCGGGGCCGGGCGAGGTGCGCATCAGGGTGCACGCCGCCACGGTCAATCCAACTGATACGGGTCTTCGCAGTGGCGGCAGGCCACAGGAAGATCCTCCGCCTTACATCCCCGGTATGGACGCTGCTGGCGTCATCGACGAGATCGGAACTGGTACCGAAACCGATCTCAAGGTCGGGGACGATGTGATGGCGATGGTCATCCCACATGCAAGCCACGGCGGGTATCGAGAAAGCATCGTGTTGTCTGCCGATTCGGTGGTACGCACGCCTTCAGGCTCGTCCCATGCAGAGGCGGCGACGCTGCCCATGAACGGTCTGACTGCACGGCAGTCGTTGGACCAGCTAGGCCTGAAAACTGGCCAGACACTGGCAGTGACCGGTGCCGCTGGATGTTACGGCGGCTACGTTGTCCAGCTCGCAAAGGCGGACGGCCTGCGTGTTATCGCAGATGCGTCCAGTGCTGATGAACAATTGGTCCGGGATCTGGGTGCGGACGTGGTCGTGCCACGCGGTCAAGGTATCGCAGAGCAGATACGCAAGGTGGCTCCCGACGGCGTCGATGGGCTTGCCGACGGTGCGGTTCAGAACGAGCTGAGCGTGGGCGCGATACGCGACGGTGGCGGGTTCGCATCAGTAAGAGGATGGGACGGGACCGGCGAACGCGGCATAACGTTCCACAAGACCATGGTGCGGAGCTACGACCATCGGGCGGACCTGCTGGACAATCTTCGTCAGCAGACCGAAAGCGGTGCCGTCTCTCTGAGGGTTGCGGCAACATACCCGATGGAGGAAGCGGTGGAGGCGCACCGACGTCTTGAAGCCGGTGGCACCCGGGGTCGCTGCGTCATCCTTTTCTAGCGAGTCGGATAACGATGGCCGTCCCTATAATGCTGGCCGGATGACGGCTGCTACTTGATCCAATCCCCAAATAATCGGCCGACTGGCCCCACCGGAGCGATGTGATGCCTGAAGCATCTGGAAATTCCAGCGTAGGTGATCGACGGCGAGATGTGGCACGTGCCGGTCTGAACTTGAGCGAGGAGCGGATCAAGCTGCTCATGAGCAAGTTCGATGATGTCGATGCCACCGCCGCAGCTATCCGAATGCTCAACGTAGGTGACCACGAGCCGTTTGCTGTATTTGCACCGCGGCCGCCGAAGTCCTGAGCCAACTCTGGAGAACTTGATTGCCTGATATCGACCTCGCATTCGCTTCCATAGACGACCTCGCGCCGCGTATTCGTTCCGGTGAGCTGTCGCCGGTGGAGCTCACCCAAAACACGTTGGATCGAATTGAGCGGCTTGAACCACAGTTGAACGCCTTTCTGGACGTATTTTCGGGGAGCGCGCTCGCGCAGGCACGCGAGGCGGAGGCTGAAATAGCTGGCGGCAGCTACAGGGGCCCGCTTCATGGGATCACAATCGCCCTGAAGGACCTCATCGATGTTGAGGGCACCCCCACGACCGGCGGCTCAACGGTCCTGAAGGACAACATCGCGACGTCTGACGCCACGGTCACACGGCTACTGAAGTCGGCCGGGGCGATCATCATCGGCAAGGCGGCTCTGGTCGAATTTGCTATGGGTGCGACGGGGGTCAATCCCCACTACGGACCGTCACACAATCCCTGGAATCTGGACCGTATCTGCTGCGGTTCCAGCATGGGATCAGCGGCCGCTATCGCTGGTGGGTTGTCGGTGGGTGCGCTCGGCTCCGATACCGGTGGCTCCATCCGTATGCCCGCCGCTGTGACCGGGATCGCAGGCCTCAAACCAACATATGGCCGGATCAGTCGAGCGGGCGTACTGGACCTGAGTTGGTCTTGTGATCACGTCGGCCCGATGACGCGCACAGTGGCTGACTGTGCACACATGATGAACGTGCTTGCTGGATACGATTCTGCGGACCCTGCATCGTCTGAACAGATGGTCCCGGATTTCACCTCGGAATTAGACCGTGGTTTTGACGGTTTGCGAGTTGGAATACCAAAAGAGTTTTTCTTCGATAACGTGGACCCGGAAATTGAGACCGCCGTCCGCTCCGGTATCCAACTCATGGAGCGCGAGGGCGCTTCCGTGCGCGAGGTTTCAATGCCGTGGGTGGCGATGGGACGAACCATTAACATCGGGTTGCTCGGTTCAGAGGCAGCGGCGGTTCACCGCGAAGTGGTGCAGACGCGCGGTGATGAGCTTAGCCCGGCGATACGCGCTCGATTGGAGAGTGCGATCATCATGCCGGCGGTCGACTACATAGACACACAGCGCGCGCGCCGACAGTTCATCGAGAAAATGGACGAGGCGATGAGCGACCTGGATGTACTTGTAACGCCATCGGTACCAATACAGACGCCGACTATCGAAGAATGCACACCACCACCCGGTGAGGCAGATGCACCCGGCGGCGTGGGTCTAACGGAGTTCACGGGTGTGTTCGACACGACTGGTCAGCCGTCCCTCAGCTTGAACTGCGGGTTCACACAGGATGGTATGCCGATAGGCATGATGATCAACGGCCGGGCCTTCGATGAGGTCTCTGTCCTGCGGGCTGGGGCGGCATTGGAACGGACCCTTGGGCTAACTGGCAAACGACCGCCCATCGACTGAACGGAATCCTCGCCACACGTTCTCTTATCCGCCACCTGTCATCTTGAACTTGATTCAGGATCCGGTTGAGTGAGATCACGTTCGGGTGCCAGCGATGACGGGCGTCAGGATCAGTCCGTGGTCCGATGCCCAACCTGATTCCAAGATAGGTGGATCCTGAATCAAGTTCAGGATGACAGCCGAAGAAGCTTGTCGCCGCCACAACGGCTAGCATTATCCCTAATCCTGTATTTTAATGACACTGTTAACGCCAAATACAATTCTTCAGTAACACTTCAGTAATTCACGATGTGTTATTGCATTTAACTCGTGAATAATTAAACTCATTTTCCACGTCTTCACAATCTCCATATTTCCTTGTAATTATCTAAAACATTCATCGGTAACTTGATTGCCATCGGGTCGGCGCAACAAGCCGCTGGCCACATCACAGGGCAGGCGGACCCCACAGACATCCGGCGGTCCGAATCACACAGGGGATTACCGATATGAAGAAGACACTCAAGATTGCAGTTGCGGGCGTCGGGGTCGGCGTCGTTTCGCTGGCAGGCGCCGGTCTGGCAAGCGCACACTCCTCCGGCGACGGAGAGCGA
>Ga0257122_1001488_pt1 | contig 16370 bp, 18 predicted proteins | sample SI106_120metaG_FD_190146 | JGI IMG/M metagenome (GOLD analysis project Ga0257122, IMG submission 190146) | Marine microbial communities from Saanich Inlet, British Columbia, Canada - SI106_120 | ecosystem: Environmental > Aquatic > Marine > Inlet | place: Canada: British Columbia | collected... | reverse complement strand
ACTTCTTGGTAAAGTTCTTGCTGCTTGTTCTAAGTTGACTTTACCTCCAAGATTAATTGAAGATACGATATTTTGAATTGAAACTACGGCGTCTTTTTTCACTTTAATTCCCCCTTTTCGAAGTTGTTGAACTACTGTTTTCACTGCTTTTTTTGCTAATTCTTCAGATTTAGAACCAGTACATACCATTTTACCTGAACTGAAAATCAATGTTGCACTCTTTGGAGTTTTTAGTCTAAAAACTAGTCCTGGAAATACATCTGGGTGATATTCTACGTCTGGAAACTTCCTTGTAATGTCGTTTAAATCCATTTTTTGATCAACTGATGCTGAGGCTACTACGTTAACTATGCTTATCATTGGTTTTGTTTGTGGCATGTCCAGTTTTTTTTCATTCTACTATATAAAAGGACTATTTCTTATCAAATTTTGAGGATTTAGTTCCATTTCACCAATTGACGAATCATTTAATTTAGATTTGAAAATTTTTATCCTTATTGAATTTCACAAATTTTGATTTTGATCAAATGTTCTCTATGGGTGATGAGACAAATCCATTAATGATGTTAATCTGGATTCTTCCAATAATTCTTTTTGTATTTTATGGGCAACAAATTCAACTCCTAGTGACATCTCGTGAAATTAAAAAAGGAATCAAAAAATTAAATGGATTTAGTTTGAATTCTAAAAAAGAATTAATTGATTATGTAAAGAAAAATATTGATTCTACAATTGATCCTACAAAAAAAATTGAACAATTTTTAGATTATTTTACAATAATGCCTGTTGATATGGATCCTAATGGAATTGTTGAAAAAGTACGACATACTGTAAGATCAAGGGAGGATTATACTCGTAATCATGTAAAATCTCTTTCTCCTAAACTTAATGAGATTGAATTAAGTCGGATACAAACTTTACTTGAAATTGCATCATCGTTACAAATGATTCACAAGATAGTTAATCATATGTTTTTGACTGCAAAAAAACAAAAAAACTATCCCTTAATTTTACCTGTTCAAATGATTCTTCCATTCCTTATGGAACATGCAAAAGCGATGGATGCTGCTATTCCTGCATTTAAAACAGGCCAACCTCTTGGTGATGGAATTGGGCCAATGGTTGTTGGAAAAATGATGTTAGATGTTGAAAAAGAAATTATTTCATTTCAAACAGTTCTTGCAAAAATAAATTATAAAGGAAGAAAATTATTTTTATTAAAAGCAGAAGGTCCTGCTTCCACTGTTGGTAGACCTGATGATGCGTTACAAAAAATTGTTAATGATAATAAAATTGACGCAGTAATTATGATTGATGCTGCATTAAAAATGGAGGGTGAAGATTCTGCATCTGTTGCACGTGGATTTGGTGCAGCAATTGGTGGCATTGGAACTGAAAAATTTCAAATTGAGCATATTACAACTCAAAACAATATTCCTGTTTTCTCAATTGTGATTAAACAATCTGTAAAAGAAGCAATTACTTTAATGACTAAAGACATTGCAGATCAGGCTGACAATGTACGCTCACAAGTTTATGACATGCTTCTTGAAAATACTCTTGAAGGGCAATCTGTAGTCATAATTGGTGTTGGAAATACTTCGGGAGTTCCCCAATGATATTTTCTAAAGAAAAAACAACCCTTGCATATACTATTGAAAAATGCTCAAAATGTGAAAAATTCCATAAAAGAGATTTTTCTGAAGGTGACATTTTATTTGCAATCTCATCAAAATGTACTTTTTGTGATGGTATTACTACTATTGACAAAATATTTGGTGAAATTTTAGAAAGATAATTTTTTTATAATTATTTTATATTATAATTGGATAAATACGGTATATTTTCTTAATTGAATAATAACATGCTGAAAAATAAATTAAATTTAGCAAAACAATGTGCTATAAAACAACACAAAGGGCAATATCGTAAAAATAACAAAACTCCTTACTGGCATCATTTACGTGATGTTGTAGATAATCTTGAAATGATGGGTATTACTGATGAATCTATTTTGTGTGCTGGATGGCTACATGATTCTATAGAAGACACATCCTTTGATTTTGATGATATTTCAAAATATTTTGATAAAAAAACTGCTCAAATTGTATCTGATGTGACAAAAGAAACTCGTCTACCTAAAAATCAACAAGAAAAAAATTATCTAAAACAACTATCAATCTCTTCTTGGCAAGCTAAGGTTGTTAAACTTGGAGATATTTTAGCAAATATTTCTGATTTAAAAAATTCTGAATTAACTAAAAAACAAAAGGTTATCCAAGTAAAATATAAAATAAAATATCTTAATGCAATAAAATCTGGAATTATGAAAAATAAATCTAAAATTCCAAATCTATCTCAGACTGAAAATTTATTAAATTTAGTTCTTGATCAATATGGTCAAAGAAAAATTACTTTGTTCTGAATTTAAGATTGCATGTTGGGCAAAACCAAGAAACTGCTTCACCCTGTTCTTTGAACATTAATCCCCCACATTTTGGACATGGTCTAATTTCTTCACTCATTTTTTACGTTAATGCTTTAGTTGTTACTGTAACTCCACTTTCCATTGGAATGAATGTGTGTTCTGCTTGAGCTACTCTTTGCTCATTTACTTCTATTAACACTGGATAAGCTTGTACTGCTTTTTTCTTTATCAAAATATCTAATAATTCTCTAGCTTCTTTTTCTTCCCATTCTTTTGTAATCCACCTTAGTGCAAATGGTAACATGTTAAAATTTTCCCAGATGAAATTCAATAATTTATCTGCTTCATCATTTTTTGTTTTCTTTCTGGAATTTATGGCAAAAATATTTTTTATTTTTCCGTTTCTCACAAACCCTCCGCCTTGTTCTGTTGTAACAAATGGTTCACATGCATAAGCTGTATTTTCTGAAAGTGAAAATCCTCCTATTGACCAAATATTTGGAATTGATCTTCCTGCATGGATTGTATATTGGTCTAATGAATGTCCACTAAGATTTGCAATTGGTTTGAATCCCATTTGTTTAATTGTGGATTCAATTGTACGACCAATATCACTTGCTTTGACCCCTGTTTTAATCATGGACATTGCATTACCCAATGCTTCTTCAGCTGCTTGGACTAATCCATCAAATTGTACATCATAACAAACTGTTACTGCAGTATCTGCAATGTATCCGTTGATTTGTGCACCAAGATCAATTTTTACTAAATCTGTATCTTTGATTGTAATTGGATCATTTGGCTCTGCTGTATAGTGAGCTGCAATTTCATTAATACTGGCATTAACTGGAAATGCACATTTTGCCCCTCTTTTTTTAATTTCATTTTCAACTTCTTCACAAATTTCATAAACTGTTTTTCCTATCCAATCTTTGACTCTGACAATCTCTCTAACTTCCGCTGCAATTTTACCTGCTTTGATATAATCTTCATTTGACACAAATTTGATCCTTTACCTGCCTTTAAAATTATTATCTGTGAAGCTTAAATTGGGGCACTTTCGTATTTCGCTGGGATCGTGGTCTAGCTTGGTATGATTCTGCGTTTGGGACGCAGAGGTCGCGAATTCAAATTTCGCCGATCCCACCATCAATCATTATCTTATTATCAAATTATCTTCTCATTACATTGCCGAGCAATGAGGACGAGTTAGAGAAATGACTTTAAAATGAAGTAAACTAATGGCACTGAGCCCGGCATACTTTTATCGATTCAGTTTGATTTATTTTTATGAAATTTGAGCGCCGTGACATTATTTTGATTGCTGGTTTGATACTAGTAATGCTTGGATTGATTCAATACTTGGGTCCTGCCTATTCTGCAATTATAGTAATTGGACTATATTTTGGAGTTAAGATCTATGTTGGTAAGAAACGTCAATTAATCCAACAAGATGTGGGTGAGGGTATTTGTATGGAGTGTGGTTCTAAAATTACCAATAAAAAATGCCCAAATTGTGATATATCTGAAGAATGAGTTCTACGTATCTCTTAATATTCTGTAATTTGCTTTATTTTTCATGATTTTAAGATCTTTGACTTTAACAAGTAGCTCAACTTTTTCTCCATTTAATTCTAAAATGAACCCTTTTCTCAATAAATATAGGAAATGCATATGAAATATTCTATAATTCTTCTATTATCTGTAATACTGATTGCTGGAATTTCTGCTCCTGTGTATGCTCAAACAATTACTGATACTGTTGTAGTTACTCTTTCATCTGACAAGTCTTCTTATCTTTTTGATGAAACTGCTATAATTAGTGGAACTGTTTCTGAAAAAATTTTTATAGAAAAACCTTATTTTCAACCTGAACCAATCTTAATAACTATTTCTGGACCTAATTTTGATCATGCTGTTTCACTTTATCCTGATTACAATCTAAACTATGAAACAACTCTTAGTTTGGTACAAGTTTTAGGAATTGGAGAGGGAATTTATGACGTATCTGTAATTTACGGTGGTGTTGTTTCTGAAACAACTTTTTCTGTTAATTCTGAAGTTATTGAAGAAATACAAGAAGAACCTGTTTCTTCTTTAACTGTTATGGCTGATAAATCTGAATATCTTCCAGGCCAATTGGTTACAATTACTGGAGTTGCTTCTGAAATCATTCTTTATGAAAGCTTACAATTCACTATCACCGATTCTATTGGTGACTTGGTTGCTAATGGAAATTTATTTACTTCTGATGGGCAATTTGAAACTAGTATTTTTTTAACAACAGTAAATCCAAATTATGGTGTTTATACTATTGATGTTGAATATATTGATGATGTTGCATCTATTACTTTTAATGTAGTTGAAGATTTTATTGATGAACCAGTTGTTGTTTTAGATTCTATAATTCTTGATACTGATAAATCTGAATATCTCCTTAATGATTTCATGACTTTATCTGGAACTATTACTAATTTTGATCCTAATAGTGACATATACTATCAAGTTGTATATTTTACTTTTAAAAATTCTGAAGGACAATCTCCTACCTTTAAGGGTGCAGTAATGGATAAATCTGATGGAGCTCCAACTGTGGAATTTACTTTAACAGCTATTCCTGATAGTTCTGGAATATTTTCAATTGATACAAGAATTGCTCCAGTTGTATTTTCTGAAGGTGATTATACTGTAAAGGCAAATTATGGTGGTCTTATTGATAATGCATCTTTTTCTATTATATCTGGAACACCTTCCATTGGTGAAAAACCATCTGATAAAAATCCCAATGTCTCTATTCCTGGAAAACCGCCTATCACTGATGATACATTTGAAAATGGATATTTTGTTTCTAATGTAAAAACAATTATTGAAAAAGTTAATCGTATTCCTGATAATCTAATTTCTATCTCTACTCAGAATAAAATAATTGATGAACAATCTGTAAAACCTAGAGTTGTATCTGGCTCTATGATTACCATGTCTAAGGACAATCAATCTGATGTTAATTTACGAGTTGTATCTGAATCTGGTATTTGTATAATTGGCTCTACTGATGAATGTCTAGTAAGTGAATCTACAAGAAAACCTGGTCAAATTTTTGATGTAGTTGAAGTTGATGGATTAAATCTTAATGTTCGATATACTGGACCTGATGTGCGTTTAGAGAAATTCAGTATATTGCCTGAATCCTCTGATGAATTCTTACCTGACACAAATTGGAATGTTGAAGTCATAAAAGATAATGAAATTTCTAGATTTTATTATAAGCTGACTTACAAAACTTTCCAGTAAATTTTAATTCCTATGAATTAATGTTTGATTAAATTGAAATTACAAGTTTTAATGTTTTATCAAGACGATCCAAAAAAATGTACTGCAGCCAAAATGGTAAAATTTGGTCTTGTTAAAAATATTAAAAAAATTGGTTCAAAGGGATTGGTTTTAGATCCATTTTCAGAAAAAACTTTACTTCCAAAAGATAGATCTCTCATTACTTCTATTGTTGGGATTGATTGTTCTTGGAATCTTGCTGATCATGCTTTTTCTCAAAAATTTAATGGGATTAAACGTAAACTTCCTCCTCTCTTTGCTGGAAATCCAGTAAATTACTCAAAATTAAATAAATTAACTACTGTTGAAGCTCTTTCTGGTTCTTTATTCATTCTTGGTTTTAAAGAACAGGGTCTTGAATTATTGAATAAATTCAAGTGGGGCCATACTTTTCATGAATTAAATCAAAATCTTTTTGATGATTATTCTAAAGCTGAGAATGAGGAACAAATTCAAATTATTCTTAATGATTATGGTTTACTTTGATGTTTAATTTTTAGATATACTGCAATTCCAACAATTATTAAAATTGGAATAATCCAAATATTATAATTTATTTCATTTTCTACATTTTCTACATTAATGGTTGTTTGTGGAAGCTCTAAGTTATTTTTAGTAACTAGAAAACTCGATTCATAAAAATCTGGTTTTAAAACTGAATCTGAAATCCCAAATATCTTGATATTATTTGCACCTATTTGCAAATTTTTAGTTAAATTTGATGATAATTCAATGGTGACTTTGTTCTCATTAATATTCAATTTCTCTGATGCTTGAATTTTACCTTTCCCATCAACTAAAAAATATAATATTGAACTTGCATTTTCTGTTTCAATTTCAATATTCGTACTTTCTCCATATTGAATTATTTTATCCATTTTGATTTTTTTAATTATTGGAAATTGTACATTTTCAAATTCTGACCATTTTCCAATTTTAAATGGATATGAGTTATCCTCAAATGTTTTTACTGTTATTGTTCTTGATTCTGGAAAATATGATTGTAAATAAAATGGACCATTACTAATTACTGCATGATTTTTTTCTTCAATCCATTTAATTGATGAATTATATCTATTTTCATAATAATTTTGCTCATTACCGTTTTGTTTTAATGAATTAGGAATAAAATTATTATTTTTATATTCTTCTAAATTTTCTTTAATTATTTCTGCATCTTTTGGAACAATCAATGATAGCCAATTTACATTTTTACTTGTAGCTCCTGATCTAGAAAATGAAACTTTTCCATCTATTACAGCTTTTTCCATAGCTGAAGTTATTTCCCATGGAATTGGAGTCCACAATGCAGCCCATTCAGCAATTTCATTCTCATCAAAATGCCAATAATTCACATACACCTCAACTGTATCTTTGTCAAGTTGATTTACTGCTATGATTGTCTGAATGCTTTGTGCTGCTCTTGGTGTAAATTCTGTATCAAATGTTTTATCATTTTCATCTGTCTGTATTCCCCACTCCATTGTAAAATATAATGAATGTAAAATATCATTCATGTCCATTGATTCTCCGTTATGCCAGTTACTGAATTCAAAATCAAAAGTTACTTTGCTTGTTGCTAGTGTATTTGTGGGTACATTGCCCCATTCCTGTAATGATGTATTCCACATTTTTGATTCAATTGGGACTTTGATTTTTTCATTTAATCCTGATGTTTCAACTTCCCATTGTGCTCTAACTGGAAATGTTTCACCTGTAAATGGATGTTTGAATGTTATGGGATCTGAAATTATTCCCCAGATATGTCTGCTGTATGTATCTGTTAGTCCCATAATTGGATTCCATGCTCCTTGATAAATTTGCTTTACCCCAACTGTTAATTTTTCATCATTAGTTTTTACATTAATTGGTGTGAATCTACTTGGAACTCCAGCTCCTAAATCGTTAATCACTCCTTCCACATTTTGATTTACTACGTATTGATCAACTTTACTTGCCAAAAAAATTCTTACTGATTCATTAACCCCTTCTATCACTGCTTCTTGAATTAACTGTGATCTTTTTTCTGAAGTTTCAAAACCTCCTTTGTAAATTTCTTGAGTTAATTCATCCAATTTTTTATTTTCATAATTCCAATATGATGGATCATTGAAACCTGGCATGTTTGAAAACCATGGTGAATACATTTGACCTAATCCTATTGAATCATATTTTACAAATGCAGAACGCCCCCATCCTTCTGTGTATAAATTCCAATTCATGTCTGCTGGGTTTGATCCATACACTACAACAAATGCCTTATTCAAATCACCATAGTCTTTTTTCACTGTAAATCCTAAATTCTCTAATTCTACTGATAATATTTCACCAATTGATTTTCTAACTGGATCATCACTTCTAATAAAAATTTTAATCTCTATTTCATTATCTTCTATTTTCCATTTATTATCAATTTTTTCTGCTCCTCTTTCTATCATTGATCTTGAAATAATCTCTTCAGCTAATGTGGGATTATATTTAAAATCAAATGACTCTAATTCTTTAATTATTGTGAGGTATTCTGGATCAGTTGGGCCATAATATGAGATAATTGGAGCCCCATACCCTCCCATTAATTCATTAACAATTAATTTTCTATCTAGTAAATAGTTCAAGGCAAACCTTGCATCCTTATTTGAAAATGGATTAAATTTTTCAGATTCTGCTGGATTTACTAGTAGACTATATGATCCCCCTGTGGAATCAAAAACTTTCAATCCTTCTCTTGCTTGATTATTTTCTAATCTATCTGACGAAATTCGATAATAATACATGTCAAGATTACCATTTCTGACTTCTTCTAATGCTGTATTTTCATCTAAATATTGAATAAATTTTATTGAATCTACAAAAGTATTTTTCTCTGCAAATGATTCATTATGTGTTATTGCTATAATTGAAAGAGCTAGTATGATTACTAGCATTTTTTTCATATTGTTATTTTCTAATGCTTGTAATAAAACCTATATGATAATTATCTGATTTCTTAATCACCTAAAACCTATATCCATCCTATTATTCAAAAATTATAATTGAAAATTCATCCAAAAATGATTATTGGTTTAAATGGAATTATTCAAGGCGGTGTATCTGTTAAGGATTTTTCTAAAGTAACTCAAATTAATGAGGATGATTCTGAGGATATTTTAAATAATTTTATCAATAATGATATTGGAACTCTAAAAGATAATTTCTATTATTTTGAAGATGGTGATAAATTAAAAATTGCAATTATTTTACTGCAAAATGGATTTCCTCTAGATGAAATTTCGATTGCATTAGATTGGAGAGATTTTGAGGGGTTAACTGCTGAAATTTTATCTTCAAAAAATTTTGCAGTAATTAAAAATCTAATGTTAACAAAACCTAGGATGGAAATTGATGTTGTGGGAATTCGTTTGGGTATTGCAATACTGATTGATTGCAAACACTGGAAACGATATAATTCCTCATCATTAACATCAGCTGTTCAAAAACAGATTGAACGGACCAAACAATATGTTACTAAAACTTCTGGTTCTATGGCTGTACCTGTAATTGTGACTCTTTATCAAGACAAAATTAATTTTATTGATAAGGTTCCAATCGTGCCTATTTTTCAATTTTCTTCATTCATTGACGAGTTTTATGGAAATATTGATCAGATGAAAACTATAGAAACAGACTAGTGATGAATAATCCTATACAACCAATTACAAATATTTTCGTAATTTTTAATGAATTTTCCAAAGCTTTTGAATAATCTTCATAAATGCTTTGACCCATTACTTTTACTTCTGTTTCATTTTCTAAAATTTCATACTTTGCTGATGTCATGTTTGATTGTGCATTTTCTGCAATTTCCATAAACCATTTTGAAAGTTTATCTGCACTTGTAATTAGTCCTAATTGATAATATCCATTTCTATTTCTGGCTTTAACTGCTGCATAATGTGTATCTGATGTACAAATTTCTAATAAATTATATCCTTTATTTGAGAAATTTTCTATGATTTTTTCTCTAATTCCATTTTCCATGTTATTGGCATCTGCCCATCCTAGAAAATATTTTTTATTATTAATTTTTAGACATGTAATTCCTAATCCTCCCATTGCAAGATCTTCTGTCCATACATCCATGTCATTTGTATTTGCATATCCAAACTCTATTGGAAAACTATTTTTTAAAATTAATGAATCTAAACATGATTTTGCAGCCTTTAACATGTCTTCTCCATCTTCTTTTGATATTTCTTCACCCATTGCATTATGACAATCTACGGTCATTATTTTTGTAAAATTTCTATTATTGCCATACTGCTCAATCTCTTTTTTCATATAACTGGGAATATCTTCCATACCGTGTGGTGATAATGATAAAAATAATAATGGATTATTCCCAAGAAGCATTCCTGTAACTCTTGCCTTGTTGATTTGCACCACTACTGGTTCTGTACATTTCATACCTTCTTCTTTTACTTCGCTTTTTTCTAAGTTTTTTAAATAATTGTTTACTTCGTTTCGTGATGGTAAATTTAATGCATGATCTGAAATACTATGCATTACCATTGCTGATGATGATAAATTTTTGTAGATTAGATATGGTATATTACTGCCTCCCACTGGATGGTAAGGTCCTGGATGTACTTCTGGTAATACCATTCTAAATTCTTTAGTTCCATCTTGTGATGAGAATTTTATTTGAGATGTACCAACTTTAGTTTCAGTTGCATGTTCTTCCATTAATTCTTCAGCATCTTCTACATCATTACCTTGTGATGCAAGATATGCTTGAATAGTTTTATGTGTACTTTTCATTCCTGGTCTTCCTGCTCTATCTGTCACTATTGACCATGCAGTTGCAATAATTAAAAATGAAAATCCATACCCTATTGCAATTGGATTACTAAGCATTGAAATCCATAATTCTTGTGGAATTAACACAAAAAATATTGCTAGTGGTTGAATGAAAGCAATTGCCCATGCTTTTTTCAGACTTGCTCCTAATGTTGTTGTGTATAAACCAATTCTAAAACTTGCAAACAGTATCATTCCAAATGTAATAAAAAACAATGATGTTTCTTTTGATAACACTAAACTTGATAGTAATCCCATTAGAATTGTAACTACCCAAAGCATATTTCCAAAAAGTGATGAATGTAATGATTTTGAATATTCTTTTTTCTTTGCAAATTTAATATCTAGTAATTGCATTATGGCCATTACTCCTAATACCATTGGTATCCTATACCAAAATTCTTCTAAGTTAAGATTATTGAGATTCCCCAAATATGTTGCTAGTACAATTACTAATCCTACTCCTAGAGAAGCTGCTAATGAAAAATAATGAGATCCTGGATTTACTAAAGTAAGTGAAAATCTATTGTGAATATTTGAAACATCATCTGATTCTTGTTCCATTGTTTTTTCACGGAGCAAAAAATAGATCTGCTATCCATGAAATTGCAATTAAACTGATGGGAATTGAAACTACTATTCTTGGATCCATTTTGAAACCTTTTGTTTCATCCTCAAAGAATCTCATGAGTCCTCCACTTGATGCTGGAAGTGGAGCTGCTTTCTTATCTGCCATTATGATTCAGGAAAATAAATTTTAACATAAAAACTTTATTATTTCTACTTAATTTTTTCTATCATTTCTAATACTAGATTGATGGATTTGAGTATGGATTGTTGCTTTTCGTGATCGATTTCTTGTTCTAATTCTTTTGATAATACGTCTAATTTTTTTTGTAATGTCTTTTTTAGGGGGGTTTCTGTTTTTTCTTGAATTACATCTGTTGATATTTTTCTTTCTTCTGGTACACGTCCACAATTTGTACATAATGCATGCCCTTCTTTCATAACTCTCACCCCTTTACAATATGGACATGGCTCACTGAGTAAAGTTGCACCATTTAATAGCATTTCAGCAGCTTTTTTTCTAAGTTCTTCTGCCATGAGTTTTTCTTATTTTGGTATTTAAAAAATCTGATTGTTTTTAGTTTTTCATATTCAAACAAGGCTTAATAGTGCGTATCATTGAATTTATTTCGAACGTATGGCAGTAATTTGTAATACTTGTGGTCTTCCTGAAGACTTGTGTGCATGTGGAGAACTTGCTAAAGATAGTACTAAAATTATAATTCGCTTAGAAACTAGACGATTTAAGAAAAAAGGTACTATGATTGAAGGACTAGATCCAAAATTAAATAATTTAGAAACTGTTGCAAAGGATCTTAAAAATAAATATGCTTGTGGTGGAACTGCAAAAGAAGGCTATATCTTCTTACAAGGTGATCATAGAGATACAATTAAGGAAACTCTAGTTCATTTAGGTTTTGCAGAAGATACTATAGAACTTCACTAGAACAAAATTGCAAAATAAAAATAAAATAATTCAATTACTTGGAATTCCTTTTACTGCTTTATTATCTATAATTTTTGGTTTACTTCTAATTTCTTTTCCTATTGGAATCTATATTGTATTTGAAACTGATATTGGTGATGGTATTAATTATGATTATCCAATTACACATTTAGATATTTTTCATAATACTGATTTCTACCAATCCTCTTTTGATGTAAGTATTGGGGATGTTTTTGTTATTTTATGGGTGTTTTATCTTGGCATTTTTGTAATTTCAATTCTTGGACCTAAACAACATTTTCTAAAATCTATTTCATCCATAATTTCTGTTGGAAAATATGATGTCCAATTAAATTATATGTTTGCAATAACAAAATGGTTATCTATACTCGTTTTAATTTCTGCATTAATTAACTTCATTCAAGAGTCCTTTGGAATAATAACTGTCCCTCCTCTTGGTGATAATAATCTAATTCAATTTTTTTATGTTTCTCTTGCACCTTTATTGGAAGAATTTATTTTTCGTATACTCTTAGTTGGAATTCCATTGTTTGCATTGTATTCTGGTCGCGCCTCAATACGTTATTTTCTAAAATGTTTGTGGACTCCTTCTTCATTAAATATACTTGATTCTAAAAAAGCAATTTTCTTAATTATTTTTGTAGGTATTTTATTTGGATTTGCTCATATTGCGTTTAGTGATTCATGGAGTGAAGGTAAATTTGCTCAGGCAACAGCTGGTGGTATCATTTTAGGTTGGGTGTATCTTAGATATGGAATTGTTGCTTCTCTTTTAATTCATTGGGCAACTAATTATTTTATTTTTGCATATGCCCATTTTATTTCTCAAATAAACTATGTTTCTTTAGATGTCGCTTTTTCTAACTCTTTGATGTTATCGTTAGAATTTTTATTTTTAGCTTCAGGAATTTTGGCAATTATTATTTTATTTTTAAATAAATTTTATTTAAAAAATCTTTAATTTAAAATTTTTTTAATTTTTTCTACAAGTTCTGGTTTTTCATTTTGTTCTAATAAAATTTTTAAATCTTCTTGATCATCGATATCTAACATTATTCGCTTAACGAATACCATTGCGACATTTAGTGTATGTTCTTTTGCAGTGGTCATGTGTTTTCTATAACTGTCATCATCATAATGGGTTTTCATTAGATCAATTGGCATTCTTGCAAGAGCATTTGTTCCATCAAATTTTCGTGATGGTATTATGATTACAAAATTTGGATGCATTTGATACTTTAACATAAAATCAATATCCTGTGTTTTGATATATGGTATGTCTTGAGGAAATACAATTGATGCATTAAAATTATTTTTTAGTAAATATTCATCTGCAAGAGAAACTGCCTGATTAACACTTTCTTCTTTTTCATCAATTATTGTAATTGTATTGAATTTTTCCCCAATTTCTATAGCTTTTTTCTCTTTTGTAATCAGAATTATTTTTTCAATTTTAGGTGATATGGATAATACTTGTAATATTTCTTCTAGCATTATTTTACATAATGCTTCTACTTTTTCTGAGGGTAATTCTAAACGTGTTTTTGCATTTAAAAAAGTCTTAACTGGAATAATTGCTGCTATTTTCAAGTTAAACGTGCACTTGTTTTAAAATGAAATTTGCTAATGCGTCTTCTGCTAATTTATTTTTCATAGTGATTTTAGTTTCATATGCTTTCATATCTAATTCTTGAATTTTCTTTACTAGTGTCTTATCTTTTGTATCTACAATAACATTTGCACATACATCTGAATACATTTTTGCTAATCCATATGCATTTGATTCTATTCCTGCTGCTTGCATATATTTTGCTGCAGGACCACTAATTGATTTATCTCCAATTAATGGACTTACTGCGATAACTTTCCTCTTGATTTTTGATAATTCTTTTCTAATTCCTTTAATTTGTAGCATTGGACCAATTGACGTTAGTGGATTTCCTGGTGCTAGTATGACCATGTCTGCATCATGTATTGCATTTATTGCCTCTGGATTTGGTCTTGCTTTGTCTGCTCCAATATATTGAATCCCTTCTACTGGATCCATTCCTCTATGTTTCACCCAATATTCTTGTAAATGTAATTCTCCTTTGTTTGTGGTAATTCTTGTTTCAACAGTATTGTCTGTCACTGGAATAATGTTTGCAGTTACTGCAAATTTTTCACACATCCATTTTGTAATGTCACTAAGATTTTTTCCATTTTTTAACATATTAGTTCTAATCAAATGTGTAGCTGCATCTCTATCTCCAACTCCAAACCATGTATCTTCTCCAAATACTTCCATTTGACGTAGAAAGTTGAACGTGTCTTTTTTAATTCCCCAACCTTTGTCTTGATCAAGTAGATCTGCTAAACCATAAATTATTGTATCAATATCTGGACATACGTAGAGTCCGTATAACCAATAATTATCCCCAACATTGGTAATTACGTTGACTTTATCGTGTTGGGCTACTAAACCCCTGACGAGTTTAACCGAACCTGTTCCTCCTGCTAGTACTGTAATCATATCATATCCTCTAAAACAATTTCTCCATATGCTTACTCCATATTACTTTTTAGAAGATCCTGATTTCATGCCTTATGGTTTATTCTAGGAAATTAGGATAAGTTTATTACGGATATTTAGTGGATTTTAGTCGTGACTAAGGCTATTCTTTTAACCGTTTTACTTGCTGGTCTTATTGTTATTGGTACAAGTGCTCCTGCATTTGGTGCACAATTAGATGTTACATTAAATCCAAATAATGCTGAATCTCCATTTAAGATGAGTTATCTCAAAACTGTTTTTGTTGAATATCCAAATGGTGGTGATTTGTTTGATGCATTAGGTGGAACTGAATGGCATGTATCTGGAATGGCTGATGCAACAAATCCTGGAGTTCAACAACTAATGAGTAAACTAAATGCTGGTATTCAATCCGATGGAAGTCAAGCAAAAATTTCAGACTTGGATGTAACTTATGAATTTCAACTTAAAGGAAGAAATATTCAAACATCTATTGACTATCGTGTAATTTTAGAGGGAACTATAACTAATTATATTATTACTGAAGACTCTCAAAAGAAATTAGTTGATTTGGGATGGAGAGGATTAAGCACTACATCTTCAATTAAAATTGATGGCATGGAAATTAATATTCCTCTTGGAGTTCTCGCAACTGAGGAACCTATACTTTATCGAACATTTTTAGGTACTGAAGCTGAAGATATTTTGAATAAAGAATTAATCAATGCTGATTTTATTTTAGAACAACCATTAACTAATTGGCATTTCTTATTTGATCCAACTGGAATTAATGCAGATGCAAATACATTTGGATTAGATGAGTCAATTCAAGGCTTTGTTGTATCTAGTTGGACTATGGGTGAAAGTAGTATTCGAGAAGGTAGACAAGTTGAACGTGTCTTTGAAGCTGAAGTAATGGCAGATGAAACTTACATTGTAAGAAGTGTTCAATCTTCTGATACAGCAAACTTGTCTTCAATTGGATTTGGTGCTTTAGATGTTTTAGATGGTGTTGAAATTATTGGTGTCACTCCTACTCCTCCTGAGGATTATATGACAACATCGACTGGTGGTTTTCCAATTATGATTATTTATGGAATGGCTGGAATGGCAGCTCTTGGTGGTATTGGATTTTTCATTTTTAGTAGTAGAGCAATGAAGAAAACAGCAACTGGACAACAAGGAATTGATCCTAGTAATCTTGTTGGATATCAAACAAGTGAATCTTCTGGTGGATATCAAACCAATAGAGGTGAGGCACAATTGAAAACTGATACTGATTATGCAACAACAAGAAGTGTTTATGAGGGTGAAGCAGAAACTACTCCACAAGAAACTGTTCCTGAACAAACTCTGCCATCTAGTGGTGAAGAGGCTGCATGCGGATGTGCTGCATCTGCAGAAATTGGTTCTGAATGTGATTGTGAAATGCAAAGTTCATGCTTATGTGATGCAACTTGTCGTTGTAATGCAGATATTTGTAAAGAACAAGTTAGTGAAATGAGTTAAGATTTTAAAAAATCTATAATCTAATTTTAAAATAAAAACATGTGTGCTGGGAGTAACCCTCCTTCTGTTTTCACGATATTTCGCTTTGCAGCCTACCTGAACCTGGTACAGGATCCTAGGGTTCTGTTTGGCTTTGCTCCATGTGGGTCGTCTGTTTCATTCCTTTTATGGAAACCTCAGGTTTTCACCATCACTGTGCGCCATATTGGATTCTTTTCTGC
>Ga0257122_1001486_pt1 | contig 16385 bp, 17 predicted proteins | sample SI106_120metaG_FD_190146 | JGI IMG/M metagenome (GOLD analysis project Ga0257122, IMG submission 190146) | Marine microbial communities from Saanich Inlet, British Columbia, Canada - SI106_120 | ecosystem: Environmental > Aquatic > Marine > Inlet | place: Canada: British Columbia | collected... | reverse complement strand
GGCAATTTGCTGCTGAGAACGATGGCCGGTCCGGGGCCGGGCGATATTCGGGATATCCAGCTGCGCCGCCCAACCCGCGATGGAGTGGACACGGGGCTACGCCCCGCGCAACTCATCGCCAGCCGTTGAACTAACCGCTTCGCGGAGCGTCGAGGTTGTGATGGATAGGTCACCGTATCGTTCGGCACCAGATCCATGCGGAATATGTGAATGCCCGGCGAATGAGCGGTGCCAGCGTTGTTCGATGCCGCTCTGCCGTGACCATCATCCCGAGCCAGATAGGAGATGTGCAGTGTGCGAGGAATGGTTTGAGGATAATTTATCCGTAGACCAACACTCTCGATTTGCAATGGAGATCCCGAATCGGGCGGCACGAATAATTCTGTGTTTTACGCCCGTTTGGCCGATTGGGCTTCTGGCGATACTTAAGGAAGGCGACAAGAAACGCCGGCGCCGCCGATTCCTTGGCGAGAAAATATCCATCCGAAGGAATTCGGGGGCACTGTCAACTTCGCCCTCCAACGTTGAAGATCACGCCAAATCCGCCGACGTCTAAGCAATACCGACGGCCTCTTTCCACTGAGAAAAGGCCCTGTCGCGAAAGACCCTGTAGCTCATCGCCCTCATTTTGTGTCTACCAACAACGAAGAGGTTGACCACTTGACCATGCACCGTCAGAAACCGCTGAGCCTGTCCGTGCGACTTGAACCGGCGCATCTGCCTCTCCCGCTGCCGCGTTCGTTGGTGGGAGACCTCGGCTCGATTGTTCGCATATTGCGTCGTACATTGGGGCACTGAGGGCATCACCGTTATCTTCGCTGCCGAATAACTTCGGAGCTTTTGGGTGACGATTCTGAACGGAACCGCTTGCTCGCCCTTCAAGAGCTTCCGAAAGAAGCGGGCAGCGGCACGGCCATTTCGCCGTTTCTGTACAAGAACGTCGATGATATCGCCGTCTTGAACGACCGCTCGCCAAAGGTAGTGAAGCTTGCCGCGGGTCTTTACGAAGACCTCGTCCAGGTGCCAGATGTCACCCTGCTGTCCACTCCGCCGCTTGAGCTTTCGGGCATACTCGTGCCCAAACTTCATGCACCGCCGACGAATCGTCTCGTAGCTGACCTCGACGCCTCGTTCAGCTAGCAAGTCCTCGACGTCACGGAAGCCGAGGGAGAACCGGTGGTAGAGCCAGACGGCGTGGCTGATGATTTCGGGTGGGAAGCGGTGTCGCGTTGATAGATGCTCATGCGAGGAGCCTACCAAACATGGAAGCTAACCAGACAATGCCCGCTGCGTGGTCTACTGTTGGGCTAGAACGACTGAGGGCATCAAGGCGGGCTGCGCCTTGCCATCATAGTCAGTTACCAGCCACAACAAGAAAATTACGCCTGCCGAGCCAGTCAAGAACCAATGCCCAGTGCTTGAAATGGGCAGAGCCCAATTCCCCAGCCCAAGCGAGAAAGCCACTGCCAGTTCAATACCGGCATGCCATTTTTCGGGGAGCACGCCGAATGAACCCACAGGCTCGGGAGATAGCATGGTCACCAATGTATGCGCGCTGGCCAAGCCATAGCAGATATACATCATCAAACCTTCAAATCCTAGAACCGCCGGCGCCAACGCAAAAGCCAATACGGTTAAATGGTCCAAGGCTGCGTGAATTCTCAAACTTAGAAATCTCATTTAGGTATTCCCTTTCCCCTTTTCGCCATAAGGCGGTTTTGGCTTGTTCGTGCAACCGTTTGTCGGCTACCCGAATTTTCCACTTTGCTTAGATGCTAGCCAACAGAGCAACGTGCGTGCCAGAACCGAAGAGGACAATAAACGCAATGGTGTCGGTCCCGAACCTACATTCGTCGCGGCAGGATGCATCCATTCGTCAACCAATGGTTTCGGAGTGAAACGAGCAAGTAAACGCTCGTTGCCCTCGTGTATTGCAGGGGCAGAATTCTCTGAGCCATAATTGCCGCGATCACATATGGGGGAAGGGGACAAGGGGGGATGGTGTCATAGTTGACTAGTTGACACTTTCCGGGTGCCGTACGCAGTGCCGGTCTTCGCTTGGTCGGCAGCGGTGCACCACGTGTCTAAACCACCGTGAGATCGGGCCATTGCAGCCCCCAATTTTCAAGCCATTCTTGAATGAGGGAAGTGATGAATTTACAATGGCGTATGTCAATCACGGATATCGACGAGGTTCTCTCTTTCTTTGAGCGTTTTACCCAAGCCGAAGAGGAAATCTGGACCGCCGTGCTGGTCGATCAACTCAGCTTCATCGAAGGGGTGAGATGCAAGAGGCCACTGAAGGCTTTCATTGAGGGCAGGCCAGGGGACCTGATCAGCGTTCTCGTTCGGCCAAGAGAGCCGGATGCCGATTGGCTTGAGGAGCAGCGTGGCCGCGCCGTCAGAAGGCGAGCAATTCATGCCATTCAGTCGACAAAGGTGGAAGGCGAGCCGATGGCCATGGTCTATACCGACGGCTTTCTTCAAGAGGGGTTTGGCATGTCAAACCGATTTGCAGTGGCTGAAGTGGAAGAGGAGTTGAAGATCGTTTCCCCATAAAGGACGGTCCTAGTTTTTGCCGTCTTCCGGATTCTGGATTCGGCCATCCAACAACATCTAATTGTTCGGCGGCACTCACCGGGCACCGCGCCGTCGCCTAACCCGCGAATGAAGCTCTTGTACTAGTGTCAATGGCCGATCTGACTTGGCGGGGAAACGACGAAGCTGTCGAACCCACGGCTTTGGTCCAACTTGCTTTGACGGACCAAAGTTACTAGCGCCTTTCAGCGGCGCGCCATTTCGGTTTGCCTAGGATTCTGAAGTTGCGGAATTTGTTATCCGGAGAATCATGGTCAAGGAATGCTGTTTCATAGACGACGTCCATTCGGAATTCTCTATATACAGACCCCCGCTGGCGCGGGCTTTTGTCGCTTTGTGCACGGAGAAGGGTCGCACCCACCAGTAGGGTAAAGGCACCCCCCTCGACCACTTTCCTCTTTCCGTCTACTGTTTCGGCGGGTATCACAATCCTAACCCAGCTCATGGCAGGCCTGAAGCTAAAGGATGTTAGGTCATCGTCCAGCTCAGCGATGTCATACCCTTCCATGAACGGGAAAGCGGATAAGGGAAACTCAATGTCAATTTGGCGTATCGGCAAGTCTTGCATTCGGTGTCTCTTTGCCAGATCCGCCCCCTGGTTGGTACTGTCACGTTAACTCGCCCGTTTGGGAGGCTCCTGCCTCTCGCGTTTGGGTGCGCATCGCTATTGCGAAATCCGTAGCTCAAAGGTTATTATGCGGGTTTCCAAAAGCAAGTGGGATTCGAGCATCCAATGGCAAAAAGGTTATTCTCAGCAAACCTAGGGTTTTGGGTGATGGTCTTAGGGCTGTTCGGGCTCTCGGGCTTCTTTGCGGTTAGTGTCGAAATGGAACGCAGTTCTTGGGCTGCGAAAAACGTCACGATCACGTCCGGAGCCAAGGCGAGGGTTCTGCGGGTTATCGATGGCGACGAAGTGTCGGTGCAGGGAGAGAGCGGAGCATTTGTCGTTCGCTTACTTGGTATTAAGGCGTTTCGTACCACCGTGAACGAGCCCGGCATCAGTGCTGTGGGTGTTACCGCGATGGACGCGCTGCAACGCTATCTAAAAGGAAAAGAAATCAGCATCCAATTCAAGGTTTTCAAGAAAGACAGGTCGGGCCGCGTCTTAGCCTACCTCGACGTGCAAGGCCGAGACGTTGGACTCGAAATGGTGAAACAGGGCTTTGTGCTCGTATTCAATCGCTACACTTTTGAACGGCAGAAGGACTATTTCGCAGCGGAGCTTGAAGCAAAGACACGGTCACGAGGGCTTTGGGCGAATCGCAAAGCTGTAGTTCGTGCTACGGCCCTCAAGGCAACATGGGACGCACAGCGCGGCGATGATTAGGCTTCTTTTTTCATTTTTTTCCGGAGTTCAAAAGAGCTTTGGCCTTCAATTGGCCAAGGTCATGGTGGCCACCCTCGCCATTCTGTCCTTCTCTGCCTCGGGTTTTATGTACTTTGAGCTCGCCGGCAAACCAGACCTCGCTTGGGCGGACGCCATTTGGTGGGCTGTGGTTACCGTCACCACCGTCGGCTATGGCGACTACTTTCCAGCGACGTTTGGTGGACGGTATATCGTCGCCATTCCGACGATGATCGTTGGCATCAGTATCCTCGGTTATCTACTTTCGACGGTGGCCACGTTTCTCATTGAAACGCGGTCTAAGGAGCTAAAAGGCATGGGCAAGGTAAACTTCAAAGACCACATCCTGGTCATTCACCACCAGAGTCTCGCGCGGTCTTTAGAAATCGTGAACGAGCTCCAGAGTGATCCGAAAACCAAAGATGCCCCCATCGTCCTGATCGACAACGGCTTGGATGAAATCCCGGAAGTTCTGAGTCAGCTTGATGTGCGTTTTGTAAAAGGCGATCCGACCAAAGAGGCGACGCTAGAGCGCGCCAATTTCAAAGACGCGAAATATGCGGTGGTTCTCTCCCGCGATCCTCGCGACCCTGCCAGCGACGACCATACTCTTGCGGTGGCGTTGACTCTAGAACATCTCAACGTGGGTATCGTGACGGTGGCCGAATGTCTTGATCCCGAACGCGTCAACTTGATGCGTAAATCGGGATGCGACAGCGTGGTGTGCGTGGCTCAGCTTTCTTCGAGGATCATGATCCAAGAGGTCCTTGATCCAGGTGTGCAGCACGTGATGAAAGAGCTTACTTCCACAACGTTCGGCCAGCAGATCTTTGTGGTGAATGTAGAAGACAGCCAAGGCTTCGTCTTTGAAAAGGCTGCTTCCGCTCTTTCTGCAAAGGGCTACCTTGCCCTGGGCATTCAGCGTGAAAACGATGTTTTGCTCAATCCCAGCGCAGAAGAAAGAGTCGGCGGAACGGATAGTATCATTTGTCTGGGTGACACACGGCCAGCGCCAATTCGCATTGGTTAAAAATGGGGGGCAAGAACGCCTCACTCCCCTCAAAACCTAGCAGCTGGTAGGGCGATGACGCATCAGGCGGCCGCGAAGCGAATGCCTGCGAGTTCCGCGATGTCCTTTTTCCACGATGTCAGGTCGTCGATGTTGAAATCATCGAGTCGAGCATGACCACAGGCCCGCGCCATAACGCTCATGAGTTCCACCGAAGCGGCAAAGAAACGCCCGAGTTGGCTTGCTGAACGGTCTAGGTCGAGTCTCGCACGCAGACTCTCTCTTTGAGTCGCAATGCCGGCAGGACAAGCATTGGTGTTGCAAATCCGCGCCCCCACGCAACCGATGGCTTGCATGGCCGAGTTTGATATGGCGATGCCGTCGGCGCCCAAGCAAAGGGCCTTGACGAAGTCCATGGGTACGCGCAGCCCACCCGTGATGATCAAGGTGACGCGTCCACTTGCGCCTTGGTCATCTAGAAATCTCCGTGCCCGCGCAAGGGCTGCAATGGTCGGCACGCTGATATGGTTGCGGAATATTTCGGGTGCAGCGCCAGTTCCGCCGCCACGGCCATCCATGATGATATAGTCAGCGCTGGCATCGAGCGCGAATTTCATATCACGCTCGATGTGATTGGCGCTAAGTTTGAAACCGATGGGAATTCCACCGGTGATTTCCCGAACACGGTCGGCGAAACGTCTAAAGTCAACTGGCGTTTCCAGATCACGAAAGGTCGGCGGCGATATTGCGGGTACCCCTTCGGGAATTCCGCGAACCGAGGAGATCTTTCCGCGGTTCTTTTCGCCGGGCAAATGCCCGCCGGTTCCTGTTTTCGCCCCTTGTCCTCCCTTAAAATGAAAAGCTTGAACACGTGTCAAAAGAGATTCCGAATAGCCGAATTGAGCGCTGGCCAGTTCATAGAAGTATCGGGAGTTGGCCTCCTGCTCCTCGGGCAGCATGCCGCCTTCTCCAGAGCAAATTCCTGTTCCCGCTATCTCGGCCCCTTTGGCCAAGGCGATTTTGGCCTCCTCCGACAACGCTCCGAAACTCATGTCGGAGACAAAGAGGGGAATCTTAAGTTGTAGGGGCTTCTTGGTTTCAGGTCCGATCACCAACTCGGTGGACACGGCCTGGTCTTCCAACAGCGGCTTAGTCGCCAGCTGTGCTGCCAATACCTGGATGTCGTCCCATTGTGGCAGTTGATGGCGCGGAACACCCATCGCAACCATCGGGCCGTGATGGCCTAGTTGCGACAGGCCCTCTTTGGCAAGCTGATGAATATACGGCACGGTTGGTTCCTCAGCCGTTGGTGCTGCGGTGGGCATGGCCTTTGGGTCTGCCGTTCTGCTTACGCCGGGACCGGCTTTTCCCACCTGCTCATCGGAGAACTTTTTATGTGTGCCGTCGCAATAGGGTAGGTTGCCGGAATGCTTGCATGCGCAAAGATATGCCGCTCCGTCTTCCTCGGCCGTAAACATCTTGGGGGCGAAAGTCGTTCCGGCGTGTGACCCATCGCAGAAGGGTTGATTGCTCGAACGACCACAGGTGCAAAAATGGTATTTTTTGCCCTTTTCCAATACTGCTTTCTTCGGTTTATTGTCGGCGATGGTGGGCGCGCTCATTGTATTTCCTTGGGTGATCGTCACGGTTTTTAGACTCGCCCGTGGGGCGCATTGAAGTCGATCAACGGGCCTGCGGGAACGATGCGTGTCGGATTTATGGTTTCGTGGCTGCCGTAATAATGATGCTTGATGTGCATCATGTTGACCGTTTCCTTCACGCCCTCAACTTGATAAAGCTCCCGCGTGTATCCAAAGAGGTTGGGGTAGTCGGCCAGTCGGCGAATGTTCGTCTTGAAATGCCCGACGTATACCGGGTCAAAACGTAAGAGGGTGGTGAATAATCGCCAGTCCGCTTCGGTGATCGCGTCACCGACGAGATATCGCTGCTTGGAAAGGCGGGCTTCCAGCCAATCCATGGTGTCAAAAAGTTCCGCGAGGGCTTCTTCGTAAGCCTCTTGGCTCGTAGCAAAGCCACAACGATAGACACCATTGTTTAGCGTCCGATAGATACGGTCGTTGACTTGTTCGATTTCGTCTTGCAGGTGTTGAGGAAAGTAGTCAGCTGGGCGCGCACCAAGACCATCGAATGCCGAATTGAACATACGAATGATTTCGCTTGATTCGTTGCTGACGATGGTCTTTTCCTTCTTATCCCAAAGTACCGGGACTGTGACGCGTCCCGTGAAGTGGGGTGAAGCCGCCGTGTATACCTGATGAAGATAGTCGGCTCCCCCAATGGAATCGGGAATCACTCCGGGGGCGGGCGCAAACGTCCAGCCATGCTCTCCCATCGAGAAGTTTACGACCGAAACCGAGACCAATCCTTCGAGCCCCTTGAGCTTGCGAAAGATTAAGGTACGGTGAGCCCACGGGCAGGCATACGAAACATACAGATGGTAGCGTCCCTCCTCGGCTGCAAAACCGGCCTCGCCATTTGGTCCGGGTTTGCCGTCAGGGGTAATCCAGTTGCGGAACCTCGCGTCGTCGCGTACGAATCGGCCGCTCGAAGATTTCGTGTCATACCAAACATCCTGCCATTTTCCGTCGACGAGTTGTCCCATTAGCCACCTTGTTTCCATTCAACGGAGTTGAGATGTCCCATCTTGCCGCTCCGATAGTCATGAAACGCTTGATTGATCTGTTCTTGGGTATTCATTACGAAAGGGCCCTGCGCCACGACAGGCTCGCCCAGCGGCTTTCCGTTCAGTACGAGTGCGTGCGAGCCAGCTTTGGCTTCCAGGCGAACACGCCCGCTCGTATTGCGGTCGAGCACAAGCAAATCCCTTGCGGAAATCTCCGTGGTTCGCTGTGCGGTCCCCGAACCTCTGGACAAGAAGACGAGGGTCGTTGTGCCCGCTTCAAGTTCAAACTCTGAAACGCCATCTTGCTCAAAGGAGAGGTCGAATACGGTGATGGGGGAATGGGTATTTGCTGGACCTCTGGCCCCCGCAAGCGGACCGGCAACAAGCCGCCCAACCGCATCTCCCTGTCGAAACTTGACGAGCGTGTCGCGCTTGATCGACTGATAGCGAGGGGGAGTCATTTTCGACGCTGCCGGCAGGTTGACCCACAATTGTATCATTTCAAAGAGGCCGCCTTTTTCGGTGAACGCTTGCGAATGCATTTCCTCGTGAACTACGCCCGATGCGGCGGTCATCCATTGAACGTCTCCCGCTCCGATGGTACCTCCACCGCCGCTAGAGTCCCGGTGGTCGATTTCACCTGCATAGGCAAAGGTTACGGTTTCAAAGCCACGATGCGGATGTTCCCTGACGCCACGCCGTGAGCGCGCCGAGTCAAATGTGCGCGGCGCAGCGTGGTCCATCAACACAAAGGGACTCAGCAATTGTGGGTCAAGGCGCTGTGGGGAAAAGATCGTACTCACAAGAAATCCGTCACCCACCCAATGCTCCTCGCTGGGCCGCACGACGTTGGCGACACGCTGTAGCTTTTCGTTGGCTGAGTTCTTCACAACGGCCTCTCGCTTCCCACGCGCGCTTGTCTTGTTTGCCGCGCGGCGACGATAAATCCCAAATCCGAGAAAGGTACCCAGCAGAGTGAGACCACCCCCTATCCAGGCCCTCCGGCTCCACTTTGATCCATCGTTGTTGCTGTCCATAAAGAGAGCATAGCGCCGCCGCAAAAAGACGACCAGACGGCAGATATGCGTCAGCAAGTTGCAAAAATGCAACAAGATATGTCAATATACGGTGCAATGGATGGTCGTAAAGCCCTGCATAATGAAATTGCCACGTTCGTACGCGTGGTTCGGCAGGGAACCCTCGTGGGGGCAGCCCGAGAGCTCGGTGTCCCCAAATCCACTATTAGCCGTCGAATATCCCGGCTCGAAGAACATTTGGATGTGCATTTGGTGCATCGTGATGGCCGAAATTGGGTGTTGGCCGACGAAGGTCGGGAGCTATACGATCGCGTCTCGGCTGCTGTGGATACCCTTGATGTGGCTGTGCAGGCTGCGCGTGAAAGCATGGCGATGCCACGTGGCCGGATTCGTCTCACCGCGCCGCCTGACCTTGGCCGAATGTTGCTCGTCAAGGAGTTGGCGGCATTTGGCAAACTATACCCGGATATCAGCTTCGAACTTGAACTGACCAATCGCTACGTAGACCTGGTCCAAGAGGGTTTTGATCTTTGCGTTCGAGCCGGGCCTGGACCACAAACAGCATCTGCCCAAAACCTCATTGCGCGAACGCTGATGGCTAGCAAGCTGCAATTGGCTGGCAGCCCCTCTTGGGCGGCGCAAGTCGAGTCCATTGAGGACCTGGCCCAGGTGCCGTTCGTGCTCTTTCGCTCCGATGGCCAAGGCCAAACGCTGCGTCTTGAGTCGAAACGGGGCCGCATGCACGACGTACCCGTCACGGGACGATTCGTAGTGGATGACTACACCTCGATGGCCGAGCTGGTCGCAACAGGTGTTGGCTTGGGCTTAATGCCGAGTATTCACCTGCAGAGCCCTCCTTTTCCGGGGGCATTTGTTCCCATTCTTCCCCATTTTACCAAGCGAGCGGGGCATATCGCGTTGGCCTATCCGAGCCGCCACCTGCCTCGACGCGTTTCACTTCTGATCGAGTATCTAACGCGGGTATTCACCGGCCAACCACCTCAATCTCAATTGAAAGTTTCAGACGCGTTGGTCAAGTAGGGAAGCGATCAAAGAAACCGTGGGATGAGCTTTGTCAGTAGAAGCTCGGCCAGTTCGGAGTCAGAGGCGAAGCAAATTCCGCCGTCGTTCATCATCACCGTCTTTGGGTTGTTGAGGTCCAATGGCTTGCCACGACAATCGCTCACGCTAGCGCCGAACTCTTGGGCAATACAGGCGGTGGCGCCATAGTCCCAGATGTTGCCGCCACCAGGTGCCGCCTTGGGTAGCTTGAAGTAGCAGGCGGGCTGGCGCTCCAGGGTCCAGCAGGCGTTCATCACCGCACCAGCGGTTGCATTTATCTCGACGCCTTCGTGGCCTTGTTGGCGGCCGAGCTGCTTGAGCGCCGTGGTTATTTCGGCGAAACTCGGATGCTCGGTGAAGCTGCGGTCGGTGAAAAAGCTGAGAGGACGACCTTTGTCAGGCACCTGGCTTGCCTGCCAGCGCTTTCCATCACGATAGGCGCCGCCTCCCTGCACCGCATGGTAAAGGTGCTGCTCCACGGGGTCGAAGACCACCCCCAGCAAGGGGACGCCATCGCGCCTCACCAGAGCGATAGCGACAGCATAGCCGGCATTGCCTTCGACAAAGGGCAGCGTGCCGTCCAGCGGATCGACGCACCAGAAAGCCTCGGTGCATAATCGGCTCAAGTCATCGACGCCTTCCTCGGCCAGCAGTCCCAATCCCCACCGCTGACGGCTTGGCGCCAATCGTTCGGTAATCTGCCGCTGCGCCAGCGCATCCACCTCGGTTAGCACCGATGCAGCCAGACTTCCGCCGCCTTCTTTGAACGTGATGTCGCTGCGCCTTTCACCTTCGGTATGCTCGGCGATGATGCGGCCTGCAGCCCGGGCTGCCTCCAGTGCGATAAGGTGCAGCTCTTCGAGACAGGCGCGCAGCGCAGCTGGGTCTGTGGGCAGCACCATTTTCATCTGGCCAGCCTGGCGAGTACCTCGCGCGTTAGCCGCTCGCTGTAGCGGTGCATCTTCCAATGCCCCGGGCTCCAGCCCTTCAAAAAACGATAGAAGTCGGCCCAGGCTACCGGGTAGAGCACGCGCCAGCTGGCTTCAACGGCCGCGGCGTCAACGTCGGGCTTGAGCTCCGCCAACGCCTCTCGCAAGTGGGCAAAGTAGTTAGTGAGCAAGGCCTCTTCAAGGCGCTCGCAATCTTCCTCGCATAGACAGCTGCTGATGAAGTAGGCCACGTCCTGCATTCCACAGCCGCGACCAACGTACTGAAAGTCCACCGCGGCCACGTTGTCGCCTCGGGGGCTAAAACAGAAGTTGGCCAGCTTGGCGTCGCCATGGACGATGGTCTGAAATTGCCCCTCGCGTAGCTCGCTGTCGATGCTCGCCGCAGCCGTTTTCAGTGGTTGGTCGTCGAGAGCTTCCAGCTCGTCGGGACGCGTGGCGAGGTGCCAGTAGGTTCCCTGAGGCCAAAGGCCCTTGGGCTCGTCGCCGATGAACGTCGCATGGAAAAAGGCAAGCCAGCGCAGACAGGTCTCCATCTGTTGGACCGACAACGTGTCTGGCCGGCCCGCGTAACCCGCGGCATCCAGGTCTTCGAGCACAAGAAGCATGTCACCGTCGAGTTCCGTGGATGCGACACAGCGCGGCACGCGACAGCGCTCTCCACACCGCGTGGCCCAGTGGGCGTACCAATAGCTTTCCACGCGATATGAACGGAGCTTTCGCTGGTGGGATAGATCGGTATTCCAGCCGCGGGGATGCGCATCGCTATTGGGGCCGGTTTGCACATATTTGACGACCACCGGCTCGTGACCGTCGAGTTCGCAACGCAGGATTTCCCCGTACCCACTCCAAAGGCGTTGAAGCTCCGCGACATTCGCGACAGCGCTCGCCCCGGTGAGCTGGCAGAGGATATGGTGTAGTTGTGGATGCATCGTTAACAGGTCCATCACACCATTTTGCGGCCGGTTTTGCTAGAGCACATGAAGCCCTAATCAAATTTGTGAATGTGCAAGGCTTTGAGCCGCGCCGGGACGGCGGAGACGGGGGAAGGGATGGTGCAAGCTTCCGTCCTTTCTAGAGCGGGTTATTGTAGAAATACAAAAGCAGGTTCATCTCGACGGAGTCGAATTGGTCGAAGAGTGGCTTGTTGAGAAGATCGAAGCCAGCTCCTGTATGAAAGCAAATACCCGTCACTCCCGAAGCTCGCGCGGATTTGTCGGCATCGACGAATTCGGAGAGGGGGTAGTACTGGCCTTGGTAGGCGTTCCGGGCGGGTTCTTGAAGATAGATCGGCGGTATCGTGGTTCCCATGTTGCCGAGAAGATTTGCGAGTTGCTTGGCATTGGGGCCTTCCTTGGCTCCCCAGCCTTTGACACGGGGGAAATGCGGAGTGAGCAGATGAATGTGGGGCGTGGCCTTTAGAATCTCAGCATACTTGGAGGCAATGAATGACACTTGGCCCGAGGTGGAAGCGGTCAATTTGCGATCGGGATCGATGGCGATTACCGCTTCGGCGATTTGTCGGTATTGGTCCGCATTGATTTTTCCCTCGTGTTCATTGCAGAGGTCGAAGAATGCAACCGCAGGATTTCCTTTGAACTGCATGGCTAAAGACTTTGCAGCCTTGATATGCGCGGCAAGGCTATTGAAGAGGGGCCGTGACATCGTAAGGTCGACCGAAACGTTATAGCTGCCGGCGATGCTTACCAAGTCGACAAGTCGCTTCATTCGATTCGGGCGAACGTTGCCGTTCTTGTCGAAGACACGCACATCGTCGACCGGTACCCCCCATTCCGTCCAAATGCGAACGTTGCATATTCCGGCATAGGCGAACTTCTGAAAGTCACCTTGTAGGGCAGCCAAGGAAGCGCCGGTCGCGCCATAGTATGAAATGGAACGGAAAAAACTCGGAGCAGCGAGCAGCGATGGGCAGCGGACCTTCGGATCGGGATGGGCGGGTGGGTCTATGTTTGAATCAGGCTCCCCTTCAGCATCCGGTGCTGGCGGGGCGGCGTCTACTTCGGCGTCCCGATCCAAGAAATCGTCCGAGTCTGTCGTAGAATCGGGGATAATTCCTGCATCCGGGTCTCCGGGATCGAACGGTGGCCAATCCACGCCCGAATCCTGAAGACTTGGGTCCAGATCTCCAGCGGTTACGTCGCCGCACCCGGGCACCGCAGCCAATATGAGACTAACAATTATTAGAAAATGCTTCATACCGAGTCCCCCTTGAGCCGGAATCAACGCGTGGTCATCTTAAACTGGGCAATTGGTTCATCGACCAAGTGGGGGCAGCACGACGTCTGTGCAAAAAAAGATGAGATATGACGACAAATCGTTTCCAAGTCCCCGGATCAGTTGGAGACGGTCGTATGGGGCGTGTCGCCGACAGGGTGAGGAAATGGCGTGATTTTCGGTGCGTTGGCAGAAGGGGGCGTGCTGTGGCCTACGTGAGTCGCCAGAAAGGTAAGCATCCGCCGAAAGACTCGGAGGTTGGTGGGATGGTCGAAACCTCCGTTTTCCCGATCAAAGCCATGAGGTCCTTGATAGATCGTAACGAGTTCATGCTGCACGTCACTCGCGGCTAGGGCATCACGCATCTTTTCTGATTCCGAGTATGGCACGTCTTCATCATAGTCGCCGTGAGCTAGGAAGGTCGCGGGGTATCGGGGGGTGATGTTCTTCACGGGACAATAGTCGACGAAGTATTCGGCCTCTTGATCCGGATTGCGGCCGACCACGTGAAGGGGCCAGGTTCCCTGTTGGCGGGCATAGAGATAGAAGAGCCCGCGACCCTACGGTGGCCGAAAATCAATGCGCCACCATGAATCCAAAGCAGCACGGGTTTGAGTTTGGGTTTACCGTTATCAATATCGATAAACGGGTCTTCTTTCTGAGCACCGTAAACGTCCGCTTTGAGTTCGAGCCCGTGGACCTCCTTATATACATAGGTTGTTGGGGAAGGCCCCATGAGGTCGCCACAACCGGTGATCAACGTAGCCAAACAAATCGCCACAACAGCGTGTCCATAGCAGGTTCCTGGTTGCTGAGGCGTGTTGCTGGGATGTCCTAGAACGGGGAAGTCCCCGCCCCCCCCGGCAAGGGTGTGGGGCGCGGGAGACGACGGGAATTAGGGGCCCGTTACGTTGATTGTGTAGGACCCAACTTCCTGCGTGACGAATGCGTCGACGATGAAGTAGTAGGTTGTATTGGCGGTAAGCGCGACGGTGTAAGGCGTTTGCGGTGGCGCGAGAGCAAAATCGAAAAAGCCAACGCAACTGGAGCTAATCGCCGCGCAATTGGTGGTGATGTACAGAATAGCTGGAAACGGAATGGCTTGTGCCGAGATATTGATGTTGTGATTGCCAGTGGTCGTCGGGGTATAGCTGAATACCTGGTCCTTTCCACCGACGTCAACGCTCGTAAATCCGGGACACTGCGCTACCGCGATGTAGTCATCGATGGCGCTGCTGTTGTTGCCCTGTCCCGTAAACGGTAGGCTGCTGATAGGCCATGCGGTGGCGCAGGTCTCTCCGTTTGCTGGCAGGGCGCTGTCGATGCTCTGATCGTTTGAAGCGTCCGATATACCAGAGTCCACGCTAGTATCGGATATACCAGAGTCCACGCTGGTATCGGATATGCCAGAATCCACGCTGGTATCCAATATGCCAGAATCCACGCTGGTATCCAATATGCCGGAATCCACGCTGGTATCCGATATACCAGAGTCCACGCTGGTATCCGATATACCAGAGTCCACGCTAGTATCCGATATGCCAGAATCCACGCTGGTATCCGATATGCCAGAATCCATGCTGGTATCGGGTATGCCCGCATCCACGGTAGCGTCCGGCATGCCGGCATCCACGGTAGCATCCGCTGCTACGACCGTAACGCACTGGCCCGCTGCACAGTATTGACCGAACGCTGCGCAATCCTGCCTTGTATCGGGGTAGCTGCAATTACCATCGCTGCATTTACCCGTGCTTGAGTAGCTGACAGCATCGTCTCCGTCACAAGAAGGTGGGGGGGGCGAGTCGCACGTGATTCCTGCGCATGAATCATTGACGCAGGCACCAGATTCACAGACGAGACCACTAGCGCAGTCAGCCTTGGTCTCCTGGGTTTCACATTTTCCCTTGGCACAAGTAGGTGTAGAAGTGACCACCGCGCCACCCTCACACTTTTTCGTTTCTTTGCCGCAGTCTTCTGTGGCCTCGGCATAGGAGCAGACCCCTTTTTCGCAAGTGCCAGGATTGGCGTAGGCTTTGACTTTGGTGCCATCACAGCTAGAGGCCGGTGGTTCGTCGCAGACCAAGTCGGTGCAGCTCATCCTTGAGAGCTTTACTTCGTCGATACAGAAGGGGCCAGACCCGCCCCAGTTTGGGCTGAGCACACCGAGTTGAACCTCACTGACGTCGTAGTCGCTGTTGTCGAGGTCTTCCCTTGCTCCGAACATCAAATTACCATTTCTGAAGGCGCGGAGAGCGCCGTCTTTTTTGCCCTTCGTGGCCCGTACCCATTCGACGGTCAGGCGGGTGGGGCGCCGTCGATTGTCGGGCAACTGGGCCTGAAAGATCAGTTCTAACTTCTTGTCGGGCCCGTACGCCCCTTCTATATCCTTGTTATGCCGGACCGCAAATCGGAGAATGGCTACCCTGTTGGGGGTGCTGTTCATGTATTTGATGTAGCCAATGACCGACGGCAGCGTCGCGTTGTTAGAGGCGTAGACGTGGAGGAATTCGATCAGCCCGATCCCCGTTCTGCGAACGCTGAGCGTATCGAGGTCGTCCTCACCGTCGCGGTCGACGTCGGTATCGATCCAAAAATCCAGACGCAGATCCGGGGCCTTTTTTAGGGTCTTGCTGACGTAGGCCTTTGGCGTTGCATTCTTTGTCTCCGTCGAATAGGGCCCGGTTGTTTGCACTGTCGTGATTTCGAGGCCCTTCCCCACAAAGTTGGTGTAACTCCCGCGGGCACACCGGGATGTCACGGACAGTGTATTGCTGCCAGAAGGGCCAGCGGTAGTGGAGTCCCACGCGGTCGTATCGCCTGATTCGAAATCGCCGGTGAAAATTGGCCCCGGTGGATCGCCGCGCTCGTCGTCTGAGGCAGCGGCGAAACCGCTGGAAAAGTGAAATACCGTAGCGGTCAACGTCTCGTCGGCTTCTGCTCCGCCGATCACGGATCCGAACTCGTCGCTATCGCGATTGGTCCATCTTACCACCGCCGGACCTTTGCCGGCCGGCACGGGGAAAGTCACTTCCGGCGGATTATCGGGATCGAAAGACAGCCCTGCCGGTTCAAAGACATATACGGGGCCTAGGGCTTTGAAATTGGCGGGTGCTGGCGAGGTAGAAGAGGTCACCGTGATCTTGGTATCGCCTTGCACCGCGTCGGCGGGAATACGTAGCGTCATGCCCTCGAGTTCAAGGGTTCCCCCCTCTGCCTGCGTGACGACCATGCTGGTAGATTTGCCGGTACCTACAGGGTTTCCGCCAACACCGGAATCGGGCGAATCAGGGTTGCCGGTGTCTGAACATCCGCTAAAAGCAAAAACGAACAGAAAGATAAGCGAACGTCTGGCGGTGCCAATCATATTTCCTCCTAGTGATAATGGCGAAGCGACCAGATTATCGTAATGCATTGCCACGGGTAGCGACTGGAGTCACCGAGGCGGATTTTGTGAGAGCCTCGTAAACCATTATTATCCGACCGCCTCTTGTTGATCCATCATTGAATC
>Ga0257122_1001484_pt1 | contig 16401 bp, 15 predicted proteins | sample SI106_120metaG_FD_190146 | JGI IMG/M metagenome (GOLD analysis project Ga0257122, IMG submission 190146) | Marine microbial communities from Saanich Inlet, British Columbia, Canada - SI106_120 | ecosystem: Environmental > Aquatic > Marine > Inlet | place: Canada: British Columbia | collected... | reverse complement strand
TTGCGATCCACTCAACACTCGGCGGTGATGTCAGAAGGGTCATCGGCGACGAAACCGAGATTCACCAAGTGGTGATCAATCTATGCACCAACGCCTGCCATGCCATGCGAGATACCGGGGGCGTCCTCACACTCACTTTGAGCGAGGTGAACGCGACCGCCTCAACACAACCGGAAATCTTCGAACTCAAGCCTGGTACCTACATTCGGTTGACCGTAACGGACACAGGCCACGGAATGGACAAGAAGACGGTCAGCCAAATCTTCGATCCCTTCTTCACGACAAAACCCACCGGGCAAGGTACGGGCATGGGGCTAGCCATGGTGTATGGCATTGTCACGGGAGCAAATGGCAAGATTCAGGTCGAAAGCGAGCTAGGCAAAGGCACCACTTTCGACGTTTATTTCCCGGTCGCCCCAGCCAAAGAACTATCGGAATCTTTGGCCAGCAATGTCGCGGAAGCAGCTAGCGGTGACGCGGGTATTCTCTTAGTCGACGACGATGAAGCCGTCGCCGATTTCATGTCCACCGCTCTCGAACTCGCGGGGTATCGCGTCACTACGTACACAAGTAGCGTAGAGGCGTTGGAGCGTTTTGAATTCAACCCGCAAGATTTCGACTTAATAATTACGGATGCCGTGATGCCCAGCCTCTCGGGAATTGAGCTCACCAAGAGGGTACTCAAAACCCGGCCGGATATGCCGGTTATTCTATGCACGGGCCACAGCGAACTTGTCGACGAAACAGAAGCCTTCAAACTTGGTTTCAGCGAGTTTCTCAGAAAACCAGTGCGCCACAACGAACTCGCGGTTGCCGCCGAACGCGCTCTTACCCTTGCGGCCCCGTAGTCAGAGGTTGTCAGAAAAATAGGTACATTCAACAAATGCTTGCTAGGTTTTCCAAAAAGATAGTGGTCGCACCGTTCGTCGGAGCACTTATGCTATGCCTGGGTTGTTCAGACACACCCTCTTCATCCGACGCTATTCTCGCGAATCCAGAGCTTGATTCTATGAGTTCCCCCGTGGCAGATGCTGGCACGGGGGACATCGCAGAAGGCGAGCCCGCTACCAAATTCGGCGGTGACCGCCCCGTAAAGCTCGAGGTACCCGCCAGCTACGATTCGAAGGTCGCAACGCCTCTTTTATTGTTGCTTCACGGATACGGCGCATCGGGTGCTGTGCAAGCCTTCTACCTTGGCTACCAGCAGTATGTCGATACAGGTGGTTTCCTTTTCGCCGCACCTGATGGCACGACCAATGCGGATGGTAAGAAATTTTGGAATGCCAGCGATGCATGTTGCGATTTCGAAAAGACGGGCGTAGATGATGTGGCCTACATCACGTCATTGATAGACGATATTTCTGCCACGTATAACGTCGATAGCAAACGCATCTACCTCATCGGCCATTCCAACGGCGGCTTCATGTCCTATCGAATGGCGTGTGAGAAATCCGACCGTATCGCTGCCATCATTAGTCTCGCTGGTGCGAGTTTCAAGGATGCGACAGACTGCAAGCCATCAGCCAAGGTGAGCATTCTGCAAATTCACGGTGACGAGGATAACGTTATTCTATTCGCAGGCGGCATCAATTCGGGCGTCCCTTACCCCGGTGCCGAGGAAAGCGTGGAACAGTGGGCCGCTGCGAATTCTTGCCAAACCACACGCGAAACCAGTGGTTCGTGGGACCTCGTCCCTGCTCTTTCCGGCGCGGAAACCGAAGGTATGACCTCCGAAGGTTGCCCGGCCGGAGTAGACGTCGACCTGTGGCGAATCAAAGGGGGCGGGCATGTTCCGTTCTTCTCGGCAGAATTCGCCGCGCAAACCTGGAAGTGGCTCGCTAGCCATAGCAAATAGACATCGCATGACGACTATGGAAAACGAGAACGGAAAGCAGATTCTAGGCGCCAAAGACCTCTTGGCTGACGGCATCGAATATGGTTCCCATACCGTGGAGCGCAGCCAGCAATCGCTCATTCGGCGTATATTTTCGGTCGTGGGCCACGTGACCGGACGGCGGGCGGAGATGGCCCCCTACGAGGAACTCACTCGGCTCATACTATCGTTGAACCATGGCAATGTGAGGCTGATCAGCCGATTGGTCAGCCGTGTGTTGAGCGCCACCCATCACGTTGCGGGCCCCGCCCTACTCAACTCGAAACGCATTCGAGAGCCGATCGCCATGCGTTCGGACATCATTGGGTCGCCCTCATGGATATGGGACGGTTTCTTAGGGCTCGTCAATGGAATGGTAGGCGATCACCTTTACGCTACGGAAAACTCACTCGCCACACAGATGAGCCTGCGCTACGGAGAAAGGCGTTTGGAGTTATCCGCGGAGATGCTTGCCCGAACCTTCGGCACGAAGCCCCCGCCGTTCTGCATCTTCATCCATGGTCTTGGAACTACGGAATGGTCCTGGGCGTGGGACGCCGAAGCCCAACAGGGTTCTCCCGATACGACCTATGGGTCGTTATTGGAAAACGAACTGCAATTTGCACCTCTGTATCTTAGATATAATACGGGCCGTCATATCTCCGACAATGGACAGGAACTGGCCAATCTACTACAGCGGCTGCACGACACGTCTCCCGCCGGGATCAATGACCTTGTACTCATCGGTCATAGTATGGGCGGACTTGTTGCGCATAGCGCCGCGCACTACGGTCACAGAGCTGGACATGAATGGACCCAGAATCTTCGACAAGTCATCAGTATCGCAGCGCCACACGACGGGGCTCCCTTGGAAAAAATCGGCAATATCGCCACCTACCTGCTCGGCGCTATCGACACACCGGGCACACGTATCCCGGCAGAGATGATCGATGCGCGAAGTGCAGGCATCAAGGACCTACGCCACGGCTATATCGTCGAAGAAGACTGGTACGGAAACGACCCGGACTTACCGCTCAACGATACACGTACCCATGCACAGTGGGTAGCCGGGGTGCACTACCACCGAATTGTCTCCACGCTGACCAACGATCCAGCGCATCCCATTGGCCGCGTAGTAGGCGACGCGTTGGTCCGTCCCAAGAGCGCCGCTGCAGCCCATCCAAAGCATGGAGCAAAAAACTCTATGGGTGACGTTGTGGAGATGGGCGGCATCTCACATATCGGCCTTGCCAACCACCCGCGAGTCTACGAACAGCTACGCGCCTGGTTGTCGTAGCCAGCAGTTCATTCGCATAGCGATGCGCGCTGACACATATAGTCCCGCACCGTCATACCAACAACGCCGTTCGTAGCTACAATATCTTTGAAGAACTGATCGTAGACGCCAGTCAGCGTTGGATGCGCGTAGTCGAGTATTGGATGCAATACCATGTTCACGGCTTCGGTGGTCTTGGGTCCCCGAGCAATGATCTCTTTCGTGCGACTAACGATATTGTCGGAGTAGACCTGCTGACAGTCAGCCAAGCCTAGCTGGCCTTTGCCGAAATACGTATGTCCCAACGTCGAATACCCCTTCGCCTCTTTCGGCAAACTTGGCAGCGCCAGAGATTTCCATGCGGGCTTGCCCTTGCCATTGGAATAGCCGCAGGCATCCGTCGGGTCGCTGAGATCGACGATCTCTGCATTATTTTGATCGTCGCCGGTGCGATAGATCCACTCTGCGCGATTGTCTCCAAAATTCAAATCGGTGCCTTCGATGGTAACCAACTGATAGCTCCACCTTTCTTCCCATCCGTGCAGCCAATCGAGGTAGTCATCCATCGTGCCCAGAAGTTTATCGCCACTGGCCGTGGCATCATCGGTATATCCGTCTGGGTCACCATGCCCCCAGCCATGATGGTGGAGCGCGATCTCATGACCGTTGTCGATCATCTTCTTGGTGATCGACCGACCCATTTCAGAAAGTTCAAGCCTCTGCAACCATTGGATCTGATGTTGGAACGTACCTTTCAGGCCGTTGGCATCCAGCGCGTCGACAAGCGTATCTAGCACGGCCATTGAGTTGGTCCATGCCTCATCGCTGGTACAGTCCTTGGTGGAGATACCCTCCGTACATTGCCGCGCGGTTTTTGCTTCCATATGGAAACTAAAGAGCACCGGCACCCGGTCCGAACCATTCGAAACGGGTGCCGAACCCATGTCGATTGTACCGGTTCCAGCGTCTCTGGCTTTGAAGGGATCCATCTTGGCATCGGCGGCGAATGGAACGCCTTGATCTTGAGCGGAGTTGCTCGGCCCTACATCGCTACAGCCAATATTGAAGATAACAAAGAGCGCGACACCTACACCGCGTCTTTCTTTGAAAAATGTCATTAGTTAATTCCCTCACGTCATTAAGTCTATGCCGCTTAGCCGGCCTCGCCTTTCGGCGGGGACGGTTAGCTCTAAAGCAAAAAGAGAAAATAGAACGCAAGGGATGTACCAACGGTCAGCCGATAAAAATCGCTTACTTAGGATGAGGTTGGCGTCATGGGGGAAACGGAGCGAGAAGAGAGCCGCAACAAACGTTAACGGAATCGCGCTAGAAAGACGTTGTTCGAACGCAACGAAAACCCTGAAAACGCAGGTTTTCGTCGGGCACGCCATAGTTGTAGCGGGCACCGGAACGCAGCAGTTGGGCGGGTACTTCGGCGGACCCGCCACGTAGTCCTCGACCGTACGCGGTGTCTGGACCTACAGGGTCGGTTACCGACGCGCTACCGAGATCGTTCGCAAAACGATCGTGCACCCATTCCCAAACGTTGCCGGACATATCTTTTAACCCCCACGCGTTGGCGGTTTTCATCCCGACCGTATGCGTGACCGCACCGGCGTTCGTCGAATACCAGCCGATCTGCTGAGCATGATCGTCCCACCCCGTACACGAGATCGCTATGCCCGAATAGTAGGCGGTCGTAGTACCTGCCCGGCAAGCGTATTCCCATTCCGCTTCGGTCGGTAGACGGTAACCAGGGCATTCGTAGATCGCCTTGCCACTATATTTCGTAGCCAGCTCGCATTCGACCTCGTCGTAGTTCCCGCTGCAGACATAGCATTGGGCATACCCCGCCTGAGCCGACAACGCGTTGCAGTAGGATGCGGCTTCGTACCAACTCACTTTTTCGGCTGGGCAATCCCCGCCGCAGCCTACGAATTCCGAAAAGTTGTAGCCTTTTTCATACAGGAACTGGTCCTGCGTCGTTTCGGTGACGGACATTTCGAAGTCATGAGTCAACGTAACTTGGTGAGCCGTTTCTTTGAATTCCCCAGCCTCACGACATTTCTCATCGACGGGCGTGCCCATTGTGAATTTGCCAGCCGAAATGTCGCGCCATTCAGGGGCGACGTGGATGGCGCGACGAGAATCACAGCTCGTGGTCAACAGCATGATGCCAACAAACCAAATAATTGGGCGAAGGTACGAGCGAGAACAGATATGCGTACAACTATCCATAGCTGTTGTTCTAGCTAACCGGCCTGCACGGGTCAAGGGCGCCCTGCTACACTTGTCTACATCGACTTGCTCCACCGATGATGAGACAATCGTCAGATGCCACGCATCATAAGGTTCATCGCACTGTCTGTCATTTGCCTACTATTCGCGTGTGACGACCACTCGGAGGGGCAAGACCCGCAAGGCAGCATTCCCGATGGGGCCAACACGCATCTCAATACGAATGATAAGGGCCGTGACGGCGGTCTACGGGATTTCAAAAAACCGTTTGGCAAGGAATGGGCGGAGGCGGGCCTGAAGCCGAAGGCTGACAGCGCGGTGCCGCCGCCTGACCTCGGCATGGATGGCGCCCAGCCGTTGGGCGGCTGGATCAAACACCCCAACAACCCCGTCATCGGGCCCGGCCCAGCAGGAAGTTGGAACGATGGAACCTCGAATACCCCATCCGTTGCGAAGGTCAACGGAACGTATATGCTTTGGTATAAGACCGGCACCAACGGGGTTTTTGATTCCGTCGCGCTCGCCTCTTCAGCCGACGGCATCAATTGGAACATGGAACCCACCGCGGTTTTCACCGGAGGTTCGGGCTGGGATGAAAGACTTGACGATCACACCGTCGACTACGATGGAACGACATATCGCATGTGGTATGCGGCATTCACCGACGGTGAACTCGGACACCACATCGGCCTCGCGACTTCGACCGACGGAAAGAAATGGAACCGCCACGGTAATGCGCCTGTGCTTTCGCCCGGTGGACCGGGAGAATGGGGTGCCGTGTCGATCATGGCTCCCGCCGTCATCGTCGACGGCAATCAATTTCATATGTGGTACAAGGTCGGCTTCAGCCAGACGCCAAATTTCGGATATGCGACATCCAGCGACGGAATCACCTGGAGCAAGTCGGCGAATAACCCCTGCAAGATTCCGGTCAATCAGGTCTATTCGTTTGACATGGTCAAGGACGGTGCGTCTTTTCGCATGGTTTACCACGGTTCGGCCGGAAACCCAGAGGGCGACTATTTCCACGCGACGTCCAGCGACGGAATCAACTGGAACAACACTCCTTCAACTCCGATCATAATGCCGGGCGGAATCGGCAGCTCCGATGAGGCTATCTTCCGTCCCACCATCGCGTGGGGGGACGCTGGAAAACTCGTCATGTGGTATTCAGCCGGTTATTCGATCCCTGACTCTCCAAGCTCCATTCATTTCGCTTACGAACTTTAGACGCTTAGGTGAACGTTGGAAATCGATACACATGAATACACCGCAGGGAATCGCGGAAGCTGAGCGTCGCATCGCTTTCATGAAGAACTTCCTAGCCCAACTCGGAACGGAACTGGGACACGCCTTTTCCGAATAGCTCAACCGAGCCTAGCTCTTTGCCTTCGCCCCAATTAGCTTGAATACCTCACCGACGATAAGTGGCAATGAACTCAGTATGGCGACGATACCCAGTATCTTGGCGTCCAGGACTTCTGTGCGGAACACAGGGCGCATAACGGGTACGTAGATGGCAAGCGCCATGAGGCAGATGCCGATGAAAACCGCGCCCCACAGAGAGCGATTGCTAAGCCAGCCGAGTTTGAAATTGGAGGCTTTGGCGCTACGGCAGTTGAAGGCATGAAACATGGGCGAGAAACTCAAGACCGCGAAAGCAGCGGTTTGTCCTAGCCGTAGATTTGGCGAAAGAGGATTGCTCGGATCGTCGACCAACATTGCGAATACACCGAGCGACGCGGCAGACATCAAAGCGCCCACCCAGAACATACTCCAGTATTCGCGGCGCGTGAGAATAGGCACGCGTGGATCGCGTGGTGCTTGGCTCATGAGATTGGGCTCGGGATCTTCTACGCCCAGCGCCAACGCGGGTAGACCATTGGTCACCAAGTTGATCCAAAGGATTTGGATGGGCACGAGGGGCGGTGCCCAACCCATTAGACCCGCCACAAAAACCACAAAGACGATGCCGGCGTTGGACGAAAGTAGAAAGAGAATGAACTTGCGGATATTGGCGAAAATCGCCCGTCCCTCTTCCACGGCGGCGACGATGGTCGCGTAGTTATCGTCGGCCAATACGAGATCTGCGGCTTCCTTCGTTACTTCGGTGCCCGACTTGCCCATCGCAACGCCGATGGATGCGGCCTTCACTGCCGGCGCATCGTTAACACCGTCGCCGGTCATGGCGCAGATACGCCCTTGTTCCTTTAGCGCTTCTACCATCCTCAATTTATGCAGGGGCGTTGCACGGGCAACAATACCAATGCGATCGACACGACTCTTCAACTGCTGCTGGTCCAGCATGTCCAATTCGGGCCCCGTCAGAACGAGGTCCTCGTCGCTGCAAAGACCTAGCTGGTCGGCGATCGCTTTGGCGGTTGCTGGATGGTCGCCGGTGATCATGACCGTTTTGATTCCAGCGGCCTGTGCCTGTTCGATAGCAGCCTTTACTTCCTGACGCGGGGGATCGACGATGGCGACCAATCCGACGAGGGTCAGGTCTTTTTCCCATTCGCTTGAATCGGCCACCGGACCACGACGCGATGCGAGAGCGACGACGCGCATGGCATCGCCGCCCCATTCGATGGCCAGCGATTTGAATCTATCTCGCGCCGCATCATCGAGAGTATGCGGGCCATTCTTTGTCCAATATGTGGTGCAGCGGTCGAGGAGCATTTCAGGTGCACCGCGAACGTTTGCGTCCAACTCGCCCTCAGCGTCACGAATGACGAGACACGCCATTTTTCGAGCAGAGGAAAACGGCAGGTCGACCTCAATCTTCGAAGCATCCATGGCTGGCGCTCCGGCTTTCTTCGCCGCCACAGCCAATGCTAAATCTGTTGGGTTGCCCACGACTTCTAGTTCGCCGTTCTTTTCGCTGATTTGAATCTCAGGAGCCCAGGCGGCGAGTGTAAGGAGGCGCGCCAAACCCGGCTCGGAAAGCGGGTCTAGGTCTTCACCCTGGCGACTGAAATCACCCTTCGATGCCAAACCGGGGCCACCCAATTTGAAGGTTTCACCGTCGACATGAAGTCGACGAACAGTCATCATATTTTGCGTCAGCGTACCGGTCTTATCCGTACAAATAACCTGTGCCGACCCCAATCCTTCCACTGCCGAAAGGCGTTTGATCAGCGCACTGCGGCGCGCCATGCGTTGGGTGCCAAGCGCCAGTACAATGGTTGTAATCGCTGGCAGGCCTTCCGGTATGGCTGCCACCGCGAGACTCACAGCGGTGAGAAAGAGTTCGCGAATGGTCTGCATGCCTTGAATCATGCCCGCGACAAAAACCACCGCTGAGATCAACACGCAGGCGATAACGATCTGCTTGCCAAATCGATTGAGATATCGACGAAGCGGGGTTTCTTGATCTTCCATGCGAGCGAGCATGCCGGCGATTTGGCCTAACTCCGTATACATGCCGGTGTTGACGACGACCGCTCGAGCGCGTCCCCGACTAACCTCCGTGCCCATGAAGACCATATTGAGTCGTTCAGCCAGCGCGGTATCGTCCACAAGTTCGACGTCGACTTCTTTTCCGACGGGAAATGACTCGCCTGTTAGCGCGGATTCGGTGAGTTCCAGATTGGATGCAGAAATCAACCGGGCGTCGGCGGGGACTTTGTCACCCGCGTTGAGTTGAAGCACATCGCCGGGCACCACCTCGGCCGCATCGATTTGCATCGCTTCGCCAGCCCGAATCACGGTCGCCCGTGGGCTGGTCATTTTCTTGAGCGCTTCTAATGCGCGTTCGGCCTTCTTTTCCTGCGCGAGCCCCAGCAATGCGTTGAGCACAACGATGACCATGATGGCAACGGAGTCGCCGTAGGCCTCAAGAAAGGTAAGACCCACATCTTGTACATAACCGATAATTGCGGCAGCAGCCGCAGCGGCGATCAGCGCCAGGACTGTTGCATCAGCGACCTGGTCGATCAAACGACGTAGCGTGGAGGGCGGCGGCTTTTCCGCGAGCTTGTTGGCCCCCGCCGTTTCCAGCAGCCGAGGGACGTCATCTTGCTGGTGGCCTGCGCTGAGATCGGTATCCCAGTGCTGAGCGATGTCAGCTAGTTTGAGAACGTGCCAGTGTTTTTGACTAGGAGCATCCAAGGCGACGGGACTCGGGCCCTATGCCATCGGCGGCTTTTTGGGCTTGCTACCGATAAAAAGCTGAAAGTCGTCCAGGGTCTGGCGATCTGCCGGAGGAAAAGGATACTGTTCAAATTCGTCTGCCGGCACCCAGCGGTATTCCTTCACACGCTTGGGCTCTAAGCTTCCCTCAACGAGTTCGGCTTCATAGAGGACGAGCTCAACGCTATATCCTTCATAATCGTGGCGACGAAATGCGACGGGTTTTCCCACTTCAAGGCGAATGTCTTGTCCCAGACGTTCGCGGAATTCGCGCCCCAACGCTTCTGCATCGCTCTCGCCGCTTTCAACGCGGCCGCCGGGAAATTCCCAGAGCAAAGGCAGTGAGGCACTTTCGCGGCGCTGGGTGATCAGATATTTGCCGTCTTGGCGGATCACCGCAGCGACCACACGAATTCTCTTGGCTTCGTTCATCAAACGCTCCGCATGCCGGGCGGTCAGGTTAAATCGATAGGCCACAGAATATCCTATGGATCGTCGGGGCGCAATTCGAAGCCCACCCGCCTTTCTTTTTTTTCGCATCAGCGATGTAAGGCATTGCGGGGTACTCCGTTTCCCCTACGAAACGCTTCGGTGGTCAAACCAGCCCAACCTGGAGAGAGACGATGAAACCAATTATCCGAATTATTCTAGTGCCCTATTTGATGTCAATTGCCCTGGGTGGCTGCGCAGCCCAACATAAATCCCTCGCCGCAGCGACGACGATCCGGCCCGCACGAGCCGATGGCCAACACGCGGCAAAAATGGCAGCGCCGCGGCCACTGAACCGCTCCTTCTTTCGCAAGGGCCATGATCGGAAAACGCTCGCCGAGGATGTCATCCAAAAAGTGATCAATTCGCCGCTGGAACTGGAATTCCCCGCACGAGCCGGTGTCGTGCTGCTGGGCTCTCCTTATAAGAGGGGAGCCTATTCGGCCCTGGTTCCCGGGGATCGCGCTCCACAACAGCTCGCCACAGAACTCGAAAAGAGCGACTATTTCACAATTGTTTCGGATATTTCACCGCATCTCGCCAGCGGTGAACATATCGAGGATTTGCGGCGGCTCGCCACGAGGTATCGGCTAAAGTACCTGATCGTTCTCTCGCGGTCCTTCGCCGACCATTCCCACTACAATAATTGGGGTTGGACTTGGGCTACCCTACTGGGCATCCCTCTGGCACCGTCGTACACCGTTGATACAACAGGGCTTTTTGAGGCTACGGTCTTAGATGTGAAGACCGCAACCTTCCTTTTCACCGCCCACGCCCATTTGCGCGCCAAGGCGGATACCCGACCGTTTTCGATTGAGGAAAAGCTCGCAGCTACCCAACGCAGGCTGGGTACCAAAGCGGCCACCCTGTTGGGAGAGAGGATCTTAGAAAAATGCAATCGCCTGGCGGCCGCGCAGAAGAAAAACGGTTCGTCGGCCCTAGCCCAAGCGATGCTAAGAAAGGAGTAAGAGACCTATTGTCCTTCGCGCTCCTGGCGCAAACGCTCTTTACGGCGCTTGAGACGCTCTTTCTTCTTTTTCTTGGCAGTCCGTCGACGCATTTTCGGTGACTTACGATTGTCGCCCCAACCCATTGGATCCTCCATTGCTGGGTGTTTCTAGGGATATGAAACCTCCATGTACCCGGAGCTGCGCCGCGTGTCAAGCTTCCCAAATCGCATGGCAACACCTCGGGGGGCCATAGCCCCCATGGCTGCACGAGACGCGCCCGGCACAAGCGCAACGATTGACACCAGCCATAGGCTGGATATGCTCCCGGCACACGATCCTGCGGAGAGCCTCAATGTCTAAAAGAATCCTTGTTACCGGTGGAGCGGGCTTTCTCGGTTCGCACCTTTGCGACCGCCTGATCAAGGAAGGCCACGAGGTCACCTGCCTCGACAACTTCTTCACGGGGTCGCGGGAAAACGTCTTACATCTATTGGACCATCCCCGCTTCGAGCTCCTGCGCTGGGATGTCAATGAACCGACCATTCTCGATGTCGATCAAGTCTACCACCTGGCTTGCCCCGCATCGCCGATTCACTATCAACGCAACCCCGTGCGCACGATTCGCACCTGCGTCATCGGCACCTTGAATATGTTGGAACTCTGCCGAGAGGTACACGCAAAACTGTTGATCGCCTCCACGTCCGAAGTCTACGGCGATCCCACCGTTCATCCGCAACCAGAATCCTATTGGGGAAACGTCAATCCCATTGGTCCGCGTGCTTGCTACGATGAGGGCAAGCGTTGCGCCGAAGCGGTGGCAATGAGTTTTTCCCGCCAATACCACGTCCCCTTGAGGATCTGCCGCATTTTCAATACATATGGCCCTCGCATGCACGTGGCCGATGGCCGAGTGGTTTCGAATTTTGTCATTCAGGCGCTCAAGGGCGAGGCTCTGAGCGTGTATGGCGAAGGTGAACAGACCCGCTCCTTTTGTTACGTTTCCGATCTTCTCGAAGGCATGGTGCGGCTCATGGAGTCCGACCTCGATGCCCAGCCCGTCAACCTCGGAAATCCCACCGAGCAAACGATCCTCAGCCTAGCGGAAAAGGTCCAGGAATTGGCCGGTTCAAAAAACGAGCTGCAATACAATCCTCTTCCCACCGATGACCCCGTCCGCCGCAAGCCCAACATCGAATTGGCGAAAGCGGAACTCGGCTGGACTCCCGAGATCAGTCTCGAGGAAGGACTGAAACGTACGGTCGACTATTTCCGGAATAAGATCGCTGAAGGCTAGTGCTGCGCACCCAAAACCGTTCGGCATGTTGACGCAGCAATGATCCGCTTGGATTTCGTTGCCGGAACGATCGAGATCGCGGGCTTACGGCCCGACGCTGACGTACTACCAGAATCTGCACTCTGGGACCCTCGCAAAACCGTATTTCGCGCACCAGCAGTGGCTTACGCTGACGTGGTTCGCGCATTGGTGCAACAACAACTCCCCTACGATGACAACGCAGGACAATACCCAAAATTTCAGGCGTCCCTGCGCATTGAACGAACGCCACGCCCCTACCAAAAGGAAAGCCTTGAGAAATGGGCCGCTGCAAAAGGACGCGGCGTGGTCGTATTGCCGACGGGCGCAGGTAAGAGCCACGTCGCCCTCATGGCCATCGCCCTAAAAAAAAGAAGCAGTCTCGTCATTGCGCCCACGCTCGATCTGGTTCGGCAATGGTACGACCAGTTACGTTTAGCCTTTGGCGTAGATGTTGGCGTCATTGGCGGCGGAGAATATCGAATCGAGAACCTAACGGTTACAACCTACGATTCTGCCTATATTCATATGGAGCATTTGGGCAACAGGTTTGGCATGGTCATCTTCGACGAATGCCATCACCTCCCCGGGGAATCCTATTCACTCGCCGCCCAGTCCTGCTTGGCCCCGTATCGGCTGGGCCTAACGGCAACCCCCGAGCGGTCCGACGGCCGCCATGCCCTTTTTGACGATCTGATAGGTCCCACCGTCTGTCGACGGGATATCATCGAATTGAAAGGCGAGTATTTATCGGACTACGACACGATTCGTATCGCCACCGAATTGAATATCGACGAACGAGAATCCTACGACACCGAGCGAGCCATCTATCGCGAGTTCGTGAAGAGCCAGGGCATTTCGATGGCTCAGCCTGGCGGGTGGTCAGAGTTTATCTTTCGCGCTAGCCAAAGCAGCGCGGGGCAGCGCGCCATGAAGGCACATCGCCGGTACCGCCGGCTCGCCTTCGCCTGCCAGGCCAAACTGTCGTGCATTGATGACCTTTTGCAGCAACATTGCAACGATCGCACCATACTCTTCACGCAGGAGAACGCCACAACGTATGCGATATCTCGTCGCTTTCTCATTCCCGCGATCACCCATCAAACGAAAGTAAGCGAACGAAGTGAAATCCTAGCGGGCCTGCGTTCGGGAGAATATGGCGCCGTCGTTACGGCCAAAGTCCTCAACGAGGGCGTCGATGTCCCCGAGGCCAACGTCGCAATCGTTGTTTCGGGTAGCGGTTCGGTACGTGAACATGTTCAAAGACTTGGGCGCATACTGCGAAAGCAAAAAGACAAACGCGCTTGCCTCTATGAGTTGGTTACCCGAAACACCATCGAAACCTATACCAGTGCCCAGCGGAGAGACCATAGTGCTTACCGCTGATATGGTGCGTGCTCAGAGGCGCGGCAATCGTCTCGTCCTGATCAAGTTGAACGCCAAGAGCCACCAGCGTGCCAGCGAATTGGCTGAAGCATATCTTGCCATCGCCAACGAAAACGTGGGCGGCCGACGCGACGAATACGATGAGCGTTGCGCAACCGTCCTCACCGAGGGCTGGGACCGAAAGCTCGCACGTGGTTTGCTTAAGCTGGTCGAAGACCGGTGCGAGTTTGTTGGGCCAGAAACAGGTGACCCCGCCGAATTGCGCCGAGCTCTTTTTCACTATGCCGCAAGCGAGCGCAGGGGACTCAATTTCGACCAAGTATTCGACCGCAACCCCATCATCAAATCGTTCGCCAAGCAGCGACAGATCAGCCCCGCCGAACTTGAGGAGCTTCTATTCGCTGACCTGCGAGCGGCTCAACAACTGGCTTCCTTTGACTCTCTGAGTGCCGAAGGCCTCGTCAAACAGTACCAGGAGAAGCAGGCCCAGGCTGTGTTATTGCGCGCGGTCAACCTCAAGGCGCAAATCCTTTGCTCTGATGCGAGAACGCTACGCTATCTATTCAACAGACTAAAATTTCTACGACTACTCTTTCGGCTCCAGCGAGACGACGACAACGGCCGCTACCACCTAACGATCGACGGGCCCTTCAGTCTCTTTCGCTCGGTTACCAAATATGGTTTGCAACTCGCGCTCGCTTTGCCGGCCATACAATCCTGCGATGAATGGCAACTGCAAGCGGACGTGCGCTGGGGCAAAACCCGCGAACCACTATCATTCGAGCTCTCTGGAAAATCCAATGCAGCGAACGGCAAGGCAAGCCCAACGTTGGCCCCAGAAAGTGAATCACTACTCAACCGGTTCGCTTCACGCAAGGGACCGTGGCGCGCGCAGAGTTGCAGCGATATTCTGGAATTGCCCGGGGTGGGGCTTTGTATTCCCGACCTATGCTTCATACACAAACAAACTGGAGAATGCGTCTATCTTGAGGTGCTGGGTTACTGGAGCAGAGAGGCAGCGTGGAAGCGAATTGACCTGGTCAAAGGCGGGCTGCCACAGAAAATAATCTTCGCACTTTCTGAGAACCTTCGCGTTAGCGAGGCCGCGCTTTCCGATACCTTGCCCAGTGCATTGTATGTCTATAAGTCATCCCTCCGAACGCATGCAGTCGAAGAGAAGCTCAACGAACTCTTGGCGAGAAAGTAGCGGACCGATTCTCCGCGCCGGTTCAGAACCCGGCCAGTTCTCCAATGCTACGGTAGCAGTCGTCCCCAACAACGATATGGTCGAGTAACGGAATCCCCAATAGCTCGCCAGCGCTACGCAGCCGATGGGTAAGATGCAGGTCATCCTCACTGGGTTCTGGGTCGCCGCTGGGATGATTATGAGCGACCAACGCGCCACATGCGCGTGCACGAATCAAAGGCGCGAAGACCTCACGTGGATGAACTTCTACGCTCGTCGCGCCCCCCTGAGCGATTTGGAAAATGGAGATCAATCGCTGTTTGGCATCGAGGGCCATCACGACAAAAAGCTCTTGTCCCAGGCGGCTAAGGCTTGCCTTGAGTCGGCGGTAAGCGTCTTCACTATTGCGAATGGGATCTCCTCGACGAATTGTCTGGGCGGCCAAGCGCCTCGCCAGTTCACCGAGAGCAACCAACGCGCACGCGCGGGCCTTCCCTATACCATCGGTCTCCCGGAGTTCTTCTGCATGGGCGTCGGCCAAGGCGGGCAGCCCACCAAATCGCCTGAGAAGACTACGGCAGGTGGCCACCGCCCCGGCGTTCTTGGCACCGCCACCGATAACGAGCGCGAGTAGTTCGGCATCCGTCAATGCCCGTGGGCCGTGAATCAATACCCGCTCTCTAGGACGCTCGTATTCCGGCCAGTCGCGAAGAAGACACATACGACGACCTAGAGCAAAGCTCGTGCCACGGGCGTTTGCTAAATGATCCCTGTCACTTCGGCACCGAATCTGATGTGCCGGTCCGGCAGAACGGACCCGAGGCGCACGCCCGGTACTAGTTGAAGCCAGGCGTTGGGGTATCCAAATTTGCTTCGATTTCCCCGTATTCCTCCTCATAACCCGCAACGTTCTCAGCCAGAGCTTGAAGAAGCCGCTTGGCGTGCTGAGGGGTCAGAAAGTACCTACCCAGCAAGCAAGCTTCGCCTTCCGGAGTGACGGATCGGAAATCGAAAGCAAAGAATTCGGGCGTATGGCCGATATTTATCAGCGTGCAAAACCTGCCCGGTGCCAATTTCATAGGGTCGGTGAACCGGGGTTCGGTCGGATCGTCCATCGATTGCTCCTATCGGATATGGGTCACTGCATTAAGCAATTTCTCTCAGAGGGCAAGCTATCATACAATTAGGCTATGGGGTGGATGACCGACCTGACCGAACCAGACGAACTCCCGCGGAAGACATCGCGGGGGCCGATGATCCTCGTAGCCCTGCTCCTCGTCGGCATAGGGGGAGCGGGTACCGTTTGGTGGCTTGATCGGGAAGCGCAGGTCAAGGTACCGCCTTTGGTGGGCAAGGGGGAAATCGCTGCCAAGAAAGCGTTGAAGGCCCTCGGCTTGGACATGCATGTAGTTGGAAACACTCCGGATCCTGTGATTTCGGCTGGCGCCATCGCGAGCCAAGTCCCGCTCGCCGGTACGCGTGTCGACCGCGGAACCATTATTCAGGTCATGCTCTCAGGCCCGGTATCCCCCGACAAAGGGCCCACGAAACGCCCCGTGA
>Ga0257122_1001479_pt1 | contig 16443 bp, 13 predicted proteins | sample SI106_120metaG_FD_190146 | JGI IMG/M metagenome (GOLD analysis project Ga0257122, IMG submission 190146) | Marine microbial communities from Saanich Inlet, British Columbia, Canada - SI106_120 | ecosystem: Environmental > Aquatic > Marine > Inlet | place: Canada: British Columbia | collected... | reverse complement strand
ATTATTCTGACATGCCTCCACTCCTCGCGCTTTCTGCTGATCCAGATAGTGTGTCACCTTAGCCTTTTTTTCATTCCTGATACTTTCTAATTTCGAAAAAGTAGCCTTCTTCGGATTATAATGAAAGCATATATCATCAAAATTTAAAAAAAGATATACTGCGAAAATAACTAAAACAGACGGCACACCGATAATCAATGTTTTCCTGGCAAGACTATTACGCTTCATAAATACACCACATCCAAAAAAGTTTTAAATTTAATTATCATGGTATTATACATATTATTCCAATGGCATATAACTTTTATTTAAGTTCAATAATAGATTTTGATTGTAATACTTATTACCATGTTGATTGTCAGATGTGTTGTGATGAATGTCTCGTGACAAGTTAACTCTATATAGGAATGGCCATAAATAGATGCACAAGTATACTAAATTATTTGCACTAGTTCCTAATTTCAGGCAAAGACTTCAATGCATTTATAATATCTTCAGGTTCCATACGCTTTTTATAATCAGTTTCAGCATAAGCGGCACGTATAATTCCATCCTGATCGATAACAAATGTTCCCGGTACCGGAAGGCCGAGTCTATTTTTGCCATTATAATCAGTGATATCAAAACTAAATTTATTCTTATACAACTCATGCAGTTCCTGAGGGACTTCAAAATAGAGATTATATGCTTTCATTACGCTGTCATCCAGATCACTTAAAACCTCAAACGTATATTCAGATTTATCAAGTTGTTCCTTTGACTTATCTGGTTTTTGCGGAGTAACTGCAATCAGGGATGCATTATATTTACTAAAATATGGCAGGCTACTTTGAAGAGCATTCAATTCAATATTGCAGAACGGACACCAGGCACCTCTATAGAAAGCCAAAACTACTGGCCCCCCTACTAAACATTTTGAAAGTTTAACTTTTTCTCCAAAAGTATTAGATAATTCAAAATCAGGTGCGCTCATTCCAACTTTCAATCCGGGTTCTGGCATGGCTTTCTCTAAATCTATGGCAGATTTAACCATGACAGATCTATCTTTCTCATTAAGTTTGCTTCCACTACGGTTGGCCATGAATGCATCAACTCCACTCTGAAAGCTCGGTGGTGTATCATCATTCACTACATTTACAGAAACACATCCGACAAAAAGGAGCATTAGCAAAACGGCTATAATCATAAATATTCTATTCATTCTCAACCTCCCCATACAATAAGATTATCGTTAATTATGATTATATGATAATCATAACAATCTTGAAGACTATTTCTTCTATAATCGACAATAGATACTTCAAATATGATTGCTGCTATGCTGTTCTATGATATACTCTAGAAAATAATATACTATTACCAATAAACATTATGTCTATATTTAACGTATCTGAAAAGAAAGAGAAGGCCCTACTTGACAGAATGTGTGAACTGAATGTAAAAGAAAACGATCTTGAAGAGAGTTTTATTCGTTCCTCCGGTCCCGGCGGGCAGAAAGTTAATAAGACATCTTCCTGTGTATTCCTTCGTCACATTCCTACAGACATCACAGTCAAATATCAAAAGGAACGCTCACAGGCTCTCAACAGATTTTTCGCACGCCGCACACTTTTGGATCAAATAGAACTTAAACAGAAAGGATATATTAAAGAAGACAAAAAACGTATTGAAAAGATCAAGAGTCAGAAGAGAAAAAAGAGAAAACGGTCAAAAGAGAAATTATCTATCCTTAAACCTAAACAACCAGACATAAATGAAAACAAAGATGGATAATCGTATTTACTGAACTCTGCAAAGTGCCAATTCATCATACACTCAATTTAAATCGCTACCGCAACAAAAGGCTATACTTCGACTCCTCTCATAAATTAAAATTAAAGAATCAAGTACTTTATGTATTAAAGTACAGGGTGCATTGCCCATGGTTTTTTGGTTATTTACCTTGATTCTCTTTTCATTTTCTCTGCGTTCTTAGCGGCTCTGCGTGAGAACTTCTTTTAAACTGCATTTTTTTTGGGTGACAACTGGGGAATAGCACCAATCATTACTCACATTACTTATCATTGCAATCTCACGCAGTTAATCTAAATAATCCATATCTTACATCTCTATTTGCACTTAACACCAACTTGTTTAAACCCCAATTCATGTATAAGCATTTGGCATGTACTATGCTATTACAAATGTCAGTGTTAAAAGTATCAAACCATTTCATACAAGGAGAAGGCAATGGGGTTCTTTAGTAAAATAATACCTGGCATGAGCAAAAAGAGTAACAAAAGTGCCGACAAGAGAATTGAAGGATATGTTCAGGCATGTGAAAACCTCTATAGCTTAAGTGTAAATATGTTTCCGAACAAAGATCCCCATGAGCACCTTGTAATAGTTTTATGCACAATCTGGACCAGGTCCGGTGTCTACAAAGTCGCAGAAATAGACAAACCTACGCAGGCCCGAGAGATAGTTGCTTACACCCTCTTCCCTGCCTGTCTGCCTGCAGAGAATAGAGCACGCGTTCTTGCATACAAGCTTATTATGGAAGAGAAGGAACTCTCAACACGCATCAGCACAGGATATCCGGAATACTACAAGGAATACAGTACAGCATCAAAATCAATATTGAATGCAAAGAAAAATGGTTCACTCGAAGATTTATACCGCCTCTATAACAAAAACAAATTACACCGAATGATACTGTTCAATCAGGGAAACAATAAAATTGAAAAACAATATTCAGAGAATCAGAACAAAGAGTATACACAAGGCAACATAGTCTCAGAAGTAAGTCGAATGATCTTACAAATGTCAATAACTATGACCCAACAGCGAATCACGCTTTGTATATAAAAAGAGGGGTTTAAAACAAACTATCTCAAAAAAATCTGCTATTTCCCCAATAACTGTATCAAATGCGGAAGTATTGCAAGTGAGCCCATTCCTCCCAAAGGCGTTAACACTGCAATGAGCAGGTGATTACGGCCAAGCGGTGTAAACGCCCCATGTTTTAAATCCTGGATATCCTTAATAATACATTCAAGGTGCTTCGTTTTACTTTCAATTAACTTCGATATATCGTCATTAATCAATCGTTGCTCACCACTCAATACATTAATTTTATCTTTCTTTTCTTTTATTGAGTGAGCATTGAGTGAGTATTTTTTGATTCCTTCCATTTCGTCGTAAACTTTCTTTTGTATAGATGGAATTTGAATACCAATCAATTGTAATCTTATTAAATAGAGACGGTTTATAGTCTTTCTACGAATTGTATTTGCAGAGTAGAACAGTATAAATGAGTAGTATGCTCCTACACAAATTGAAACACATATAACGAATATTAATGACGTTGGCCACGTCCAACAGTCGAAAAACTGATTACGAGAAATCAGAAGTAGAGCAAAAACAATAAAGGAGTATAGTATCATCTTCCCAATAGCTTCTGTTCTTTCAGCAATAACCCAGATTTTTGAATATTCTGCACAAACGCTATTAGACAAATATTTACCATATTTATCCAAGCAATAACTAACTTTGCCCTGACACGCCTCATCATCCATAACACATCTCACTTCATTAATAATTTCACTAATAGAACAACCCTTATCTATTTCACATACGGAAATGTCTTGATGTAAATCATCAATGTGTGAAAAAAATCTCCTGCAATAATATACTCTGTTAAATACAAACCATGCGAGAAAACTCATAAACAACAAGCTGAACCCCAGAATTAAACTATCTGTGTAAAAACTTAATTTCCCTCGAAAAGGAACAGGAGGCCATCCAAGAGCTGTTAACAAAATACAAATGGCAAATAAATAGGTAATAGCAGACAACCCTGCGCGTTGAAGACACTCCCGCATCCCTCCTTCATGCTCTTTATAATCTTCCCATAAAGATTTAATATTAACAGAATCAGCGTTATCCGAAACACTGCTCTTGTCCAAACGAGCATTTATTGCAACTCTGTTATAAATCTGATATTGAATGGACAAAATAATAAAATATATTGCAAGAAATCCACAGAATAGACGAGTCAACACAGCAGGCCATATGCTGATACTATCGAAGAAGGTCAACGGTTCACCATATCCATTCCAAGAGTCAAAAAATACAATAAATGTTAGCGACACAAAAGATATAAAACATGGTAAACCAAAAGTAATTAACCACAACACTATTGGTTTTTTTGGTTTAGGTATTCTATATGATCCTATTTCACTAATACCATACATTCTGTAATAAATTAATATTCCAAACAATAATAATGGAAGAACGAGGACGAGAAAAATGTAAAGCCAAAATTCCCAATATATTATACTCTTTTGCCATTGGTCATATCGTAGAGGATGCAAAGTAGCAGCTTTATCATTTTTCTGATTTTGAAAAGGAGTTAAATCATAAGGCCCTTTTCGTCCAATTTCAAAAATTCGTGGAGCTATTAATTTAGATCCAGCTTCATTTTTTTTCAGATTAATTTCTTTTATCAATCCTAAAGCTTGAAGCGTAGCGGCGAACAGAGAGGTCTGATAATTGTTCCGAAATGGAGGGATATCTCTCTGGAGTGATGGGTGTAACTGAAGACCATAACTTGACGCCACTATGAGATTACGTGTCCACTTTAATTCGGTTTCATGAAAGAGACGCGCATCCAGATCATTAGTAAAAAAAATAGCATCTGGATACTCAGGACGTAATGCCCTTAATATTAGTAGCTTGTCATAAATATCACTACCCAGAACACCAATAGCCCGTATTTTATGGTCAAAGGTTGATCTCTTTGATATATTTTCATCCGCATCATTAAAAGGCAACTGCTTAATCTTTTGTGTCAAGCGTCGTATATAGTCATATTGTGCCTCTCCTAATGGTTGATTAAAATCAGGTTTATAATAACTTTTATCAGCAGAACTGTTTGATTTCTGCAAAGTATTCATTAATTTCTTCATATCAGATCTATCTGAATCTCCCTCGTCGACTGGCAACATTCCGTCAATACCATGCATATACGCCAACCGATGTATCCGATCAGGAAAGTTAGAATCAACATCACTCTTGCAACATTCCCTAACATTATCTTCCCGATCTTTCTTACGGTGTTCCTCAATCGATATAGCAAAAGACAAAGGTAACGCCCTGCCATAAGATGAATCCCACTCATTAATTAGTACAATATGATCCGACCCGCAATCAGACAACTCAACACCTCTTTGATCCAACTCCTCAACCAATGCATCAGTCAGACTCAAATCTGTATGAATTGTTCTATTAAAGTTAATACCAGCGGCTGATAGCTCATCAAAAGATTTGTCTTTAACTTCATATTTATCTTTATCGTATAAACGCTCTACAATCCTCTTAACACTTTGTAAGTCTCCACCGATAAAATCTCTATCTGACATAAAAAACGGTACAGCCGTTGACCAGGGAGAGTACATTTCGATATTATTACTCCTTGCTTTAGTATTACCTCTTTTTGAAAAAGTCTGTGGTAAAAACTGCTTTAAGAGATCTATCCTGAGCCACTTAATATTTTCTTTCTGTAATACGGACAAACCAGATTTTTCTAAAATATTATTTAGATTTAGATCTTTAAGTTTCTTTTCCTCTTCAAATGAGAGATTAATTTTCTTTCCAGGAATTATCTCATAATAAACTAACAGATCATCTGTAATGTCATTCAATGCGACAATAATTTTCTTTTTAATTTCAACATCCAACATAGTAATCTCTTCAAAACAAGTGGAACTCTTTAGTTTAGTCCTCAATAGAACTTTCAGTAAATTATTTTTGTCACAATGTCTCAGTTTCAATATTGCATTCCAATCTACGATATCATCTACAGTTATTTTTGTTACTCTATCATAAGCTTCTTCAAGCATTCGCTCTAGGATTGAGGAATTAGAAGGCCCAATAATTTTGTAATCAATAATTTCAGCATTCCCTCTCAATTTTTCAATTAAATAAACACGTAAATATTCTAATTGAAAAATAGTCTCTTCATCAAAAGTTTCGTCACTTAACCAGATTATTAATATACTTTTATATTTTATATTTTTTTGATTTTTTTCTGATATCAGAAATGTATCTGGAACAAACCACTCAAAAGGAGTATAAAAGTCCAGATCATACTGAAAACTAGGATCTCCATATTTATCCCTTAGATACTGCTCCTTACAATCCTTAAGGTTAAACGCCCCAATGTGAGATGACTTATTTGGACGGAAACCTGCAACGTGTAGTGCCGAAAGTAGAGCATACCGGTTACGCAGCCTCTTTTCAGAGTCTTCAGCATAATAACCTGCCGGTGTATATACAGGCAAAATCAATATGGGTTTATCTTTAGATCCTAGTTGTGAGTGGTAATCATGCACTATTGGATCATCATTATGAATCTTACTCATATGTTTTTCTATTGCCTGTAATGGATCCTGCCACATACGCGACAATACATTTTCTTCACCTGATTTCACCTCTACACTTCGCGCACTGTGTGATGGTCGCATCGACTCCAGAGGAGCATAATATTTAGATACACCTCCCGCTATGAAGACGAAAATAAGCATAATTGCTGGCAGTGGAATTGACGATTTACTCTCTTTTTTTTCATCCATAATGATTCTTATAAATGCTCTGCTTTAGTTATGAAATCTAAACAGACAAGACACAACAATTCTTTGTTTTATCGACTACAACCCGTAATCTTCCTAGACTGGTTTGTTAAATTATTAATTATATCATCAGGTGAACAGAACATGACCAACATTAGATGGATACGCATACTCAACTGGTTTTTCAGTAACAGGAAATTTAGCCTCTGCAAACTTCTGAAGTGCCTTGGATGTAAATGTTCCCAATAAAAATGCAAATGTTATGAAAAGCCCATTTTCATTTCTGCCTTCTGATCTATTCAGAATAGTAATTGCACCGAACCCAATACTTGCAAAAAAAGCAATCACACTCATTAGACGCATTGAGGATGGAAGGCCTTTATCTTCATATAATATTCAACCTGACTATTCTTCAAAAATCTCTGTTCTTACTGTGATTTGGCCATTATCATCAATCTCTATCAGTCGTCCAAATAATCCATATGACAAGTTTGATAGTTCCTTATTCTCTTCTTCCAGTAATTCTTCGTCGTTGAATTCAAATGGAAAATCAACATCGTCATAATTTTTGTCTGATTTGGCATGAGAGGAGATTTTAGATGCTCCGTTGTAGTTGACAGGGTATTCGTAACAGGCCTCAGTGCTCTTACCGGAAGAAATGATGTGACGGATATTGTAGTCCTTAGCAAGTTTTGTATCTTTAAAATCCAGATGTCGATGTTCATGGCCGAACAAAAGCATATCAACTTTAAGGTCCTTAATTCTTTCCATAAAATCCTTGCCATCTTCCAAACGATGCCCAACATGTTCTCCTATTCTTCTAAACAAACCATCATCAGGAAATATAAAAGGGTGATGGTGCAAGTATACAATCATTTTTTGATTTTGTGGTCTATTTTTATGAGTTTCCAGAAATTCACACACTTTATTAATTTGACTATCTCCTAATCTGCCTTCGGCAAAATTGCTTGCTGTAAATATTTCCATTGAATTTAATCCTACTAAAAAGTGTCCATTTATGGGTGATTGATCGCCAGGGGGTTCGAACAAGGGATATTCCATTTCGTGAAAATTACCAAAATATTTCTTATACAAATCAAAACTTTCTTCATTTGCATCATTGCCGTTTTTACCATAATCATGGTTGCCTGGAATAAGGCGCAGCTTAAAACCGGCATTACTTAGACGGTAAAGATAATTTCTGGCATGTATAAATTGAACTTCCTCACCATCATTTACTATATCACCGGTAATCAAGATGAGGGGTTTGTTTTCTTTCCAATCATTTCCATTTTCACCTTTATCAATAATACGTTCTACTATTAAATCAAAGTTCTTGTCTACTTCCTCACCTTCTCCAATATGCAAGTCACTGATTTGTAAAATTCTTGTTAACATATCCATTTCTTCCTATTATTTAGATTCTCTCAAGATCAGCTTGAAAATATCATCTAGAAATATAATCCAGGTTATTAAGTACAGGTATCAATTGTTTTCGTACTTCTCAGATCAGCTCTTCATACACCTTTTCATCTATAGGCTTTAAAGCGTTACCTATCAGTTCTGATTAGAATATTTAGCAAAGTTATCAATAAGTGCCCATATCAATTCTGCCATATCTGTATCTAAAATATCATTGTGCGCATCATTTGGGTTATTAACTCTATGATCAACATCATAACCATCAACTATTTTGCTCGCATCAATCATTATAACTTTTCTTTTATCTTCTTTGGATATTGTTGATAATGTGTTTTTATCTGTATGGTAATTATCTGTCCATTTAATTACTTCAAATACATTTTCATTTCCTTTCTTTTTTGCAAACTTTAAACCATACTTACCTCCCACATGCTTCGCACCAGTAAAAAAACGTGCTGCAGGATTTGCTTTATCATATAGAGATGTAGTTAAGGTGAAATAGGTAGGATAATCGTAAATTTCTGCATAGGGAGAGCCCTCCCATCCCTTATTTGCAACGAACCTGTTTGCGCTGAATGCTCCTTGCAGTCCTATAAAAAGCTTTACGTGCGATTCCGGAGGACGATTAGGAGATTCATATTTTATGTAATCACGGCTAAAGATTGCACGAGAGAGTATACGCGCTCCCATACTGTGTCCTATCGTGATTACTTCAGGGCTCAGATCTCCCTTACCCTTACTTTCACAATACTTCTTAACTTCATCTTTCGCCTTTAATACAACATTATGAATGACCCAGTTTGCTATTGTAAACCCAATTTCATCTGCATCATCTTGCTTTGTAAAATAACTGGAAATGAAGGCAGTATTTTTTTTCAACCAACTATTTTCGATGCCAAACCAGACAGAAGGCCATGTGAACCCGATCACAAGAGGCCTAAAATCTTTGTTATCATTCTTTTCAGCAACAGACTTCACATTATCCAGTATTGTGTTGTAACGATATATAGACTGCTGCTGATTGTTATTCCAGCCCATAGAGAAAATAACAATGTGAGAATATGGCCTCTTATCAAGTGCACTGCTACTTCTTGCCTGACTTTCACGCTCTAGCCACCAATCATCTATTTTCCCCTCTAAATCTTTTACCAGCGAATCTTTTAAGGTTTCCAGCTTTTCATATCCGTCTTCATAATTCAGGTTATCACTTTTATAAGTTTCGTAAGCATTATAAAGAAAGTGTGGCTCCCTAAACTCATTGTAAGTACCTCCGTCAGGCGCGTCGAAATAACTGGCAATATGAGTCACTAACATGGCAGTGCCATATTTTGTGTAACTATTGAACTTACTGTTTCTTTTATGTATTAATTTCTCTCTTTCGCTGGTAACATTTTTCTCAGAAATCATGGAAAGCCTGTCAGGATAATGCTGCTCCGGAATTCCACCTAAAGAATCTCTTCCCCTTTTTTCGATACCAATGATATAGCCATCGTTAGCTAATGAGAGATGTGAAACACGTGCAAGGTCACTATACTGTATGTATGTCTGCTTTTTAGGGCTTTCATATATATTGTTCTTATGAGCCTGGCATCCAGCAGACAAAAATAAGAACAAAAGTGTTAACAGTAAATGCAATTTCAAATTTACCATCTATTACTTTCCCTCTATCATAACAGCTGATATAGCGATTGGATTATAATGAGTTAGGGCTTGTCTTACTGCCAGAGTATTAATATTCAGGTTTTAGTACTGAACCTAAAACTCGTCTCAAATAATCGTAATCTTCGCTTATAAAAAAACGACAAACTTCAGATAAATGATTTCCTGTTATACTTAAAGCTTACATTTTCCATGAAATCCATGGCCGATTAATTTATGTAGTCTATAGCAGTTCAATATGTAATCACCGTTTAACGGCACGACACTTTTTATTCTATTGTAAATCCATCTGGTAGTGTAAATGTCCGCTTGTCAGGATTGACTATGACGACATCCCATTTGTCACCAGACGAAGTACTTTTTAAGTCGATGAAGCATGTTATCTTATTACCTGGAAATACATTTACCTCTTGTGCAAGAATCTGTTCATCTCCTTTAAGTAAACCTACGATTGCACCAGTTTGAAATCCTGTACCAGCCAAACTTATACTGACCTTTGACCCTTTTGTACCTTTATTAGGTATTACTCCGATAATTGCAGGAGATTGTGGCTTTGTGGCGGATGGTGTCGTAGTACCACGTGATCCAAAATAAAAGCCGGTAACTGCAGAGAGTATGGAGAGCAAAGCAGTAAATATTTTATCAAAGGAAGGATGTAGTTCGGACTTAGGAGTCGTTGTAACATAATAAATATACATTCCAAAGCCTAGAAGAATGCTTAGGGCTAGAATTGCTCTAACGCTTCCTCTTGCAATTCCAAGAGGAGGCACTGCTTCATCCGATGGAATAGTTTCTTTGAATCTTGACACATCAGCATATCTAAGAAAAACCATAAGTATAAGAGTGCCAAATGCCATTAACATGATAAACTTATCTGCGTCCCAATAAATAAAGTTACAAATAATAATTCCAAAGGCAAATACTGCAGCTAAATTTGCGATATTACCAAACCAACCACCAACTAGTTCCCATTTGTTCCTTGCGTTTTGATCAATCATCTTTTCTCCATCCTTCATATATTTTTCTAATTCGACTTGATATTCAATCGTATTATCAAACAATTAAAATATTTTCATGTCTCATTTATTAATTACACATCTGAAAGTTTTTATGAACATTTGAATTTTTCACTAGTGTGGCTTTGGTTATGACCTAATTATTTAAGATTGACAAGTAGCAACAGAATGCCAGAGAATAGCTGTATCAAAAGTGTTAAGACACAAGTGATTTATTCACAATATTAAATTATTTTGTATTCTCTGGCATCCTTTCAAGATGTTACACGATCCTCTTGCATAATTAATATTTATCACTCTTCTTCACCAGTTTTTTGATTCATAATATATCAATCAAAAATTACGAAAGTATTCAACAATACTATTCTATGACAAACCGGCTTTTCACATAAATGCCAATAAAATGTTTATATTGCAACTTTTGCGATTTTTAAAAGCTTTACTACTGTTCCTGCATATTTACTTACATTATTAATTAACTTAGCTTTTCTTGCATTTTCATCTGTTGCATTTTTCATATCAGCAATAAATACATCCAACTCTTTTAATTGATCAGTGTCAAAAACCTCTTTTATTTCTAAAGCACTATAAGGAAGCCACGTGGAAGTGTCTTCATACTCTTTGGTTACAGAATTAACAATATCATCGTCTATAAGATCTCTTAATGATGGTGGCATTAGAAGACTCCTTTCTAATAATTTTATAATTAATTACAATGACCCTACTTTATTTTTAATAGATTCTGAAATCTTGCCTACGTCTACGCCTGTAATATCTTTAAGAGATTTCCTAATTTTATCATTCGCTTCCTTCAACTCACTTAGGGACTGTAAATATTTCTGAACATATTCATTTATCTCAATCACCTTTGCCGAATTTGCTCTTGACTGCTTTAGAAGAGCATCTTCTTTGCCCTGTATATCTTTTATTAGTTTATCTCTAATAGCAGTTACATTAGCTGACACAGCCATTTGACGATCCATTTGTTGCTTTGGGGTAAGCACCGTACCTGGTAAAATGGGATGTTTCACTAAATACTTTTTACTAACTGAAGCATAAATATTTCCATAATTTTCATCCAAAATCCCTCGCTGAACATCTGATAAAGCCTTTATTACCTTCTCATTTTCAATTTGCATTTTCTTAATGCCATCGGTAACTGACGAACTAAGAACAACGGTATCTTTTGGAATGCTTGCACATGCACCTACTAATAATAAGCACATAGTTAATATACATAGCGCAATCAGGTTTCTCTTCACTATACCACTCCTTTCATTAGAATAATTGACATTGTAATTTGTCTTAAAGTTTGAATTTATTGTTTGCGCCAGCATTCCTTATACATTTCAAACCTCCTTTCCATAATATACACCATACATAAAGTTACAAATTCTTTTAGTTTATTTTATGACAGTTTTACGTTAATGGAATCTAAAAGTTTCGCAAATTTATCTTTAGTGTTTTTTTCAACCTTTGCAGGAATCCATTCATAAATTACATCATCCTCATCTCCATTAACCCATTTATCAACCTCTAGCTCACGCTTAGTAAATGGGGGGAATCTCGCATTTTGCAGGCCGATTATATCCACAATATAACCACTATAAGCCAGGATACTATTCCATGAATTACTGGTTATAGTACCTAAGTCAAAGTTCTTCAGCTTATATGTATATGATTCTTTAATTTCATGCCCCCTGCATTTATCATTTGAAAATTTTTCCGGGACAAGAACTTTACCCGCATCAGCAGGCTCTACCAGCATAGGGAGCCTTTTCAGCAAATAAACTGCATAATGTCCGGGTGCGGGATATGGTGCATGTGACCCCTGTGCAAGCGCCACAATCGGGTGACCTTTAATTTTACTAGCATCTTTCCACAAAACTTTTACCCGACCGCAATTCCATTTTTGTAAGCTTTTCCACTTATCCGGATTATTTTCATCCTTTGCTACACTTCCCATTGTCTGACCCTCAAGATGTGCGCCATAAATGATGTACTCCGGTTCACTCTCCACATCTTGCTTACTTTCATCCCATTTAAATACAATACTGATGCTTTCACGGTCAAATATATGAGAAGTTTTTTTCGTTTTACCCTCTCCTTCCAGCTTAGAATCATAAGCGTAGAGAAAGTGGTAATTAATAATAACCTGTTGCCTTTTTGCAGAGTTTGGAATATACGAGTAATAAATAGTTACATTCTCACTATCTCCAGTCCTCTTCTCTAATGCATCCCTGAGAGTTTTGTTGTCTAGAAGTTTAGAAATACTTAAACCAATAGTGTCCAGTATACTGTCATTATCACCATTATAAGGAAGAACATCGGACAGGTCATTATAAGACATTTTTATATCTTTTGTGTTTGGAAGCTTTAAGGTAACGTTAACATTTATGGCATTATCTTTAACCCCTCCAGCCTCATCCTTATTCAGTAAATAATTAATAGTGGCCGGCAGATAACGTTCATTTGCATCCATAAAAATAAAAGGTGCATAAGTTTTAGCCAGCGCTTTGATTCTATCTTTGGACAATCTATATGAATCATGTTTTATCACAAAGACATCCTGCTCCCATATCGGATCGTTATCTTCATTCAAGTCTATACCATCAGAGAGAGCATCAAACTCCACATCAGGATCATGCTCAAAAAAAGAAAATGTATGCTTTCCTGATTCAGTAACTGCATATTCAAGAGTTTCCGGTACAGCTATTTCCCTGGTATTTCCCAGATCATCATCATTAATAAAATGCTTTACATAACATTTATCTATGCCATTAACCAGCTCTCCAACATTTATTTTCAGAGTTTTACCGTCATTCTGTATGATCTCGAATCGCCTTGGATAACTTTTGCTCATTTTTGCACCTTTATTTGATAGATCAAAATCAAAATTAGATTATTAATTTAGTATGGATGCACACATCTATCTAATATTATTTACCATTAAGCAGAAATCCTTTGATACGTACTGGCACTTTTTTCTTCTTGAAGTAGCGGGTGTGAAGTGATTCAACAAACGGTTCTTTATTAAATCCTTTTACTGCACTACCGGGAGGTACAATCGCTTGATTGGTAGACGAAACGACCCAATCATGTTTTTTGTCATCCAGAATTGTACTGAGAAGTTTATCAATACCTTTCGCGCTCCAACGTTTATACCAACGAGAATTTTTCACGAGTGAATCATCCCAATCACCCACAACAGGAAGAAAGAGTGTTTTTTTGCGTGTCGTTGGAATAGCTCTCAAAACTTTTCTGAGTTCCGGGTTGCCTGGCATCATCGGTTTTAATCCGTCAAGGCCGGCTACAAATTTTACTGAATGCTGAGCAAGCACAATCGCAAGGCTGCCTACGGTGTAACCTTTACCAGCACGAGCGAGGATTGTAAGCAACCAGGAAATATTATGTAATATGTTAAAATAACCTACACCGTTTGCACAAGCACACAATGCGGCTCGATCTACCTGGACATTCTCGCCTCCAATAGCCAGGTGCTTGCCAAGTAATCCCCCACGACTGTGTGTAATAATATCGATTGGTTTGGAAAGTTTTCTCCCCAGGAAGCGGTTAAGCTCATCTTCGTTGAAAGCCAGGCTATCCAGTACGGTTTCGTGATTGAATGCAAGTACTTGTTGATATCTTTGATGAGACGTTGCAATTGTCTGCATCCAGCTATCTCGTCCATCTTTTGTTATTGCTCCAAACGATCCATTTGTTGACGAAAAGGTACCGTGAAGCATGAGCAGTGTCTTCTTATCGTGATGAACGTCCGCAGTAGCAACTGTCTGGAATTTACCGGAAGCAACATCCCATCTCAATAGATCATACTTGTCTCTCCCCAGTGCACCTAATGCTCGCCGCACGACATCATGTGATGTTGAGTTGCCTCGCTCAAATGTCAGTACTTTTATGATAACGTCTTTCTCATAACGGCTAGAATTGTTTTTGGCAGTAAGAGATATATCTTTTACACCTTTCTTTTGTGTAGCCTTTTCAATTCCACCATCCGGCCAGAGCGGGATTCTGTAAGTTAAACGATCTCGCGTACTACATGAATTGTCAGGACCGGTAGACTCTGGCAGAATCATTTGAGCTGTTTCATCACCGTCTCTTCCACGTTCAAGATATACTAGTGCACCTTCTCCAGGCTGAACAAAAACTGTCAGTCTCAGCGATGGTTGATTCTCTAGAGAAAACGTTTTTTGGTAATCAGGAAACTTTACCTTACTGAGATCTATAAAACGTTCAACGACCCGGTTACAATCCTCATCATTAAGGTAAGGATCTCGACTTGTGCGTACTTCATTGACAAAGTGTACGGTTTGTTCTCCACTTTCATCGGAATTCGATTCACGATTACCCCTGGTTGAACACTGAATTGTGCCACCAAAGTTTTTCAGTCCACCTTTATTCCAGGCTCCCAGTGTCCCCCATACTTCATTTTGTGGTGTAGCAGTTTGGCGTGTAATACGTCTTTTGGCCAGCGAGCTTATTGATTCCTCCCCAAGGAAAAGATACCTTCGCCCGTCCTTAGCAGTTAACCAACTTTCTGTTTTTTGCAGATTGATAGTTGCCATATTTCCCCCCTCTCTAAAAAAATATGTAATAAGAAATCACAGGATCACATCTCAAATTTGATTCAATCTAGTATTACGCATGTTGGTTTTAGAAAAACTTACATCCAAATCTTAGCTACATCCTCTAAAAAGTTATTATCAGATATCCAAGACAAGTAGAACATTAGAAGTATGAACATACTTGCTTTCATTTTACACAATAAGCATATGTTTAAAATCTAAGTAGTGAATGTGAAGAAGTTGATATTAAGCCATACATCAATCATTTTTCCTTTTTAAGACCTTTAAAAAATGTAACTCTTTGAAGAGTCACCACAAAGAACTTAAATAGTACTCAAATAACTTTAACGCTTAATACATCAGCGAAACCATAATTCGGCTTCATAGTGAGAATATGAAGTGATACCTTGGAAATAGGATAACTGTCTTAAAGTAGGTAGTTTATATAACTACTTTGTACTTACTTATAGACGATTGTCTTATATATAGTATGAACTAAGATGTATAGGAAATATTTTCCTTGTTGTCAATTGTTTTTTTATATTTAAATCTAGTAAGTGTTTTAATTACAAAGCATTAGGTAGTTTAACTCGTAGAATCGTCTTCACTTTTTATCTCGTGCATGCACATTGCTCTCGACATACATAACAAAACATATACCAAATATGGGCACGAATTGATTATCTGATATTATAAAATAGATAGTATCATAAACATCATATTACTATGTACTTAACATGGATGTAATAGTTATTTCCTTAATACTTTTGCAGAGAAATATTAAAATCCTAGCTGAGCGTCACGTGCCATGGCACAACTGTGTGCCATGGCACGCTTTGGAGTGTCAGATATTTTAGAAGAGGTGGTTAAGCAGACGACTTTACACGCATGTAAGTTTATGGAAAAAACATACTACGTACGTATACCTATTTTAAGGCAGGAAGTTTGTGGTTACCATAATTACGAATATGAAATTGCTAATTTGATGTATGAATTGAATTGTGTTTAGACTAAATCGTCCACACAATTATCATTCTTCTTTAAATTCCTTACTACACTGATCGCCTCAAGGATAATCCAGGCAGAGAATGAAAGAAGAAGTACAGATAAAATAGTTAATATCCAGTTTCTTGTTTTTATAAATTCCTTCAA
>Ga0257122_1001476_pt1 | contig 16457 bp, 13 predicted proteins | sample SI106_120metaG_FD_190146 | JGI IMG/M metagenome (GOLD analysis project Ga0257122, IMG submission 190146) | Marine microbial communities from Saanich Inlet, British Columbia, Canada - SI106_120 | ecosystem: Environmental > Aquatic > Marine > Inlet | place: Canada: British Columbia | collected... | reverse complement strand
GAGCGGGGTTTCTCGGCGGCGACTGAACTGGAGGATTTTTCCCACCATTTTCGAGGCTCGGTTAGCCGCGACGGCAACGCGTTCGAGCCATTTCTGTGCGCGATGGTCTCGCGCGATGGCCAAAATAGCCAAGTCCGTATGGCCCGCAATCGCCTGCAGAATATTGTTGAAGTCGTGGGCGATTCCTCCGGCTAGCGTGCCGAGGGCCTGCATCTTCTGCGCTTGGCGCGATTCGGCCTCAGCTTTTCGTTCGATCGTAACGTCGCGCGCATACCACAATGCCTCGGACGGTCCGCAGGGGACCCCACGGCCTTCGAAAGCCTTCGGCGCACTCCGGGCTTGTCCGTCAGAATCGTCGTCGGGGTCATCGGGGTAGTCTAATTCGTATTCGTACGTTTCACTCTGCTGAGTTGCTATGACTCGCAGTACGACTTCGTTCAGCGCCGGTCCAACGTCCTGGGGGAGTACATCGGTCAACAGCTTTCCCAGGAAAGCTTCTGGGGGAATAATTGGCTTTTGCCCGTCTACAGCGGCTGGTACAAAATCAACGATCTTCCCCTCCTTTGTGACGCGAAAGAGCATGTCGGGAATGGAGTCGACTACCGCGCTGTAGCGTTGCTCGCTTTCGGCTAGAACCTGCGTCATTAGATGACGTTCGGTAATATCACGGGATACGATCATCGCGGCCCGTACCCCGTGCTCGCCGTCAGGCAAGGGCATGAATAGGGTATCCATCCATCGTGACCCTTCGTCGGAAGGATGTTCAATGATGTGCTGAACGGCGGCTTTCGTTTCGAAGAGCTTGACCAGGAGTTGCCGGGTCGGTTTGGCTACCGCCTCCGTAAGAACGTCTTCCAGGCCTATTCCCACGATGTCGTTCGGCGTTTGTTGAAACGACTTTGCGGCTGCAATGTTGAGATATTCGAATTGAAACTCCCGATTGATGATCGATATCTGGTCGACCGCTGACTCAGTAACGGTCTGATACAATTCCCTCTGCCAAGGCGGGGCAGGCGTGGTGGAGATGACTTCGGCTGCCTCGTCCGGTGATACACGACCTTCGCTGACGGCGATGAGCAACGTTTTGAGTTCTTCCGCGTCGGTTGGTCGCAATTTGGCGCTCATGATGGTGCGGCGACCATCGTTGTCTTGTATGCCATGCGGGCCCTCCAGAGAGAGAGTCTCCCGCAACCGGGGGGAATTTACCAACGCTTTCCGAAGAGGCTTCTAAATGAAGGGCACCGCTAGAGTTGCGGTAGTCGATCTAGCGATGCAGTCGGCCAAAATCTGCATTGGAAAACTGAGTGTCCCAGCTGAAGGCATAGGGACAATAGTACTGTGGCCAAGTCGAGAGAGATTCGGCGGTAATGATTACGCCTACGTTGTCGCCCCAATCGGGTCTGTAAAGTTGAACAACTTCTACGTGGCTGAGGTCCGCGATTTCGCCGTCCACCTCTAGGGAAATATAGCGTTGGGTTTTGAAATCAACAGAGAGGACCATCGAATGCCACTGTTTATCAGGGGGGATGGTAATCCCTGTGTCGACCAAGGCGAGGCCGCGCGTGTAGACAAGGACCTTGCCATACCAAGGAGACCATTTGTTGAGCACCCAGTAGACGCCGGCTTCTAGAGAACGTTTGTTGCTCTCCCAAAGCGCGTTACGGCCATCCCATAGGGTCATCACTTGAAGTACGCCGTTCCCATTTTCCGGTTGGCTGACATCGGTCGTTGGCAGCTGGGGAAGGCGCATATTGATTTGATAGCGATAGCTTTCCAGATCAACCAATGCGCCGTCTGGGAGAAACTCATTGAATGTTCTTCCGGCAATGGCGTTGGCCCAGGTCTTTCGGCCCTGGGGATTAGACGTGACCGTGGCGTAGTCACCCTCCGTGTTCAGCGCGACGTCACTTTGGTCGCAAGGGCATTGGGTGCCGCCGCCGGGGTTGCATTCCGCGACGATTCGAAAATCAGCCAAATTGGGGGAGTAGTAGAGCGGGGTGTAGTCTAGTTGACTGCTGGGTTCTTCTGTTGGTTCAGCGAGAGCCGGTGCGCTAGGGACGAGGAAAGCAGCGAGCAAAAGTGAAAGGAACCTCAATTTCACAATAGACCTCCATTGGCTATGGGATGCTCAATACAGGATTCGTGCCACGCTATTTCGGGGGCTAACGGGGCGAAAAGAGGTAGTCGCGCGATTGCGGCGAGGGGAGGGCAGATGTAAGCCTGACAAAAAATGTCGCCAATAAATGTCGACCTTAGAAAATATACTCTACTTCGATGCCAGGAAAGTGGCTTGTTCCTTTGCCTTGTGCGTTGGTCGGTGGCGAGGTTGTGCTGGTGGTGATGTCTCGGGGTAGAAAGATCTGGATCATATAGCTGGCCGAAAGTCGCCAATGTTCCGCGACAAGGATACGTGTGCCGACGCTGAACGCGACCATGGTAAGCGAAGGGTTATCCAACGTGAACGTTTCGTCCGGGATGGGGGAATGGTCGTAGAAACCTCCCATCATCAACTCCCAGGCTTTGAACCGTTTCAGAGGACGAAAGAGAAAGCCTGCAGCAAATTCGAAGCTCGCGCCGTAGTTCTTGTCGCGCGATAGGGCTTCGGCGCTGATCGGTTCTTCGAGATCAGGGTTGTTGTCGTTGTAGATGGGAATGAGCGCCTGTTCGCTGTAGAAGTTATAGAGCCAAACGCGAAAATCCATACCGAATTCCAGCCACCAGAGCGGCGAGATGTTGATGCCCAGCATCAGTGCGTGGGGGATAGGCATTTCGACTACGAGTTCTTCTGGAACTTTCATTCCGAAACTCTTCATGACCTCGCTCAGCCCATTGGGATCGGTAATGAGCTTGCCCAATGCTCGCAACGATAGGTCGCCCTCGAATCGAGCCGGTGAAGCGCCGGTGTAGTTGAAGCCAATGGCCAACCATTTAGCAGGCTGCATGAGGATACCTAGTCCCCAGCCAATTCCGTGATCGACGCCCGTGAAGTCTAAGCGTATATCGCCGACTAACCCCTGCGCCATTTTCGCGAAATCGTCAGGGGCCTCACCTGCGGTTGTTAGCATGTCGATGGCGCTATATTTTTGGGCGAAAGAAAGGCGCATATAGTTATACGAGACCGATGCACCGATCGATATCTTATCGTTGATTCGCCAACCAATACCGGCCGTGGCGGAAATCACCATGAAGGTGCCCTCGATGATGTGATAGGCGGTCGGTGCTTCCGTAGGTAAGAACGCACCATAAAACATGGGCGAGTAGACCGCGAGACCGACGACGAGATCCTTCGCCTTGGGGGTGATGAATCCGAGGTCGGTGGACGCTGCCAAGAAGGGGAGTACACCGAAGGTTTTTTCGGGGCCGATTTCTTCGGCGTAGTAGCCTTCCTGGTCGATGGGCCAAGGGCAAGGCTTCTTGCCGGCCGTGCCACAATCTTTAGGATTGATTTCGGGGTAACGTTCGGGATCGAGTGCTTTGAGGCGAAACTTTGTATCAAGAAACGCAGACGAAATAGACAAATGCGTGCGTACGCCAGGTTGATAGGCGAGTCCGGCGGGGTTATGCAGCAAGGCCGTGAGATCATCGGGCCGTGCCAAGCTGGTCATCATTCCCGTGCGGCGGCCTCCCATAACGGTAATGGTGAAACCGCCGGCCTCCGCTACCGACGACTGCAGAAGCGTTGCGCAGATGGGCAGGGCGATGATGAAAAGGTGAATACGGCGATGCATAGATTTCCCTTGATGAATCAGAAGCCTAGGGTTCCGGTTCAGAACCCTAGCCCGAGCGGAGAAGGACTTCAATCGAGAAGTCGCACGCCCCCTAGCCATACAATCTCTGGTCTGATATGAGCGGAAAATGTCTAGCGAGAAAAGCGACAACGCGTCAGCAGACGGCAGTGGAGCGATGTTTGACCAAATTGCCGCCGACTACGACCGCCTCAATCGAATCCTCAGTTTTGGCATGGATACGGGTTGGCGGAAATGGGTTGCCAAACAGCTGAGCGAACGTTCCCCGAATCCGAAAGCGTTGCTCGACGTTGCCTGTGGCACGGGCGACCTGGCCATTTCTCTTCGGGAAGTCTTCGCGGATCCCCCGATCGTGGGTCTTGACCCAAGCGAAGGCATGCTGCGCCACGCGTTGAAGAAGGATGACCGCAGCGGCTATCTTCAGGGCGATGGTCGTTTGCTTCCTTTCGCCGACAACAGCTTTTCAATCGTGACCGTCGCGTTTGGCATTCGCAATATTCGTCCTCGCGAAAAGGCCTTCGCCGAATTTCGCCGGGTATTGCAGCCCGGGGGCATCGTCGCGATTTTGGAACTCTGCCAAGAGAAACGCGGACTCTCCGGATGGCTCGCCCGTATTCACACGCGGTTCGTGGTACCGATATTGGGAGGCGCCTTCGCGCGTTCCGACGCGTATCGCTATTTGCAGACGTCGATAGCAGAATTCCCTGGACCCGGGGAGTTCGCCGAGGAACTGAAAGAAAACGGTCTCGAGGTCATGCTGCAAAAGCCCTTCGGTTTGGGTGCGGCACGACTTTTCCTTTGTCGGGTTTAGGCTGCGAACGAAGCGGAGACGACGAGACTAGGCGGAGGCCTGATATTGCTGGCATAAGTTGCCCAGCATCTTACTCGTATCGGATAGGATTGCGCCGTCGGAATCATCGGCGTTACGTACGAATCGAATGCCGTACTCCCAGCTGTCGTTTTCGGTGATGGTTGTGAGGTAGACGATTTCCGCATCGACGAGGAAGACGTAGTTGTCGCTGCCAGAGAAGTTCGACGAAAAGACTAGCGAGATGGCCTGGAAATTCTCAAGCTGGGTCTTGCATCTCAGCCGCGCTCCGCCGGCGGAGAGATCTACAATGCTCGCCAAATGACTCGCATCATGGGCGCCGCTTACCTCGGCTGGCACGGGACGATTGAACCTAACCCTCGGACTAGACCGTCGTTCACTATCTGACATGGTGATCCCCCTACTTGCACTCTAGCAGTGATTTATCGGATGTGTACTTCATTACTTCGCCAGGTAGGTAACCGTCGGATATTACACGTGAAAGCCGTCGGCAGGACTCGTGTGCTACGTTGGATGCGTTGACGGGGGACCGAGTGCTGGTGGTGACGATAGCACCTTGTAATGATTGCAATTGCTGAATAGGGTAGGGGCGGCATGTCTAGTGACGAGCGAAAACAGTCTCCGAGTTCGAGCCACGAGCCGGCGGGCCCCGGCGAGGAGCGGCAGATCGAACTCTTTTCGCCGCTTGACGAGCATGGCTCCAAACTGACTGAGGAGCAGATTCGTATTCAAGCTGTCGCTTTGGAAGCGGCACGCAATGGGATCCTCGTATCCGATCTTCAGGGCCGCATTACTTGGGTGAATCCCGCTTTTTGTGAAATGACGGGCTATTCGCTGGATGAAGTAAAGGGGCAGCATACCCGGCTGTTGAAATCGGGAAAGCATGATGAACGGCTCTATCGGGGCCTTTGGCAGACGATAAACGCCGGCGAGGTTTGGTCCGGCGAAATGGTGAATCGCCGTAGCGATGGTTCCCTATATACCGAAGATATGACGATCTCTCCGGTGAGGGATGCAGAGGGAGAAGTCTCCCATTTTGTGGCCATCAAGCAGGACATCACCCACCGAAAAAATGCCGACAAAACCGTGCGGCATCTGATGCGCGAAACCGAAATTCTTCGGCAGATCGCGAGCACGACGGCAACGGTTAGCGATCCCGATCTCCTACTCAACCATGTTGCCGAGGTCATTCTCGACACAATCTCCATCGACCTCTTGGCAATCGCACTACTGGACTCGAATAAGAAGCTTCGCGTCCTGCACTGGCAAGCGGATGGTTTGCGCCATGAAACCCGCGTCTCGTCGACAGAATTCGACTATTTGGCAAGGGCTATGCGCGAACGCAAAGCAGTGCGTATCGACGATTCCAACGAAGAGCTTGAGTTGATGGTCAGGCCGCCGCGCACCCTGGGTGATGGGCACCGGTCGGTATTGGCCGTTCCCCTCCTGGCGGGTAACGCACTGCTAGGGGCGCTCAACTTGGAAATGGCGCATCCAGCTGCGTTTCTTGTCAATGACGAAGAGTTGATGGCGATCGTGGCAGGCCAGCTCGCATCCGCGCTTCAGAGTTTGAGTCTTTCCGGAAAGGTCCGTCGACTTGCGGCTTTGGACCATCATACGGGTGCTTTCAATCGTCGACGTTTCATGGAAATCGTCGGCAACGAAATAGAACGCGCTCGAAGGAGTGCGCGTACGTTTTCTCTGTTGATGTTCGACGTCGATCTCTTCAAGAAGGTCAACGATCATTTCGGACATTCAACCGGAGATTCTCTTCTAGAGGAAATCGCAAAATGCTGCCGCCAGCAGCTGAGAACGATCGATGCCTTTGCTCGTTTGGGGGGAGAGGAATTCTCAGTTCTGCTACCAGAAACCGGTGTCGCGGAAGCAGAACTAGTGGCTCAGCGTTTGCGGGCGGCCATCGAAAAAATTTCTCTGGAGACAGCTTTCGGTCCGGCAACGGTGACCATCAGTGTCGGTGTTGTTGATTTCGATCCCGATTGCCGCGAGGCGTCCACTATGCTGACACGCGCGGATCATGCATTGGCTCTTGCAAAACAATCGGGTCGCAATTGCGTGAAACGTTGGCAGGATAAAAAATAGCCATTACCCTGTTGGAGGAGAGGTGATCTTATGCGTTCATTTCTAGTCAACTGCAAACTCGGGTGTTTCGTCATTCTGGTGGGGGTCGGTTGCAGCGATACCGGTGGCCAAGCTGTACCGCCTGGCGGGGTGGACGCCTCAATTGTTGCCGACGCAAAAAGCGGAGGCGACACCATTCCCGGTCAGGCGCCGGTTCTTTCGTCAGAGCTGAAGAGCAATTGCTATAATTGGCCGGCTGAAGATTTTACGACGGATAAATTCGCGCCTTGGAAGCCTTCCGTCGCGGCGGGCCAGCTCGCCATCGATTTCACTCTGCGCGACGTCGAAGGTAAATCGCATACGCTTTCGCAATTGCTGATCGACAGACCGGTATGGATTCAGCTGGGTGCATATACGTGACCGCCCTACCAGGGCAGCGTGCCTGCTCTTAACGAATTGATGGACCGAACCTACAAGAATGGAACGTATAAAGATGCGGTGACGTTCTTGCACGTCTATGTCATTGAGCCCCATCCGAAGACACCGGACCTGAGTCCCTATCGAGGCGAAGTCTGGGAAGTCGATAACTATAGCGACAAACGCCAGCCGCTCGTCTACGACGACCGAGTGATCAATGCCAAGGCCATGCTGCCGGCGCTCCACGACGACACGATGGCCGTAGTCGATGATCTGACTCCGGGGGACAATAATCCGGTGTGGTGTACGTATGGCCCATGCCCCAATTGTTCTTTTCTGATCGGCCAGGATGGCATGATCAAATACGTTTTTAAGCAGTCACCCAAGACGGCCGACGATTTTGAAGTGGGGATGACCGCCCTTCTGCCATAGTCACGAGCGCCGCTCAGCACATCTCCAACGTCGGTAAAGGTACAACTTTACGCACACATGCGATAATTTCGCGGGCATTTTTCCGTCGGAAAACGTCTTTCTGCTCACAATCTTGATGCAATCTGCGGTACAATAACCACGGGGAGAGTTGTACCATGGCACATCCACGAGGGCGAAAGCACTCAACATCAGAAGGGCGTTGTATCGAGCATCCGGGGGCGACTTCGCGACCCGTCGAATTCGATGCAGACACCGGGCGTATCGACGTCGATGAACTCGATCAACTGCGGGCGAAATGCACGCCTGATACGCTACGCGACATGGGTCTTGGCGTAGATGGTGACCAAGATTTCGAGGAGCCCACTTCCCAGATACCGCGACTTCCAGCAATGGATGGAATGATGGACGGATTGGTGACGCTACCGAAGAGAAGCGCGACATTATCTGGTCCGGGCGTCGACAATTCAGGTGACGCAAGCAGGGAGCCTAGAGTTTGGAAATCGGCCGTTAAGCCCATCAGCGCTGCGGAAGCGACGCACGACTCCATCGAGTATTTCGATCCGGATGAGCTCTTTTCCGAATGGGAGCAGGAATACAGTTCTCAGCCGTCCGTGCCGTTTGAAATCGTGGTTTCTGAGCCCGTCACGAAGGAGCGCCTGGCCGAGCTCGAGGGTGACCGGGGGATTTCGATCTCGGAAACCCCCGACGATTTCTTCGACTAGCGATCTCGCAAACCCCTTTCCCTTCAGTTAGTTAGCAGTCGTCCCACACTTTGTTGCGGTCGGCGTCAGTTGTCGCTTTGGCGCCGGCAGTTCACCTGGTATAAACCGCACGACGGTTGCTCAAACGTAGTTCCAACACACGCCCTTTGCTGTGGAGGTACCTGTGGCCTGGCTCCCCAATCTGTTCGCCAAATCTCCTTTTACCCCTCTGATCGCGCACCAACGCAAAGCGCAAGAATGCGCAGAGGCCGTACCAGCGCTCATGGCGGCGGCGCTCGCGGAGGATTACGCCAACGTCGCTATCCTCGCTAAGCGGACGTCCACGCTGGAGTTCGAAGCGGATGCGTTGAAGACCAAAGTTCGCGACGGACTGCCAAAGGGTATCTTCATGCCCGTGAGTCGTGGCGACCTGTTGGGCGTCTTGGAAGCCCAAGACGAAATCGCCGATTGCGCCGAGGATATTGGTGTCTTGCTCACGATGCGGCAAATGGAAGCCGTTCCCGATGAGGTGGCTACGCTGATTACTGAATTGGTCGAAGCTTCCGTAAGGGTCGTGCAGAAGACAACCTCAGTGGTTGAACGTTTGGATGGGCTGGTTAAGTCGTCGTTCAGTGGCCCGCAGGTCGAAAAACTCTTGGGGTTGATCAACTTGGTCGATCGTGAAGAACACGCGGCCGATAAGGTTCAGGATCAACTGGCCAAAGCTTTCTTCCGGCATGAAGATACCTTCAAGCCAGCAGCTATCGTAATTTGGATGAAGATTTTCCGTAAGATCGGCAATCTCGCCAACAATGCGGAACGGGTTACCCGTCGCATTCGCCTCTTTCTGGCCGAATAGGCTATAAGGGAGCATACGGACGATGACACCGACTGTCGTTTTGGTCATTACCGGCATTATCGGGCTATATATGGCCTGGAACATCGGGGCCAATGATGTCGCGAATGCCATGGGGACATCGGTAGGCTCCGGCGCTCTTACGCTTAAACAGGCGATCGTTGTTGCTGGGCTCCTGGAATTCTGCGGGGCGGTGCTCGTCGGTGCTTACGTCACCGATACAGTGCGCAAAGGCATTGTCGATCCCGTGATCTTCGCCTCCGATCCCAACACCCTGATCTACGGCATGATGGGCGCACTGGCTTCGGCCGCGCTTTGGCTCAACCTCTCTAGCTATTTCGGTTGGCCGGTGTCGACGACCCATTCCATCGTCGGAGCCGTCTCGGGTTTCGGTATCTTGATCGGCGGCTTTTCGGCCATCAAATGGTGGACCATGTTTAAGATCGTTTCCAGCTGGGTGGTCTCCCCGGTGGTTGGCGGTCTCACCGGCTATATTGTCTATCAGGTGATTCGAAAGACGGTTATTGCCAAGGACGATCCGGGGGCGGCGGCCCGAAAGCAGTTCTTTCTGTGGACGGGACTATTGATGTTCGTAGTTTCGCTCGTAACGCTCTTCAAGGGGCTGAAGAACCTCAAGTTGAAACTTAGTTCCTTGCAAGCCTTGGCGCTTTCATCGGGGCTGGGTGTTCTGGGTATGATCATCGGCAAGGTTTTGGCACCACGCACAAAATGGGGCAAGGACGGTGGTGAAGGCGGACTGAAAGCAATGGAGTCCACGTTCACCTCGCTCCAAGTTGTTACTGCAGCGACGGTGGCGTTTGCGCACGGTGCGAACGATGTAGCCAATGCAGTTGGCCCCATGGCTGCCGTAATCGGTACCGTTCGCAGTGGTGCCGTCGCTCAGAAAGTCGACGTTCCGATTTGGATTCTCTTGCTCGGTGGTGCGGGAATCGTCGTCGGCTTGGCCACCTACGGGTACAAGGTCATGGCGACCATCGGTCAGAAGATCACGGAGATCACCCCCAGCCGTGGCTTTGCCGCCGAATTCGGTGCTGCCATAACAATTCTACTTGGCTCCAAGCTGGGGTTGCCGCTTTCCACAACGCATACGTTGGTGGGGTCGGTGCTCGGCGTCGGTTTCGCCCGCGGATTTCGCGCGCTGAATATGAAGGTCGTCCGAAGCATCGCCTTTTCCTGGATCCTCACCATCCCCGCCGCTGCTGGGGTTTGCATCGTCTTCTTTTACATCTTTCGTTTCATCGGTATCGTCGCTGTTTGAGCACACGGCCCGCGGCAATGCCTCGCCATCGAACCCAGAACGGAAAACCCACAACCCACAACCCAAAGCCGACTGCCGAAAGCCAGCTTTCGAGTTGTCTACTCGACCAGGATTGTCATGACCGATCCCAGCGCCTTTGAATCGAATTCGCTATCCGGTCTTCAAGGCCCCTTTCCGCTTTCGTTTGAATTGCAGCGCCACTCTCGCGAACTTTTTTCCACGTATGTACAAGCGCAGCGTGTCGCAACACTCGTCGACCTTCTCAATGGCACTGATTTTCGCCGATTGTGTGTATTCGGTGTGGACCACTTCGAATTCGTTCCGGAAACGAATGCTCTCGTTTCGCTGCGCGACGTGGCCCGCGAGGGCGATCTTCAGTTCGAAGCGGTTGACGCCGATACGTTGGTTCTGGACCTGGATGCTCTGAAAAAACTACTGGATAGAATCGCTCATTACAACCTCTCCCTGTTTGACGTGCCCGATGCGTGGTCCCTCATCGATGTGGAAGAGGCGGTTCTGGTGTTGCGCGAACCAAGTTCTGATTACCGAATTCTAGATGCTCTCCCCGACAGCGATCTCTACATCAACAGTCATGACGACTGCTACCTCTATGCCGAATGCCGAACTGAATCTCTGGTTGCTGACCAGCTTGCTACGCTGCTACAAGAGTACGCGCAAGCCGTGGGTGACCGTCCTGTACCCCGCCCCCCCGCGAGCCTTTGTCGTTCGATTTGGGCTCGATCGCTGACGTTGTCTAGCTCCGCTCAGTTGTGCTCTTCGAATTCCTTGGAATTGATTCTCGGGTTCTCGGCCGAGCCGCGTCGTACGCTTGCCGATTTTGGTGAACTTCAGACTGACTTTCGCCTAATTCTCGAGGTGGATGGACCGCGTTGGAAGTTGGATGGGCTATAGCCCAGAACCGAAATCCGAGAACCTATTTCGCTCCCCCATGCTCCAAGGCTGATTCTGTCTTGCAGCCCACGATGGCCGGTGCTTGCTGGATGAGCGCGTCGTTGGTGAGTGCTTCGATCATGAAGAGGGCGAAGTCGATACGCCTCGTCATGTTGCTCTTCAGAATGGGATCACCAATATGCTCGCTCCAAACGGGCAGTCCCTCACTTTTCCCTTCCTCGAGATCGCTTCCCCTTACGACCGTCCAGTCTTTATCACTGGCGAATATTCGCTCACAGGCCAGTACCTGATCATCGATATCAGCTAAGCGAAGGAATCGTGCGATCCAACCCGCTACGTTGAGCATCGTCTTGAAGGTACGCGAGTACACGTCCTTGCCATCTTTGGTGATATGCCAGCCACAGGAAAATATCAGGCGTGCGCCCGGTTTTGAAAAATCGAGGACCGCCTGGGCCGTGCCCGAGGAGTAGTCATTTACACCCCAGGGAACCAATACGGTGGCTACGCCGTCGCAATCGGCGACCGCTTGCTTGATGACGTTGCGGTCGTTGGTGCGGCCGGGAATGACCGTTATACGCTTCTCAAACGCGCTCAGCTTATCAACGCTTTTCTTGCGGCAGATTCCGACCACCTCATAACCGCGATCGAGCGCGTGCTGGACCATATACTGACCTAGTTTTCCCGATGCTCCGATGATGCAGACCTTCATGAACTGACCTCACCCTTTCCTTCGGTGGCCGCTCGAGCATACTGCGTTTCCTCTTGTTATATCTAGCCTCGATTAGTTTTGGATCAGCTGAAGAATCATCTCTTCGCCAATTCTGTGCAGCTGGGTCATCGCGCTCAATCCGGCCTGTTGAATGATCTGATTGCCTGCGAGAATCATCGCCTCTCGGGCAACATTGGTGTCTTCAATTCGGGACTGCGCGGCCTTTAGATTGGTATGTTGAATGCCGAGTTGATTTGTGACGTGTTGAAAGCGGTTCTCCATGGCGCCTATATCGCCGCGAATATTTGATATCTGGTTCAGTGCGGCGGAAATGCTGTCCAATGCGGTGTCGAGCCCGGCATTCGTTGTGTAGTCGAGTTGCGATAGCGCGATTAGCGACGTATCCCGAACGCTGAGTTGGCCGGCGGTCGATGTGTCGACAGAAAGGTCGTAGTCCCCATCGTTCATGATCATGCTTGAATTCAAACCATCGAGTGATCGATAGGCCCCTACCGAAAAATGCCTTTCGTCGGTTTTGCTGACGATCACGCCGTCGTTCGTACCGTTGAGTTGAGCGGCATAGCCCTCGCTTTGAAGCGCGTCGCGAAGCGCAACTGCATTGGCGTTCTGATTTGCCCCTGCACCGACGAAATCGACGGTGTTTCCGTCGATGGAAAATCGGATATTTTCCCCCACTTGGTTGCTAAAGCCATTGAATTCGATTTGCAGAGGGCCGGTTGGGGCGCTCGAACTCCGCACATAGTAATCGAGATTTGCGTCTGTATTGGCTGCGCTATGCAACAGCCCGCCTCCACCGGGGGTCAGTCCGTCTAGACTCGATGTGATATGCCAGGGCTCTGAGAGGTTGGCGTCGATTTCTATTTGTCCAGGCGCTCCGGCTACCGCCCAGTTTCCGGAACCGGTAACGAGTTGCAGCGGCGTGGGGCTCGAACCTAGCCAATCCACGATGCCTTTTTGGCCTGGGGAGGGGCCGGCATTGATGACGGTCGCCGTCGCCTGCTGCAGCGGGTTATTGAGCGTCACAGTGCCCGCGCCACCGTTGACGGCCGTGCCTAGTTCACTCGCACGAACATCAATGGTCAAAGCAGCGCCCACCGCACTAATTGTCGCGCTGGTGGTCCCGGCTCCATCTCCAAGGGTCGCGCTCCCGGTCGAGCCGATACCCGCAATGACACTTAGTCGGGTTGTCTGGTCGCTAATCGTGGCGGTGGTGGTTCCCCCCGTGCCATCAGAAAGAGAACTGCCTCCCGTTGAACCGATACCTGATTCCACAAGCATCCAAGATGCGGTATTGGTTGTCGTACCGGTTGTTGCTGCACCATCGGCGATGGTTGCACTACCCACGGTGCCCGTATCCGCCGCGAGATCGAAGCCGCTCACATCATCGCTCACCGCGGTCGTCGTAGTTCCGCCGTCAGCCAGGCCGTTGCCACCGGTGGCCCCCACACCGGCATTGAAGTTTAGCGCCGTGACATCGTTTGTGATGGTGCCCGAAGTTGCCGCAGCTTCCGAAAGAGGGGTAAATCCCGAAGCTCCGTTTCCTGCGAGCAGATCGAGTTCAGAATCTGCGATATCAGACCCTGCATAATTGTCGATGAAGACATCCTGTTGATCACTGCGGGAAAACACCACGCGTCCGGCAGCTAGCTGGGTAGCGTCGACACTATAGCCACGCGCTGACAGTGCTGCGCCCAAAGCTGTGGCATTTCCGACTTGGTCGGCAGACCCGGTGGCGGTAAAGGAGATCGTCTGAAGGTCTGCTGGGCTGCTCCCGAGATCAAAGCTAATGGTCTCACCGGCGAGATTGACGAAGTTATCCAGCACTGCCTCTGTATTTGACCCTCGATAATTTTGCACGAATAGATCTTGCTGGTCGCTGCGGCTGAAAGCGACGCGACCAGCGGCCAATGGGCCCGCGTCTACACTGTATCCCGCGGCGCTAAGCGCTGCACCCAGGGCGTTGGCATTGCCCGCCTGGTCGGCCGTACCCGTTGCTGTGAACGATATGGTTTGGGCATTGCCGGCGTTGGTTCCGACCTCCAAGGAGATGGTTTCACCCGCCTGGTTGGTAAAGCTGTCGACGATCGCGGCCGTAGGTGCACCGGTGTAGTTCTCAAGCAGGGTCGTGCTGTCTCCGGCGCGCCAAAATACGACCCTGCCCGCAGCGAGTTGACCGGCATCTACGCTATATCCCTGAGCACCTAATGCAGCGGCGAGGGCATTGGCATTTCCCTGTTGGTCGCCGGTACCGGTACCCACGAACGAAACCGGTTGGGTGCTGCCTGCAGATCCTCCAATATCGAGGGAAACCGTTTCACCGGCATGATTCACGAAATTGTCCACGACAGAGCGCGCTGCCGTGTCAGAACCACCATAATTTTCCAGGTAGATATTCGATGAATCATTACGCCAGAACTCTACGCGGCCACTGGCCAAGAGCCCTGCATCGACATTGTAGCCTTGGGCCATGAGGGCGGTTGCAAGGGCATTCGCATTGCCGGCCTGGTCGCTGTTGCCAGTGCCCACGAAGGATATGTTCTGCGCATCGGCGGGGCTTGTGCCGAGATCAAAGCTAATGGTCTCGCCTGCTTGATTCGCAAAATTACGCAGTATCGAGCGCGTGGGTTGCCCGGAGAAGGAATCGATCTCGATAGCCCGATTGTCGTTATGCCAGAAATTCACCTGGCCGCCGGACAACGCGGCGGAATCCACGCTGTAGCCAGCTGCCCTTAGACTGGTGGCGAGGGCATTGGCATTGCCCCTCTGGTTGGCGGTGCCGGCCGCGGTAAATGATATCGTCTGCATATCGAGGGGGCCCGTGCCGACATCAAAGGACATTTGTTCGCCGAAGTCGTTGATGAAATTCTGAATGGTGGCCTGAGTGGCGTATTGTAGGTTTTCGGCGGTAAAACCCGCCGGCGAATTCCCCGCCACGGCGATGCTACTACCATCGCCGGTATCCCAACTGTAGTCGGCGACCGATTCGAAAGCACTGATACCTAAATTGGCTTCTGCGATAACGCTTCGACCATTGGCGTCAAGGCGCACGCGCGTGCCGGCCAGCGCATTGAGGTTTTCCATTACGACTGCCGCGTTGTCTTGGTAGTTGGAAAGTCTTAGGGCGATGTGTTCACCGCCGTCGTGGGTAATCTGGGCATAACCGGTCGATGCGTCGTAAGCGAGGGATAGGTTTGGATCGGCCAGACTTGTAACCGCGCTGGCCAGTGCTGCCTGAAAGTTCGCACGGGAAATCTCCTCTGTTTCACCCACGAAATACGAGCCGGTAGCGCTGGGGCCAGTATCGCTACTCAATCCGATGGTGAAATCTACGCGATCGCCGGCTGTGGTCGATACGCCCTCGAGGCCGCCTGCGCTGCTCCGCGTCACTTCACGAACGTAGGCATTGGTCCGATCGCTGGAAGCGCTCACGTATTCAATGCCTAGGGAGCGGATGCCAGCAACGATCGCATCGGCGGTTTTGTTGCCCAAGGCTGTCGAAATATCAAGCGTGCGCGTTTCATCGCCGCGGGCGATCGTCAGGGTTTGGTCCGCTAGATTAGACGCGGCCAACGCATTTCCGATCGACGATCCAACACCCACGATGGGATTGAACTCTACGCGATAACGCCCGGAAGTCCCCCCGGTGGTCGACCCCAAAACGCTCGCAGCAGCATTGTCTATGGTGAGTTGCAGCTGGTCGCCCGAATCTACCCCGACTTGAATTGACTGATCGAAACTACCATCGAGCAGCGTGAGCCCGTTAAATTCCGTCGAGCTGACGAAATGCCCGATCGCTGCAGTGAGTTCATTCGCTTCCTGCTGAATCGTCTGACGCTGGTCTAAGCTGACCGCACCGTTCCTCGCCTGCAAGGCGGCTCTCTTAGCCTGTGGAGCTGGTTCGTAATTTCCTGGAGAGGCCCTTCGGCGGTTTGCACCAACGAAATGGCATCATTCGTATTTCTTCGGGCGACAAGTGCCGACTTCGCCCTGGCGTTCATACTGAGCGCAATGGCCTGTCCCGCAGCATCGTCGCTAGCGGAATTGATGCGCAAGCCCGACGAGAGCCGCGTCATGGACCTACCGACGGCCGAATTGGCCTGCCAGCGGAACCGCGCCGCATCTGCAAAGAAAGGTGATATGCGCATCTATCTTCCCGAGGCTACTTTGCCCCGCTGTTATATAAGCAGAAATGATGCCAAGTTTGCCGTGCTGAATGACGGTGTTTTGCGTGTGATTATGGGTGGATGGACGGAGGGAGTATCAAGTGGCTGGTCTCATCGGCCATGGACGTCAAGGCCTTGACGGATCGCCAGCGATTATTGAATGGCGTAGCACTTGCTGAAGTCGTGGGTACAATTCGCGGTGCATCCGATTGGGCCCAGCATATAGCCGGCGGGAGCATCGGCGCAGGAGTTCGGCGCGCCTTGGTTGTTATAGCCCATATCCTTGCCATCGCATTCTTCGCCGCTTTCTCGT
>Ga0257122_1001473_pt1 | contig 16468 bp, 14 predicted proteins | sample SI106_120metaG_FD_190146 | JGI IMG/M metagenome (GOLD analysis project Ga0257122, IMG submission 190146) | Marine microbial communities from Saanich Inlet, British Columbia, Canada - SI106_120 | ecosystem: Environmental > Aquatic > Marine > Inlet | place: Canada: British Columbia | collected... | reverse complement strand
CTTTACCACCTCTTCATCCAGGCCAAGTATCCAGGACCCGAACGACTCGCCAAGGTCGCAGTTGAAATCGATGACGGTCGCCATGTGAGCTCCGAGCCAGGTTGCTGAGATTGTCTGCGGGGCACCCTAGCATAGGTCTAGCGGAGCGACGAACGGCGTTTGGGCGCCGTATGAAGTTTGTAGACCGCCTATTCGAATCCCAGCCTTCGCTCTTTCAGGCTGACGTATCGCTGGGCACCAATCACAACGTGGTCGAGTACCTCTATGTCCAGGATCTCTCCTGCCTCGATCAAGCGTGAAGTCATGGATATGTCTTCAGGGCTGGGCGTAGGGTCGCCGGACGGATGGTTGTGCACGATAACGATTGCCGGGCAGGTGCGCTTCACCGCGGCAGTAAACACTTCGGCCGGTCTTACCAGCGCCGAGTTGACGCTCCCCTGATAGAGGCGTTCGACTCCCAGTACCTGGTTTTTGGTGTTCAGGAGGAGCACGCGTAACTCTTCGCGTTCAAGCAACGACATCTCGGCCATGAACAGGTTGGCGATGTCTTTTGGCGAGGAAATGGCGACCCGGTCTTCCGGTGCAAGCGACGAAGCACGTTTGCCAAGCTCCAACGCAGCCAAAACCTGACACGCCTTGGCCTCAGATAGGCCCTTCTCTGCACACAATTCATCGAAGGTGACCCGGGATAGCGTGGCCAACCCTTCGAATCGAGCAAGGATCCGTGAGGACATCGCCAGGACGTTCTCACCCTGCATCCCCGTCCGAAACAGGATGGCGAGTAGTTCAGCATTACTCAGCGAACCTGCGCCGTGATGACGTAGCCGTTCACGGGGTCGTTCGTTTATCGGGAAGTCACGAATCAAGGGAGATGTGACAGGTCCTGTTGCGATGGGAAGCGCTGGTTTCGTCTGAGTGGTCGTCATCGCCGCTTGTCCTCCGCGTGCCCCGCACCGCGATCAACTGTTGAGTGCCGTTTCAGGTGATCGGAAGTCTAGGTGCGTCCAACTTCGCTCGGAAGAACCGGATGTCACAGCACCCGGAAGCTTGCAGAATCTCAGGCCAGGGGCGGTTCGCTTATTTGATAAGAGGACTGGGGATGACAGCGTTGGGCTGCTACCGTGGCTTGTGATCATTGACCTCTGCTTGTGTCGCTGATACCCAGAATTCAAAGCTGGCTGTGCTATTCTCACGGTCGCCTGAAAGCGGCACTCTTCCCTACACATAAATCATTCCGAACCACCTATCCAACAGGAGCCATAAATGGCCAAAGTCTCCGGTAGTCAACTGGTAGCGAAATCACTCCAGGCGCACGGCATCGACACACTGTTCGGCATCGCCGGAGACCACTTTCTCCACCTGCTGGACGTGTTGGTGGACGAGCCTTTCCGGATGATCGACACCCGGCACGAAGGCGCCGCCTCTCATGCTGCCGACGCCTACGCCCGCACGCTCAATCGACCCGGCGTCGTGATGTCCACCACTCCTGGCCACGCAAATGCAATTCCGGGTCTCGCCAACGCTATGCACTCCCAGGCACCCATCATCAACATCGCCGGGTCATCCGACTCCCGCAACCTGGGTCGTGGAGCGATGCAGGAGTTCGACCAGGTCGGAGTGGCTGCTCCCGTCACCAAGGGTGCCTGGCAGATCCCCAGTGCGGACCGTATTCCTGAATTCATAAACCTGGCCGTTCGCACCGCCATGACCGGAAAGCGCGGCCCCGTCCACCTGACTATCCCACAGGACCTGCAGGAAGCCATGGTCGATGAGTCGATCCTGGATCGCTACGGAATCGGCGAGGACAGCATGCCGTTGACCGTTTCCGGTGACCCGGGGCAGATCGCCGCCGCAATTGAGATACTCAAGCGCTCGGAACGGCCACTGATCATCGCCGGAACCGGGGCCGGGGCGACGGCTCTTCCGGAGGAACTACAACGGCTGGTCGAGACGATGGGCATCCCGATCACCACCACCGATAGTGCCCGGGGTCTGATCTCGGACGACCATGATCTGTCGATCGGATTTGGATATTTGCCGCTGAACAAGGCCGTTGCGCGTATTGGTGAAGCCGACGCCGTGATGTTCCTCGGCCAGCAGATCGATTACACATGGGGCCTCGGTGGATCGCCGCCATTTGCCGAAGGTGTGAAGCGGATCATGGTTGACCCTTCACCGCACCACATGGGTACTTCACGAAGCGTGGATGTCGGCATCCTCGGTGATGTCGGTCCGGTCGTTACTCAGATGGCTGACGCTGCATCGAAAGAGACATGGCCTTCGTTCAGTTCATGGAATAGCTCACTTCAAGCAGAACGTGAGAAGCACCAGGCTGAGTTGTCTGAGTTGGCGGTCGAGGCTGACCCTCCGCACCCGATGTTTGTGTCCGAGACGCTCCAACGGCACATCACGCCTGAGACGCCGATGGTGTTCGACGGCGGTGACTACGCACATTTCTTCCGGGCGTCAGTGCCTGTGCACGAGTCGCAGCGATGGCTGTACGTCAGCAGCTTCGGGATGATCGGCATCAACATGCCATACGCCCTCGGGTTGCAGGTTGCACTACCAAACCATCGTGTGGTCTGCGTGACCGGTGACGGGTCTTTCGGGTTCCACGGACTGGAGCTGGACACGATGGTCCGTCACAACCTCCCGGTTGTGACGATCCTCGGTAACAACAGCATCTGGGGCATCGACTGGCAGATCCAGAAGGGGCTATATGGTCGACCGGTCTGGACGGACCTGCTGCCGACTCGCTGGGACACGGTTGCCAAAGGTCTGGGTGCTTACGGAGAGAACGTGGAGCACGCAGCCGACCTGGATGGAGCGATGACACGGGCGTTCGCACAGGACAAGCCGGCGCTGCTGAACGTGAATATTGAGCAGATCATCAGTCCGGTTGCGGAAGAGGCAGTAGGCCGAAAGCTTGGTGCTCACGGATAAGGCGGTGCACCGAGGGGATGCCGCAACTCATTCCTAATTCTGAGGAGTTTGCGATGAAGAATCTCGTCCCCGGAAAGCCGGGAGATCCTTCGTCAGCGGACTCAGGATGACAGTTAAACGTAATATCGAAGGCAAGGACCAACTCTTGAAAATCGGAATCATGGCTGCGGGTGGCGTCGGCGCTTACTACGGCGGGGTGCTCGCAGAAGCCGGGCGCGACGTATGGCTCGTGGCGCGCGGTCCCAACCTTGAGGCGCTCAAGAGCAATGGCCTCAAGATCACCAGCGTCGGATCCGGAGAACGGACGGTGCAGGTGAATGCGGGATCGGCATCCGAAGTCGGCGTGTGCGACCTGATCCTGTTCTGCGTTAAGCGATATGCGACCGAGCAGGCCGTAAAAGACATGACGCCGATGATCGGCCCGGACACCCTGATACTGAACGTCCAGAACGGAGTCGACGCTGCCGAGCGATTGCAGGACCTGGTGCCGACGGAGAACCGAGACAACGTCCTGTGGGGACTGACCTACATCGTGTCGCATATGGAGGGACCGGGCGCAGTCAACCAAAAGGATGGTCCACGACGGATCGTGTTCGGGGAACACGCTGGCGGTCTGAGTGAGCGGGGGCAGAAGGTGCACGGAGCGCTGGATGTCGAGGGCATAGATTCGGTGTTCTCGGACTACGTTCACCGCAACCTGTGGAACAAGTTCATGTTCATTAACGGCCTCGCCGGGATGACGGCCGTAACGCATCGGACGCTGAGCGCTCTGAAGTCAACCCCAGAAGCATGGGCCATGCTGAACAGGGTGATCGATGAAGTGGAGGCGATTGGCCGTGCGAGCGGAATCGATCTGGACGGGGAGCGCGAGGACGTGATGGCCTACCTGGATCGACTTGGACCTGACACACGCTCATCTATGGCGGTCGACACGCTGGCAGGAAACCGGCTGGAAGTGGACTCACTCCACGGAACCGTCGGGCGGATTGGCCGTGAGCTAGGCATTGAGACTCCGGCCTGCGATTTCATCTATGCAGTGCTGAAGGCACAGGATCCCGGCGAGTAGGGCGTTGTGGAGAGACTGCCCGCCCTTCGAGAGCCTCAGGGTGGGTTTGGTTCGGTGAATCGACCCGGGTTTGCTGCTGGACGTCGTGCGCCCCCTTTTGGTCGGTGACTTTAGATCGTTCTAAGGGTTGGAGGAAGTTAGGCCTGAGCGCTATCGGTGTCGGGTTCCCGAGTTGTGTTGTTGGTGAAGGTCCCTCGACTTCGCTCGGGATGACCACTTGAGCATCCTTACTTTTGATAGATGGGCGGGGCAAGCACCGCCCCTACGTTGTTCCGCCTCATCGGCCCCGTGGCGCACTGAACGTCACCCTGACGTATATTGCCTTCGATTCTGATTCTTCTTCCCGCCCGTTTTCGGGCCTAGCGAGGTGCAGCGATGGCTGTTGTTGATTTCACTGTTTCCGGTCGGGAACCGTATGCGGATGGCGTGTCGTTTGGTGATACCGGCACATATGAGCAGGTTGACGGTGTGCTGACCTTTGCGGTCGACCCTGCGCACGCCGCAAACCGAGGCATCATCGACCTGGATAAAGCGTCTTGTGATTCTGAGGGGCGTGTCCAATTCAAGGCAGATTTTTCCGTGGTGATGCCATGTGATGGATCACGTGGCAACGGAAGGGCACTGGTCGAACTGCCGAACCGGGGACGTCGACGTATGGTCCCGGTCTTCAACCGAGCCCCGGCCTCCGCACCGGTGGCACGCGTCGCTCACCCGGGCGATGGGTTTCTGTTCAATCATGGGTACACCGTGGCGTCCATCGGCTGGCAGTGGGACGTGATGCGGACCGAGTCGATGATGGGACTCGAACCGCCTTACGCGGAGGGAGTTACCGGACAGACGATCGTAGAAATCCGGATCAACGATAGGCGCACTACGTATCAGCTTTCGGACCGCGGTATTCATGAGCCGCTCCCGGTAGTGGACGTGGATGATTCCACCGCAAAGCTGCTCGTTCGGGACTTCGAGGACGACGAAGACAGCGTTGTTCCACGTGATCGCTGGAGCTTCGCCCGGGAGACGGATTCCGGTGTGGAACCGAGCACGACGCACGTCTACATGGAGGGCGGCTTCGAACCTGGGAAGATTTACTACGTCGTCTATCAGACCGACTGTGCGCCGATCGCCGGAGCCGGACTGTTGGCGTTACGAGATGTGGCGCCTTATTTGCGAGCCGTTTCGGACATCAATCCCACTTCAGGCGACTTCATGGCCATATACGCATGGGGGGTGTCCCAGACAGGGCGGTTCCTCCGCCACTTCATGCATCTGGGGCTGAACGCAACGGAAGACGGTGAACTGGCTTATGAAGGCATCCTTCCGCATGTGGCGGGCGCGCGACGTGGAGCCTTTAACCATCGATTCGCCCAGCCGTCTAATCAGTCGACGCCAATCTGGGGGCACGTCTTCCCATTTACGGATGAGCCGACCAGCGACACGCTGACTGAGGAGTCAGGCGGGTTGCTTGACGCGCTTCGTGCGGCGAATGCTGTGCCGAAGACGATTTACACCAACAGCTCGGCGGAATACTGGCGCGGCGACGGCGTCCTGGCGCATATCGATACCGCTGCTACTCAGGACATAAAGGAAGCTCCGGAAAGCCGTAGTTACCTGTTCGCCAGCACGCAACATGGCCCCGGATACCTCGGCCAGTCGCGGATCAACGCCAACGATGGATCAGGCGTTCGCCACGAGCTCAACGTGACTGACTACTCGCCGCTGCTTCGGGCTGCGCTTGTGAACCTGGACCGCTGGGTTATGGAGGGAATCGAACCTCCGCCGAGCATGCACCCGCGCTTGAGTGATGGCAGCGCAGACGAGAAGTCACACGTGCTCGAAACCTACAGCGGTATTCCGGATGTGCTTGTGCCGGACGTGGACAGGCTGTTTTATCTGCGGACGGTGGACCTGGGGGCACGGAGCGCTGAAGGCATCGGCGAGTATCCGGCCAAAGAAGGTGACTACTATCCATCGCACGTGTCGGCTGTAGATGTGGATGGGAACGAGACAGCCGGAATTCGGCTGCCGGACATCGAGGTCCCGGTCGGAACACACACGGGCTGGAACCCGAGGGCACCCGAGACGGGATCACCGGAACAGATGGTACCCATGACCGGCACGACGGCGTTCTTCGCAGCGACCCGATCTGAACGAGAGAGGACCGGCGACCCACGGCCGGCTATAGAAGAGCGATATAAGGGTCGAGACGATTATCTGAACCGAGTCCGAGTCGTGGCCGAACAACTGGCGGGGGACCGATATGCGCTGGAGCAGGATGTCGACTTGATGGTCGAGAACGCGGCTGAACGTTATGACGCTGCGATCGGTTCAAGCGTGGAGGTAGAGGCGCAACCGGCTGACGACTAGCCTGGATTGGTCACTGAATCTATGGGCGGAGTTCGTAATCGTAAAAATTGGGCCAACCGGGTCTTTCGTCTTCGATCCGGATGTACTTTTGATGACGGATCCGTTTTCGTACCGATTTGAACGTTTGAAGCTTGGCCACATTGCGCGTGACATGTTGTTCACGAAGAACGATCTCGGACCCGGCGACATCGTGGAGTTTGATCTGCCCGTAGCGGGCGGCGACCAGTTTCGGAGCGCTGATCTTTCGGAAAACAGGTCGGCTCTGGTCATATTCGGTTCGTACACCTGCCCCGTGACTGCCAGCGCTATTCCCGGTCTGAACGACTTGCACGCTCTTTTCGGCCAGGTCGTTCGGTTCGTCATGGTGAATGTCCGTGAGGCGCATCCGGGATCTCTGGTTCCAGTTTCGGGCGCACCGGGCGAACGACACCAAGGCAATTGGACGAGCGCTCGAAGCCGTAGTTGCGGGACACCCGATCAAACACACCAAGAGCCGCGGAATATTTCGACCGATGTGGCCAACGATGCGGTACATAGCACCGGTACTTGAAGAGGCTGGCGAGGGTGCCTCGCGAGACATGTGGTGCGCCGTCCCGCCGATGGTGGCAATGGCCTACTTGATGCGGTTGGTCCGGCTTACCTCGAAGAGTGTTTGAATCCGGTGTTGGAGGTTGATTGGTCGAACAGTGGGCGTATGCGCTGGGGATCAGTAACGAATGTTGCCGTAAGACGGACCCTTCGAGAGCCTCAGGATGGGTTTCCGTTTAGCCGGATTTGTTGGACAACCATCCGGCCTCGGTCCGCCTACTCGCCTCCGGGCCTGATCACCGAGTGATACGTAGCCGCTCCGAGTCCGCCGCCGACTATCGGACCGATCCAGTAGATCCAATGGTCCGCCCATTCACCACCAATCAGCGCTGGCCCGAAGCTCCGAGCCGGGTTCATGGAGGCTCCTGTCAGCGGGATTGCAACGAAGTGATCTGCAGCGACGACCAGTCCGATGGCGAGCGGGGCAATCGTCGCAGGACCTCGTTTGTCGGTCGCCACGGCGAAAATCGTGAACACGAGGATGAACGAAAGCACTCCTTCAAGGAGAAGCGCTTCGAAGTTGGATTCCAGGGCTGTGGTGTTAACGGCATGCACGCCAATATCGTCGATCCCAAGGATCCCCAGTATTAACGCTGCTGCGGCTGCTGCACCGACGACCTGGGCCACGACGTACGCCGCCCCTTGCACCACGCCGATCTTGCCTGTGATCCACATCGCAACGGTGACCGCCGGGTTGAGATGGGCACCGGAGATGTGAGCGACCGTTGCTACACCCAACATAATTCCTAGTCCGTGCGCCAACCCGACGATCAGTATGAAATCACCGTCGACTTCGCCCGAACCGGCGACTCTCAGCGCACCTATTGCGCCCAACCCTATAAACACGAACAGGAATGTCGCGATCGCCTCTGCGGCGATGCTGCGCCACTGGATGGTGAGTGAGAACCGGTTCAACAAGGGCCCCTTTTAGCTTCCAACAAATGGAAGTCCCAAGCGTCTCTAAGGTGCTCGCGCGAGATGAGAGTAATAAAAACGAAAAAGAAGTGAATAAGCGTTTTATTGTAATGACAAACGCTTCGGAGAAGTCTGGGTTAGCGGAGAAAAGTTGGCGAGAATCGCCCTTGATGTGTAGGCGTTATCTCGGTGCTCCGGGATGTGGAGCATCCAAGATTCAGTGGGCCGGGTTTGTCTCAGTCGTTACCGGTTAACTAAGCCAGCGAGCCGCCTCTTTGGCGTGATAGGTGATGATGATGTCTGCGCCTGCCCGTTTGATGGAACCAAGAATTTCCATCGCTACGCGCTGGCCGTCTATCCACTCATTACCCGCCGCCGCCTTCACCATCGCGTACTCACCGCTCACGTTGTACGCGGCGACTGGTAGGTCAGTGATACGCCGCGTTTCCCGGATAACGTCCAGGTAAGCAAGCGCCGGTTTCACCATCACGATGTCGGCACCCTGGTCGATGTCCGACTGCACCTCAAGCATGGCCTCGCGGCCATTACCCGGGTCCATCTGGTAGCTGCGCCGGTCACCAAACTCTGGCGCTGAGTCCGCAGCGACCCTGAACGGACCGAACAGTGCGGATGAATACTTGGCGGCGTAAGCCATGATCGGAACGTTGAGGAAGTTGTTGCTGTCCAGCCCGTGGCGCAGTGCCGCGATCTGGCCGTCCATCATGGACGACGGAGCGACTACGTCAGCCCCGGCCCGTACATGTGAGACCGCCTCTTTTGCAAGTAACTCCAGCGTGGCATCGTTATCTACCGTGCCGTCTTCCCGGACTATCCCGCAATGGCCGTGGTCCGTGTACTCACAGAGGCAGACGTCAGTGATCACCAGGAGGTCCGGATGGCCTCGCTTCGCCTCACGAATCGCCTGTTGAATGATGCCGTTATCGGCATAGGCGTCTGAGCCGACCGGATCTTTGGTGGCCGGAAGCCCGAACAGAAGCACGCCCGGAATTCCAAGTGCTTCGATCTCGTCCAGCTCTTCGCCGAGCCGATCTACCGATACCTGGTAGCACCCGGGCATCGGCGGAATTTCTTCCTTGATGTTTGTCCCGGCGGTGATGAAGAGCGGGTAGATGAAGTCATCCACGCTGACCCGAGTCTCGCCAACCAGTCGGCGGAGATTCGGCGTTGAGCGGAGTCTGCGGTATCGGGCGAAGGGCGGTATGCCGTTATCGGGCATCTGAGTCTCCGTTTGAGAAGTGTTCAACAATCGCCCCGGCCAGTGATTTCATCGTTCGCTCCGGGGCTACGATGTCCACTCTAAGCCCTCGTTCACGAGCGCGCCCTGCGGTTATCGGCCCCATCGCCGCGGTGGTGGTCTTGTTAATGAGGTCCGGCCCACCGGCAAGATCTACAAGGTTGTCCACCCCGGAGGAGCTGGTGAAGGTCGTGAGGTCTATGCCGGGATCGGCAAATGCCGCTGCGACCTGTTCCCCGGAGTTTTCGGGCTTCTTGGTCTCGTATCCGGCGACGCGGTCTACGGTGGCGCCGAGTGCTTCGAGACCCTCCGGAAGAACGTCACGCCCGATGTCGGACCCGATGACGAGCACCTTCTTGCCGTCCATACCAAGAGACTTCATTTCCCTTAGCACGGCATCTGATACGTATTCGTCCGGCACGAGATCGGCCGTGATGCCCATTTCTTCGCGAACCGTCACACCGGTCGCAGGCCCAACGGCCGCCACCTTGACGTTGTTGAAGGCGCGACCGTCGAATCCAAGCGCGTCCATGCGGGCGCGCATCCCGCGAGCCCCGTTGCTGCTTGAGATGGTGATCCAGTCATAAGAGGAGATCTGTTTGAGTGCGTTGTCCAACGAAGTCGGATCATCTACCGGGACGATGTTGATGGCCGGAAATTCGACACACCAGGCACCGGCGGATTCCAATTCCGTCCTGAGCCGGGATGCCTGTGAACGGGTGCGGGTTATCAGGACGCGCTTGCCAAATAGTGGCCGATTGTCGAACCACGATATCCCTTGGCGCAGGCCGACCACGTCGCCCACAACGACGGCAACCGGCGAACCAAGCCCTGCATCTTTACCGACTTTGGCTATCGTCGAAAGCGTGCCTGTTACCGAACGCTGTCTGGGCGTTGTGCCCCATTGAATGAGTGCAGCAGGGCGGTCTGGGGATGCACCACGTGAGATGAGCTCTTTCGTGATCGCCGGGAGGGCGCGCCATCCCATGAGGAAAACCAGCGTTCCGGGCAGTGCAGCGAGCGCGTCCCAGTTGAGCTGTGAGTCGGGCTTGGACGGGTCTTCGCTACCGGTAACGACGGTGAAAGATGTCGATACTGCACGGTGCGTGATAGGGATTCCGGCGTAGGCGGCCGCTGCAATTGAAGAGGTGACACCGGGGACGACCTCGAATGGGAGATCAAGCTTCGACAGTGCCAGCGCCTCTTCACCGCCTCGACCAAAAACAAAGGGGTCGCCGCCCTTGAGTCGGCAAACAGATTTGCCTTCCGATGAAAGTTTGACCAGCAGATCATTGATCTGATCCTGTGTCATCCGGACATCGCCCGGACCTTTGCCTGCGTCGTACATCTCGGCGTCCGGACGTGCTTCTGCAAGAAGACCGGGATCTGACAGTCGGTCGTAAACCACAGCGTCTGCCGCCTGAAGTCGTCCCATCGCTTTCACGGTAATGAGTCCTGGGTCGCCGGGGCCAGCGCCGACAAGCGATACAAGGCCTGCGTTCGATCGACTCTTAGCCACGAATCAACTCCAGCGCGCCTTGCTTGATCATGTCATTGGCCAGCTCGTTACCGAGATCACGGGCATCGCTGACCGAACCGGTTATGGCCTGTGTGAGAGAGCTACTGCCATCAGGGTTTGCGGCAAATCCGCGTACGGTCATCGCATCGCCGTTCAGTGTGGCGTATGCCGCCGCTGCCGTTGCGCACCCCGCACCTAAACGGGCGAGGAATCCTCGTTCAGCGTCTGAGGCGGCGCGAGTTTCTGCGTGATCAACCGCCGCGACAAGTTCGCGGAGTCCGGTTGCGGATGAGAGCGTCTCAACCGCCAGCGTACCCTGTCCGGATGCTGGGATGAACTGTTCAGGGTTGAGCAACTCAGCGACCTCGCCCATGCGTCCCATCCGGTCCAGGCCCGCGGCCGCGAGTATTGCGCCGTCGTACCCGGTCTCGTCCCCACCAAGCGCTTTGGTCATGCGGGTGTCTACGTTGCCGCGTATCGGAAGAATCTCTATGTCTTTCCGTGAGGCGCGCAACTGGGTTGCACGTCTCGGGCTACTGGTGCCGATGCGCGCACCAGCGGGAAGGTCAGATACTCCGCCGGTAAATCGACTAACCAGGACATCCCTGGGATCGCCGCGTTCCGGCAACGCCGCCAGTGTGAATCCGTCCGGCAACTGAGAGGGCATGTCTTTCAGGCTGTGGATGGCGATATCTGCGCGACCGTCTTCTAACGCTGCCTCCAGCTCTCTCACGAAGATAGAAACGCCGACCGACTCAAGAGCGGATCGTTTGTCGCGATCACCCGCCGTGCTGATACGAACCAGCTCAAACTCGATGTCAGGGTGGGCCTTCCGGAGAAGCGAAACGACCAGGCCGGTCTGTATTACTGCCAGGTCACTGGCGCGCGTTCCCACACGGACGTGGGAGGGCTTACTGGCGGTCATCTGATGAATCTGTCGAGCTTGTCACGGGACTGCCGATCGGTACTGAATTCCCGGGGAATACCGCTTAGGTTGCGGCGCGCTCTTCAAGTGCAGAAACCAGCATAGCTCGTGCGCCATCAACATCACCGGACTCAAACTGTTCCAGCATCTTGTTGGTGATCGACTCTGCCCAGTCGTCCGGTGTTACAGGGAGCTTCCGACCGCGGACTTCAACACGTACGTCTGCGAGCATCGGACCCATGTCCGCCCAGCGTAGGCACTGGCAGTATTCGTGGTCGGTCATCCGTTCGCGCAGGCGTCGAGCCAGTGCGGGGCTGGAACCGGCTGTGGATACGGCCACCGTTACGTCCTGGCGGTGGATGATGGCGGGTGCGATGAAGTTACAAAGCGGCGTAACGTCCATGACGTTGCAGAGAACGTTACGTTCTTTGGATTCGGTTTCGATAGCTTCGTTGGTCTGTTGCGACGAGGTGTCGGCCACGATCACGATCCACGCGCCTTCGATATCACCGGCTTCGTACTTACGGTGCTCCCAGGTGATTTTGCCCTCTGAAGCGAGTTCAACAAGACCGGGCAATGTGTCGTTGTCCGGGCTGAAAAGCGTTACCTCACCTCCGCAATCCAGGAGGTATCGGACCTTGCGTTCGCCTTCATGGTCGCCACCGAATACAAGGCATTTGCGGTCACGGATATCTACGAATATCGGGTAGTACGCGGGCACTGAGTTCTCCTTTGAGGGATTGCGCGGAGCGACCGATCTGAATCCAGAATCACCTCAGGAATTGCCAACCTGTGTCCCGGATTGATGGAAGATCGCCTGAAGATATTTGGTCTTTGCTTACTCGTCTACGAAGTAACGGACACGAGTTTTCTTGTACTCACGTGATGAGTACAAAAGTTGGTAGTCGGTTATTCCAGTGGCGTCAGATATCTCTTTTGCCAGCTCCTCGCACCCTTCCTGGGATGTGGCGTGGAGCATGGTGAAGTGGGAGTACTTCCAGTCAGGGAAGCGTGGGCGCTCGTAACAGTGGGTCACTGAGCGTGATTGCGCCATGATGTTGCCGACTTCTTCAGAACGCTCTTCGGGAACGTTCCATACGCCCATCGCGTTGGCGGCAAATCCGGCACGGCGGTGGTGGAGCACTGCGGAGAACCGACGCATCAGTTTTCGACCCACCATGTCATCTGCGTGGGCGACGAGTCCTGCCATGTCCAGCCCAAGTTCGCCGCAGATATCTTTAAATGGCTCGGCGGTTATGGGAAGGTCTTCCTGCAATTCACGGACAAATGCAATATCGAAGTCGGTAAGAGCCTGTGCCGTGTTCCAGTCCTCGTCGACCTTCGGGGCATCCTTTTTGGCTTCGACCGGTTCGTCCGGCTTGAAATAGTTGGTGGCGTCGGACTCCTGCTTCACCATGTCAAAGTTGACGCCGATCTTGAAGAACCTGATCGTAGGCATCTTCCGAGTCGCCTCAGCGTCGGTGTCCTTCGCCATCTTTTCCAGTGTCTCGTCGAGGTCCTCAAATGGCGAGACTGCGAGGGTGAACCAGAGGTTGAAACGACCGTTCCGGGCGTAGTTGTGGCTCACTCCGGGGTGCTTGTTCACGATCTGTGCAGCGGCATCCAGGTTGTCTTCCGGGATGCGCATGGCGACAAGAGTTGTCTTGTAGCCGAGTCTGCGGGTGTCGAATATAGCGCCGATCTGGCGGACGACATTCCTGCGCTTCAGCTCGATGATGCGCTCCATGACCTCGTCTTCAGTGATACCAAGGCCTTCTGCAATCTTGAGAAACGGCCGATCTACGAGGGGGAAATCAGACTGGATGACGTTGCAGATCTCGCGGTCAACCGTCTCCATGGTGCGCGTGGTCATTGATTCTCCCGTCCGGTGCGATGGCGTTGTACTCAATGGAGTGTCGTTATGGGTGCCTGAAACGGCCACAGATATTTCATTTTACCGCTACTTAGACTAAATACAGCCTGAATTTTCCGAGTTCCCACCTCAGCGAATTCACGTGGCCTCCAGAATTCGCTCGGGGGAGCGGTCCGCGGTCCTCGTAATGGTGGCTGTTGAGGGTCGTTAACTCACGAATTAAACCGGCCGTTTATGGTGCGTTCAATGAATAGATCCAATGCGGCACCGACGTCTACACCTGTGGCGACATCTATCACGTTGCCGTTTACTTTCTGGGTTGTACGTCCCCGCTCCGGTCCATCGGAAACGTCTACCGAGATCGGAAGTTTTTCCAACGTCACAAGATCCGGTCGGATGACCGACATTACGGTCAACGGGTCGTACAGAGTTATGCGACGGCCGGGACGTGCGGCGTACTGGGCCTCAGTGAGCCGTCTTATGGAAGGGTTCACTGCGTCAGGCGTTGTTTCATCGTAGACCCGGACGAGGTTGCACACGTCGCTACCGACCATCGTCACCGGAACCCCGCTTCCAAACACCAGTTCTGTCGCCTCCGGATCAGACCAAACGTTGAACTCGGCGTACGGCGTCACATTTCCTGGAACGTCCAGCGCTCCTCCCATAATCACGAGGCGTTCGACAGATGCCCTCGTCTCCGGGTGGTCGCGAAACAGTCGGGCGATGTTGGTGGGAGGGCCGAGGGCGACCAGTGTGACAGGCGGTCCATCCTTGAGACGTTGCACAAGGTACCGGACCGCTGGTTCAGAACGCGGCCGCAACTTCGGTGCCGGTAAGCGGATTGGCAGTCCGCCCGTACCGTGGATGTCTTCTGCGTCTCCAAATTTACCGACAAGTGGACGTTGCGCACCGCGATAGACGGGTATCCGGGTTGCGTTCAACGCTTCGAGAATACGCAGCATGTTGGAGTTTGTGTGACGTAGCGCCGCGTTGCCGCCCGTGGTGGTGAACGCTTCGATATGTATCTCAGGGGAGTTCAGCGCGAGCGCAATCGCCAGAAAGTCATCTACCCCGGGGTCGGTATCGATCACGACGTTAATAGCAGATATGACGAGGACCTCTAATCGCTCGGTTCGGTTCGAGCCAGGTACATCAAACGCTCAGCTTCAAACGACTCAGCGGGAATCTCTTTGGCTCCACCGATTGCCTCGGCGTGGACGAACACCTGTGCGACACGCTCAACCAGGGCACAGACTCGCAAGGCCTCGGCCACCGTGTCAGCGACAGCGAACATGCCGTGATGCGGTATCAACACGGCGCGACGGTCGCCAAGCGCATCCACACCCGCTTGCGCTAGCTCCTCCGATCCGGGGAATCCGTACTCCGCCACCTCCACCTGCCCCCCAACGTAAACGGTGAGTTCATCCACGATCGGTGGGAGTGGACGACCCGCCACGCCAAGGGCGGTCGCGAACACGGAGTGTGTGTGCATCACCGCGCCCACATCCTTGCGTGCCCGGTATATGGCGAGATGCAACAACGATTCTGAAGACGGGGTGCCGCCACCCTCTATCGGTTCGAGATCGTCGTTGACCGGTACGAGTTGGTCCGGGGTCATCCCCGGGTAGGGCAGTGCGGCCGGCGTGACGAGGAACGCGTCTGGGATGCCCGTTGTATCAAGTCGGACGCTTGCGTTGCCGCTGGTCCCTGAAACGAGACCGAGCCGGTCCATTTCCTGGACGGCCGTAACTAGCTGGTCACGTTCCTCTGAGTAGGACATTTATAGCTCACGCCGCCCCGGGGTCTACTCGCCCATTATCTGGACGACTACCTCGCGTTGTTTTGGGAGATCCAACTCCACCAGGAATACACGCTGCCATTTTCCGAATGCCAGCTCTCCATCGATGATCGGGATCATTTCGCTGCTGCCCAGGGTCAGGTGCTGGCAGTGGGCGTGGCCGTTTGGACATTCATCTTCGTGCATGTGAACGGTGCGGATAGCGAAATCGTTGTGACCGTAGTACGCGTCCTGGGGTGCGACCGTACCAAGAAAGTGTTCCATGTCCTTGATGAGTAGCGGTTCGTTTTCGTTAATCTTGATCGCCGCCGTGGTGTGGCGCGAAAAAACGACAGCGATTCCGGCGTCAACTTCAGATTCGCCCACCGCCTCAATCACGCGATCAGTGATGTCGATGAACTCAGGTGCTCGGGTTGTTTTCACGTCGAGGCACTTTGTGAACGCCCTCAATACGTGACCTTTCGGGCAAAACAGATTTGTTTTCGTTGCCCGGCACCGGCGCAGGGCGGGAAAGCCACATGGCTAAATTCGCGCTACCTAATTTAGCCGATTCCCCGGGTTAAGTCAGTGGTGATCTGATCAGGTGATTCCGCTGAGCGTCCCTTCGCTGGTCAAAACCCCGGTTAATGTTGCTACCGCGTTTCGAGCTGTCCGCAGTGCTCTCGTATACCGCCATACTTCCCTGGGATGCACCACGCTGTGTCGGAACACAGGCCCAAATCTCCCGCCGGAAGGAGTGTCGGGAAGTCTCGTCGCCAGTTCCGGAAGGGTTTCGTTTACCCCGTACGCGATAGAACGAACATTCAGGCACGGCACGCCGGCGTCAGCCGCTGCCGCCGCGACCCAGTAGCTTTCTCGATCCACGGCTGATACGCCGTAGGTATCTCCAAGCCAGGCAGACAGACCAGCAGTTCGCACCAACGAGTCGACGGTAAGGGTCGGGGCAGGCATGAAGTCGATCCCGTTCATTTCGACAGCGGTCCTGGCTTTCTCTAGCAAATCACTGTCGGCCACTAGCTCCCTGATAGCGCCCGGCGGTTCCGAATCAGTTTTGGCTGGATTCAGGGATGCAGGATCCCAGTCGAAAGGGCTTCCCTCCAGGTGGTGGAGTTTGGTGGCGAGCACGAGATCGCCGACGTCAAGGTTCGGTGAACACGCACCGGCAAAGCCCAGAGAAAGAATCGAGTCAGGCTTTTCAGTCTCCAACAACCAGGACATCGCT
>Ga0257122_1001472_pt1 | contig 16475 bp, 12 predicted proteins | sample SI106_120metaG_FD_190146 | JGI IMG/M metagenome (GOLD analysis project Ga0257122, IMG submission 190146) | Marine microbial communities from Saanich Inlet, British Columbia, Canada - SI106_120 | ecosystem: Environmental > Aquatic > Marine > Inlet | place: Canada: British Columbia | collected... | reverse complement strand
TATTTGTTTTAGCGAACAGATCGTCTCCCACCGAGATAATCTCGCCGCGCCGTGGACGGTCGCCGAATGTCCAACCCCGTGGCTTCATGTCATGGCCATCAATCCCCAGAACTTTAAAAAGCCGGAAGTGATCGACGGCCCGGCCCTAGAAATGGGTATCGAACGACTCAAATGCGTCGATTACGACTACATCATCGTCGACACACCATCCGTCCTCAGCTGTGCTGATGTGAATATGATGCAGGACTGCGCCGATGGGGTGTTGTTGGTCGCTCGGGCCCGAGAGTCCAAAGGCCGCCCACTCAAGCGCGCCGTCGAACGCCTCTTTCCTGGCCGCATCCTCGGCCTCGCCATGATCGACGGCTAGACTTTAACTCCGCCGAAAACTACTGTCCCGGTGGGGGTGAATTCTGCGGCATACCGCCAGGTGTGACTTGGAAGAGTTCGTTCCAATCGGCATCTTGACCTCGCCGACCTCCCCCGCGCCGACGTAGCCGCGTCGGGCGCCTCTCTCCCGGATAGGTTCCCGTGAAGCTCAGCATGACGGCATTCCGATAAAATGAGGGCACTGTGCTCGTCGCTGCGGTACCGTCGCCCGCCTGGGACGTGAATTGGTAGCGTAAGGCGATCGTCAAATTATCCGTATAACGCCAGTTCAATGCGACGTCCGCATTGATAGCATGGATGGCTTCGCCAATTTCTCCCCCGATCAGATCAAGGACCGTACTGTATTCGTACCCTCCCGAGGCCGAGACCGAAAGCACCCCAAGACCTCGCCAGAGCGGATATTCTCCCCTGAGGTTCGCGGATTCGATGATGAAAAGCTGACCGACGAAAATATTGGGGCGAATATCATGGCCAACGGTGAGTTCCACATTGGCGTTGTCCCGACGCCAGCGCAGCGCCGCATTACCCGTGGGGTGCAAGAGTCCCTGAAGGTCCTTTGCATTGAGGGCAACGATGGCGCCGAGGGAAAGCCCCGTCGACCAAAACTGCGCCAACTCATAATCCCAAGAACCGGTAAGCGTCAGCAGCAGCTGATGCTCACTAAGATGCCGCCCGCCTGTCGTCACGGCGTTGGGGTCATCGAATTCGAGGTTTGCAAAATAGTTAACGCTTAGATCACCACCAAAGTCATGGCTGTTCCAACGCCGCCGACCCGTGAAACGAATATCGGCATCGAGCGTGGGCCCGCCAGGCTGCTCCATCTTATACGGGATGAATCCACCTACGACCAAGCTCTGGCTAAAGGACCAACGCGCATCAACATCCCAGGTAAGGTTTTCCGTGAGGCCAAATTCCACGGATTCCACGTTGCCCGAAGGTTGTACGGCCAGCACGGTGGAGGCCGCCCCCCCCGTCAATGTCAACGCGCTTTGCCGCCCCTGATTGGCGTGTACATTGAGCGCCATGCGCAAGCGTTCGGCGATCTGAATCATGCCGATCCATTCCAATCGACTACTGTAGGAGATCGCTTCGGTATGCAGAAAATATAGATTCAGCGCGACGCTGGCCTGCAACTGTTGTTGAAAACGGGAGGACCCATAATAGAAATGCAGCATCGGGGTGATGTCGGCAAAACCGTCGGCCTCTGCGGCTGCCTCTCCCGGTTCCGTGGGCGACGCAGGTGGCGGAGGATTTCGTGAGCGGGAATCAATATTATCCGAATAGCCGGTGGTTCCGGTCACACTGCCAGAAATCCGAATCTGCGCCTTAGCGTTGGGGATGAAAAAGAGCATCCCCGCGATGAGCGCTAATATTTTCACACATTTAGCCAAACGAATCACTCCTTCAGCTCACCCTGCATAAAGAGGATTAACCGAAATCCAACCCGGATTGTGACGCGCGGGGGCGGAGATGGCAAGTCCTCTGCCTTCTCCCCCCCGATGTGCGTCGGCGACGCGCGAGAATTATTCAACGGGTTCGCGCCAGTTGCCTTGAGTTCTGGCACAATGGCGTCGAATGGCTTCTACCAAAAGCGCACTCCAACGGCTGGGAATAGAGCAGCTGACCGACGCACAGGACCCGAAGGGTCATGCTTCGTGCATCCAAATCGCTCGTCTTTTGCTCAAGAGTGAGCGACGAATCATTGGGCTTTGGCCGGCATCGGATTCGATCGGCACGCCCGCGGTCGCCATTCAAATCGGTTTGGCCCTAACGGAATTGTCCAACTCCACGGTGGCTTTCGTCGATGCCAACGTACGTTGGCCTGCCGATCTCGCTCTCGAGGATGACGAACGCTTCGGTAGCGAGAGTTCCATTTTTTCCACGCGCTGGATCGAAGGCTCGTTGGCCATGCTGGTGCCCAACCGGCCTGAAGTTGCCGGAGCAAGTGTGCCGCAACTCCAACAGATCATCGAGCAGAGCCGGGATATTTTTGCGGCAATCCTGGTCGACCTTACCGGCTTCGACAAAATTGGCGACCACTATAATGTGATATCGCTGCTCGACGGCGTCGTGATCGTTGGCGAACCGGGGCAGCTTACAGACAACGACCTATTTCGCATGGAAGAGCAGGTCGACCGAAGAAAGTTTGCCGGTGTTGTGCTGGTTGGCTCGCATAAACGAAAGCACCGGCGGAAAAAGGCCAAGCCAAAATCCAAAAAAGAAAAGATAAAGAAACGCGAAAAGACAAAGAAGAAAGCAAAAGGCACTTAGGAACCCGGTGGGCGAAGTCGTGTGAAGACGAATAGTCCCACAGAAATACCCACAGTCAGGGTTGCGAGCAATCCAAGGTCGATCAGACCGAACCGCACTTTGAAGTCTGGATCGTGTTTCTTTACGGCTGTATAGAACGCGCCGCACAAGCCCCAGTAAACCCAAAGCACAACATGGTAGGAAAAGGAGAGGAAGAAAATCCCCACCAACATGCCGGCCATCGACGCCAACAGGGCCATCGCCCAATAAGCTGCGATCTGCGAATCCGACCGCTTGGAATAGCGGAAGAAGCCGATCAACAGGGGTTTGACAGACATATAGATGACGCCTAACCAAAGAAACATTCCGACGATACCGACTTCCGCAACGGTCAGCACGTAGGAATTATGTGCTGTAAGAAAATGGTATTCCGTAAACTGCCCCATACCCACGCCGAGCACCGGGGATGAACGCCACATGGTCATGCCCTCGTAAAGACATTCCAATCGTTCGCGACTAGATTCGCTCGCATCGCCGCGACTGGCCTTCATCACCACCAACATGGGTAGTGCCAACACCGCGGTCGCAATGATGGCCTTGGCCTTATACCTTTTGAGAAAATAGCAGCCTATCACCGTGGCAAAAACCAAGAGCCCTCCCCGAGACCCGGTGAATTTGACGCAGACAACCACCAAGAGGAACATCACGACGGCCACCGCCAGACGAAGCCGACTGCGGCCGCTGAAAAACAGGGCAAACGCCAGGGGCAGTCCTACCGACATCGTCAGTGCGAGCTCGTTAGGATCTTTGAGCTTGGCTCGATAACGAACGCGATCGACAACAGACGTTGTGCCCATCAACCCAACCCGTTCGCAATGATACTCAGCCCCCGGTTCCGGATTGTTGTCGTAACAAACCGCCTCGTCATGACAAGGTCGCCCATCCGGCTTGCCCACAAATTCCACACTGTAATTCGTAGGGTCCAATTCGATACATTGTTTGTCAGCGAATTTCTGGTGGATGCCAAGAAAGGCGAGAAACATGATAATGGCCACCAATAAGCCCGACATGATATGTAGCCCACGAAAAGACTGAACCGCGTGGGAGATGACGAAATAGACGGAAAAGAGAATGCCCATCTCCATAATCACCGGTATCAGAGCGTGGCCCGCCTTCGCCGCAGTCACCGCAATGCACCAGACCAGATAGAGTCCCATCCAAATGAGCTGAGGTGCGGCGATCGGCCGAACCAAACGCTGTTTGAGATCGATCACCAGACCGAAAACCGCCGCGGCGAGAAATAGATAGAGCAGGGGCAACCGCTGCAGAAAAGTAAAATACTCCTGCGGGTAGAGGTGAACAAAAACGATAAGGCCGAGAATGCCCGGAATGGCGAACATGAGTAGACCGAGCTTATCCCAATTCGTGGTCGGGGGCCAAACCCCTAGCACGTACTCGTGCAATTTCATGAAATCCCCTAAGGGCAGCGGGGCCTGGCTCTGCTATGATGGCCCCCCTAGAGACGTGGTGGTTCCAAGGCCCCTTTTGCGTGTCGGCTAGTGGAGGTTTATTGATGCCCCAGGAGAATATTCGAGCAGCCTATCTCAGCTCCATGGCCAAAGCGTCCGATTTTGCCGGCTATTTGAAGAGTAAGCATTTTGAGAAGTGGATCGGCGGATACACGCGTCATTATTTGGCCAACCTGAATCCGCCCCCCGTCCGAGGCCCCCGCCATATTCTTTTCGCATTTTGTGACCACTACGAGCCGCTTTGGGGCCATGCCTCCGAGGAGATCGGCAGATGCCGCGTAGATGCGTGGGCCGATACCTATCCCAAGTTGTTGGGTGAATTTCGCGACGCGGATGGCTTTGCCCCGCGGCATAGCTATTTCTTTCCCGGCGAACAGTATTCGCCCTACTACTTGGATCGACTCGGCGAATTAGCCAAGGCCGGCCTGGGAGAGGTTGAGTTTCATCTGCATCACCAGGATGACACAGCCGATAAGCTCAGAGCAGATATTCTCGGTTATCTAAAGAGCTTTGCCGAACATGGCCACCTCAGTCGCGACAGCAACGACAAACTCCGCTACGCGTTCATCCACGGCAATTGGTGCCTGGCGAACGCCAGGGCGGATGGAACGTTCTGCGGCGTGGACGATGAAATCCCTCTACTTTTTGATACGGGTTGCTATGCCGACTTCACGTTTCCATCCGATCCCGAAGAAAGCCAACCCAATATCGTCAACCAAATCTATTGGCCCACGGGAGACCTTCACCGACGAAGAGCATACGAAAACGGAAAGCGAGCTCGAGTCGGCGAAATCATGCGCGATCGTATTCTCATGATCGAAGGACCGCTCGCCCTCGCCCTACGGGCAAACAAACAGCCCATCTATATCGAAAGCTCCCACGTCACGGGCGTCGACCCCGCCAATCTTATGCGAATCAAGAGTTGGCTCGGACAAAATATTCACATCCAAGGCCGACCGGAATGGGTTTTCGTCAAGGTACATACCCACGGTGCTCCGGAAAAAAACGCAGATTCACTTCTTGCCGGCGATGGCAGACGGCTCCACGAATTGCTCACCGAGCAATATAACGATGGAGAAAATTGGGTTCTGCATTACGTCACGGCACGTGAAATGTTCAACATCGCCGCTGCAGCGATGGAGGGACACGCTGGAAATCCCGGTGAATTTCGCAACTACCAACTTCCCCCTCCCCCCATAGCTACCTAGTCGCAAGACGATTACTTTCGAACCCACGCGTTTTTAGACTCACCGGAAAACTGCTAGGCTTTGGCTATGCATAAACTGATTCCGTTCTCCTTGGTCTTCCTCTTCTTCTTTGCGTGTGACAGTTCGCCGACCCGCCTTCCAATTCTAACGGACGGTGGACAACCCGATAGCGTACCCTCGAATTTCATCGATGGCGCCGTACCCATCGACGCTGCTGGACCGACGGTCGACGCCACACAACCGCAAATCGATTCACAAATACAGATCGATAGCGGCGTACCAGTAACGGGCTTCAGCTATTTTTCCCGACAGACCGTCTGGTATCATGATATTTCGCAGGCCGCCAAAGACCCGCAATCGGATACGGTCATCGCCGAATGGGTTTCTCGCGGGGGCTGGGGCACCGGTAAGATGGCAATCGATTTTTCCATCGAAGTCCTCACCGCCACGTCCTCAACTCAAACCTATCCTTTTATCTGTACCAGCGATTTTTGGGATGGCGATTGCGACTATTCGCCTTTCCCCTTACCCGTTGGCGGCGCGCTTGAAGAAGAAAGCGACTACGCTTGCCAAAAGGACGGTGACTGCCACCTCATCGTGCACGTTCCGGATATGAAAATGCTCTATGAAATGTGGCGAGCCAATATTGTAGGCGGCACCGTCTCGGGGACATTCTACGGCGGCTGCGCCTCGGTTTGGGACCTCTCTCAAGACTATGGCTGGACGCACCAGGTCGGCTCGGCAACCGGAGATTGGGGAAGGACAAAAAGCTGCACCAGTGCCGACGCCTCGGGTTTTCCCATAGCGCCACTTCTCTTCACCGCGGATGAGGTGCAAGCCGGTGAGATCGATCACGCGATCCGGTTCATTCTACCCAACAACCGCATCGCCAACGACACCTACGTCTATCCAGCGACCCACGCCACCTCCGTCGCCAGTGCCCCGCAAAGTACGGGCGTTCCCTACGGTGCGCTGCTCAGATTGCGCGCGGACTATCCCCTGCAAAATTTGCCCAACGACGGTGCTCGGGTTATCGCGCGAGCGATGCAAAAGTATGGACTCTTCCTTTCCGACGGTGGAAATATTGCGCTCACGGCCCAAAGCGATCGCTATACGACCGCTAAATGGAGTCAGGTCCTCGGTAGCAACGCGCCCCATGTACTCAACGCTCTTGCGGCCAGCGATTTCGAATTGATCAAGGAAGGCCAGCGACAGACCCAGGGTGACTGTAAACGACCCGCTAGCGGACTCTGCCCCTGACGCCGCGCTAAGACGACCTCATTCTACGCCGGTGGTAGTTGGTCCAGCAATTCTCGGTGGACGGGGTTGTCTTGGCTGAGAAACTGATAGGATTGAGGTGCGCGAATATTGAGCGCCAGCGGCGATTCAAGTCGACGGGGGTTGCGAATCTCAATGGCTGAAGCGACGCGCGCCCCTGACAAATAGGCAAAGAACCCGCTTTCCGAAAGCGGCGGAGTGTCATCTCTGTGACGGCGCCGTGCCAAGATTGCTTGCCAAACTTGTTCCACATTGCCGCTGAGCACCACCCCAACCTGGAAGAAACCGATGATCCGCCCGATCTCCCGACTGGCATAAATGATCACACGGTCCCCCTCTTTGAAACGGGGACGCATTCGGCGCAATTCGTAGGGTTTTTCTCCGTCAAGAATCAGCTTCGCGAATCGCGGCTGAATGGACATGAGAATCTGGGTGCTAGGCATCCTTGGGCGCTTTGGGTTTGGCGGGAAGCCGCTTCATCACTTTGTCGCCGCCTTTTAGTTGGGCTGCCCGCAGTGCGGCTGCCGCGTATTTGATCAATCGAGAAAACGTCAGCTTGTCGCCACCACTCACCCCCGCTACACCGACACTGGCGGTAAGCTGAGCGGTAATCCCATCCGCACGATACGTAATACGCTTGCAGCGGCGCTTTACCCTGCGGCCAACCTCTTCGGCTCCCCGTAGATCTGTATGTGGCAAGAAGACCAAGATACGATCGTCTGCGTAGTGGATAGGAATATCGATATCGCGGATCGATTTGGCGATCGCCGCTGCCAACCCACTGGTGACCTCTCTTGGCATATCGGGTCGCTGCATTTCGTGGACAGCAGGAGGAGGATCGAGCCCAACCATCAAGATCGCTAGGGGATAACCATAGCGCTTAGATCGCCGCACCTCGACAACTAGGAGGTCCTTGACCTGCTCAAATAGATGAAACCCGCTACGGGAACTGGTCACCGCGAGTTTTTCCAACTTCTCTTCCACTCGCGCAAGGCTCGCGGCTTGTTGGAAAACCTCTTGTCTGAGGGATGCAATGCGCGTCGCACAAAGCAAAAAGCTCTTGATACCCTCAACCGATGCCGGGCGTTCGAAATAACAGTCAGCGTCGAGGTCGATGAGGATCTCGTCGGCCTCAGCCGGATCTTGATCGACCAGCACTCCCAAAGGCACGGTGAGTTCGGCCAAATCTCGGATATAGGCAGAAATTTCCAGCCCCGCCACGCTATCATTGGTTATCGCGGCAATGGGTGCCTCTTCGACCACCCATTCTGTTGCGGCGCTCGCCCTGGCCGTCGCTAAGGCATTATAGCCAAGATCTTCGACGAGATCTTTCAGACGAGCCAACTCCTGTAAATCCGATTCAAAGATCAATACTGTTTTATTCACTTTTGACTCTCACTCATTTTCCAAAGGTTCGCCCACGTGAATCTTTTCTACCCTGCAACCGACCCGACCGCGGTGCATTACGATCTCAAGCGAATCCCCCTCACTCAATTCGCTCGCATCGGTTTGCGCCTGCCCCTGCTCATCAAGCGCCACGCTATAACCGCGCGAGAGAATTGCGAGCGGACTACGCGCTTGCAGAGCCGCAACCCGTTCTGCCAGGCTTCGACGTCCCTGCTCGATCAGACCTTTTCCGGCCAAATGCAGCCCCTTCAGCCTGGCATCGTACCTTTCATTTTCCCGCAGGAGTCGATCTCGCATGGTTTTCGGCTGAAGATGCGCTTGAAATCTTTCCAGGCTCCCCCTCTGGACAGCCAACTCTTGACCCATCAACCGATGTAATTTCACCTGCTGCTCCGTCAAACGCGCACGGTCACGCAGAAGACGGGTTTGCGGTTGCTGATCACGCAAGCGCTGATGGGTTTGGCCCAGGGCCTTCTGCAAAATGACCAGCCGACGACGCTGCAGGCGCTCGAGCGCGACCCGTTGTTCGTCGACTTTCATACGCCACTGGTCGATTGCTCCTTTGGGTGAACGCAAGCGAGATATCATCCGCTGTAGCGAAAGCGCAGACCGCTGTTGGCTTGCCTGAAGTGCCTGGCGCATGCGTGCATTGGCGCGGGTGAGTTGTTCTTGTAGTTGCGAGAGCTCGGGGACGGCCAATTCGGCAGCCCGCGTTGGTGTGGCTGCTCTAACGTCGGCGACAAGGTCGGAAATCGTGGTGTCGACTTCGTGCCCGACCGCCGAAATCACAGGAACGCGTAACGAGAAAATCGCGCGTGCGACCTCTTCCGTATTGAAAGCCCACAGATCTTCCAGGCTCCCACCGCCACGACCGACAATGATCAAATCGGGATTCAATGATTCAGCCCGCCGTAGGGCCTGAACGATTTCTGCCGTGGCTTTCGCACCCTGAACCGCTGTGGGGGAAATGACCACGCGCACCGGGCACCGGTCGTGCAACACTCTCAGCATATCCTGCACCGCAGCGCCAGTACTCGACGTCACGAGAACGATCGTACGCGGCAGGAGGGGGAGCTTTTTCTTCAGCGCATCGGAAAAGAGTCCCTCCGCATCCAGTTTCTTCTTGAGTTGTTCAAATGCGAGCTGAAGCGCTCCCAGTCCCGCTGGTTCAGCCTGATCGGCGATCATCTGAAATGTTCCGCGGGCGGGATAGATCGTCAGCCGTCCGCGACAGCGCAAGACCTGTCCGTCTTCTAGGCGAAATTTTAGACGCTGCACCTGAGTACGAAACATGACGAGTCGCAGTTGTGCCCGATCGTCTTTCAAAGAAAAGTAGTGGTGACCGGAAGCCGGTCGGCTGAGGTTGGAGACCTCGCCCTCGACCCATACGCTGCCATAGCGCCGCTCAAGGTCTTTGGAGACCAGGCCGACCAAATCGCCGACCGAATAGCTCTGTGGCTCAGAAGGTCCGCCTCGCCCATCGAAATGGCTATCAAGGGATAGCTGGGAGGTGGGTTTCTCTTTTCCGCTCACCGAGTCCGCTCCAAACCGAAAGGGGATAGGGATTCCAAATTATCTACGGCTCCAGACTGCCAGAAAAACCATCGCCTTTCATCTGCCACAATGGGTTTAATTTCACCCGCACCGGAGAAAAGGCCCGGAGATGGGCCAGGGAAGGCCGCGGCGGCGGGAAAAACGGCCCACTTTTCAAAGATCTGCAGATCCCCCTGACCCGCTCCATGCAGACTTTTCGCCAAACCGGGGAACCGATCCGCATGGCTGGTGTCTTACAAAGGCAGACGCAACGATCCATCTCGAATTGCGTTGAAGCCCGTACCTGCGAGAGCATCGGTCCGCAGCGTATATATATAGAGTCCTTTAACCTATGATATGGTAAGTGCCAGCGAAGATGCCAGCGAAGACACCCGACAAGTCAGAGGAAATGCCAAAGGTCGAAGAGGAATTCTTCACCGAAAAGGCGCACGGCGGCGCGGAATCCGAGGCCGATTCTACCGCCCGCAACGGCTCCCCAAACGTCGATGATGACATCGACAAAGCCGATCCCGAACTCATGCGCCTGCCCCGTCGCCGCGGGCGCCATCCGGTTATTGCGGTCCTGGTCGTTTTGCTGGGCGGCTACCTGATGTATTTCGTGCGGGCCGACCTGATCTATTTCCTACAATCCAACACGCCCACCGATCTCGGCCACGTAAGTGACCATAAAGAAGCGGACCCCTGGCAGGCCAATCGCTATGTCACGCTAAACGGGGCACCCGATCGCAAGCATTCGCTCCTGCTCGAAGGCACGGTCAGTGGCCAAGAACGACTATTTCGGCTGCTACAAAGTAGAAGTCGGGTCTACGTGCGTAAGGAAAGGCGTTACGGATCTGACGATCGGGAAGTAACGACCGTCCATACAGGGCGGCTGGTGCGCTTTGCTGACCAGCCCTATTTCAAATCGGTCAGCACATATTATGCAAAGACCCGCACGTCGGCACACGATCTTAGCTTCGAGAATTTAGCCAAAGGGCTGGCCCTCTCAAAAAGCACAGGGAAACCTGCCGTGGTTACCGACGCCGACGGCGTGTCGGTAAAGATCGATGCCGATAAGCAGGTCTGGATCAATGTAACGTATCCCAACGAATGGATCATCCAATTCGCCCAATCCGCCTACGCATCGCCCGCGGACGCGGAAAAGCTCGTCACACCGCTCGGTATTCCCTATAGCCGTGACGAGGAAGGTTCCAAGATGTACTGGCGCTTTGTCGTACACTTCCCCGATTCGCAGATAACGTCGATCATCAAGAAATTCGGCGCCCCGGCATTGCGCGCCGGTGTTGTGCGACGCCAAATCAGCTATATCGCCCGCTGGGATCAACTCAAAATAGAAGATGGCTCACTGGTCATCAATGCGGCCGATGCGCGTTTTCCCGCACGCTATGTTGAGGGTGACGCTCCCAACACGTTGAAGGCGACACGGCCACGTCCGCCCCAAATTGCAAAAAATGCGATTCGCTACGTCACAGTGGGTTCCCGTTTCGAAATACCCGCAGATGCGATGCTCATTTTATCCGATGAAAAGCCTGAGAGCTACTGGTACTATTCGGTACTCTACGGCGTTTTGCTGTTCTTTTTACTCTTCAACCTCTACGCGTTGGTACAACGCCTACGCCTGACAGTGCGATCATGATTAGGTTATACGACACCCAAAAACGACAAAAAGTAGAATTCAAGCCACTCGAAGAAGGCAAGATGGGTATCTACGTCTGTGGGCCCACCGTCTACGATTTTTCCCATGTTGGACACGGTCGCTGTTATGTGGCCTGGGATACGATCGTCCGGTACTTCAAATACCGCGGCTACGACGTCACCTACGTGCGCAATATCACCGACGTCGATGACAAAATAATCAACCGGGCAAATGAATGTGGAGAAGAGCCGACTGCACTCGCCGCGCGCTTCGCCGAAGAATTCAACAAGGACCTAGATGACCTCGGCTGCATCAAGCCAGAAGTCGCCCCAAAGGTAAGCGAGCATATTCCCGAAATCATCTCGCTGATCGAAGGCATCATCGAAGCCGGTCACGGCTATCCGTCGGGAAATGACGTCTATTTTGACGTTCCTTCCTTTGCGCCCTACGGAAGTCTCTCCGCTCGCAACTTGGACGATCTGCAAGCCGGAGCCCGAGTCGAAGTCAACGAAGCAAAGAAGAGTCCGCTAGATTTTGCCCTCTGGAAGGGCGCCAAGCCCAACGAGCCTTCTTGGGATAGTCCCTGGGGTAAAGGCCGCCCGGGCTGGCATATCGAATGCTCGGCCATGAGTACGCGCTATTTGGGACGTGTCTTCGATATTCACGGCGGAGGAATGGACCTGATCTTTCCTCATCACGAAAATGAGGTTGCTCAATCAAAGGCTGCCTGCGGAAATGAAACCTTCGCCCGCCATTGGATGCACAACGGCTTCATTAACCTGCGCAGCAAAGAAAGCGGCGAAGAGAAAATGTCCAAGTCGTTGGGCAACTGCTACACCATCCGCGATATCTGCGCGAAGCATGAAAGTGAATCACTTCGTCTATTCTTCTTGGGAACGAACTACCGCAATCCGATCAACTTCGAGGTTTTGCGTGACGGAGACAAGATCAGCTTCTGCGTCGTAGAAGAGGCCGAACGACGACTCGCCTACGGCTACAACACCCTCTGGCGTATCGATCAGGCCCTTTCCGTAGGAAAAAAGGCCCCCGACAATGCGGAGGTCCTGGCACCCGTCGATAGTTTTGCCGAACGATTCCAGCAGGCGATGGATGACGACTTCAATACAGCTGCCGCGCTCGGCGCAACGTCAGAACTGATGACACTCGCCAACAAACTACTCGACCAACCCAAGTCAGCACCCAAAGCTACGCGGCGCCGCACCCTCGAATTGATCCGGCAGCATTTCGCAACGCTTGCCAACGTCATGGGACTTTACGGTCAAGACCCAGAAACGTTCCTGCTACGCCGTCGCGACAACCTAGCCGCAACACGAGGTATCGATGGGCAGGAAGTCGAAGCAAGCATTGCGGCGCGCAGCAAAGCGCGTGGTGACAAAGACTTCGCCGCAGCCGATGCCATTCGCCAAGAACTCACCTCGCGCTCCATCGAATTGATGGATAGCCCGAATGGTACGACCTGGCGCATCATCGAAGAATAGCGGGAAGCCGGTGCTGCCCTCTTCTATCTACTGATAGCTTCTATTTCTTTTCTGGGTTTTCTGCGTCTTCGGATAGGTACCCGAGGATCACTTCGTCGAGACTTCGCTCACTAATTAGGTCCGACCCAAACATATCCGGAATACTCGGCGTTTTTGAATCGGGCGGAGCTTGCTGGCCCGTCTGCAGATCGGTTTGAGGTTCACGGCTCGCCTGCGGACCGTCGACCATGACGGCGTTACGTGCCACAACCTCTACGGGCTGCTGCTCTTCGGGGCCTGTATTCGGCCGATTCGTGTCGCCACCCGCTCCAGCGGCCGGAGCCGGTTTCTTTTGCCCCAAAACCGAATACTCACCGGAAATTCGACGTCGCCCACGTTTGGAAGCGAGACGGCCCGTACGCTCCGGCTTCAAAAGGTCTTTGGGGCTCACGGTCGCTGCGGCCGCCGAATACGCCCCCGTATCCTTGCGCGTTCGGGTTCCGGTAGTCGGCGCGACATATCGATAAAGCGTTGAGGCGTGGGGCGGTATCTTGGTCTTGCGGCGCTTTGGAAGTACCGGCGGTTCCGGTCTGGCTACCGGGGGTAACTCCCGCTGGGGTTGTGATTCTTCCTTGGCGGCTATCGGTTCAACCGGGGCCGCCCTTTCCTTGTCGCTCGCATCCGCTTTCGCTTCTACAGGGGCGGGCGTGGCCTTCGGTGGGTCCTCATGCGCGGGCGGGATAAGGTCCGCCGCCTTTACGCGCCGGCTGGGTCTCACGGCCCGGCGGGCGAGCGGCTCTTCGACAGATCCACTGCGCACAACCGAATAAAGCGTAGATGGTCGTTGGGGTCCGGTTTGTTGCGAAAGCGGGTCGAATTCCTCCTCGGGCTCCATCAGCTCGATGGGGATCTCCATCTGTTCCGTCGGATTGGCCATACGCGCCGAACCTTGGGCTGCATCCGCGAGTTCACCCTCATTGAGCATTCCCAGTCCCGCTTCCGTACCCTCTACTTCAAATTCTGTAATGCCCTCCACAGCATCAATGGCCTGCAACAAAGACGAAGCGTCTACTGACACGTCTCCCGAATCATGTGGCGATTCGTCTGGCGATTCGTCTGGCAAAACATCTGCATCGCCTTCTTGTTTCGCTTGTCGTGAAGCATCCAAGGCTTGGAATGCAGCAACTGCGGCCGCGGCCGCGTCTGCGGGAATTCTCACGGTATCGGCGGTGAGCGGCAGTTCGGGCAGCCCCGTATCCAGTTCTGCTATTTCCGCTGCGCTCAAACCCTCAACCTCGGGTTCGGTCGCTTCCGGGGAATGGGGTACGTCGACCTTAACCTTATCCGTGTCTGGAGCGTGCGACGCTCCTGCGCTCGCGGTGGAAACGCCGCCGGGTTCATCGGCGAGGGCTTCGAGTTCGGTCGCCACCTCACGTGACAGAGGCTGGCCCTGGGCCGCTAAGGAAGCTTCGGAAACCTTGCGTAACGCGTCACCATCCTTCTCGATGACCACGGCCGGCTTACCGTCGGGCTTTTCGTCGGGCTCGGCACCGATCCCTAAAGCGACCTCTTCAGCGACCTCTTCGGCGGGCACTCCACCGGCTTCGACCGCTTCGGTTTCGGTTTTAACCGCGATGGTTGGAGGTCGGTCTTCTACTTTCTCGTCGACACGTTCCGCGTCGGTATCTTGCGCCGCACCTTTTTCTTGTGCGGCAAGCGCCGACTCATCGGGCTCAAGCGTGCCCAACAGGGTGACGATCTTTTCGTCTAATTCACCTCGACGCAGTTTCTTCATCAGCAGCTTGTGCTGACCTTGCATCAGTTTGCGAACCTTGTTCTTTAGATCAACTGTTTCGATATGCTCTTGGTAATCGGTCTTGGCCGACGAGATGATCACGCCACCTTGAAAAAGGTGGGTATAGACGTGCGGATTCTCTACCCCCGAATCCTCCGTTTGCACGTGATAGATCCGGTTACGGTAGCGAACATTGTGGTTATATCCCTGTACCGGTGGCGGGGATCCCATCAGCCCATTATCCGCGATTGGTGAACAAAATCGGCAATGCCCCCAACGAGAGCTACCGCCGTCGACTGCACGACTGTCTTGAAACCAATGTTACCATCGCCGGAGTTATGCGCCAACAAGGCGAAGCTACTTTCGCCAAGAAAGTATTGATTTTCGGGCCTTGAGCCAGTATTTGCCGCCGACACGCTTGACGACCTTCTTGGTATTCCAAAAGGCCCACTGTCGAAAACGTGGCGCTGCTTTTCCCGTGGCCAAATCCGCAGCGACATGGGCCGGTGTATTCCGCTGTATGTTGTAACGACCGTAGACCAAACAATCTTGGTTGATACGACGGCGCGCCCACGGTTCAGAATCGAAAACGAGTTTCACACCGACCTTTGCGGCGGCCTTCACCACCCGTGACGAGTTGAACCCACCCGGTATCGCTGCAAAACGACATGGTTCACCGAGGACCTCACTCAAACGGTCAATGCTTTGCCGCCATTCCCTTTCCAATTCATGTTGCGACAGCGTGGAGATACGTTCGGGATGCGACGCGGAATGGCTGCCGATCAAATGGCCGCGTTGGTGCAGATTTAAGATCTGCTCTGCCGTCATGAATCCATCATGCCCAATATAGTCGGTGGTTATATGAAAATGCCCGCGCCACCCCCAATGCTCAAGTCGATCGGCAATGAGCTCATAGCCACTCACACCACCATCGTCGAAATGAAATAGCACCGGTGATTTAGGTGCAGAAGCGCGCAACAGGTCTGCCGCCGTATGAGGACGAGGAACGATTCGGTTAGAAATCTCCGCCAAATGGGCTTCAAAGTCCTTGACGGTCAGTTTGTAGACCGCAGCATCGGCACCGGGAAAACCACTGCGGTCCTCAGCGCCGGGCTCGATCACGTCATGGTAGATCAACGAAAAGGTCGTGGTCGTCGCGTCTTTGATATTCAGAGTTGAACTCACTGTGTAGCCGCATCGCTTTCTTTGAGAGTGGTCCACCCGAAGTCACCGCGAAGGTATCGCCGCAACCCCTCAACAGCCGCGGCATTAAGCGCAACGAAGGTATAGCTAATACGCGCGAGCTTTCCGGCATTGTCACCATCCAAAGCGCCCTTAAGCGCCAAACCATAGGCACCCAACTGTCCGGTTAGGGTTGCTACATAAAAGGGCCAGCCAGGTGCGCCGGTCGCGACAAGGTAGATATTGGAGGCGAAGAGCGTGGTCAATGCAAAGGGACAGAGCAGACGGCAAAGCTTGTGAGAAGCGTATTGGAAGAAGAGCCGATTCTTGATGGGGTTGAGCAATTTGGGTAGCTGCCCTAGAATTTGATAGTTCCCCGCGAGCGTTCTGGCTTTTCGCGCAAACTCTCCTTGCACGTCGGCTTCTCGGTCAAAGACTTTAGCGTTGGATTCCAACAAAACTCGATAGCCTTGAAGGGCTATTTGCATCGGTGTGAATACGTCATCTAACAGAGCGTTGTCGGGCAGATCGCGAAAGAGCGCTCGGCGAATCGCGTAAAGCGCGCCCGTTGCACCGACAAGGGAATCGACGGCGCTTTCGGCGCCACGAATCGCTTTTTCGTATTTCCAGTAAACCCCCGGCCCTTGATCACTTTCTAGCACCAACTCGCCGCTAACAGCCCCCACTTTGGGATCGGCAAATGCGGCCAGCAAACTGCGTAGCGCGAGGGGATCGATACGCTGGCGCACATCGCAAAAAAGGATGACGTCG
>Ga0257122_1001466_pt1 | contig 16544 bp, 14 predicted proteins | sample SI106_120metaG_FD_190146 | JGI IMG/M metagenome (GOLD analysis project Ga0257122, IMG submission 190146) | Marine microbial communities from Saanich Inlet, British Columbia, Canada - SI106_120 | ecosystem: Environmental > Aquatic > Marine > Inlet | place: Canada: British Columbia | collected... | reverse complement strand
CTGAGTTGGCCCGTCAACGGGAGTGCCCACCGGTAGGGTGTCCGCTCCCGGGCGCGTAGCTCAGCTGGCTAGAGCACCTCCCTTACAAGGAGGGGGTCGGGGGTTCAAGTCCCTCCGCGCCCACCAGGAACGTTGAGAAACCAGGACATTTCGCCGCGTTGGAAGCCGTGGGGGAGCGTCGATGTCGGGCTTTGAGCCTCTCCTTTCACGGGAGAAGCGCACATGGACCTTGGTTTGCTGGAGGAGTTCCGATTCGACTGGGAGTTGGCCGGGAAGGCTGGCCGTACGGTCGACGACTACATCGCATCTTTGCGACTGCTCTTCGCTGAGAGCCCTGATCCGGATCTTGCGGCGGCGAAAGGGTGGGTGGCGTCGACTTCGTACGCGTCGGTGCGACGAAAGCGCGCTCAGGCGATCCGGGCATTCGGCCGATGGGGAGAGGGGACCGGTGAGGCTGTGTTCCCGTGGTGGAAAGAAGTTCCCCTGGTGGTCGAAGAACAGCGGCCCCAGCTGACAGCAACCGAAGCTGACTATCGGGCTGCCCGGCGGAAAGTCTCGACGAACCGGGATCGTGCCGTTATCGAGTTGTTGTGGTCCTGTGGGCTTCGCCGAGGGGAACTGGTTCGCCTCGACGTTGAAGATGTGAACCTCAGCGACGGTCTTCTGGTGGTCCGCCAGTCCAAGACCGGCCGTCCCAGGGTCGTTCCGCTTTCCCCTTGGGCTCGTCGGGCGGTACGACGCCAGATAGCGGGTCGAGAGTCGGGTTCCCTGCTGGGGATGTCCTCGAATGCCATCCGACTGCTGCTCCAACGCGTAGGCGTGCCGTCGGCTCATGCGTGGCGACGCGGTTGGGCGGTAGAGGCTTTGCGCAACGGTGTCTCCGAGGCTTCGGTGCGTTCCGCAGCGGGCTGGTCCTCGGGGGCGATGGTTGCCCGATATACACGGGCGCTGTCCGGAGAGTTGGCGGTCAGCGAGTTTCACCAGGCTTGGAAAAATTGATAGCACCGGGCAATGCGTTAGCGCTTGAGGAGGCCGAGGGAAATGACGGACGCCTGAAGCGGGTGGTCAGTCGGACGTCTGGAAGATCACCCCGGCGGCTTTCGGGTCCAAACCGTCCGGCCACACTGTGTCCTCGTCGGCTTGAGCACCCGTGAAGTACCCATTCCTCTGGTGGCTATGACCCCACCATTCACCACCCATGTCTTCGGATGTTTTCTCAAGACTGTCGCCTCTTCCAAACCCGCTATGAACGACTCCGGTTAGATCTGCGCCGGAAAGATTCGCTCCGTCAAATTTGGTCTTGGAGACGTTCGCTCTAGTCAGGTCTGCGGAACTCAGATCTGTTCCGTCGAATTTGATACCACTGAGGTACGCCCCCCATAGGTCGGCCCCGCAAAGGTTTGCTCCTTTGAGTACCGCCACCTCAAGATTCGCCCCTCTAAGGTTGGCTTCTCTTAGGTCCGCTCCGGTGAGGTCCGCCTGTCTGAGGTTCGCGTCTGTGAAGTTTGCTCCAGACAAAGATGCACAAACCAGGTTCGCTCCGGGGAGGTTCGCTCCGGCGAAGTTCACTCCTCTGAGGGGTGACGCCCCCCTCGATCCCCGCACCCCACTCAGGTTCGCTTCATAGAGATTCGCACCAGTGAAATCCGCTCCGTTGACCTTTGGGTAGTTCGGGTAGTCACGAAACCCATCACTCTGGTGGGGTTCGCATCCAGTGAGGTACACGGCGGCCAAGTTCGCTCTACCGAGATTCGCGCCAGTGAAATCCGCTTCAAAGAGGTAGGAGGTGGCAAGGCCGGCTCCCACTAGATCTGCACCTGCAAGATTTGCTCCGGCGAGCCTCGCGTTCTCAAGGTTTGCTCCGTGAAGATCCGCATTCGAAAGATCCGCTCCCGTGAGCACCGAATTCCAAAACTGCGCTACCGCAAGGTTCGCTCCCGCAAGGTTCATTCCCGCAAGGTTCATTCCCGCAAGGTTCGCTCCGCGGAGGTCCGCCCCTGGTTCGATCGTGTAGCCGTTGACCTTCATGACGACACGCTACGAGCCAACCAGCAGGGCTGCCAGAACTGACTACCCGCTCAGGGCGTCTGAGGTCTCTTGACGTCTACCTGTTAAGGGCTGCGCGTATCTATACCTTGGGGCTTCGATGCCCCTTAGTCCACTGGGACTTAGCCCATAGCGTCCGTGAATACAGGCCAGAGTTCTTCCATCGTGCTGAACATCCCGCGTGACACGACATCGAGAAGTTGCTTGGCGTCTATCTGAATCGCCGCCTTGGCCGCCGACTCGGGGTCTGGGAATGTGGTGATCGCCACGTTGGCGGCCTGAGCGTGGTCGTAACCGATCATCCCCATCTCACCACCGTTAGCAGCGACGATTCCCTGCACCTGAGCGAAGATCGCATTCGCCTCGTCCGCACTTGACGCAGCACGAAAGGCTGCACCCGGCCTGCTCACCGTGATCGTTGTGTACGACATGGTTCCTCCATTTGTTGTGAAGGGGCGATCTTTCCACACCGACCAACGATCTTCTCTAGGACCCCTTCTAGTTGGGTCACCCACCTAGAACGTCAGAGACACCCCCCTGAGGAGGAGGGTCAACTGACCACCCGCTTAGAGCGTCTGCGGTTCGTCGACCTACCCCCGCAGGGCGATGTAGCCAGTTCCTATAACTAAGGGTCTACGTCATCTGGCAGTTGTTGGAAGGATGTGTCCAAAGACTCGGTCAGCCACCCGGCGAGTCTCGCATAGGGAGATAGGCGTGCCTTCGGCTCATGCGTGGCGACGTGGTTGGGCGGTCGAAGCTTTTCGCAACGGCGTCTCCGAAGCCTCAGTGCGTTCGGCAGCGGGCTGGTCCTCAGGGGCGATGGTTGCCCGATATACACGGGCGCTTTCTGGCGAGTTGGCGGTCAGCGAGTTCCTCGAAGCTTGGGGAAACCGATAGCGGTGAGTGGAGTCGGTCCTGGCTGTCGATAGCACCGCACGGGCAGATCCATTCAGGTGGCGTCAACCGGGCGGAAGAAATCAAGCCTGAAGAGCGTCGTAGGATTGGATTGTGACTTCTACAGGGCCAGGAACGCCTGACGACTTTGACTCCACGATCGCGAAGTTGGGGAGGGAACTAGTCCTAGCTGCCAACAGTCCCTCTGTCTCAGATTCCACAGTCGTCCAGGTAGGAATTCTCGAATCGATTGCCGACGAGTGCGGTCGACAGGCACTGCGCCTCTGGGATACGGGAGGCCACGAACCCGACCGAATGGGCCTATACGACGACGAGATGGTCGTTTACGAACTTCTTCAACAGGGTTGGGGCCACTGGCTCTATTCCGGCGACCAAACCGTTGATGAGCGTCTTGCTCGATCAGTCGTTCAGGTGACTTTGGCCACCTGTTCCATCTGTCCAGGATTTGACCTGAACAACCGAGCCTCAGGGGCAATCGCAAGCCATTGCGACACCTCCCGAGGACGAGAGCTGGTCTATCCGGCCCTGGAAGAGATTCTTCAGATCTATACATCTAGAAATATGTTTCTTAATGCCCCGCGCCTGGTGTCAGCGCGTAGGCGACTCGAAAGTAAGTGGATCTGTCGATTTGATGGCCGTTTGTTATCGAACTTGAGTGAAATCTTCAACTGGATCGGAGATGAGCCAGCCGACCCGGCTTTACGGAATGACCGGTCACACTGGTCGTTTGATGAAGGGCAGTGGTCGTCTCGTAGACCTCAGGAACACACGGACGAACAGGCGGACCAGCCCGACCCGGAAACATCCGCGACCCCACCGTTGAACCCTCTAGCTGTGGGTCACGGAAGTATCCGCCAAGCGATGATGCTCTACGCAATCCTCGGCCCAGCGCTTACCGAAGACCTGATCCGTTCTGTCTCTGCCTCTGGCATGCAGGAAGGAACACTTGTCGAGTTAAAAACTGATCTTGAAGAGTTACGAGCCGGGAAGTATCCAGAGATGCTGCTCCTCATGGCTTCAGCGGCCCATGCAACAGCAATTGCCGAAGGGTGGTCACACTTGGAGAAATCATTCCCGCTGCTCCGGGGAGGCTATGGGCCCGCAACGAAGTTTCTCGGCGACGAGATCGTTGAGGCTCTTCGAAGGTTCGGGGTTGACCCGAGTGGCGATCGCGAGGGTTACAACCGATGGCTCCACTCTGCAGTCAAGGATTCACAATTTCCCGACAAGCACGGGATTCTCACCACTTGGGATATGCCTCCAGGCTCGGAAGAAAACGAACCTGAATCAGAAGCCGGCAACAACACCGAAGATGACCCCCCTAGACGCCGCGCAAGATTGATCGACCGCTTTAACCGCCGGGTTGGAAACGGAATCGAACGTCTTCGCAACAGACGGTAAGACGCCAGATAGCAGGCCGACCATCAGGTTCCCTGCTGGGGATGTCCTCCCAAAGCACCGGTCCAGGTGTTTAGACCTCGAACACCCACGTGTTGTCGACCTCTCGCACAACGAGTGAACCGATCGAACGCTTGACGCCGCATTCCGGGCAGGTCGTGGTCGACATCTGTTCGAGGTAGTCGTCGTCGAAGTCGTCTAACGCGAGGTTCATCGACCTCCGGTGGTAGTCCTCGTAACGGTGCCCGCAGCCGGAGCACTCGACAGTGATCTGCTCGATCGGTGTCGTCATGCTGAAAGCGCCTCCAGTGGTTTCTTCGCTGTTCTACTTGACGAACTGTCCGAGGTTTACACTTTCGGCGAACCGTTTCGCTTCTTTTGGGGTGATTTCGTCGATGTCTGATCGTTCGCCGAAACGCCAGTCGGCCAACGTCGAAGTTCGCATCCATCCGGACTCGCGGAGCACAAGGTCTCTGAGGGAATCGGGTCCTTCTTCCATCATGTACAGGGCTGAGATTCCGCCGTGACCCTTCGTAGCCAGGTAGGTACGTTCGACATGGTCACCCTCCACTGCCTCGTCGCCGGTTGCGAACCCGAACCCCCCGGTGTCCTGGATCTGGGCTTTGAGTTGATCCCAGACGGCTTCGTTCTCTGCAGTTTGAGCGACCTCGGATCGGGGGTCTCCCCACTCCCAACCGGCGGCTATCTCGAACATCATCCGGCTGACTTCTCCGGGATCGACCTCGTAGCCGTACACCTTCACGGACTCGACGCTACGGGTCGACCAGCAGGACTACCAGAAGGCTCTCGGAGAAGCGGAGGTGGTTGCCGCGGTTAGTAGTTCTCGCGGAGGTAGGCGTAGACGTCGGAATCGGATTGGGGATTCTCCCGGAAGGTCGATGTAACGTCCAGAAAGTGAAAGCGATGTTCTGTGGTTGAAAGAATCACTGAGGCTCAACTCTCCTATGGGAAACAGTTCTTTCGGGATGTTCTGGATGCTGCAGAAGTAGAGGGAGGCGACTCTTTTCTTGAGGAGGCGTTGACCGGACTCGTACTCGACACCCTGGAAGAAGAGGGACTGTGGCCCGATTACGTGATTGCCCACTACGAGCGCCGCGGGTTGGGGCTGAGTGCCTGGGGAATTGAATCGACGCAACGGAAGCTGTATCTGGCAGTTACCGACTTCAGTAATGACGATGCGGTTAGACGTCTCGGACAGGGTGACCGCGACGCGAGGTATAAGCGACTCATCAACTTTTTTGGCAAGTGTCGCGACGGTGGCATCAATATCGACGAGGTCAGCCCGGTTTTCGATCTCGCGGAGATAATCGCCGAAGGTGATCGGTTCGACGACGTCCATCTGACTCTCGTCACCAACCGAATCAGCGGTGGCGAAGAGCACCCCCCGGAAGATCTTGATGGACGGACTCTCACATTTGGCACGTGCGATTTGGAAACCATCAGAAGGGCACGTGAGAGCGGCCTGGAGCTCGAACCGATAGATATCGATTTTGTCGAGAAGTTTGGTTCTGGGATTCCCTATCTTCAGGCGACAGCAACTCTCCAGGGGGTAGAGACTTATCTCCTGTTCCTGCCAGGCAAATATCTGGCAGACCTCTATCACGAGTTCGGCGCACGGCTACTTGAACGCAACGTTCGTTCCTTTCTTATGGCGAGAACAAAGGTGAACCGTGGCATTCGGGACACTCTTCGAGACGCGCCCGAGCGGTTCCTGTCCTATAACAATGGACTGACCGCCACGGCAAGCAGCGTCGGGTTCTGTCAGGTTGAGGGAGTCCGCCACCTCAGAGGGATCAAGGACTTACAGATTGTGAACGGCGGTCAGACGACCGCTTCGATCACTACAGCTGCGAGAGATCCGGATGTGGAGATTGATGATGTTCAGGTTCAGGTCAAGCTCGCGGTCGTGGATGCCGAGGTGATCGACGAACTTGTTCCGAATATCTCCCGCTATGCAAACGCGCAGAACACGGTCCAGGCGAGCGATCTGTCGGCCAACCATCCGTATCTCCGGGCGCTTGAGCGCATTTCTCGTACGGAATGGACACCGGCAAGCAGCGGGCGCCCGACAAGGTGGTATTTCGAGCGTCAGAAGGGGGCCTACAACGTTGAAAAGGCTCGACAGGAGAGTGCAGCGGACAAGAAGCGGTGGACCCGGGATCATCCGGTCAGCCAGAAATTAGGCAAGAGTGAGCTGGCGCTTTACCAGAACACCTGGGACCGGCTGCCTCATCTCGTATGCAGGGGCAGTCAGAAGAATTTCACTGAGTTCATGTTGCAACTTGACGAGGAGGACGGTTCCGGAGGGGGCAGTCACCAGAAAGAGTTCCGACGTCTGGTTGCTAAGGCAATTGTTTTCAAGGCGGCTGACAAGCTGGTCAGGGACAATCTGGGGGGGACGTACAAGCGTCCCGTCGTGGCGTACACGGTCGCCTACTACCTTCACAAGATCGATGAGATGCCTGACCTGAACGCAATCTGGCGGTCGCAGCAGGTCGATCCGGAAATCTGCGACAGCTTGCTGATGGTCGCAGAACCTCTCAAGGAGGAACTGATCAGTGCAGCTGCCGGACTCAACGTCACCGAATACGCCAAGAAGGAAGAGTGCTGGAAACATCTGAAAAGCAGGGACTTTCGGCTCCGGCCCCCGAGCCCTCTGGTCAGGTCTTCAGGATCGACCCCTCCGTCAAAGACGCCCCCCAGCGGACCGTCGGGCACGGCCTCGTCAGTCGGGAAATCTTCAGGAGAAGGCCGGACTGTCAAGCGGTTGCCCCGCGAGGGCGGGATGACCCTTTATGAGTGCACGAAAGCTGTCTTTGGCGAACCGGTCGCCGAGGACTGGAGAAGATTCAAGAGGCCTGTATGGCGTTACCTCGGCAACACGAAGATCCAGTCGTCCGGCGGTCGATCTCTCCATGCATTCCTCGGGGAGTGGGTCCAGAATGATGGGAAGGCAAGAAAGGACCTGGTTGTGGTGGAAGAGGGTTCAACCCGGGCAACCAGCCCGGAACGGCTCGGGCAACACTTGCAGCACCAGGTCGAGGCGTGGTTCAGGGAACAGCGGTAAAGATGAACCGGACACCGGAAGTTCCAGAAGAAGACGAAGAGGTCAACCCGAGTGCTTCGGCGCTTATTGAGGCTCTGCGGTCTTTCGGCTACTCGGTTTCAACCTCGATCGCTGACCTTCTCGACAACAGTATCTCTGCAGGTGCAAGCGTCATCGACGTTGATCTGAGGTGGGCAGGTCCGGACACGATCGCGACAATCCGTGACGACGGCCGGGGTATGTCGGAGGAGGAACTCCGGGATGCGATGAGGGCAGGGTCGAGAAGCCCGCTCGAAGAACGTTCTTCAGAGGATCTCGGCAGGTTCGGGCTCGGTCTCAAGACAGCCAGTTTTTCCCAGGCCAGGTCGTTAACAGTCGCCAGCAAACAGAAGAAGAATGGACCGATAGCGGTACGTCGTTGGGACCTGGATCACGTCCAGGTAACCGACAGGTGGAGCCTTCTGAAGTCGGCCACGGAAGAGGGCCTGGAGTGTTTCTCGTTGCTCGACGATTGCAACCACGGCACCCTCGTCATCTGGGAGAAGCTGGACAGGGTTGTTGATGACCGCCCTGTTGACAACGATAAGGCGAGAGACACGTTTCTTTACGTGGTTGATGAGGTGCGTGATCATCTGGAAATGGTGTTCCACCGCATCATGAAGGAAGACGGACTGAAGATTCGTGTCAATGACTGCGACTGCGTGCCCTGGGACCCGTTCATGGTGAATCACCCGAAGACCGAACCCCAACCCGATGAATCGCGGGATTTGGCAGTTGCCGGTGGGGCCACGCAACGGTTGACAATCAAGCCCTATGTGCTTCCGCACAACAGGAATCTGACTCCAGAGCAACATTCCCGTGGCGCGGGTCCGAGAGGGTGGAATCTCCAGCAGGGCCACTACCTCTACCGGGCTCGCCGCCTCATAGTCGCAGGAGACTGGTTCAGCAAGGGCCTCAAACCCGAAGAGCACTACAAACTCGGTCGGGTGCATGTCGAGATCACCCAGGACATGGACAGCGAATGGGATCTGGACGTCCGCAAGTCCCGGGCACGCCCTCCTGCACGGCTGCGTGACGAGTTCATTCGTGTCTCAAGGGCGACCCGGGCACGCGCCCAGGAGGTCTATCGAACGCTGGGGAAACAAGCGGTTGGAAAAGCATCCAGGACGCCCGTGGTGCCGGTATGGCTGGTCACCAACGACCAGGAGAACATTCGGTATGAGATCAACCGGCAGCATCGGCACATCGCCCGCATGCTGGACAAGGTCACCGGACAGAAGAAGCGTTCCCTCAGGGCCGTGCTCTCACTTGTGGAGCGCAATGTGCCAGTGGCCCACATCCTCAGTCAGGGATTCTCTGACGAACAATCTCTGGGTACGACAGCCAATGAGTTGAGCGACGAATTGCTCGAATTTACCCAGGAGATCTTTGAAGGGCTCTGCGAGGACGGCAACACGGAAGAACATGCAAAGGAGATCCTTCTTGCTCAGCAGCCATTCGCCAACTTCCCGGAAGTGATCAACGCGTTGGAGAAGAAGGCACAGGAATGAGCGAGACACCGCATTCCGATTCCGAGGTCCGGGAAAGTGTGGTGGACGCACTCTGCGGGATGCTTCGCCTGACTCCGGACTACCTAGGAGGGCGCCTCACCGACGAGACGATCGAAAGGAATCTGGAACCCGCCAAAGGTTTCGTCCAGGCGAACGGTCTTCCTACCGATTCCGTGGATGACCAGTGGATCATCGGTCGGGTCAAGATGCTCTTCACGATCTATCAGGCCGAAGCTGCCAAGCTCGATGGGCGTGAGGGTGACCACGAGGAGTGGCTGGCCAACAAGAAGGCCGAACTTTTCAAACCCCACGGCTACTGGGACAACTATCGTCGTCTGCTCGAAACAAGGATCAAGGCAGACAGACCTGTCCGAGTGCTGGATGAAAGCACGGACCAGGTTCTTGCAAGCTTTGAGGACCCTGCACGTCCGGGCCAATGGGATCGGCGCGGTCTGGTCATGGGACATGTCCAGTCAGGCAAAACGAACCACTACTGCGGCCTGATCGCCAAGGGGGCCGATGCCGGATACAAGTTGATTGTCGTTCTTGCTGGGACCTTCAATAATCTCCGTGCCCAGACGCAGTACAGGATCGACGAAGCGCTGATCGGACGCGACACCACCCGGGGGCCCGATTCGGTGCTTCCGATCGGTGTGGGTCATGAAGCCGAGAAAGGCGGCATCTTCTCGCTGACTTCCGCAACCGAAAACGGTGACTTCAAGGCTGCGACCGCGGGCGTGGTGGGGTTCGATTTTGGCTCGGCCAATATGCCCACTGTTCTGGTGATCAAGAAGAACGTCACCGTTCTCAGGAACCTGCATGACTGGATCAAAGCCAATGCCCCGATCCCGGAAGGGCATACACGGGTTGCAGGCATACCCCTGTTGATGATTGATGACGAGGCGGACAGCGCCTCGATCAATACTGCAAATTCCTCTGGTGACCCCGAGGTCGATCCAACGAAGACGAACCTGTGGATCCGGAAGATACTGAACACCTTCGACCAGACGGCCTTTGTCGGCTACACCGCAACACCTTTCGCCAACATCTTTATCGACGAACAGGCACACAATGAGGACGTCGGAGAGGACCTCTTCCCCAGGTCCTTCATCTTTTCCCTTGAACCGCCGACCAACTGGATTGGGCCTGAAAAGTTCTTCGGTATCGCCAACGGTGATGACGACGATGGCGACGAAGAAGTCGAATGGCCACTGACGAACGACGTCCTTGACGCTGAAGACTGGCTTCCCCCGAAACACAAAAAGGATCTGGTGGTCCAGAAAAAACTCTTTCCCGAATCACTTCAGGAAGCGATCAGGTCATTTGTGCTCTCGTGTGCTGCACGGCGAGCACGCGGCCAGGCAAAGGACGACATGTCCATGCTTGTGCACGTGACAACCTTCGTGAACACCCAGGAACAGGTGCGCGATCAGGTCGCCGACAAGCTTCACAATCTCAAGAATCAGATCCTCTATGACTATTCGTCCGGAGGTGACATCCAATGTGAACTGGAGCGCATCTGGAACAGAGATTTCCGACCCGCAACAGAAGCACTCCAGTCAACGGATGACCCACTACAGGAACTGAAATTCGCCGATGTCGAAGCCGAACTGAAAGGGGCCGTCGGAAAGATCGAAGTGAGAATGGTCAACGGCCGGTCTACCGATTCGCTTGACTACGCCAGGCACCCCGAAGGGCTTGCCGCCATTGTTGTGGGTGGCGCCAAACTGTCAAGAGGTCTCACGCTCGAAGGACTCTCAGTCAGCTACTACCTGCGGGCGACACGCATGTACGACACGCTGATGCAGATGGGCCGCTGGTTCGGATACCGGCCGGGATATAGGGACCTCTGCCGCATCTACACGACTCCCGAGATCATGGTCTCGTACCGCAACATTGTTGTGGCAACGCGGGAACTTCTCGACGACTTCAAACAGATGCAGGGAGAGGGAGGCACTCCGGCGGATTTCGGGCTGAGAGTCAAGCACAGTCCCGGAATGGAGATAACTGCGCGGTCAAAGATCCGACACGGTACGAAGCGATCGGTTTCGTACGCGAACACCCGTCCAGAGACAACAAGTTTCGAAATCGAGCCCGACCGACGGAAGAAAACCTGGGAGTGTTTCGAGTCCCTCTTGGTCGATCTTCAGGAAGCACACGGGCCGAGAAAGGACGGGGCCAACCAGGGCGATCATGCCTGGAAGGACGTATCGTCGAAGGCCGTCGTTTCCTTCCTCAGGGATCTCGGGAGGAACAAACTTTTTGAGAACTCGCGTGCTGTTCCCGGATACCTCGCGAACTACATCACCGATCGTTCCAGCAACGGAGCGTTAACACAGTGGACTGTCCTTGTGAAAGGCAACTCCCAGGACACATCACCGGAGACGATCGCGGGACTTGAGATTGGGCGCTCCACAAGAAGGCACAACGGTTCAAACGAGACGGAAAGATATTCGGTCAAGGGGCTGATCGGATCCCAGGACGAAGCGTTCGGTCTAACCAGAGAAGAGGTAAAAGACGTCGAGCGTAAGGCGGAAGAAGACGACCAGAAAGCACACGGGCGTGCATTTCGCGCAAAGCGGTCCCCGGAGAACGGACTTCTGATCCTGTATCTGTTGCGTGGCGAAGGAATCGAGGGTGGTGGTCACATCGCCAAAGGCCCGCCTTTCGTGGGGTACTGCCTGAGCCTTCCCCGCGATCCGGATGCAACACCAGTCGAGTACATGGTGAACAACGTCTACGACCAACAGCAACTGTTCAACGAGTAGAAGAGATCCGAGGGAGACCGGTCCATGTCTGCAGATGAACAAAGTCCTGACCTCGAACAGGTCTGGGAACAGCTTCGAACAACGAGCGAACCCGGTACACACCTGTTACGGCTGGATCCTGTCTTGGATTTCAACGCCATCATCACCAACCCCGACAGGCTGCTGGGGCTTCAGCTACACGCGGGCGAAAAAGTCCAATTCGAAGCCAGTGAGCTAGCTGGCTCAGAACACGTCGAGATTGAACACACGGAGGATTCCGACGGTTCAGGCGTTTGTCTGCGTCTTCTCAAGGAGAGCTCAGCTGAGGTGTTTTTCGCCCTCTGCAACGACCTCGTACCCAGGGTCCTCGGGCAGACATCCGGGGCCGCAGCTGCGACAGTTCTGGTGCGACGGTTCAACACATGGCAACGGTTCATGAAGCGGACAAGTGGTAAGGGGTTGTCTGCAAGCAGACGACGGGGCCTCTATGGCGAACTCAAAACGCTTCAGGAATTCATGATTCCCAATATCGGCATGACGGCAGCGGTTGAGTCCTGGACCGGGCCCCATGACCTGCCGCAGGACTTCCAGGTTGGTGGGATCGCTATCGAGGTCAAGACAATTGTTCAGAGCGAACCGCAGCAACTCCGAATTTCCGGTGAACGCCAACTTGACGATCAGGGTCTCGACGCCCTACTCGTCGCCCACCACCGGATACTCCGGCATCAGGGCTCTGGCGAAACACTGCCAGAACTCGTGGCCTGCATCCGCGATCAGGTCCTGACTCACGAGGGCCCCCTTGACCTATTCGAGGACAGATTGTTGGCGGCTGGATACTCGGATCTGCACGAACAGGACTATGGCCAAACGGGCTACACGGTGAAGCAAACGAGCTACTACCGGGTGCAACCAGGGTTCCCGCGATTAACCGAGGACGATCTCTCCTCCGGCGTGGGAGCGCTGAGTTACACAATCGACGCGTCAGCCTGTGCGAGATTTGAAATCGAACCAGAGACTTTGGCTACCTGGTTCAGTTCGCCACCCCCTGTTGTCGACCCAGCGCAAACGCCGGAGTCGAAGATCGTGGAATACAAAAAGACAGCGTGGACGCCAGGGAAGGACGTCAAAGACCCAAACAAGAAGGCCGAACTCAAACGTTCCCTCAAGACTGCAGTAATCAAATCGGTCGTGGCATTCCTGAACAGCGAGGGTGGCGAACTCGTGATCGGCGTGCGTGACAGCGACCATGCGACTACAGGAATCGAGGCGGACCTTCTTTCGCTGAATAAGGAAGCCGACGACCTGGATGGGTACGAACTCGCACTTTCCGACCTTTTCCTTACACACATAGACAGTCGGGTGTTCAACCAACTGAAGGTCCGCTTTGAGCACCACGATTCGGGCACAACGTGCCACATCAGTGTTAAAGCCTCGCCAATGCCGAGATTCGGGACACCGCCACCGGCACAGAACGAAGGCAAGCGGGCCAGGTTCTGGGTGCGGACATTTAACGCCACGAAGGAACTGGAAGGGCAGGACATCCTGGACTGGATCCAGGAACACTGGGGTACAGCCCGGTGAAACTTGTAGATACCAGCCGAGCCGGGAGTTGCGGACTGTGCAGCCTCCTGACTGTCACCTAACCTCGGCTCATGCGGGCGTGGAGTCTTCTGTCCATCCCCAGGGATGAGCGAACCCACCGGGGCAACGAGGGTTACGACGACGTTTACGCCCACACGTACGACTACGACTCGACAGTCCCGAACTCGCGCTATGTCAGAAAAGGCGACCTTGTGCTCATCAGAGACCGGAAGAACGGGTTAGGGATCGGTTTTGTCGACTCGGTCGAGCGGCGACCGGAGACGAAGGCCCGACACCGGTGCCCACAACCTGGCTGTGGGAGTACCGACATCAAGGAGCGAAAGACCCTCGCGCCGAAGTACCGGTGCGGTGTGTGTCGCGGCGAATTCGACATCCCACGCACCGAGATGATCAGAATCACTGCCTATCGGGCGGATTACGGATCGAGGTGGCAGCGCCTAAGACCCGCTCCGACGATTCGCGAGTTCGAGGGTGCCTACCTCAACAGGGCGCAACAACACGCGATTCGTGAGCTCGACCTGAACCGGTTGGTCGACGATCTCGACCTCGGCTACATCCTCGACGGATAATGCCGCTGGGTCCGCCCGGCAGGGTCGGTACCCGGCACCGAACCAATGTCAAGAGTTGAATCTGCACCCCCGGCACAGATTGAGCAGAAGCGGGCCACGTTCTGGGTGGGAACGTTGAACACCGCGAAGGAACTGGAAAGGAAGAAAATTCCGGAGTGGATCCAGGAACACCGGGGTTGACGTACGGTCCGGGCGGGGACGCAACATCACATCACTCCGGTTGCCGGGCGACAAGACTGGGTCAGGTTGGTTCGTGACCCCAGTTGCGCCCGGGTTGGGCATGTCTTGTCATCGGGCGAAGAAGACTTGGCGACTCAGGATCCAATGTCAAGCGAGGCCTGATCTGATCTGATCCAGCCGACCAGGCGTGCAAGGCGAGATAGATCGTCACGTGTCGCACATTCCCAGACGGTCGCTACCCGCCAACCCTGTGATAACAGATCATTGCGATTTCGTGTGTCGCGCTCCCGGTTCGACATCAGCTTGTTGTTCCAGAAGTCCGGGCGTGTCTTGGGGGCTTGGAAGAGGGCACAGCCTTCGTGGGCATGCCAGAAACAGCCGTTTACGAAAATCACCGCCCTGTGCTTTGGCAACACAACGTCAGGTCGCCCGGGCAAGTCGGGTGCGTTGAGCCGATATCGAAATCCGCGGCGGTGAAGAAACCGTCGGACGACAAGTTCAGGTTCGGTGTCGGTTACCCGCACATTCGACATCATCCGGCTTCTTGTGGCCCGATCAACGATGTCAGGCACCTGCGGTCCTCAGGCAGCCGCTCTGTCTGTCACCGGTGAGGCGTACCGCAGAATTTCGGGCCGCATGGCCCTGGCGACCGCTTCGACCATGGGCACGACAATGCTGTTGCCGAACTGTTTGTAGGCCTGCGTATCGCTCACCGGGATTTTGAAGGTGTCTGGGAAGCCCATCAGGCGTGCGCATTCGCGTGGGGTCAATCGCCGCGGAACCTGCCCAGGGCCGCGACTCACGAGGATCTCAGCACCGTCCTTGTAGTAGCGAGCTGAGAGGGTACGTGCCGTGTCGTTGGGGCCGACAATGCCGTAGCCGAAACCGTTGCCTGCTGAGCGATGTTTCTCCGCATAGTTTTGCAGGTAGTCCCAGAGGTGGGGCGAGAGCATGTAGCGCGAGTCAACCCCGGCATTGGGTCCGTAGGTGTAGGGCTCCTCGGCGTCCTCGCTGCCGTCTTCCGGATGCAGCACATCCCGCATTGCCTTTGTTGTGGGTGCGGAAGTTCCGGTTGCGGAAAAAAGAGTCATCTGCTGTTGCTGCGTTGCGAGGTGGAGATTTGATCTCCACTCAGGAAGCTTCTCTCCAAAGTCGAATGCCAACTGGCCGCCTGTACGACCCCTGTCGAATCCGACAATCAGAATCCGTTGACGCCGTTGTGGAACCCACTGCCTGGCGCTGACAACGCGGAAGTCGATGTCGTACTTGAGCTTGTGGAGAACCTCTTGAATCTTGGCGAACGTTCTCTTCTTGTCATGTGAAAGAAGATTGGGAACGTTTTCGAGAAGGAACGCGGTGGGTCGCTTCTCCGCAAGAATACGGGCGATCTCAAAGAACATTGTCCCCTGGGTCTCGTCAAGAAATCCATGGGCCCTGCCGAGAGATTGCTTCTTACTGACCCCGGCGATGCTGAACGGCTGGCATGGAAATCCCGCGAGGAGGACATCGTGGTCGGGGACGTCCGTTGCCTGCACCTCGGTTATGTTCCCAGCGAACGTGTGGTCCGCAGTATTCGAGAAGTTCTCCGCATATGTCTTGCAGGCGAACTTGTCGTACTCGGAGGTGAAGACGCACCGGCCGCCTGCTCTCTCGAAGCCCATGCGTGTCCCACCGATACCGGCGAACAGATCCACAAAGGTGAAGTCACCCTCGGGTGGAACTACTTCGAGCAACTTGTAGATCGCCTCAGCCGGAATCCTGGCAGGGGACGATTCACCCGTTTCCCAGCGGCGCACTGTCCGTTCTGTAAACCCAAGCCTCTGGCCGGTCTCCTGTTGCGTGAAGCGAAGCCTCAGACGCTTCAGGAGGTTCAGGTTGCTTTCAGCAGGCATGAGTCAAACATTCGATGGGGAGTGTTACCAGACAGTCCATGGGGACTATTACCGGACAGTATATCGACTGGTGCACTGTCGGAGCGGACTGAGGCAGCGAGCGGAACCTGACCCAAGCCTGTTCAACACTGGAGTCTGCGAGACGCTGTGAGATGACGACCAGGGTGGGGGAGAGGGAGAGACACACTCGATGGAGCAGGTCCTCCATGTCCCTCAGGTTTAGAGGGACACCAGAAACAGCTGTTTACCTAGGCGTTTGCCTGACCGTGGTCTCTCTCCAGAGCGTTATCGCAGATCTGTCCTACTGTTGGCTAAGTGATTTCTACGGCTAGAGCAGAGGCGACACCATGTGGCTGATTAACGATGACGGGTTCTTCAGCACAGTCCAGGATTACAAGGACTCCGACTGGGTCTATGTACGTGGCCGTTCAGAAACCGACATTGAAGCCTTCGTAGTCGTTGCCCGGCGGGCTACCAGCCAAGACGCCTGGGACGCCGAGATCGTTCACACTCCTGATCGTGACTATTCGTGGCGAGTCCACACCCCCCGGGAGGTTTGGGCGGACTATCTCGTCGCC
>Ga0257122_1001462_pt1 | contig 16571 bp, 14 predicted proteins | sample SI106_120metaG_FD_190146 | JGI IMG/M metagenome (GOLD analysis project Ga0257122, IMG submission 190146) | Marine microbial communities from Saanich Inlet, British Columbia, Canada - SI106_120 | ecosystem: Environmental > Aquatic > Marine > Inlet | place: Canada: British Columbia | collected... | reverse complement strand
CTAACCGTTCAGCGCGTCGTGGTTGAAGCAGGGCGTGAAAAAACCGTCGAGGTTGCCATCAAGCCGGAGCCCAAGCCCGTCATACAACCCGCTTCGCGGCCAGCCTCGCTGCCTGTCAAAGCAGAGGCCGCGCAGCTCACCGATTTCGACGGCCTTCATCTGCATCTCGGTGTGAGTGGCACCATGATCTATTCGGTCCATCGAGATTTGGTTTCCGGCTTGGGCATTCACCTCGAGGGGAGTTATGGTCGTGTGCTCTTCGGTGGTTTGATCGACCTATTGCCTCTTTCACATATCAAAGATGCAGTTACCACAACGGATGGCACGACTGCGATCACGACAGGGGACTTCAGCGATCGCCTGCTTCTGATTCACGCGTTTGGCGGTTGGGCATTTCCGTTTCGCAATTTTTATCTCTATGCCACCGGTTCGGTGGGTTATTTTGTGCGTATTCAGGCGTTTGGTGATGCTCAAGCGGCAACGCTGTCTTCCAAGGGCTTTACCTGGAGTGTGGGCGGGGGTATTCGCACGATGATCATCCCGTGGTTGTCGATTGGAATCGGTTTGCGGTTCGGATTAATGCACGGTAGTCCTATCGATCCTTACGGCACGATGCATGGCGAACTGACGTTTCACCTCTAATGACCGACAAGAACGAAAACAAAAGTACCGTCAATCAAAGAGGGAAAGGCTCGGCGAAAGCCTCCAAGAATATCGCCGACAGCGATACGTTGGTGGCAGCGACGACGGGCGAGGATTATTCAGCCCCCGAGGTTCGCGTCGGTGGAGGAGGTGTTGCGAAGCCGAATACGCCGTCGGAATCTCCCACCGCAAAAGCTCCGGGAGAAAAGCGGGCAAAGACCCCTTGGATTGGGCGCACTATCTCCGACCGCTATACGATTTTGGAAGAACTCGGCAAAGGCGGCATGAGCGAAGTCTTCGTCGCCCGCCACAATTTGCTCCACAAAACGGTTGCGATCAAAGTCTTGAAGGATGAGTTGGCGACCGACCGTTCGGCTCTGGAACGATTCCATCGCGAGGCAGTAGCGGCGGCCAATATTGGTGATGCTCATATCGTCGATGTTACGGACTACGGTTTCACCAAGGAGGGTGATGCCTATATCGTGATGGAACATCTAAAGGGGCGCGACCTTCGGCATCTGATATTTTCCGAAACGGCCCTGTCAGCTGAACGTGCGGTGAGAATTGCTCGGCAAGTGCTCAAGGCGTTGGTCGCCGCCCACGCACAAGGAATCATTCACCGCGATCTCAAAGCCGAGAACGTCTACATTACCGAACGCGACGGCAAGGATTTCATCAAGCTTCTAGACTTTGGTATCAGCAAAGTTCTGGCACCGATTCTTGCCGGTGGTGAATCTCTGACGATGACGGGCGCGGTTATGGGAACGCCCCAATGCATTTCACCGGAGCAGGCCCAAGCCGATAGGCCCATTGACCATCGCGTAGATATCTACGCCATGGGGGTGATCCTCTACGAAATGCTCACCGGCCAGCTGCCCTTTACCGCACAAACAGCCTTGGCCTTGCTGATGAAGCATGTGCATGAAGAGCCCGATTCGTTGCGCGATCGGCGTCCCGACCTGAATATCCCGGCCGAGCTGGAAGCCATCGCGTTGCGCGCACTTCGCAAAGATCCCGACGAGCGTTTTGCCACCGCTGAAGATATGCTCGGTGCTCTGAGTCGCACAGCCGCGGCGACCTCCGTTTATCCGTCGCTAACCCGCCTGGCCAAGACACCTGCTCTGGAGACGGTGTCCGCGTTGACCCCCGCTAGTCGAAGCTACTGGCCTCTGCTCATCGGAGGAATTGGCTTGGCTTTGGTCGTGTCCTGGTTCGGTTTCTGGCGCGGGGACGGACCGCCGAGTTTCAGTGGGAATTTCGGTGATGCCGTCAACCAAGACGCCAGCGCCATCGCCAATAAAAAGCGCCCAGATGCTGCGTCTGGCCTGCTGCAAAAAACGCAGGGAAAATTGCCCCCCGACCTGGCGCCAACCGCACCGGTCAGCCCGGTCGATGCCAATATTGCCCAGATAGCGCGCGACGCGTCGTTGCACGACCTGGCGCACTCGGCTACGGACGCCAATACACGCCGTGCCGAGCAGGTTACGGTGACCGTCAAGGTGACACCCAAGACCGGTGAAATCATTGCCGCGGGTCGCAAGAGCATAGGAATTTCTCGCCTGCAGCGGGCAATCGGTCAGCGATTGAGCGTAGAAATAAAAGCCGCGGGCCATCGTAGTGAACACCGGCAGCTTCTCTTCGATAGGGACCGTACGGTACGGATAAAACTGAAGAAGACGGGGAAACAGGGTGACTTGCTGAACAATCCCTACGCAAAATGAGGGCCTGCACGTCGGCCGAACTCAGCTGGGATCAGGAGGGTTAAGCGTATGAAACTAATAAAGACCTTGATTATCTTGGCCGCGTTGGGCGCCGCTGGGTATTGGGTCTATTCGACGTTTTTCGTGCGGCCCGAGACCCGGGCTTGCGCCAAGATCGACGAACTCTGCGGCAAGCATTTACCCGAGCAGCAGATCAAATGTGAAAAGGCTTTCGCCAAGCTCAAGGACCTAGGCGATGGTGAACGGGTGGTCAAAGCCGCCGAATGTGTAGCAAAGTCTGAGACCTGCGCGGCCGCGGCCGGGTGCGTATTCGGTGCGGGCATGGGGGCGGTGGACGATTTTCTGAAGGGCATCAAAAAGGTGATGGGGCGCTGACGCAGCGTTAATTTTTTGAATTAGAACACTCGGTTCAGCGGACTCACCGCTGGCCAGATCGTTGAAAAAGTGGCACCGACTGCGGCATTTCTGTCACACCTTTCCTCACTCAGCATTTCTCTAAGTACGGAAGATCATGTGGTGAGGATCGTAAGTAGGTGACGGCACCATCTTTGCTACAGCAAACCATTGACGGGATGCGATCGGCACTTGCGTTCCGTGGTGGTTGTCAGCGCAGAATACCGACTCAGACAAGGGAGCCCCGACATGGCCGTTCGCCACTTCAAAGTCAGCACCTTCAAAGCACTCTTGCTCAGCTGCGCCTTGGTCTTCACCGCCTGCGGCCGAACATCGGTCGGTGTCGGCGGCAATCTCGTGGAAGGCAGCGAGCTGTGTGCCAACGGCCTCGACGATGATGGCGACGGCTATGCCGATTGTTTTGACTCGGACTGCACTGGGGACGCCGCATGTTTGGTGATTCCCGGAACAGAGGTCTGTGACAACAGCCTCGACGATGATGGCGACTGGTTGGTCGATTGCGCCGACCCGGATTGCTTTTTTGACCAAATATGCGCCATCCCGGGACGTGAAAATTGTAGCAACGGCATTGATGACGATAACGATTGGTTTGTCGACTGCGACGATTCCGATTGCTATGGGGATCCCGTCTGTGTGTCACCCGGCAAAGAGATTTGTAGCAACGGGTTGGATGACGATGGCGATTGGATGGTCGATTGCGCCGACCCGGATTGTTATGCGGATCCTAATTGCACCGAACCTGGCTTCGAAATCTGCAACAATAATAAAGACGATGACGGCGACGGCGATATCGACTGCAAGGATTGGGATTGCAGTTGGGACCCCAATTGCTGGGAGACGTTCGAAGAATGCGACAACGGCATCGACGACGACGGTGATGGTGCCATCGACTGCAAAGATTCAGATTGCGAATGGCATTATCTCTGCCAACCGGAAAAGAAGGAAATCTGCGACAATGGCATCGACGACGATCTCGATCTACTCACAGACTGTTGGGATCCAGATTGCAAAGGCGATGCCCATTGCAAGGAACCCGGCGAAGAGATCTGTGACAATGGCATCGACGACGACGACGACAACAAGGTCGATTGCAGTGATAGCGACTGCAAGGGTGATCCCCACTGCAAACCGGGCAAAGAGATTTGCGACAACTTCAAAGATGACGACAAGGATTTCCTGGTCGACTGCAAAGATCCCGACTGTTTCAAAGATCCGGCGTGCAAGAAGCCGGGCGCGGAGATCTGCAACAACGGCATAGACGACGATGAGGATGGCGACGTCGACTGCGACGATAGCGATTGTAGTCTTCTGCCCCTTTGTTTGCCCGGCAAAGAAGACTGCAGCAACGGAAAAGACGACGACAAGGACGGCGCGACCGACTGCGACGACCCCGACTGCAAATCCGACCCCAGCTGCAGTACCACCCTATGTAGTGCAAGCATCGACTTCGGCACGCTGGCCAGCCAAGGCGCGAATTCCAAGAGAAGCGTCTCCACGCTGGGATGGACCGATATTTACCCATCTACGTGTGCTGTAGCGGGCGGCGGTGAAATCGTCACCCAATTTACCCTCAGCGCTCCAACGGATCTCAAACTCGCGTATCAACAACTATCTGGCGATCACGTCTTCGCACTATATCGCGCCGGAATTGGTGAGGCCTGCAATGCGAATCCCATCGATTGTTTCGACCCCGAGTCCGCGAAAGAAGGCGAGTTTTCGATGCCCACGTTGGCAGCAGGAAGCTACTATTTGGTGGTTGAGGCCTTTGCCGCGGGTCTGGAAGGGCAGGCCGAAGTTACGCTGAGTAGTGGCGCCGTATTCACGCCAGAGGTCTGCAATAACGGTATCGACGACGATGGCGATCTGGCGCTCGATTGTGCCGACCTCGATTGCGCCTTCGATCCCGCCTGCGCCAGCCAGGTTTGTAACTATGATGTTAATCTCGGGTCGTTGGTCATCGACGGCCCTGGCAAGACCGTGACGGTCGATACCACCACCGGGGGCGACGATCTGGACGAGACCTGTGCCGCAGGTGGCGGCGGTGATCGTGTCATTCGTTTCGCATTGCCCGCATCGGCCGGCGTTGCCATAACCGTCATGCAAGAGGGCTGGCATGCCCTTGGTCTGCACCGCGACAAAGGTCCGGGCACCACGTGCATGGCAAGTACGGGATCGTGTTTGGATTCCAACCAGTCGCCGGGATTCGTACTTTCGTACGATTCCATGAATAAGGGCGTCTACTATTATATCGTGGATGCCATCAAACCGGGCATGGAAGGCAAAGTGGAACTGACCTTTCAGGCCTTTGACAACCGCGGCCCCGAACTATGTGCCAATGGTGTCGACGATGATCACGACGGATTGACCGACTGCATGGATCCAGATTGCGTAGGCGTCGTCGGTTGTCCCGGGCCGGTTTGTGTGGCTGACCACAAAACGGGGCCGCTGGTTCATAATACGATGCCGGTTAGCATTTCAGCCGATACCAAATCGGCGAACAACGATCAGACCGTTTCTTGTGCTTTTGGCGGCGGCAAGGACGTGGTGATCGAAATCGAATTACCCCAGGTTTCCGGATTGGAAATCGACTGCAATCAAAGTGGCGATCACGTGCTCGGACTCTTCCAAGCCGGCGATTCGAGAGACCCATGCGATGCAAACAAACTGAGCTGTGCTGATCCCAAGACAGGTCCACTGGGCTGCAGTTTCATTTGGCCGAACCTACAACCCGGTAAATACTATGTCGTTGTTGAGGCCTTCAAGCCGGGAGACGAAGGGCTTGTGAGCATCGATCTGTCGGCGCGCCCCGACAGCGCTCAGGAAATATGCAACAACGGCATCGATGATGATGGTGATGGTTTGATCGATTGCCAGGATTATAACTGCGCTAGCGAACCGACCTGCCAAGGGGCAACCTGCACGCCGGAGCAGAAAATGGGCATTATTCCCAGCAGCGGAACACCCGTCAGCGCGGCACTTTCCACGCAAGGCGCCGGTGACAGCACAAAAACTAGCTGCAGTCAGGGCGGCGGCGAGGACTATGTACTCGCTTTCCAGTTGGTCAGCGCCATGGACTTGAAATTATCCTATGCCCAATTCGGCGAACATGCCTTCGCCCTCTATGAAAATAAGGGCGCTGGTTATGGATGTGACGCCGCTCCCCTCACATGCCAGGCCTCTTCGGGCCAAAGCATCGGGGAAGTGAGTTTCAGCGGTCTTGCCGCCGGCGACTACTATCTGGTGGTCGACGCGCTCAAGAGCGGCGCAGAAGGCCCTCTCGTTCTTGAGCTAAGCGCCCAATAGGCAGCGGGTCCATTCCCCCTCTCCGTATTCGGAAATCTTGAATCGCCACGCCGGTCGCGGTATGTCACCATAGGTTCGTGAATCGTCTCTTGCACATAGCTCTGCTTTTGCCCGGTCTGTTCTGGGGCGGCTGCTTTCCTGCGCCGACCACATTGCGCGTCATTGACGGAAAAACCCAAAAGAGCCGCTACGTCAGTCCGTCCGCCTACGAACATTACCTCCGTTCAGAGCTTCATTTGCGAAAGGGTGATGCGCAAATGGCGTTGACGGAGTTGGACAATGCTTTGGCCTTTGATTCCGAATCCGCTTATCTTCATACTCGGAAGGCCAGTATTCTCTTTCGCCTTCAACGGTCGGAGCAAGCAGAGCAATCGTTGGATAGTGCCTTGAGCTTGGTTGTCGACTTTCCCGATGCGCTGATCTTGCGCGGCGACCACGCTCTTGGCGAAGGTCGCAAGCCGCTAGCGGAAGCGAGCTATCGTCGTTGCGTAGCGAGCAATCCGCAGTTCGCTCCTTGCTATTTGCGACATGCGGAGCTGTTGCTCGATACCGAACGGCTCCAAGCTTCGCGTTCGGTCTTGGAGCGTATGAGTCGTTTGGTACCGAAGAATGTAGATGGACTCATGCGACTCGGTTCTGTTTGTATGCGCCAACTTGACTATGACTGTGCGGCAAGCGCCTACGACAAGGCCCTGCGCGGTAGAACTGACTTTGAATCTTTGATGCGCCTCGCTTTCATCAGAAAAGCGCAGGGAAAGGTTGCGGAAGCGCTCCGTCCTTTGCGCGAAGCATTCGACCGATCGGATGGCAGTTTGGAGATAGCGGCACACCTCCTACCTCTGCTCGATCAAAGCGGTGATGGTCGCGGGGGCGATGACGTGCTGAAGGTTCTGCTCGGTGCCGCCAAAGAGGCATCTATCAAGGTTAAGATCCTCAGCCTCGGTCTGCGTTTCAAGAGAGCCAAATGGGTAAAGAAAGAGCTCGAAGCCAGGTCGTCGCTCAGCAAGACTTCCTCAGGAAGGCGCTTGCTGGCAGAGTCCCTAGCCGAACTCGGCCAATGGCCCCAGGCAAAGGCCTTGTTAGAAGAGGAACTCAAAGGGGAACAATGGGTATTGGCGGCGAATAAATTGGTTGCCCTAATGTCGAAGCGCGGAGATCGTTCGCAGGCCTTGGCGCTTCTGCGCAGGCTGACCAAGCGAGATGGTAAGCGGGCGGAGCTGGTTTTTCCCCTAACCCAACTCCTATCGCGAAGCGCCAACCATGTTGAGGCTGTGGCCCTGGCGAAGGCCTTCTACGCGGATCGCAAAGGCGATGCCGATGCGCTTTTCAACTTTGCCATCGCCTTGGAGCAGGCGGGGCGCTGGCAGAAAGCCGTAAAACTCGTTAGCGGCTTTTCGCTGAAGAACCCTTCGAACGCGGCGGCTTATAACTTTGTTGGCTATCTCTACGCCGATAAGCGCAAAAAGCTGGCAGAAGCGGAGCGATTGTTGATGAAGGCCCTGGCTCGAAGCCCTACGGGATCGCATATTATCGATAGCCTGGGCTGGCTAGCCTATCGACAGGGGCGGTTGGCCTTGGCGCGCAAGCGGCTCGAATGGGCCTACGCTTTGGATACTGACCAGGCGGAGGTGGCGGCTCATTTGGCCGAGGTTTTGGCGACAATGAAGAAGCTGCCTCGGGCCTTGAAAATGTATAGACAGGCTTTCGAGCTGAGCGACCAAGAGAAAAATAAAAAAGAATACCAGCGCCGGATCGACGCGCTGGAAAAGATGCGAGTAGGCAAACGATGAAGCAGATGCCGATGACGATCGCCTTGGGCGTTCTTTCTATGACGTTGCTGATGGGTGGACGATGTATGCAGGTCAATCGCCCGTACGCAGCTCCCACCGCTGAGGATTTGGTGAACGCAACACTTCATCGCAATCGCCAGCTTCGCGCCTTTCGGGCTGAGGCTCGAATGAGCCATAAGACGGATCAGGGGCTCGTTAAAGCAACCGTCAGAATGATGGCCGAAGTCGGTAAGAAGGTCCGTTTTGATGTCGTATCTCCATTCGATACGCCTTTGGCTACGTTGGTTGCCGACGGCAAGGATTTTGCTTTAATAGACACCAAGCAAAATCGCTACTTCCATGGCCCGGCGTCTCCCTGCAATCTGGCGCGCCTTCTTCGGATTCAGATATCCGCCGGCGATGTGTTGACGATATTGGGTGGGTCGACACCCGTCATCGAACATCATAAGCGTAGTATTTCTTGGGATGACCGTGCCGGGCAGGAACTGCTGAAGCTCGAAGGCGCGCGTTTTCGTCAAGAAATTCGGCTAAAGAGAAGCAAAGATACCTGGGAGCTTCGGCGATCTGTCGTCTACGATCTGAAAGGCCGAGAGCTGCTGAAGATCATTGCGGGAAAGTTCAAGACCATCTCTGGTCTTCGCGTGGCGACGAACCTAAAGATCTCACAGCCCATCTACAAGGCAGCGTTGGAAATGCGTTTCGTCTCTCGCGAGGTGAATATCAAACTGCCTACCATTGCGTTCGAATTGCCGCCCAGCGATGGTCTGATTCGTGAGCGGGTCGTTTGCAGTCCGGAAGCCACCTCAGCCAAGGGAAAGCCGGCGGAATAGGTTCGTATGAAGTTCTTCGCGTCGATTGTCTTCCAGTGCCTACTGATTCTTGCTGTGGCCACAACGTTGGCATGGGCCCTGAATAGTCTACGGTCGCAGCCTATCCCCTGGGTTGCGCCCTTTCCCTACGAATCGGAATGCGCGGATAAGACGCCGTTGTCCGCCCTATCCGGTACGAAAATTTCCCTGGCGCACCTGCAGCAACGGCAGGCGACTAAGATGCGTATTGCGCTTTTGGACGCACGACCGGCCGAACTTCATCAGGAGCACCATTTGGACAGCGCGCGGTCGCTCCCCTACAGCATCTTCAATCCGGTAGGAAAGAAGGGGGCGCAGCAGCTAGAAGGCTATGCGCTTGTGGTGGTGTACTGCGATAGTCCACACGATGCGTTGGCCAGGCGCCTCGCCGGTCAGTTGCGGTCCTTAGGGGTGTCGCAAGTGAAGGTGTTGGAAAATGGCGCCAAGGCACTTGAGAAGAAGGCGCCGCCGAAATGAAGGAAGGCCCATTTTGGAAGAAGCTCTTGGGGCCCTACGCAGCCTGGGCCTTTCGTGTCGCTTTGGGCGCGATCTTCATTGTAGCTAGCATCGATAAGATCGCTGACCCTCTCTCGTTCGCGAAATCCATCGCGAACTATCATCTCGTGCCGGAAAGCCTGATCAATCTGATGGCTTTAGTAATGGCCAATCTCGAGTTTGTATGCGGGATATTTCTGATTCTCGGCATTCTTCCTCGGGCGAGCCTCGTCTGGGTCAACGGGTTGTTGATCATCTTCATCATCGCCATCATCAGTGCACTTAGTAGGCAACTCGACATCGGTTGCGGCTGTTTCGATGCCGGTTCTCAAGCCCAGGCTATGACGCGCTGGACCCTATATTGGGATTTGATTTGGTTGGCGATGGGTGTGCACTCTTTTATCTTTGACAGCGAGATTCTCTCCGTCCAACGCTGGCTTCGCCGACGTTCTTCTCAACATTAGAACTCAATTCTAGCTCCACGCTTCTCCTCTATTCATTTAAGGCGTCCGGCAGTGCGACTTGCTGAGGCGAAATCTCCACTGCAACCTTACGACGACCTTTCATGAGAACTTGGAGTTTGGATGACACGAGATGGGCCAGAGCGCCGACGGTTCAATAGAATAGGCTTTCCGACGCCTATTCCAGCGGAAGTTGGTTATCAGAAGCATACGGTGGTCGTCAGCCTGAGCGACATCTCCGCGGGCGGCGCGCGCGTATTTACTCCGGATATTCCTGGAGTGAGCCTGGTCGACTTGGCATGTTGTATCGGTCTCAACGGAAGCCAGCTCTTCTTTCGGCATCGAGCACAGGTTGTGCGGTGGTCGCCCAATTGTGAAGGCGATTTGGGTGAGGCAGGGCTGGAGTTTCTTTATGGCCGAGATGGTAGGGCGTTGAAGGCTGGGATGCTGAGTCGTGCCCTGATGGCCCAATTTTGTGAGGCTTTTTGTGGAGCTGCTGTCTCGGAGCGAGCTCTTTAAAAAAAATATCCCGAATATGCGACTCGGCCGAGGTCAGAATGCACTCCTAGGGTAAGAGCCACTCAAGGCTGCGAAGAAGAGGAAGCAGAGGAAAAAGGCGATCTACGACAATGACATTCTCGGGTGAAAATTGGCCGAAAATCTTCCCCGTGCTGTTGTTCTCCCCCGTTATTCCCGACCGTTTCACCTGGAAGGTCACGTAGATCGCCTTTTTCTTCTGTTACTTCCCGCTCCGATGCCTTCGGGCCTATCCCCTTACGAAAAATCCAATGATCGCTCGCTTCGTGGTAGAATCGCGGTGGCGAGGGCAAATTCCATTGGATGAATTACTCTTTGAGTCATTTCTAGAAGGCCTGCAAGAAACGTCGACGGCACCTGAATCGGCCGAAGAACGGGGACGTATTTCTAAACTCCTCGTCAAGGCTTGGAACGCATCGACGGACGAATGGCCGAAAATCTCCTTGGAGCCGGAGATCTATGCGCGCTGGGTGGCGGGCTGCTGTGCTGCAGAGCCAGGCCTCGTAGCTCAACTTGAGGCCTTGCGAGCAAGCGAGATCTATCTTACCTGCGCCTGCGCACGGGGCGATCATCGCGCCATAGAAACCCTTGAAGAACATTACTTCCCTACAGTTGATTGGACGATTCGTAGACTTCAGTTGCCGCCAGAGGTGGCGGATGATTTGAAACAGGATCTAAGAGAAGATCTCTTCGTTTTGTCTGGAAATGCTACTTTTCCGCTGATCGCCAAATATTCGGGTAGAGGCCCCCTTTCGAGCTGGCTCAAAACCATCACACGAAGGATGGGGGGACGGCGCTTTCGGTCGAAAGATCGTGAAATCCCCTCGGGGGACGATGTGCTAACCGATATTCAGCCCGACGTGGATGAAGGCGAGTTACTGCAGATGCGGAAGCTCTATTCCAAGGAATTCCATGCCGCCTTTGCGGAAGCGGTGCGTTCCCTTGATGAACGAAGTCGGCGGGTGTTGCGCATGCATTTCGTTCAGAAGAAGAGCATCGACGAGATCGGTGAGCACTTTTCAACGCACCGGGCAACCGCAGCCCGATGGGTGCAAAAGTCAAAACTAGAACTCATTTCCGAAGTACGATTGACCATGCTAAAGCGTTTCCAACTGCAAGACGGAGATACTTTTCAGAGTCTTCTGCGTTTTGTCTCCGGTCGCATTGATATGACCTTCAATCAGGTTTTTGGGGAGGCCACCCTCGCATCATCGGCTATTAACGGTGGAGATCGCTAGACCGGTAGTCTTTCTTCTGCGCAGGGAGGATTATTCTAATGCGGCTGTCAGCTGCCAAACCGATGCGTTTAAGTGTCTGGCGGTAGCCCTTTTTCGTTAACCGAAGCCGCAGCGACTCTTTTCCGTTCTTTTGCCGCTGAAGCGTTAGCGGGGTAGTCCCCAGCAGTTTTCGTCCTTCACGAACGGTCGCGCCGGTGGGCTTACTCAAAAGATGAATAGTCACGGTTGGTGCGTTGGCAAGATCCGAGGCCGGCACGCTGGAATCGGCTCTACCAGCTCTAAGCGGTGAATCAACCGCAGCGTCGGCGGGGAGCCGTTTTATTGTATCGGTGGTCTCATTCGTTTGGGTACTGGCGATTTGGGTGGAATCGGATTTCATCTTTGCCCAGTAGAAGCTAGCGAATCCCACGGCCAACAAGCTGACCACAAAGAGTATTGCGTAACGTGCTCGTTTGGTCGTGGGCAATGAATCGCCGGTGGGGAGATCGGCGGGACCGGTGTTCGAATTCGACGGGGAGTCCTCGACAGATCGTAACGCAGTATCGGTTTCGACTTCGCTCTGAGGCTGGGACACGCTGTTTTCATCTTTTCCTCTATTGAGGTTCGCGTGCCTGTGATTCGGGGCTGTGGGCTTCGTCCAGGCTGAGACATCCCCGTTGGGAGCAAGGGTACCGGTTGGATCTTGAGGCCTGGGCGAAGGCTCAGAAACGCCCGTTTCGTCGCATGCCTCAGCAAGTACCCAATCCGCTTTGCTGAGTATGGGGCGTTGGGCTTCGTCCGGAAAATTCTCGCGTAGCCAAGCGGCCACGATGTCTGGGTGTTGATCCACCGCGCTTTCCTTGGCGACGCGTCTCAGATCGACAAGGAGCTCTGAACCATTTTCGTATCTCTTTTCTGGGTCGATCTCGGTACATCTTTCGATGATGTCGCTCAATGCTGGTGGCAGCATCGGATTGAGCTTGATCGCGGGGGAAATCGATCTCTTCTGAGGGTCCAGCAGCTCGGCCAAACTTGCCTGGGAGAGATCAAGAGCTCTTTTGGACGTGAAGATTTCGTAGAACGTGAGCCCGAGGGCGTAGATATCCCAGCGCGTATTGGCTTTCTTGCCCTCGAGCTGTTCGATCGGCATGAAGTTGATGGTGCCTTTGACCTCCCCCGTCTGAGTAAGGTGCGAATTACTAGCAGCACTCGCGATGCCGAAATCCATGAGTTTCAAATTTCCCGTGAAGGAAACGAGAATATTCTTGGGGGCGATGTCGCGGTGCACCATGGCCATATCGCGACCTTCCTGGTCTTTCGCGCTATGGGCATAGGACAGTCCCGTCGCGGCGCCGAGCGCCAAACTGAACGAAACATCCAGGGGCATTGGCCTTCCCGAAAGGGCCTGCGACAGGCTGAGACCGTGCACGTGTTCCATCGCCAAGTAGTACACGCCTTTGTGAATACCGAAATCAAAGGTCTGAATGATATTGGGCTGGATAAGACAGGCTGCGATGCGCGCTTCATCGAAGAACATCTCGACGAAGCGTCTTTCCTTCACGAGATGAGCCCGCAGGGTCTTGATCGCTACCAATCGACGGAAGCTGCCGGGCCCCCGTACCATTGCGAGATACACATCGCCCATACCCCCAGAGGCGAGGTGGCGGACCAATATATATCGGCCGAAAAGCAAAGGCATTCTGGGCGCTAATGCGCTCATGCCCCCGGAATCCTGGTCGAGCGAACCGACGAAGGCGTCGACAAAGTCTCTGGTTTCAGACGGGTCTTCACTCATGCTGCGTTCACGGCTGAAATTATACGCGGAACGCCAGGTTAGGCAAATCTGGGTAGTGGGCTCGTGATATACCGCAACCACAACGCCCGGATAGCCTTTAGACCATGAGAAATCTACAGGGCTTGCTCAAAATCCACGAGAAGAGAGAAGGGAAGATTGACATTTGCACTCCAGGCTTGGGCCTGCGCGATATGATGAATCGTAATTTCGATCGTTGTACCCTGTTGGAAATAGGGTGTGAGATCTGTTTCCGATAGCGAAACCAACGGGGCACTTCCGTCGGGTCCCACGTTGACCAGTCCGCTGTTGTAGTCCGCCAGGAGTACTTCGGGAAGGGCGCCCGTTTGTTTGAGCTTGATAATGACGCGCTGAAGATGGGCGAGGCTCGTGGTGCCCGTCACGGGATTGGCGACCCCGTCGTCCATATCGGTATGGAGCACGTTGTCCAAAAGGCCGTCTTCGATTGAAATCGGTGCGCTGTAGACAAATGTAATCGGCTGTCCTGCAAGGGGGCCCGCTGCCGGTACGGTAAGCTGGTCCTCCGTAATCTCTTGGGTCACCTGCACCGTTTCGGCGGAGATATTCACACAGGCCATCGAGCATAAGAGAACCGGCAAGAGTAGGCTGGGCAATCTGCTATTGAGCATGGCGAATTCCTTTCCTAGCGGGGCTTGTGGGGGCGATGAAACGGTGGTCTGACAACGACCGATGGGGCCAAGCGGGGAAACTGCAAGGCGCGTGCCCGGCGGCGGGGTGGATATTCTCCTTTGATTTCAAAGGTGGCTCACGGGAAAGCGACGGTTCGCTACCGAGGGCGTCGAGGACCTAAACAGTTCGGAGAAGAAAAGTGTTAAGGAAAAGGTCGCCGCTGGTGCTCAGGCGGCATTGGGTACGGCGCCCCACAGCGCGCCAAGCAGAGGGCACGGTTCACCGCTGACACGGTGTTCTTCAACGACCTGCCAGCCCTTATCCCCAAAGTGCCACTCCTGCTCCACGACGGTCACCATCACGCGCAAATGGGCCTGGCTGTACCATTGGATCCGCACAAAGGCCTTGGCGCGTTTTCCGTCGACCTGAACGCTCTGCAAATCGTAGGCGGTGACCTTAATACCTGATCGCTTTGCGCGTCTCGCTAGGTACTGCGGCTTTTTTTCCTTGGGCACGTAGCCAATGGACCAATCAACCCGTTGCCAGCGGACGCCAGCGTTGAAGACGCGTAAGGCCTCGCTGAGCGATTCACGCTTGTTTCCCGCGCACCCTAAGGGCGAGAGTACGAAAATGAGGGTTGCCACCAGGAATGAGCGCAAAAGAAGGTCTCCTTTGGCTCCACCCTACTGTCTGCGGATCGACGACGCAATTTTTGCTGCACTCGCCTGAACGGGTAACGAGGGGTTTGGCGACCTGCCTTGATCGGGCGGCCCATTCGACGTACAACTCCGCTCATGAAATGCGGTTCTTTTCTCGTTGTGTTGTTATTTGTGACGCCGGCTCTCGGCGAGTCGGAGATTTCCTGGTCGCGGATTAAGGGCGCGAACAAGTTGGAAAAGCAGGAACGCACGGTGGCCAAGAATGCCTTGAATACCATCGTCTGCTACCGAAGCTGTGAGTCCATGCCGATTGCGCGGTGTTTGCGGGCCCAGCCCAAGAATAAGGCTGCTCAGCGCCTCGCCAACTATGTCGTTTTTCTAGCTAGCAAAGGGCTATCGTTAGAGGCGGTCTCAAAGATTATCGCCAAGCGGAAGGCTTCGGTGGTTCCGGAAAAGGTGCACAGAATTTCGCTGAAGGGCGCGCCCCGTGTGGGTGCGGATAAGGCGAAAATAGAAATTGTCGAATATGCAGACTTCCGCTGCCCGCATTGTGCGACGACGGCGCCAATCTTGGATAAGATCGCGAAGGCCTTTGCCAAGCGAGTGGCTTTGACATTCAAGGTCTACCCACTGCAGATAACGGGGCCCTCGTTCATCAGCGCAAAGGCGGCCCTTGTCGCAAAACGCCTCAAACGGTTCTGGCCGATGAAATCTCTCCTATTTTCCCACGAGGGAGACCATGATCTTTCAGCCATGGTGGATTTGGCCCAGCGCGCTGGAATAGACGCCAGCATTTTTCGCAAGGCGATGAACGACCCCGAAATCGACCGGTCCGTGAAAATGGAAATCGAAGGCAACAAGATCGAAGGGCTGAGAATTGGCGTAAGCGGCACACCAGCAATTTTCGTCAACGGTAAACGCTACCAGCTGCGGCGCGACGAAATGCACTTTCGGGATCGAATCGAAGAAGAACTCGAACTGCTCGCCGATTGAGGCCGTATACGAGTTTTTGCGAATGGGTGGGGAATTTCCCCCGCGATTAACCACCGCCCGCCGTAGACTTCCGTAAAACCATTAGATTTCGTGGGAATACCTCCTTGTCGGTCTGGCATGAATGCTGCGATCGCACCCCGAGTAAGGATCTTTTCTTCTGCGGGAGGTTTCTCATGACGCGCAGTATTAGCGAATTGGTCGGTAGGCAGGTTCGGAAATGGGAATTCGAGCGGCAAGGTCCGGAAGTTCAGGAACGGGCCATGCGCGAGCAGCGTCCGGTCGTTGTCGTTTCCCGGGAATACGGCGCCGCCGGCGAAAGCCTGGGGGCGATGGTTGCGAATGAATTGGGGTTCGATCTGTTCGACAATGAACTCGTTACACGCATTGCTCAATCGGCTCAAGTTCGGGAGCAGGTTGTCGCAACGGTAGATGGTCGGCGTCAGGCGTTGATCAACGAACACCTAGCGGGCCTATTCAGCGGTTCGACGTTTACAGAGTCGGATTTCCTGCGGCATCTCTGCCGTGTCTTCTTTGTCATCGGGCGACATGGCCGGGCGGTAGTTGTGGGCCGAGGAGCGCGTTTCGTTTTCGATCCCAAACGAACCCTACGCGTACGCGCGATCGCACCGCTTGAGGCCCGCACGATTCGCGTCGCCGAAAGGGAAAGCTTGACCCTCGACTTAGCGAGACGGCGGATCCTGCGGAAAGACGGCGAACGTATCGCGTTTTGTCATGAACATTTTCATCGGCAAGCAGGTGACGTACTGGCCAACGATCTTTTGGTTAATACCGCCTATATCAAGCCGGAGCATGCAGCTGATTTAGTGGCGACGGCATTCAAGCAGCGATTTGGGACAGTAACACTACGCTGACTACCGATTACCGATTACCGATAGCCGACAGCCGATTGCCGATTACCGATTACCGATTGCCGATTGCCGACTGCCGATTGCCGAATACCGATAGCCGACTGCCGATTGCCGATTGCCGATTGCCGATTACCGATTACCGATTACCGATTACCGATTACCGATTGCCGATTGCCGAT
>Ga0257122_1001458_pt1 | contig 16596 bp, 9 predicted proteins | sample SI106_120metaG_FD_190146 | JGI IMG/M metagenome (GOLD analysis project Ga0257122, IMG submission 190146) | Marine microbial communities from Saanich Inlet, British Columbia, Canada - SI106_120 | ecosystem: Environmental > Aquatic > Marine > Inlet | place: Canada: British Columbia | collected... | reverse complement strand
GAGACCGGAGAGATCAGCCTCGCACAGAGTGAAGATTTGAACCGAGCACTTGGATTCCAAGATTACCACGGATTCAACCAATGCCGCATTCAAAGTGGTTTCCACGCAGGTTGGAGTCACTACTCCTGAAATTGTAAGCGCCAATACAACTACTGATCGTGGTACCGGGGTGGTAGAGGGATTGGATCTACAGTTTCAATTAGCTTCTGAAGCCCGCTTCGATGGAACGGTTGCTGGAACTGAGGCAATCACCATCGGGGACACCAACCTTGTCTTCACCTTCCATGATACCAATGCGGGATTCAATGGTCAGGCCGCGACTTCAGTGACAGCGGGAGTAAGTATCACCCTCACTCGGAGTAGATCCTATTCTCTCACCTCAATCCAGACTGTAATCAATGACACCATTCGAACTGCCAATATCACAACAGGTAGCTCCACCGCCGGTCAATCTGCATTACTCAGAGCCACTACCTCCACGAATTACCAGGTTCCCGGAATCTCTGCTACTTTCGATGGTTACAACCTACAGCTCACTTCGAGCGTCAAAGGGTCATCCGGTTCGATTTCGGTAACCGCCAACAATATAGCGACAGATTTGCTAGGAATTCAGACTGGAAAAGTAATTGGCACGGGAGGTACGGCCGCAGTGATCACTGGCTCCAAAGATATCTCTGAGGGAACTACCATTGGCGGCACCGGTACATTGAGACTCTATCTTGTGGATGGCGATTTCAGAACCAACATAAACACCGCCATTTCTGCCTCAGGTGGCCGGGGTCTGAATGCCAGCGTGAATTCTGGAGGTTTCATCAGTTTCAATTCAGGAGTGGCTGTTTCAGCGACATCCATCCTTGATAACTTCAATAACTACTTTGCAGTGAATGACCTCAAGGCATCGGCCAATTTAACCTCCGATGGAAAACTAGAACTTAGATCTACTGAAAGCGGTGGTGATTCTTCCATCTCAATCGCTATTTTTGGGCCAAATACCAGTCTATCTGATCTCGGCTTTGTAGACAGGCAGAACAATGTCGGCACTGGCGGAAATGCAGCGCTCTTTTCAGGAAGTACTGATGATTCGGTAGCCGGTGTAGGTTTTACCCTCGCAAGTGCATTATTATTCAAGGTCACTGACAAAGATGGTTCAGCTAGCAATACCATTCAGTTTGGTACCAACGGTATCAATACTACCGAATCGTTTACTATCTCCAAGGAAGCCATCACATCGATTCTTAGTACCAGTACGCTGAAAACTACCGATGTGGATTATCGATTCGATGCTGCTAACCGATTAGACTTCTTTTCCAATTCTACCGGGGAAGATGCCAGAATCGTACTTTCTACTGGTAACAACTCCGCCAGGGAAACAATTGGTAGAGTGAGCTTTGGAATCGACTTTGGCCAGGCTAAGGCAGGAATTGGCAAGACCAACTTTGATCTCCATGTGGCTGACCGGAGCCTGACCTTTCAGATCGGAGCGAACAAGAGTCAGCATCTAAACTTCGAGGTAATCAACACCAGTGCCCAGGCACTTAGATTAAAGGGACTGGATATCACAAATATTCGAAATGCTACTTCGGCACTCGGATCCATTGACGATGCCATCCAAGTTGTCTCTTCGGAGAGATCAAAACTTGGTTCTTTGCAAAACCGTCTAACGTCTACAATGTCGAATTTGACGGTGACTAGCACGAACCTTTCAAGTTTCGAGTCCTCGATTCGCGACGTGGATCTTGCCACAGAGACCGTGGATTTCACCAGAAATCAGATTCTCATTCAGGCTGGAACCGCCCAGTTGGCTCAGGCTAAGGCTCTTCCACAGCAAGCTCTACAACTACTGGGATAAAATCCATTCAACCTGGCCCTTAAATAATTGAGTAATCCCCCCCTTTTTTCTCCAAATTGTCTAACGAAATCCGCTATAAATGCCGATAAGAATAGTGGAAGACCAAAAAATTATGTTTTAAAAAAATATATATCATAGGGTTCGTTTTCTACGAAAATCTTAGATTTTCTAAGATTTTGCATCCCATTTAGCTCTAACCCTGGCTCACCCTGCTCAAAATTTCTTTAACCCCTGTCGATTCCCTATATAGACGATTTTTTTTGGGATTCTTTTCTCTTTTGTGATCTCCCAAAAACTTTCGTAATTGGACATAAATCAAGGATTGAACACCCAGGGCCACCAGGGATGAGCGGCCCCTAAGGACATCAAGGAGGATGGACCATGGAGGGGTTATGGGTTTTCGTGTTGCAAATAATGTTTCGGCCTTACAGGTCCGAATTAATCTGTTTAAGAATCAGAAGGGATTGGCCCGTTCCATAGAACGATTATCCAGTGGATTTCGAATTAATCGAGGGGCCGATGATCCCTCCGGCCTAACCCTTTCAGAGAAGCTTCGAACCCAGATCAGGGGGACCAACGAAGCAATTGGAAATGCGCAGAACGGAATCTCCGTTCTACAGACCGCTGAAGGCGCACTGGCGGAAAATTCTGAACTACTTAATCGAATTCGCGAATTGTCTATTCAAGCCCAATCCGATGCGCTAACAGTAAATGATCGAATTGAGATCCAAAAGGAAGTCGACCAGGCTATCCTGGAAATTGACTCTCTTGCCTCGGGCACAGAATTTAATACGAGAAGTCTTCTTGATGGAAGCGCGAGTGCAAGGGTTTCTTCCAGTACCAATCAAAATGGCGCGGTCCAAATTGGCGGAGATGTTGAGGCTGGCGATTACCATATAGAGGTTTTACGCACAAGTCTAGGAGAACGACAGGCTCAGAAATCCGCGATTCAAACTGATTCCACGACCGGGTTGCTGGCTTCATTGAATACCGAACTCAGGGATCTTGACAGCATGACCGACAGCGGCGGTGTCCCGGTCCTTGAAGATCCACTGATCATCTCTTTGAGGGGAAACAAGAAAAAGGCGGATATTACAGTTACTGGGGCCATGACTACGGGTGAATTAGCAACCGCAATAGAAGACAGCCTGAAATCCGGCTCAGGGCTTGATCTCCCAGGGGCCACTTTTGCCTTCAATCCCACTACAGGGCAGTTTTCATTTCAATCGGGTAAGGACGGGCAATCAGGAGATATCACCATATCTGGAGATGAGGATTTTGTGAACGCTTTATCTATGCAGGTCACTCAGGAATCTAGAGATCCAGGCTATCGTATCAGCTCAACTCAAATTGATGTTCAAAATCCGGAAACCACCCAGGGTCAAACCACCACCGAACGCGCCATCGGCGTTATTGATGGATTAGCCATCGATTTCAGTTTGGCAAAAGAAGCCCGCATAGACGGAACCCTCAGCGGGCAAAGGGGAATCCAGATTGGAGCCAATAACGTGGTCTTTACTTTCCACGATACCAATGCCCAGGACAACGGACAGGCCACCGGCAACATCTCCGCCGGGGTGACTGTTACCCTGACGGGCAATCGAACTTATACCACCACATCCATCCAATCCATTGTCAATCTAGCAGTGAACGGATCGGCCGATTCCTCCAACGCTCTCACCCGAACCACTACGAGTTCCCTATTCTCTACACCTGGCATTACCGCGAGTTTTAGCGGATTTGATCTCCAGCTGACCTCAAGTGTCACGGGTACCTCGGGAGAAATCTCTCTAACTGCTAATGCCGAGGCTCAATCTCTGCTGGGACTCACCTCAGGCAAGGTGGTAGGAAGCTCAGGAAACTCGGCAATACTCGCTGGAACCGTGGATGTATCCAGCGGGATTAGCATTGCAGGTACAGGAGTGCTCCGCGTCAGGGTAGGAGATGGCGACTTCAGGATCAATTCAGGAACATCCATCGGAGGTGAGATTACCTTTAATCGAGGTGCTCTCATTACATCCGCGTCTATCACCTCCACCCTCAATACCTATTTCACCAGCAACAACATTGATGCAAATGCAAGTGTAGATTCATCTGGATTTCTCAATATAGCTACCACTGAGACTGGCGGAGACGCTCGTCTTTCAATCAGCAGCGGGGGATCATCGCTAGGAGACCTGGGGCTCATTGATGGGCAAACCGCATCAGGAAATAGCGGCAGCGCTGCTGTTTTCTCAGGAGCAACTAACACCAATGCCGAGGTGGACTCAGCCTTTGTTCTGGGTGGATTCATGAAGTTCAGGGTTGCGGATGAATCTGGAATTCAGACAAATACCATTACCTTTGGAACCTCAAATGTAGCCTCTTCGGGTGAGTCCTTCGCCATTAGCCAAACTCAACTATCTTCAATTCTGGATACCAGTGGGGTCCAGTCTACTGGGGTTGACTACTCGTTTGATGCAGGCAACCGCTTAGACTTCTTTTCCAGCTCAATCGGGAAAACTTCCCGGGTGACCCTTACATCTGACGCAACCTCTCAAACCCTGGGAAGTAATACCTTTGGGATAGACTTCAATTCGCAAGCCCAGGGAAGTGGAGCAACAGAATTCGATATTCACGTAACGGATTCAAAGTTGAATTTTCAAGTTGGAGCAAACCGGGGACAAAGCCTTGGTATTTCATTCGCTAATTCGAGTGTAGATGCCCTTGGACTGCGCGGGCTTGATGTGACAAATATTAAGACGGCCACACGTGCATTGGCGAAGATTGATAATGCCGTGAACCAGGTTTCATCGGAACGATCCCGTCTGGGTTCCTTTGAGAACAGGCTCTCAACCTCTGTGGACAATCTAACCTCGGCGACTACCCATTTAACCTCTTTCGAATCTCAAATCCGAGATGTGGATATTGCTAAGGAAACTGTGGACTTTACCCGTAGCCAGATTCTCGTACAAGCAGGAACGGCCCAGTTGATCCAGGCTAACGCACTAGGTCAAACAGCGCTAACCCTGCTGTTCTAATTTGATAGTGACAGCAGAATTTCCCTTATTCTGCTGTCGCTATCATTTCAATTTCAAGGCTCGCACCTTTTGGTAAACTTGCCACTCCAACGCAAGCACGAGCAGGGTAAGGCTCCTTTAAGTATTCAGCGTAAATCTCGTTGAACTCGGAGAACCTGGACAGGTCTGTCATGGAAATATTCAGCTTCACTACATTTCCAAAACCAAGTCCCGAGTCTACGAGCAAAGCCTGAAGATTCTTCATCACCTGTCGCACTTCAGCTTCGAAGTTCGAATCCACCAGGGTCCCTGATTCCGGGTCCAAACCTATTTGTCCGGAGAAAAAGGATAACCCTCTTGTTTCTATTCCATGGGAATAGGGACCGATAGCCGCCGGTGCACGACTAGATTCCAATTTACGCATTTTATTCTCCCTGGGAGTAGAGTGAGTCCGGGTAAAACACTTCATTTTGAGTATATACAACCCTTAAGGCACACACTACACTAGAACCAACATGTCCTCTACCCCGCTGATTAGCCTTTGCGCGATTTTCAAAGATGAAGAAAGATTCCTGCCTGAATTTATTGATCTCTTTAAGGACAGCTGTGATGAACTCATTCTCGTAGATACAGGTTCCAGAGATGACAGCCTGAAAATTCTGGCTGAGAAACAGGTGAAGGCAGAGAATTTTCCCTGGGTTGATGATTTCTCAGCAGCTCGAAATTTCGCCATCTCCCTGGCGACAGGAAAATGGATTCTAGTCCTGGATATCGACGAACGAATTCTTCCTGAAGATATGCTCCGCCTCCGCGCACTTCTTCAAAGCCATGATTTAAACGCATTTTCCCCAACATGCATCAGTCTAAGAGATTTTAATTGGCGAGCCTCCAAACCGCGGATTCACAGCATCAATCGAAATATGTTTGTTAGAGTTTTTCCTAACCATCCTGAAATTCGATTTGAAAAACCTATTCATGAGTCCATCGTCCCGTCTCTGGAGAGACTGGGAATCTCCACTATTTCTATTGAGATTCCTGTCTATCACCTGGGCTATGCTGGAGAGCTTTACCAGCAGAAGGTCTTGAGAAATAAGAATCTTCTTGAGGACGCGGTAAAATCTGGTTCTCCAGATCCAACCCTGGTCTACTACTATGTTCAAACAAACTGGAATTCTGATCAAAGGACTTTCAATCTACTCAAGGATTCCGCGTTGGCAGCTACAGGGAAATTGCGCCAATACCTGGTTGAATTTTGTTTGGCCTGGCTGATGGAATTTCCTATGCAGAAATCTTCCAACCCTGTTGATTCTTTGACTTACTGGGAGGAAGAGCTAGCACGTCTTGACAAGGAATCTCCTATGTTCTGGCTGCAGAAGGCTCGTTTAGCATGGGTAAATCATAAACAGACAGAGGCTCTATTCTGGTATGAAAAAGTTCGGGCTTTAGTTACAGAAATGGTCTCCATCCAGTACTTTAGGCCAGAAGTCCTCTATAATCTTGGATTCCTATACGCCTGTGTCAGCCAATATGAAAAAGCCCTCGAAACCTATGAAGAATTCACGGATCTCTTTGGAGCTGATCCTCATGTTTTTCATCAAACCATAAAACTTTATGCAATCACGGGCCAATTGGAAGAGATCCTCAAGAATGCCAAATCACCCCCTCGGGATCTCTATAAGCTTCCACCGGAAAAAAAAATAGAGCTTAGTAAAATACTGGAACATGTTGTGAAGCCAACAGACCCTGAGGCATGCTCGCTATGCATTGACCTTCTTGAGAAAAGCTGATCCATAGCAATGTGGTGGGGGCTGCCGGGTGACTAATCCTTGCTGAAATCTTGTCAGGAAGCCCAAAGCATAGTAGCATCCGAGAGCTGTTTTTGGAGCTAAAACCTTAGTGAAGGTCTGTATTGATGGCACAATGGGAACAGGTTCAGAATGAGTTGGAGTCCCTTTTTCCCACAGGTGAATGGGTTGAAGCCGATCCTGGCCGAGAGGGTTATTGTCCCTATTTCCTCTATAGGACTTGGTTTCTTGAAATGCTTATTAGCAAACGGCATTTCAGCGAAAACAATCTGAAAGCATTACTCAATTTCCAGTTTAATTTCAGCCCTACTGAAAACGTTATTTTCCAAAAGGCAACGGCGATGGGGTTGCTGCCCTTTCATTTTTACTCACGTCTTGAAGCCCGTCTCCATGAGATTGGAGTCAAGATTTATTACCAACTCGATGCTGACTTTTCCACACCCTTTCAGATTCAGTCAAGTAACTTAAACGAACTTTGTGCAACGGTATCTAAACTTGGTTCAGCACACCTTGAAGTCACTGAAACTGCTCTTGAATCCCTGCAAGCCATAGCCAAAAAATATTCCCTCGGATAGGGAGCCCATTAATTTTTCAAAGGAGAAATCCATGACAAATGCCTTCTCAAAGACCCCAGAACCCTTCAACGAACCTATATTCGATTATTCACCGGGCTCAACCCAAAGAGAGGTTCTTGAAAAAGAACTCAAAGAGTTGCGATCAAAGGAGCTTGAGATTCCCAATTGGATCGGGAATGAGAAGGTTCACACCTCTAATAAAGGGAATTGTGTGTGTCCTCATGATCACCATCATATTCTGGCCAGTTTCTCAAAAGCCGGAAGTACCGAAATTCAGTCTGCTGTTGATTGCGCCCTATCCGCCAGGAAGGACTGGTCCAACCTGCCGTGGGAAAACAGAGCGTCCATTTTTCTAAAGGCAGCTGATCTGATCTCCGGTCCTTATCGCGCCAGATTAAATGCGGCAACTATGTTGGGCCAATCAAAGAGCGCCTACCAGTCCGAGATTGATTCCATCTGTGAATTCGTAGACTTCCTGAGATTTAACGTGAAGTTCTTGGAGGAAATCTATAGCGAGCAGCCCCCGAAACAAGCCCCGGGGATTTGGAATCGAGTGGAGTATCGCGCACTGGAAGGTTTCGTTGCCGCTGTTACCCCCTTTAATTTTACCGCGATCTCAGGAAATCTCCCCTCCGCCCCAGCTATGGCTGGAAATGTAGTGGTATGGAAACCAGCCGATACACAGATCTATTCAGCACAGGTTCTCATGGAGGTTTTTGAGGAGGCCGGTCTTCCTCCTGGTGTCATCAACATGGTACTTGGTGTAGAGGAGGCGTTCTCAGAGATCGTACTTTCCCATCCAGATCTCTCGGGTATCCACTTCACTGGATCTACCAAGACTTTTCAACACTTCTGGAAAGTGGTAGGAAATGGTATCGACCGCTATAAAACCTATCCCAGGATTGTTGGTGAAACAGGTGGGAAGGATTTTCTGATCGCTCACCCCAGCGCTGATGTCCCGGCACTGGCTACTGCCTTGATCCGGGGAGCCTTTGAGTACCAGGGTCAAAAATGTTCTGCCGCATCGAGGGCCTATATTCCCCGCTCAATATGGAACCAGGTATCTCAATTGATGCTCAAAGATTTTCAGTCCATTCGCGTAGGGCCGGTTGAGGACTTCTCATGTTTTGTGAACGCGGTCATCGATAAGAGATCCTTTGATCGAATCCAAGGCTTTTTAAGCTATGCGCGTGAATCCAATGAATGTGAGTTTCTCTTCGGGGGGAATAGTGATGATACCAGTGGCTTTTTCGTGGACCCCACTGTCATTGTTACCACCAATCCCAAATTTCGGACCATGCAGGAAGAGATTTTTGGACCAGTGCTGACCGTATACGTATTTGAGGACGAGAATTGGGAAAAAACCCTCGAGCTAGTAGACTCCACTTCCCCGTATGCCTTGACAGGTGCCGTTTTCTCAAAGGATCGTTACGCGGTAGAGCAGGCTCTTGAAACCCTGAGAAATTCAGCCGGCAACTTCTACATTAATGATAAACCGACCGGTGCGGTCGTAGGCCAGCAGCCATTTGGAGGATCCCGTGCCAGCGGTACCAACGATAAAGCCGGGTCCAGACAAAATCTCCTACGCTGGATAAGTGCACGAACGATAAAGGAGAACTTTGTACCTCCCAGCGACTATCGCTACCCATTCATGGGATAAGAGCCAGGGAGGCAAACTTCAATTCACACTTATAGAAAAAGAGCCCCCGAAGGGGCCCCTTTTTCTATAAGGTATGTGAGTGCCGCTCTTATCCGAGGAGCTGTAAACCTCCTTGTGGAATTGCCTTAGCCTGGGCGAGCTGCGCGGTCCCAGCCTGAGTCAGAATCTGTCTCCTGGTGAATTCCACCGTTTCCTTGGCCAAATCTACATCGCGAATTGAAGACTCAAAGCTAGATAGATTTGCATGGGATACGGTTGTGTTATTGATGGTGGCACTCAATCTATTCTGAACTGCTCCTAGTTTGGATCGCTCAGAAGAAACCGCCTGAATAGCATCATCAATTTTCCCTAGTGCATCGGTCGCCGCATTGATATTCGTGACGTCCGTTCCTTTTAGACCAAGGGAGTCCGCAGTGGCGTTACGAATCTGAAATTGGTGAAACTGCTGCTGGTTAGCACCGGTTTCAAATCGCAGAGTCTTATCAGTCACATGCACATCAAACTCAGTCTTTCCCCGTCCCTGGTCCGAACTCTGGAAATCCTGACCGAAGGTTGTGCGCCCGGTGGTCTGGAATTGCCCATTGTTGGAGACAGAGAGAACTACACGGGATTCCTCGCCCGATGACTTGGAAAAGAAATCCAATCGATTACCGGCATCGATCGCGAAATCCACGTCGGTAGTATTCAGATTGCTTCCATTGAGAATCGAGGTCACGGCTTCCTTGGAAATCGAGAATGATTCTGAAGAAGAAACAATGTTATTGGTTCCCATCATGATCGTATCTGTTGTAGCACCGTCTTTATCTGTGACGGTGAAACGATAGGTCTGATCAAGTGTAAACGCCTGAGTGGATTGTGCCGAGGCCGTGTTTCCTGTGAAAACCGCCGCGTTTCCACCGGTGCCAATGTTATTCTGCCCATCCACAAATCCCAGGTTAGCCATCGACTCACCGGCCCCGGAAGAAATCGAAATCTTGGAATCTCCACCGGTTTCGGTGGATCGAATCTCAAGCTTTCCATCCGAGGTCTGAATTGCCTCTGCCTTGACATTGTTCTGGGAAAAATAGCTATTGAAGGTATTCACTACCGAGGTGGCAGAAATCTGCACCCCTCTGTTAAAAGTGATGTCTCCACCAGCAGAAACTGCAGTACTTGGAGTTCCGGTATTGATGTTAAAGTCTCCATCTCCAACACTAATATTTAAAATTCCGGTTCCATTAATGACAATTCCCTGGGAAATGTCGGCAGTACCTGTGATGGTAGCACCGATTCCTCCCCCACCAGTTGTCTTTCCATCTACGATTCCCATGACATCGAGAGCTGCCTGATTTCCCGCAATGGAGATCTCACCAGTGGTTCCAGATATGGCAGAAGTCAGAACCAGGTTATAGCCGTCAAAACTGGCGGTCACACCGGGATTCTGCATCCCTGTAGATGTAGTTGTTCTGGTCAACGCATTGCCTGCATCGTTAGCAGAGCCGACAGCATTATTGATCATGGTAGAGATCGATGCTGTTGTATAGGTCCTACTTCGAGTCAGGGTAACGGTTACTGCAGTACTCATGCTTCCAACTGCCTGCCCGTTATCCTCCGCGTTCGTATCATGAAAGGTGAAGACAACGTTGTTTCCCGCGATAGTAATCGCATCTGTTGCCGCCACCGAACCATCTAAACGTGCCTCGGAAGAAAGCTCAAATTGGAGATCAAGTCCGCCAATGACACCCGATGTTCGAGTGTTGGTTGTGTTCTCGGATACGGTCGTGGGTGTAGCTATTCCCACTGAGGTTGCCGTCACTTTGAAGGCCGAATCTTCGGATGCGACGGTTTCCTGCATGGCCAAAGCCTTAAGGATCCCCTCGTCCCCCCCAAAGGATAGTTCTCCAAGGGTGCCATCGCGACCAGATTCATAAACAAATTGGCCATTACTAGCGTTAAACGCAAAGGTGGAGCCCTCAAGACCGAGACCTCCGTCAGCAGCCTCCTTAGTGACTGCCTCCTCTACCTTATTAGCAAATTCCTCTACGGTTTGATCACTGGACATGATCACTTCAGCGGTCAATCCATTCCCTTTGAGCGTCAGAGTTTGGGGAGCTTCCAACCTGTCGTTTCCGGCCAGATCATCCATACTCTCAAGCTTTCCGAGCTTGGTGGATAGTCCTGCTACATTTCCTGATGTTTCATCTCTTTGGATTCCAGACATTTGGATCTGGCGGATTCCTGATTCTTCCTTTGTCACGCTTACTGTGTAGTCACCAGCCGCGACGGTATCAAGTCCGGTCTGATGTACCGTCAGATCACTATGATCGGTGGACACCAGAGCTGCCATACTGCCATCGAGCGTCTTCTTGGTATTGAACTCGGTGGTTTCAGCAATACGGTCAATTTCCTCGACAAGCTGGTCAACTTCCTTCTGAATCTCAAGCCGATCTCCGGAAGTCAATGCATCGGACTGTGCCTGGATGGAGAGTTCCCTCATTCTATTTAAGATGGAGTGATCTTCATTAAGAGCCCCTTCTGCAGTTTGAATGAGTGAAGTCGCATCCTGGGCATTTGCGATACCCCTGGACAGACCTGTGATTTGACCTCTCAGTTTCTCGGACACTGTCAAACCAGCGGCATCATCAGCCCCTCGATTGATCTTGAGTCCTGAAGAGAGTCTTTCAATGGACTTCGAGAGTCCACTTTGACTTTGCCTCAAATTGCCGTTGGCAACCAGGGCATTCACATTGGTGTTGATTCGAAAACCTTCCATGAACCATCCTCCTTGATGGGTTTCTTTTAGCCAGCCATCCATGGCGGCAAAGTTTATAATTACCAGCGAGGTGAGCTGTGACTGTGGCCCAGTTTTTCAGTACCTCGACTTTTGTTAAGTCTTCAAAGGACATGGGAGCGGTGCTCCCGGTTCCCCATTTTTTTCTAGTCCGATCTATCTCAAAGTTCTCGTGGTGAAGAAGCGATAGACAAAACCGCGTTCCTGCGAGTTCGTGCGGACCTTACGAGATTCTAATAGAACTCGCTTAGCTGGCGCGACGCCACCTACGCAATAGAAAAATATGGGGAACCTTGTGGAAAGGTGGAGAAAAGTGAATCAGGTTGAAAAGCATGTCATCCTCCTTGATGTTTTCGCACCTAACCGTCCTTGTCAGGCTTTAGAACACCTTCGGTTTCTTTCGACTGTGGCCCAGTTTTGAATTTTTCCGAATGTATTCACTTATGCTCATCGGCACGCAGAGATAGACTTTAGAACCTGCTAAGCTTGGACTGGGGGGAGTTGAGGAGGATTATCTCTTATTTTCTTCGCTTTTTAGGCTAAAATGACTAGGTGCCATTTTATTTTGAAGAACAGGATTTTTTCCTCTCTATCTATTTATCGGCATTTTCTTCCCGGAACTTTAGTCATTTCTTATCCAAACCTGTATGAATAGGTTTTGTGTTGTTGCAGGATGAAAAGAAAGGGTTTAGAAAGTCCCGAAGGGCCAGAAAATTAAGGAAAAAGTGCTTCCATCACGGATCTCCCAGTTTAAATATTATGCTGCCTAATTCAATCCGGGTTCTGAGCCATCTGCGAAAACTTCGTGGACCGTGGTTTTTGCTGGCTCTGCCCCAAAGGCAACGATTCTCTAGAGAAGATTATCGACCTATATCCTTAAATTTTAAAATCGGAAGAGAGTACTTCAAGGGAACTGGAGGGGAAATACGGTAAGAAATCAGGCTCTTATATGTAGTAAAGACCCTATGGTAAATACCAAGGGCCTTTGCTTGGAAGATCCTGGTTTTCATACTGGGCCACAGTCAAAAACTAGGAAACCTTAAAGAGAATCACTATAGTTATCGGCAAGATCAAACCATGACATTAATTTTTTCTAAAATCCCCTTTTGTCTTCTCCCAAGAAACTTAGCAGGAGTGCCCCCGTTAACCCGGCCCACGAGCCAAATTCACTACACAATTTTCAGGCTCCAGTAAACGAATTCGGCGGCTCTAGTGTTATGTGCCAAGGAGGCAATTCCAGTAAGAAAACAAGGACGAAATCTAGTGCCTGGATTCGTGGAACTGAAGTAGTGCAGTTTGGGATTCGTATCGTTCAAGAAGTGATCACCAATTAAGCTGTGACGACAAAACTGCTAACAGTATCACACCCTCGTCTACAAGAATCTATAGAGTGAGTCGAGGCCCGGAATTTCTGGGGTCAGATGGGCGAGCGAAAGGTTCAGTGTCTGTGCAGACAACGATGGGCGTAGCACAGCTACGTTCAAGGCGGATAAGCAGAACAGTGGACCTTGCAGCTGTCTAGCTACCCCAGAAATTCCGGGTCTCGGCTCACCACAAAAAAAAAGGCCCCCGGAGGGGCCTGAGTGGCTAAACTCTAAGTATTTGACGCCCTTGTAAAGAAAGCCTAAACCTTCCCAAGGAATATCTTATTGCCTGGGCGTGGTTCCGTCTCTTTACGATCTGATCTGACCTAAAATTTCTGCAGCGAAGTTAGTTTCAATGAACGCAAGTGGGTCACTTCAGTTCATTGAATTTCGATCTGGCAGAATTTAGGTACAAATGATTAAAATCGAGAACCGGATGGTCAGAAGGGAAATAAAAAAGGTAGAAAAGCATGTCATCCTCCTTGATGTTTCAACACCCGACCATCCATGTCGGGCTCAAGAACACCTCTGATCTTCTTAGACTGTGGGCCAGTTTTTGACTTTTTCAGATATGTTCTGTTATCAGATCGACAGATACAGATATGACCTGGAACCTGTTTTGATGGATTTAGGGGGGAATAGCCTTCCTGAGTTCTTATAATCTTCTATTTTTGAAGTATTATAACCAGGCTACGCTTTTTGAAAATCAAGACAGTCTATGTCTCTCTATGTATTTATCGGCACTTTCTGGCCAAAACCTTAGGCCTCTATCAAAAAATGATCCAAATGGATATATTTTGTTCGAATAGTCGTGAAGACCTGCATTATCAAAGATTTCTGAAAATTAAAACCCACCGGAAAATATATACCCAAACGCATTTGGTTTGCCCGGATTCCCGGCCAAACCAGGAATCTGTAGATTCCTTTACTCATCTACGATGAGCTTATTTTGGTCATGGACCTACAACGGGCATACCGTTTGCTTTTCGGTATAAGCAGCCTCCTTTTAGCCACTTTAAGTAATGGTTTATTTTGGACCCATGAGATGGGGCAGGTATGGAAAGGCTTTGATATGGTGACAAATGTCTAGCGTCAATTAGAATTGCACCCTGGCGACAATTATTTTTACCCATCGCATAATGTCTCCTCGAATTGCCCGTCAGGGGAAGAATGCCCCGCAGATACCTGCTGGGAATCTCCATCACTGACTACCATATTTCCATCACTTTGCTTTTCCTTCTTTTGTTGCTTTTGCGCTTCCTCCATCCGGTAGCTTTTAAGGTTTAGTTCAATGATCACACTGTGATGAATCACCCGGTCAATTGCTGCCGCAGTGGTCATTGGATCCTTGAAGATTTGGTCCCATTGCGAAAAGGGAAGATTACTCGTGATCATCAAGCTCCCTCGTTCATAACGTTGAGCCAGTAATGTGAAGAGCACTTCCATCTCTTCCCTTGATTGTTGGACATAACCAATATCATCGACGATCAGAACATCTAATCTGGAAAGCTTTTTGAAGAGCCTCTCCATGCGTAGTTCCTTCTTCGCGCGCAGCAGCTCCTGAACCAGAAGATTGCAGCTGTAGAACCTAACCCGGTAGCCCTCACGAATGAGTTCCTGTCCAATAGCGCAAAGCAAGTGAGTCTTCCCCGTTCCCGGATTTCCGAAAGACAGGACGTTTTCACATCGCCGAACGAATTCGCCCTTGAGTAGAGCCTGTACCTTCATCCATTCTTTGTGTGGGATTCTCTCTTGCTGGAAAGATTCCAGGCTCTTCTCAAGGGGGATCTTTGATTCCCTCAGAAGTCTCTCAACCCGATTGATCTTGCGAGTCTGCGTTTCCGCCTGTAGAAGCTCCAATAAGTATTCTTCATAGCTCGTTGAGTTCTTCTGAGCTTGTATAGCAAATTCCTCGAATGTAGAGCGTATCGTGGGTAGGTGCAAATCCTTGAGCAACCGATTAAGCTCAGCCGTTTCCTGTACACTTAACATGTCCCACCTCCCTGGCCACAAAGCAGAGCATCGTAAGCCTTGAGATCCACAGGAGATACCGTTGAAATCGGCTGCATCGCTTTAGGGTCCATTTCCTGCAAGAACTCTTTGACTGCCTCAACATCAATAAGCCTCTCTTCCTGAAGAAAGGTCTTAAGAGCATTTTGAACTCCCTGTTCCGATTCATGCCCGGCTAGCCATAAGATCTCAAGGTACTCGCGATTCGCACAGTTCAGGGTCTTTCGACTCCTGAGTTGATCGTAAGCAATCCGAAACCAGGTGGAGGGAAACATTGCCTGCTTGTAGCGATAATTCTCAAAGGCACCGGGTTTGCGCGCCAGCCAATCAATAATATGTCGGTAATCCATGCGGACCTGATCCTTGCCTCGAAGCCGTTGCATTTCCTCGATCTTCTTCTGACCATAGAAGACTTCCAATCTGTCTGCATGGAGATGAACCCACACTTGCTCCCCGATCAGGCGACTGTGTACCGAATATGAATGATTCCCGACGCGAATCAGACTGAAACGAGTTACCCGAACCTTAACCCTCTTATAATCGGGAACCCTCTCTTTTGGTAGCCCTTTCAAAACCGCCATTTCCTCTCGAAGCTTTTCCAACCGACTCTGATTCCTCTGCCGGAAGATCTCTTTGAGAAATTGTGTGTACTCTTCCCGATTCTCAAAATCCCGACTACCTCTGAGCATCAGCGTTTGATCAACCGCTTTCTTGAGCAAATCATGGCTCTTCTCTACATCCCCATTCTCATTTGCTTTACCAGCCCTTATCTTGAGTCCTTCAATCCCATAGTGATTGAGCAGGCCCTCGTAACGCCTGGTAAAGTCCTCGGGATGATCCAGGTGCTGAACCGCAGCAGATAAACAGTCTGTTCTGTGTTGGCGGGGTACCCCGCCAAGCTTCCATAGTGCTCCCTGAAAACCGCCTGACAAACTTTCAAAGCTCTCAGAAAAGCAAATGCCTCCCGTTTCCCAATTGGAGTATGTCAGTACGAAATGATAGAGCAGGTGTTCGAAGTGAACTCCTCCAACTCGAATTCCAAGGCTATTCATGTTCGTGAAATCCGATTGGCACAACTCGCCCGGTCGATGAACCTGCTCAAAGAACACTTCCTTAGAAGGGCCGTAGCAGGCTCTCCAGTGCTTAAATTTGCGTTGTAGCGTTCTCAATTGACCCGCAGAAAACCTCCCCGGGTATTTCCTCTGAAGCCAGGAAAATATGAATTTCGCTTCCAGGCCTCCATTGTTCTCCAAGAAGGGAAGTACGTCTGCTTCCCAGATCCCGGAGAATGGATCCTGTCTCGTTCGCCAAACATGCTCGACTCTACACTCACTTGGCAATTTCCCCGACTTCAGATATTTCCTTGCTGTTCTGCTACCCATGCCCGCCTTAGCCGCTGACACCACCAAACTGTTGTCTCTACTCAACTTCATCAATAATCCCACCTGTTGGTCAGTAACCATCCCGGAACCTCCATCTCGAGTTCCGGGGCAGGTTAATCACTACCCTCAAAAATGGGTATTTTTAATTGTCGTTGGTGGGTATTTCTAATTGTCGCTGATCA
>Ga0257122_1001450_pt1 | contig 16631 bp, 32 predicted proteins | sample SI106_120metaG_FD_190146 | JGI IMG/M metagenome (GOLD analysis project Ga0257122, IMG submission 190146) | Marine microbial communities from Saanich Inlet, British Columbia, Canada - SI106_120 | ecosystem: Environmental > Aquatic > Marine > Inlet | place: Canada: British Columbia | collected... | reverse complement strand
TTTAAATGACACTTATAGGACTATAGAGCAAGATGACAGTGGGGCTGAGACTAAAAAAGTTGCAAATAGTATGACTTGGGATTACAATGTTGATTTTGTTGAGTTTGTTGATACTTGGTTAGATGGGTTTGATAGAGAAGACGGTCAGCATCAAAAGGGTTACAACGAGCTAACGGAGATTGAAAAGATAGCAGCTACTTATACATTTTTAGGTGGGATACATGATGCTAGTCAAGGCGTTAATAAAGTTAATGTAAGAAAACTTCCTCCCATTAGTCTAAGAGAAGGCGAAACTTTGCTGCATCCTGGAATAATGCAAAATTACTTTAAAGAATATAATTCTGTTGTTACAGATGAAGCCTTTGATCACGAAAGATACGATTACATACCTAAAAATAATAGTTTTACTGAAATAATAAAGGAGTATATAGGCTGTGGCTAATAAATGTTTAGATGTAGATAAGTTTGATGCAGACAGAAGACTAGTGAAGTTTTTTGAAGACCAGATGGTTAAAGATGGTTTTGATAAGCAATTTGGGACTGATGATCAAAATCCTAAAATGACTACGACTATTGGTAAAATTTTAAACTTTTTAAAAGGGAAGCCGCTTACTGGAATAAAGAAACAAAAAGCTATAGAAGCAGCAATTAATAAGCATGTTAATCCTTTGAAAAATGAACAGTTAAATTTAGCACTTGAGATTAATTCTAGAATAAAAGCTAATGAAGGAATTCAAGAATTGATGTTTCATGAAATGATAAGGGAGGCTAATAAATTTAAACAGGATGATAAGCTTAATAATATAGAGTGGATTACGCTTGATAACTTAGAAAGAGTTCCAAGATTAGAGACAATGCCAGTTTCAGCACTAAGAGTTCTTCGCTGGAAAACTTGGCAAGCATTAAATGCAGGCAAAATGTACCACGATAATAGAGGGTTAATTGGTAATCTTCAATATGAATGGGGATCTCCCCGTCAAATGGCTTTAAGAGATCCTTCTGGTTTAATGTTTTCTGTTAACCAGGTAACTGAAACATATACATATGATGCTCAAAAATATGCGAATGCTTTTATATATCCTCCTTTTAGCAAAGGAGCGCAAAAAGTAAGAAACTTTGGAATAGAAAGTATTAGTTCTGAAATAATTGATGTAGGAAGATCTCTTAACATTCCCAGACCTGCTGCTTTTAAATTATTTAGTGAAATAATGAACGGAAGAACTCTAATTACCAAGACGGGTCATCTTATAAGTCATAAGAAAGAAGTAAAGATGCCAGATGGTTCATGGTCTTGGCAGGGTGAAACTGCTTTTAATTATTATGATAATGAAGGAAATACTAAGTTTATTCAGAAAATTGATCAACAAAAAGATATGTTTGGAGAAGACTCAGCATATGACAATCTTATCGAGCAGGTAAAGCAAGCCCGTCAATTATTTGAAGAAATTGGTAGAGAAATGGTTGCTCAGATTGAGAATACTTCTAAGGAAGAAACTGCTTTACTGGAGGCAGCTGAAAAAGCAGGATTAAAACCGTGGCTGGAAAGTCACATCGGGCATATGTTAGATACAGATATTGAAATAGCGGGATTGAATGCTGCTAAAATGGTTTCAGGAGAAAAGTATTATCCAAGGATGTGGTATAAAGCTTTAGTTCCTATTGAATTTGAGAATGCTATTGTTGGTCAGAAGGCTCAAATAGATAAAAAAAGACTCGCACTAAGGAATCCCGACTCTAAGTTAGACGCTTTTACACGGAATAGATTATTAAAAGAAATATCAGGTCATGAAGGCTCTGTGGTTATGTTGGAAGAAAAGCTTGGTTATATTCAGAATCCAGAAACTCCGATTGACCTGGAAACACAAACTCCTGTTAACACGAAAGTTTGGTATAAAAACTTCAAGCATTTAACCAGAATTATGAATCCTGATTATATGCGAAACGATGAAGATGTAATGGATGATTATGTTAATGAGCTTTCTAGATCTGTAAAAAGAAATCAAGCCGTTGTAAAGGTTGGCAAAGCTTTATTAAAAGCTAAGATAGGTGGAGCTAATGACAATACAATAGATGCTTCAATGGGTATTTTTAATACTACATTTTATTCACCACAAGCATCAAGTCAGTTCATGGGCGTTGATATGAATCCCAATAAGATTAGCAGAGATCTCGCATCTGCGGGAATTAATGTAAGTGGAAGATCCTTAACTAATTTTTTCAATGGAGTTTCTGCATATACAACAATAAATTTATTACATGGGCAGTTGCAAGGACTTGTTAATTATTCAGCTGCTTTTTTAAAAATTGATAGGGTTGGAAAAGAATTGTTTCTTGAAGCTAGCCATCAAATGATGGATCCTAAAACAAGAGATTTTTGGAAGAAATTATCCAATCAAGCTGGAATGGAAACATTCAGTCAGTTTGTTGGGACCTATTTCAATAGAACATTAAGACCGAATGAAAGAGCTGCTAACCGTGGAGCAATTGATCGCTTAACTGCTTTAATTGAAGAAGCAGATAAAACTGGTAAGGTAGACAAGCTTATTAGGTATCAGCGGCAAAAGAAGAATTTGTCATCAGGTTATGTAAAGGCTATCTTAGATAAGGGAGCGCAATTCGCAATTACTAGAACCTTAAGTTATAAATCAAATGCTTCAGAAATAGGAAAAAAATTAGGTATAGCAGGTAATTTACTTAAATTAATGCCGAGTATTAATGATACAGAAAACACATTAAGATCTACTAGTTTTGTTATTGGTGCTATGCAAGCTGTCCAGTCTGGCAGTGCAAAAAGTGTTAAATCTAAAGAAGCTATTCAGGCTGGAATAGACTTTGCAATGGCTACTGACTTTGGTTTATCTCATCAACACGTTGGAGCTGCATTAAGAGGACCAATTGCAGGTAGCACTATTAATAAAATGAAAATATGGCATAATCAAAAAGCTGGATTTAACTGGAGGTTGTGGAGGAATCATCTTATATCTGTAACTCCAAATTTAAAACCACCCACCAGTAGAAGTAATAAAGCTTATAATTCAATTCAATTAGGTGTGAGTTTAGCAAAAGTTCCTTTTAATCTTAATCTTACTCCTGGAGCGAAAGCTGCGGGAAGACTTGTTAATCCTTATCAGGTAAGTAATCAAAGTAATTTTATTAGAGAAGGATTGGTTACTGCTTTGTTTGATTTTATGATTTTTGCACCTGGAGCTACCCATTGGATGGCAAGACAAGGAAAGAAGACATATTTTGCAAATCCATTAGCGAAAGGAATGTCTGGGCTTGCAAATGGTCAGATTTCAGCTATAATGGCAATGACATTATTTGCTAAAAATCTTTTAACGGGATTTATATCGGGGGATAAAGATGAAGAAGGAGAGGAATACCATGCTTTTCAAAAAGTATTAAGAGCTATTCCTTTAGGAGTTGGTGGGATGTCACTTGTTGGGGGGATTATGTGGGCAGGCAAAAAAATGTTTGATAAAGATGAGGCTGAAAAAAGAAATAAAAGTATGTTTGAAGACCACGGCAAGAGAGCTATTAGCCCTTATGTTCCATTTGGAACTAGTGGATATAATGCGGGGGAAGCGGTTGTAAAGGAATATAAATCTTATGTTGACAGAAGATATCTAAAGTAATTAATTTATATAAGTAAAATTTATTATTTGTTTTCTGAATTGGGCATTCGGTTAACAACTCAGGGTGAAGCATAAAGCCAGGGTATGAACGGTTACTCTGGCTTTTGCATTTTTAGGAAACGCCACATTTGCGGGAGTTGTCCCAATTCCAACATTGCCAGCAACAAAACATCAACGAAAGTTTAGGGATCCTAAACAATCCATCATTTATGAGAACTCTTATCGTATTTATCCCAGCAGCCAGCCATAGCAAATGAAAGCATCTCCAGCCAGTCATCATATTTCATTACAATTAATGGTTCTTCACGATCTCCTTTAACAACTTGAGCGTCAACATTCTCATTAGGTATCATCCACTGCCCAATTGATTTACGGCATTTAGCCTGGATCTTAAAATCATCACCTATTAATATATCTACTTCTTCATGCTGTCCCATTGCTGCACCATTAGAGCCCCAAGCTCTTTTAACTTTAACTTCCTCTTCAAAAAAGTCTTTAGTCATATCAACTATTAATCGTTCAAAACGATTTCCTTTTGCTTTACTTTTACTCGGCATATTTCTTTCTTATTTCTTTATAGTGATTATCACATGAATGAGCGATCACTATTGTTTTAAGTTTCCTGTCTTCCATTCTCTTTTCTGGGTCCGCTAAAATAACATCTGTAAATTCGTAAATAGCATTCTCACCGCACTCTTCATAGCCACACAATGGCTGACGAATTAAATTAGCTTGAAACACTATTCTTGCCTATAGCTACCCAAATAAGCTCTTCTGTTAATCTTTTTACATTCCCATCCTTGCAACGACCTGCCATATTAACTATTTGTCGATGAATGTGATCATCTAATATATTTACAGCTCCAGCTGTTATTTGTATTCCTCTTCTGTGGAATTCTCTTTTCAATTTATTGACTACTATTGATTTCATCGTTAAAACTCCTGTTGATTAAGTTTATTAGCAGGCTCATTTGTTATCATTCAAATTAAATAGGAATCATACTATTTAAAAAGAACCTGCTAATTAATTTTACTTACCTGTGGTGAAGTCCATTTGTTTAACTCTTGTGAGCATGTCTTTTATTTCTTCATCGTTTTCTGCGACTACAATTGGATGTCCATTTGAGCTAACATTCTCATGGAAAAGAACTCTATCACCATTAAATCCAAATAATAACTTTCTATTTTCACCATAACGCACTTTAGCCGCTACTATCTGTATTTGATCTTTTCCCGTTTCACTTTCTTCGTAGTTTACTTTATAATCATAATATACGAAAAGAACATTTTCTGCTACCTGTTCTATTGAACCAGACTCTGCTAAATCAGACATTTTAGGTACAGGATCTATTCTTTTCTCAATATCACGATTTAATTGACTGATTAAAACAGGAACAATTTTATATGTTTTTGCTAACCATTTATATTCATTCATCACTGTTTCAAGTTCAAATCTTCTTTGATCATATCCATCCATTTTTATTAACTGTATATAATCATCGATAACCACATCGGGACTGTGCTTCATTATTTGAGCTGTTGAAGCTGCAAGATCTCTGGCTGTATCACACATGAATAATCTGTTAGTATATTTATCTACAATTTTTTCATTAACTGAAACTAACTCTTCATACGACTGATCATTCATGTTGTTCATTCTTACATCAGAGTAGCTTAGTTTTCCACTTTCTAGAACGATTAATTTTTTCATCATTTCTATATTGGTCATTTCTCTGTTAATACAAAGAACTCTAAGCCCTTGGTCTATGAATTTTTTAACTAAATTAACTGCAAAAGTAGTTTTACCATGAGAAGGTCTACCTGCTATAACAGTTATTTCTCCTTTAGTCATTCCACCAGCAAGATTATCTAACTTTCTAAATCCAAACTTTACATAATTTCCGCTTGTTTCTATTGATTCTATTGTTTGATTTACTATTTGATCTAAAGTTGGATCTTTGCTGGGAGTTAAGGAGGTTAATTCGTCTGTAGTTTTTTTGATAAACTTTAATAGAGAATCAAATTCTTCATTATTTTCAAATGCAGACTTTTGTATTTTATAAGTTGCAGCTATCAGTTCTCTTTGTAAATATTTTTCTAATACAATATTACAATAAGTTTGAATTGTTGCAGTGGTTGCTATATTAGCACACAAACCAGTTAAATAGTATCCCGTTACTTTTGCTTTCTCTTCTTTATCTAATATTGCAAGAATACTAATTGGATCAATTTCTTTATGATTTTTTGCAAGACTTTTCATCTTGTCCCAAACAATTTGACTTGTATCATAATAAAAGACTTCTCTTTTAGGAATGAATTCTTTTACTTCTCCAAATAATTCTGATTTTATTAAAACACATCCAAGAATAGCTTCTTCAGCTTCACGACTATGAGGTTGGGCTACTATTTGTTGTTCTACTTTTAATATTTTTTTATTAATTATTCCTGGCATGGTTCGCACTTGGCTTGTGCTTCATATCCATTCATTTCGATTGGGGTAGACGCTGGTTCTTTTATTAATGCTTTATCAATTTGGCTAATTGCTTTTTTAAGACCAGATGTACTAGGTTTGTTTTTAGCGCCAATTTTATCAAAAGACTTTAAAGCTTCTAAAAGAACTTTACATTCTTTGGAATCTATCCTTAGTAAAAATTTATTTCTTGATTCTTGTAAGAATGCACTAGGGTCAGTATACACTATCATCTTTTTCTCCATTTTAATAAATTCTCTTCTCCATCAAACCAATCGCATAATTCATCGTATTCGTTTGTTATGCACTCATCATCCCATTCCTGAATTATCGTATTAACATGGCTCCATAAATCGAACCATTCATGTATTCTATTCTCTGCTTGTGGGTGTTCGTAGTAGAACTTTGTTATTATTTCTTTATTGTTTTTCATTTTATTTCTCCTTTATAGTTAACCTCCGAGAAGGTTCTTTTATTGTCCATTCCATATCATATAAATCTTCATCTAATTCAGGTGAAAAGGCTGAATATCCATCTATTACACTTGGATATACATTTCCGCCTGTTCTATTACAAGTCCCTATTGGAAGTTTATTAGATATAATTAAATAATCACTTGCGTGCAAGTGTAATATTTCTTCGTTTTGTTCGTTGAGAACTAACGCCTCTTCATTCATCGTAGCTACAATCTTTTTCAAATCTTTTACTTTCATTTTATTGCTCCTTTATTTCTTCAATTTCCCATTCGTCTTCATCGTCAGTATATCCACCAAAGCTTTCTTCTAGATTTGTATATTTAATATCATCATATAAATCTGTATCTTTCCATTCTCCATCGAGAATATCTTGTTTGCTCTTAGCTTTAATTATCTTACTTACTGTTGCGTAAATAGTTGTGATGTACTCTACTCTGAATAGTTTCATTTTATTTTCTCCTTATTATATCAATTTCTTCTTCAATAGCATCAACTACTGTTTCAGAAATAGAATCAAAACTATATTTGTCTAAAATATTTACAACGGCATCCCATTCGTTGTCTGTCATGTTATAACTGTCTATAAAAGAATCGTTATTCCACCACATTATAAATATTTCATCGTCTAGATGATAATCTTGCATGTGTTTTATTACGTCTTTAACTTTCATTTTATTTTCTCCTTATTCAACATCGTTCAAACTCACTTCATTATCCCCCAAATATTCCCATAGCTTATCTCGTGCGTATTGGATTCCAAGGTGCCAATCAGCGCTACGCTTTTCTTCTCCATGCTTAATTAATCTTCGTAATTCATTATCCAACTCCTGTACTGCGAATATCCACCTGTTCACGTTTAATGCGTTTCTCAAGTCAAAATCGGTATAGAAATTCAGTGTGCCTATTGGTGGGTTCTCCAATTGTTCGAGAATCCTGTCCAGTTCGATTGTGGGGATTATTTTACCTTCTTTTTCTGACGTCATACATTGGCAGAAATCTGATTTATTGCCGTTATATAGATTTTTGTTACACGCGTTACATCTAACGTAATTTGTATTACTTATTTTTGATTGTATCATTTTGTTTCATTTACCTTTAATTAATCCTGAACATAGATAATCCATTTATGTCTGTTTCACAACCATCATAGCATGATAATGAGTGTCCTCTTTCATCTGTTCTTGCATCACTTTCCCATTTATCATAATCAAGATAATTCTTTATCCAATTAGGAACTTCTGGTATAATACATTCATCCCAATATGATTCTAACCATTCTGTCCATGCTTTATCTGCTTCTTCTTCTGTACCAATAGCATATTCAGAATCTTTTAATTCTCCAATAATTACAGTAAGTCCATAATATTGATAGTCTGCAATTTCAAACCTACCTATTGATTGAATAAGCTCTTTTGCTTCTGTGTATGTAAAACCATTTATCATTTTATTCACCATCTTCTTTAGTTGTTTACAAACAAAAGCCGCCTAAAGTCACTTTTTCATTTGTCAGCGCCAACTAACTTTTCTTTAAGCGGCTATGTTTATATTGGTTTTTTTTGGGTCCGACTTGAACGAATTAATGTTTTAATCCGTTTTGGGGGTAGGGAAAGTTTAATTATTAATGAATTTATTTCCTATCTTAAAAGCATTCTGTTTCACGTTTTTTCCCCATCCAAAGCCTATTGAAGACATTGGATCTGAATAGTTTTTCGTATGATCAATATATTCTGTTATAGAATTATATGCATCCCACATGGTTTTACCATTATTACCTTTTCCATATTTAAAATTGCTAACCAATGCTTCATAATGAGGTTTAGCAAAATTAGGAATTTTACGTTTTGAAACAGGATGGTAAGTTTCTTGCTCTCTGTTAACTAATGTAGGAAATACTTTTTCGAAATATTCCGTCATTGTCTTCTCATTGATCTCAACTTCGTTCATTCTTCTCATTATTTCAATAGCTGAATCAATGTCACCTTCACAAGTATTTAAAGCACTCGTCAGGCTGTCTAATCGGTCTTTTACGCCAGTTGTATGACGTAAGCTGATACCATTATCACTTTGGCTATTTAAGGCGTATTCAAGCGTATTATTACAAACAACTCTAACCATAGTTGGCTTCATTGTTACGCCTGTAGATCCGTTATGACTATTAAATAATAGTACATATTTATCTATGTTATCGTTGCCTACGTTTGTACCCATTGGAGCTTTAGCAAGTATCCATATTTTCTGTCCATTTTTAACTGCACCTGCTGTTTCGTATGTATATCCGTGATCAAGAAGGACTTCATCAAAGGGTTGAAATGCGTCTTTATTTTGCAGCACTTCATATTTTTTAGATACATGACCAAGTATTACTGGTTCTAGGTCTGCATTTAATCTATAGGTGCAACAATATCCAGTTTCTGCGTGATTATAAGTATCTTTCATGGAAAAAGATTTACTACTTCCTCCAATTGTTAACGTACCTGAAGGACCTCCTACTCTAATGTAAGTTTCAGCTTTAGTAACTGTCCAATCTAATCCAGAAAGCTTTAATGCTTCTTTTGTGTTAGGTTCTATTTCTAATTTATTGCCAAGTCCATGCCAGGGTGTTTGTCCAACATAAAACATTGCATTGTCATTCATTAATTCGTGAGCCATTACAGGTTCCCTTTCTTTATTGTTTTAACTTCAAACTCTTGAAGTAGTTTTTCATCTGTCGATCTTTTGTCAAAAGTAACTATTGCATCTACACAGCCTCTAATATAGGCTCTTGCTTCAATTGTGGTATCAAAGTCACGCATAGGAGCGTCACCTTGCTTATTTTTTAACATATTTTTCCAATAAACCATGTATCTCATCATTCCACCTCACTTTCATTTTTAATTATTAATATGATAAGACCTACGATTACAACGACAAAAATCAATATCAATCCAAATGTATGGTTATTACATATATCCATTATTATTTATCTCCCGGAGGATCTATCCCTCGTGTTTTACGTTCAGCTTTTATTAATATTTCTTTACGTTCTGCATTATTTCTTATTATTGCGGCTAAATAATCAAGCGTAAAGCCTTTTTTATACATTTTACCAGACATATAGATATTAATTCCATGAATAACATTCTTAAGATCTTTAGTCCCACCAACAGTATAAATAAATTTGCTTTTTTGTTTCTTGTTAAGATTGCCGCCGTAACAATATTTATTACAAATTTTAAATAGATCTAGAATGATCTTTTGCATGCCTGGTTTTAATTCAGCATAATAAAGGCGAGCCTCGCTACTCATAATTTCGGTATCGTTAGTGTAATTGCAGCGGGGGCATCGCCATTTATTATAATTAGCCATTAAGTGATAGCTATTGGAGTATTGTAATCTATTTTAACCTTTTGATCTCCATCTCCTTCATACATTTTTTCGCTATCTCTCCACATTAATGCAGCTTCAACAGTTTCTGCTTCGATTCCATCGCTGCGACTATCTCCGTATGGTCCTACTCCTTCAAAGTGTATTTCACCAGTGGAAGGATTAAGCATTTTTAAGTAATAAGCCATGTCGCCTTCAACTGGATCTATTTCAAACTTTAATAATTCATATTCAGTATTATTTAAGTTCGATTTGTCAAGTACCTCTGGCTTCATGCTTTTAACAATCTCTTCTACAGAGAAATGACTAAGATAGCTTCTTCTTGTGCTAACATTTCTTATTTTAAATGTATCAGAAGGATCTACATCAGACCAATCATTAGTTAATTCTGCGTTTCTTGCAGCAGCAATAGCTTTATGCTCCAACCTTCTTGTTTTAGCCATTCGATTTGTTCTTAATCTCATTAGATTTAGATATTTATCTAATAGTTTTTGCTTTTCCATTCCTTGTTTAGAATCTAGATTAAGACATTTACCATCATAAGCAAGAACCATTCCTCCAAAGACGGGAATTTTCTCATTCTTTTTATCTTTGTCTTCTTTATTACCATTATCATAGATATAATAGTCTGGGCATTGCTGTCTCCAACTGTTACTATCTTCTACTAATTCATCGAATCTTATCCAATGATTTTTAAAAGAGATCCTCCAAGAACCACCAGCTAAGTTTGCTAGCATACGTTTACTTTGCCACGTTGTTGATAGGTTTTTGGGGGTCATAGTAACTTTTTCTTTATCAGCTATGTAAACCCATGATTTCTTATCCCAATCTTCTTTCATAGGATATCGACTAAACGCATAAACCTTTAATCCTTTTCTCATTAGGTAATGACTGCCGTTTTTTTTGTATTCTTTATTATTTTTTATTAATTTCTTCCAGTGAAGCATATCTATTATTTGTTTATGCAGCATTAATCTACTACCCTTCTCGTTTCACGTCTTAAATAATCAAATTCACGAACTTGATATATTTCATATTCTCCAACTGGGATTGTTATAGCATTATGCTCTTCATGAGTTAAGACAGCGTCTCCACCTGCTATTCTCATTAAATGAGGTGTGTCTGAATCTCTTTGAGGATTGTTCCATGTGTTCTGTAATTTAAATAAATTAATATTCACACCTGGATTGTTAGTGTCATTAAATGCATGTGCATGACCCGTGACTTCGCCTTCTGCAATAACAGTTCTATGATCTTGGATCCATCTGTCGCTTTTTTCTGACATATCATTAAGTCCTCCATCATAATTTTCGGTTTGTTCTTCAATTGGGCTTTCTAACCGTTTGATGATTACATCACCTTGTTGGTATTTTATCATTATTCTTCCTTTTCTATGAATATGCCTCTATTATCTAAGTAGGCATGGATTATTGTTTTTTTACCATCATTTCGATTGGGCAACTCCCAGGTGAATTTCTTTCCTGAAAGCATATCTTGCATTTCTATGTATGTTAATGGTAAATCAACATCAGGGGTTTGTTTTTCTTTAGGTTTGTCCATCAGAAATCTTTCTTTTAAATAATAAGCAGCAAACTGCGGGTTCGCTAGATGTATTAGTAGGTGTGTGTTTATACTCACGTTTTATAGCAGACTTGAACTGCTACCATACCCGCAATCATTTGCAATTATAGGGCTTGGCGAATTAGATGAGGATCCTAAGATTACGCCACCTATCTAATTGACGGGAATCCGTTGTCCATAACGATGATTTCCCATCGCATTATCTGGAACAACCAAGCCCTAATTTAGAGCAGACAAAACGTATACTTTGACGTCTTTTACAATGCATTCAGGCTCTTTGATGCCTGCTCTGTTATGTGGAAGGGATTAAAACGGCATATCCTCTTCAGCTTCTTCAAGTTGTGGAGCATCCTGCCATTTTTCTACTTTTACCTCTTTAGCATAAGTCTTTCCTTTGTATTCTTCGTGAATGACTGTAATTGTTAAAGGGGCATTTGTGATATGTGAATCTTCTAGTAATTCAGGGATAGCATCAACTTCTTGAACCTCGCCTTTACTGTTTTTAATTTTAACAGTATCTAACGGGTATTCAATTGCTTTTAAAAAGATATTTAATCTTTTATTGCCAGCGGGATTAGAGACAAAGGTGTCATCATTTCCTGGAGATTTCCATAAGAAGAAACCTTTGCTCCTGACTTGCATTTTACTATCATCAGCTAACACATAAGTAGCTTCGTAAATATCGGCTACTTGATTGTCGCTGTTTGACCATTCTCTTTTATATCCAAAGTTCTTGATGTAGACATTATGTACTCCAGCGTCTACAACTTTGAACTCTTCTTTTTCAGAAGGATCATAGTATGTTACTTTTTCTTCAAAGTCCATTTATTTACCTGTACTTTCTTTTTTTGGTTTTGATTGTTCGTCAATCCATTTATAAAGATCGTCAACATTAAGTTGATTCACTTTACCTTTTGTTATGTTAAGACCTATTCTGGCTATTTCTTTTGAATCAAAGCCAGCTTTAAGCATCTTTTCGTTAATCATCATCTTATCATTCTCATCAAGATCTACAACTTGATTTCTATACACATCATCTGCAATATTCATATACATATTAAATGCTTTTTTCATACAATCTGTATTAGCAGATTTAATATCATTGCCAACGTCTACAAAAGTACCACTTTCTCTGCCTTTTTGTATGCGATGAGCAGCAACCATATCTCCACTTCGCCTTATCCCAGCACTAAAGTATGTTAATCTGCCGTGAACAACGTAAGCTTCGGATCCTAAAGCTTCACTTTTAATAATCTCCCAGCTCCAGCCAGGAAACTCCGTGTCAGCAATATGTTTCATGTATCCAATTTCTACATAATCAAGTCCCATCTTCTTAGAGATTTGTGAAGGAGGCGTTGTCATGTCACTTACTTTTTTATGTTTATCTGTTACTTTTAGTAATTCTTTTTCAATGCCTGCTGGCATATTTTCTAGTACGGTTAGTCCTACGTCTTTCATTTTTTCTCCTATTTGGGTGGTTTCATTAAGTTTATAAAGCCTTTTCTTACATTATTAAAGAATTTGTCTTCAATTCCTCTCCAATTCCCAACTTTATTAGGTTTTTTGGCTTTTTTCTTAACATTTTTAGGTGATTTCATTATTTTGCTTTCTTTTTGTAAGGTGAATTGCAATGTTGCTCGAAATTACAGTAGCCATCACATTCCCACTTATAAGTAGGCGTAAAATTCTGCAATCCAAAAGGTGGAGGCTCTGTGTTTAATTGATTGTCTAATACAGACTTCCAATATTCTTTAGCAAATTCTTTATAATTTAAATCTATTGATTTACTCTTGATTTTGCTATCATTCTTGTTTATATATATATTTTCCATATAAACAACTTCATCACATTCAATTTTATCACTTTCTTCAATCATAAAAGCATAAGTTCCAAGCTGGTAAGCATAATTATCTTTATCATTCTTTTTACTTAAGATTTTACCCGTTGCTTTCCTGAATGTAAACTCATGACACGTTTTATAATCATATAAATAACCTTTTCTATCTTTAATTATTAATAAATCAAAGTGTCCCAGTAGTTTATGCTCTAAATTAGCTACTTCATGTTCAATTAAGATCTCTAAATCAGGATTGAAGTGAACATCCCCCGTATCTTCTAAGTTTTTTAACATCCATTCCATAGCTTTATCAAAATCCTGACCAACTAATGTGCCAAGCTTCATTTTTCTTATATTATCTGCGTCAGTTTTTCCCTTTGTATAATTATTAGCAGCGTACCATTGCTTTCTTTTACATAAACCAGCACCAGATGCAGCATAACTAGTATAATTGACATTCATTAAATCTCCTTGTCTAATTATATCTTTCTCATCTGATTCTAGTGCTAAGTATCTATCGTAAATATCTACTGGATTAATGGGACATTTTATATCGTTCACGACGTACCTCCGATTTCATATATTTAATTTGTTCACTATGAATTTTACCTTTGAATCCCTTTAGTGAATTTAAGGCTTTATGGTGGTCTTTTCTAAGATTTCTTACCGAGTCATCGAGGTATTCACTATTTGTATCTTCAACAATATAAGGATCTGAAGAGTCTATCATCTTACCGTATTCACTCTTCCACATTTTCATTTCTTTATATAATTTCAGGACTAAATCGACCATTTTAGTTCCTGATTGGCTTTGCAATAGTGATGTATCGTACTTTATCATAATCCTAATTCCTCCAGTTTTGCTGCTATGTAAGATTGATTTTCTTTTGGTAGTTTATCCCAAGATTCCATAAATATATTATATGCTTTTTGATATCTTTTTAAATGATATTCTTCTTCCAAGAGAAGTGATGTTATGTAAACAGATAGATCCGCAGCTTCTTCAATTGCTTCTTTTAGATTATCTCTATTTTTCTGTCCATTAATGGGGATGTCATCACCATATCTTTCCCTTCCAAGCTCTAATCTATTATAGATTAATGTCATTACTCTTTCTTCATTCTTTTTAAGTTTCATTCCTTTTCTTTCTGATGATTTTCATCATATATCTTGTTAAGACATTTATTATACATTCTTTCGTCAGTATCTCCATCTCTGTCATCATAGAGATTTTCACATTCGATACAAGTATATTCTTCAGCCATTATTTGCTCTCTTTTTTGTGTTGTAATCAGGTAATATTTCCATTCTATCTTCGTATTCATCAAATTTTGATATGAATTTTTTAACTTTCTCTTCATCGTTTATTGTAATCCATTCATTGGAAGCTAACCCCTTCATTAGTTTCATTATATTGATAGAAAATGTTCTAGTCATCATTTATCCTCTCTCATCCATTCTTTTACTGGTACAATTAATTTTAATTCACCAGCCAATGTTTTTACATACCCTTTATCAAATGCTTTTTTATAAGATATTCTATAAATGTATTTCTCGGTAAAATAAACGATTCTTTCAATGTCCTGGTTGTTTATTTCATCAAGATTTATAGTCCAAGAGCCAAGTGGCTTTCCAAAGTTTCTTAGTTTGCCCTTTTCTGATTCTTTTTTAATATATATTCCATCATTAACTGTGCCATGCATTATTTGTACTCCTTACTGTCTTCAATACCTGTTCCAGATCCTACATTGTCGTCTGGGTCAAGAACTCTTCTTCCTATAAATGGAATTAATTCTTTTTCCATTCTATCTATCCTGTTGGAAAGATTTTTATCAGTATCTTGCATCACTTTCAGGATTGCAGCTATGTCTTTAAATAATGTATCTATGTCATTCATGCTAATTTTGCCTCCTCGCATTTAGGGCACGGTTCTTCTCTCACTTCTTGGTCGAGATATTCCTCATCATCCTTAAACTTGGCTTCCCCCAAAAAGTTATACAACACTACACCTTCACCTTTACATTCGGGACAATGTGGGTCTACTTCAGGAATCTTCATACTTATTATTTGATTATTTATTCGTTGAGTTTCAATAATTTCATCATAAACTTTTATTAAGTCTACCGCTAAAAGAACAAGTTTATCTGATGCATAGTCCCTGGACCTCATAAATTCCTTCATTTTTATAATAGATTGTTTAAGCTGGCTGTTCATTCTTTCACCTCTTTGTTATGTGATGTGTTAAATAAATTATATGGAACTTCTTCGATGTCTTCAGATCCGCATAGATTACATTCGCATTGGTCATAAGATGATTCCAGTTGCATCTCTTGTTTTTCTACATTCCAAGTTGCATAGGCATCCCAAACAACATTTTCAGATGACTTGCAATGTGTACATATATAATCCTTTAACTCTTTATGTTCATCTCCAAGATCTCTGTATGAAATATAATCATCATTCATCTGTCTTCTCCGTCAGGTCTAAGTGAATCTTCATCTGGCTCTGGTAATGGTAGCTCTGTCCCGCAGTCCTCACAGTTATATGATTCGTGAACATTTGTATCCCATTCAGCAGGTTGATACTCTGTATTTTCATGTTTACAGAATTCATTATCAAGCTCACCTTTATTATTATATATAGATTCAACGTTACCTGACTCATCACATTGTAATCCTATACATCTTATATTTTTCTCTAGTTCTTTAAAGTCATGCTTATCAACTTGAGACATTTTTACTTTAATATCTATTAAATAATCTATTAGTTGTGATATTATCATAATTTCTTACCTATGTTAATAGTTATATATAATTCTTTATCTTTATGAGTTCCGTCTTCATTATACTCTATGTATTCATCTAACGTATCACACAACCATAACATATGAGGTTCTTCTTGAGCTGATTCCCACCAGCTTCCTGTATCTGTTACTTCTGATATTCTTGGATTATTTATTGTAGAGTCTACTAAATTAAGCATTATGGATCCTGGGAAGTCTTTAGTCGAGAATTGTAGCGTATAACTTAGGTTTTTATCGTATTCACCTATTATTTTATCTATTAAGGTGTCTGCACCCGCTACGAATGCTTCACGATATATGTCTTTAGCTGGGTCATCGAATACCCATTGCAGGTCATTGAGTTTATATAGTTTGACTGAGTAGATTGACATCATTGTTATTATCTTTCTTTTTTATTATTGGGTGTATTGGATCGCAATTGTAACATTTGGAAATAAATCTGTGTTGGTCTGCTTGCCCGAACCAG
>Ga0257122_1001449_pt1 | contig 16636 bp, 10 predicted proteins | sample SI106_120metaG_FD_190146 | JGI IMG/M metagenome (GOLD analysis project Ga0257122, IMG submission 190146) | Marine microbial communities from Saanich Inlet, British Columbia, Canada - SI106_120 | ecosystem: Environmental > Aquatic > Marine > Inlet | place: Canada: British Columbia | collected... | reverse complement strand
GTAACCGTTACCCAATCCTTTACCAAAACAGATTATGTCAGGTCTGATATCATCCTGACAGGAGAGAAACCACCCCTTGCACCGTTGGAAACCCGTAAGGATTTCATCAACAATCATGACGGCACTATTCTTATCACAAAATTCCCGAACCGTTCGGAGGAAGCCTTCGTGTAATCGACGGGGACCTGAATATCCGATAACGGGTTCAAAGATAACTGCCGCCAGATCATCTCCCGATGCGGCGTCAAGGTATTCCATGATCTGATCAGGATCATCTCTCCCATCACTCTGAATCACCGTGCGATATGAGTCAGGTGTGGCACCATAACAGTCTGGAAAAAACTGTGCAAGGAACATGGTTCCGTGAGTTTTCCCATGAAAATGGTCTCTGAATGTTATAATCCGCTTGCGGCCGGTTGCCTTTCTGGCCAGACGTATAGCATGTTCTATTGACTCAGCACCTGTACTGTAAAGGGATATCACCTCAAGGCCTTCCGGTAATACAGAATTAATCCTGGAAATAGCCAGTAACTGCGTGTCTGTAGGAAAGAATGAGGATGCCCAGATGGTATTTACCTGTTTTATGAACGCCTTATTGATCATCTGGTTGTTATGCCCGCAACTCACCGTACCCATTGCCGCAAAAAAATCCAGGTACTCTTTTCCTTTAATATCCTTTAAGCTTGTTCCCTCTGCAGATTTCAGGACAATAGGATACTTAAGATAGTGGTCCGGTCGAAAGTAATGAGAGGATGGTGAATTATTTGTCATCTTTATTAATTGTTTCAGGTGTCGTTTGCTCTATATTCAGGATGTCCTGCCATTTTTTACTTCTTGACAGGAGCTTTTTCTCAAACGATTCAAAGATTAATTTATTAACCTCAAATAAAAGTTCGTTATCCTTTCTGTATTTATGAGGACCCTCGATAAACCTGGATCCCATAAAATCGTTATGAAATTTAATTGATACCTTGTTCTTGGGATGAACACATCCATAGATAACCTGAAATCCAAGCCAGGTAAAAGCAGTCTTAAAGAATGCAACGGTCAATTTATAACCTAACCCGGAGTTCATATACTCTATATTTCCGATAACGATGCCGAACTCAGCACTCTTCTCATCTTTGTCTATTTTGAAGAGCTGGCAATAACCAACCGGAATATCTCCAGGGCCTCTCTTCATAGTCATAAAATGGAGACTTCCGCTATCTCTAAGATACCTTTCATACCACTGAACCTGTTCATCCATACTCTCCGGAGGAGGAGATGAAAGATGTTTACTGACTAACGGTTCATTTCTCCAGGTAAAAAGGGTCTTCAAGTCTTTGTATACTATTGGACGAAGAAAGAAATGTGAATTACAAAAGTTCAGGAGAGATGGGTTTATATCTTCATAGTATTCTTTTGCATTTTTTTGTATAGAATTAAATTTGTTCATCAGTAAATCCTGTTTGCTTCGCATTTTGGATAGTATTTTATTATAGAATCAACATCTTTCCTTTTTCTCATCTTCTCCGGAAAGAATTCCAGAAGCTTGAACAATCCGATTCTTGAGTCCATAAAAATTGGATCTTTTAAAACATTGAGGAATTCCTTATGAAATGGGTGGGATTCTAAATGGACTGCTAAATCTTGAAACTTTTCATCTGAATTGATACCATAATCAACCCCCAGATTCATAATCCGCTGGAATACAACATAATCACACCCGTATCTCTTTCCTAATTCAATAAATTGTTTCATTTCCCTGAAATTGTTTGCCTGAACAACAAAATTGATATTAAAGGTTTCTATTCTATTCTTTTTCCTCAATCCACTCACAAATTCCATATTCCTCAACAATTTATGAAAACTTCCTCTGCGGTTACGCTTGTATGTTTCTTCAGTTGCTGCATCAATAGAGATACTTACCCAATCAATGGCATAATGGCTGTTCTTAATCCTGGCCCACATACCGGGGGTCAATAAGAGAGCGTTAGTCTGTAGTTTTATTCGCACATCCGGAAAACGGTCACGATCAATATTCTGTAAGAAATTTCTGTGGAGCGTACTTGCAAGTGGATCACCACACCCTGAAATCATTAATCGCCTGGCGTCCTTAAGCCCATCTTTAAAGACCTTAGCTTGAATAGATTTGAGTCTCGCCAACTCACTTCCCTTACACTCAAAAGATTCCTGCCTGCAGTATGGACATGAGAGGTTACAGGACTTATCATAAGATATTTCGATTGTGCGGGGGCCGGTTTCCAGTTGGGTCAACTGCCGCTTAATAATATCCTGATAAAATTTTCCACCGAATTCTTCCTTCTTTCTCAGCTTATGGTCCTGAAGAAATTCACACTCCTTTTCGTTGCAAAACCTGTATGACCCGTCAAAAATTGACTCTCTTATCTTGACAGCACTTTCTGAATTCCATATTTTTTCTAGTGAATTCCTCTTAAGATTTCCCGCACTTGTATGCATCCTACACGTACTGCATAAATATACATCTCCATTATCACATACCGTCAGGTACTCAAAAGGAAATGGACAAAAGAATCCCTTAAATTTATGTCCTCTCACTCTCGTAAGCTTTCTAATTCTTTCATTTTGTATCTGTTCTAATACTTCATCATCCAGAGGGTTATATTCAGTTTCAATATACAAAAAAGATTTTATCCCTGAATCCTCCAGGGCATCTCTCTCTTTTTTGCTTAAAACCTTAATGATTTCCCTCTCGATTAACAGGTCTATGTTCTGACCCGCTTCCAGATAAGTAAGATGAGAAACAGGCTCCTTTTTTTCGTAGAGATAGGTCATTAATTTCTTTCTAAAGGAACCTTCTTTCAATTGAGTGGATCTCGTTTTGAGCCTTGCGGCATATTCAACAGGCGACACGCTATTATCACCGGATGGACGACGGCAGATCTCCGCAAACTGATCCTTGCCCCTGTTGATAATATGCCTGATTTTTACTGTCTTAGACTCGGTGAGTTTCAGTTTAGTCTGTATATCCTCCCATGCTCTATCCTTCACATAATCCAGCTTCCGTATTTTTCTTTTCTCAATCCTGTGAATCTTATTCAGTATCTTTTCGGATACCTTGTCATCCAGAGGGTCATATCCTGTTTTAATATATAAAAAAGATTTTATTCCTGAGGCCTCCAGAGCGTCTCTCTCTTTTTTGCTTAAGACCTTACTGATTTCTCTCTCCATTGACCGGTCTATGTTCTGACCCGCTTCCAGATAAGTAAGATGAGAAACAGGCTCCTCTTTTTCATAAAAATATGTTATTAATTTCTTTCTAAAGGAATCTTCATCCAAGTGGGTAGATCTCGTTTTGAGCCTTGCGGCATATTCAACAGGCGACACACTATTATCAATAGATGGGCGAAGGCAGGCATCTGTAAACTGATCCTTACCCCTGTTGATAATCTGCATGATCTTTTCTACCTTAGACTTGTTGAGTTTCAGTCTTGTTCGTAACGGTTCCCATTCCATATCACGCTCATAATCCAGATCCTCCAGGATATCAGGAGGCCTGACTTTAGGTGAAAGGGGGGGATCTGCAGTCCAGGAGAAGCCTTCATCAACAATGAAATCGTATAATTCCGGGAAAGTAGCTTTAAAACTCTGTTTTCGGCTTTTGTCCAGATCATTGGTAAAAATCATGAATTCACGCATGACTTCGTGATAGTTCCCTATCGTGTCCTGCTCCAATTCCAGAATTACATTATTTATGGTAAAAAGCGTGTCTGGGTGAGCCTTTAGCTGAGGCGACCTGTCAGCATAATCCTTAAGCTGTTTTGCGGCAAGCAATCTGGCTTTCGGGGGCATAATACGTATATTCAGATAAAGAGGACTCTGCAGGAGATTCAGGTTGCAGGGAATATTTAATGATTCCGCATATTCAAGAAGATCTGTAATTGATAAAACATTGTAGTTCTGAATGGTCGCTGAGATTGCACAGGAAATCCCGGGATAAAGGCTAATTTGTTGTAAATGATGTTTTATATCAGTCCACTTGCCGGGATAACGAATATAATCGTAAACAGAACCGGTTCCGTCGATACTCAAAAACATATGTACCGATTTGAAATTATTTAACTTTTCAAAAAAACTTTCCGGAAAAACTGTTAGATTTGATGAAAATTCGAGACTGATTCTGTGAGACACTCCGCGTTCAATTAAGATATCAACTAGTTTCATTATGAAAGAATTTATCAGCGGCTCTCCTCCGGCAAAATAGAATCCTCGAATATCTTCCAGATTCTCAAGCAGCTCATTAGTGATAAAACCTTCCGCTTCATACCATTTCAATCCATCAGGAAATCTTGTCCCCTCTGTATCAGGACTACCGTATGCCCATTTACGGTGAACAGGATCATTCTGAATTGATCGACTATAATCGGCATGACACATTCGGCATTTGAGATTACACAGATTACCGGGACGAATATCGTAATAGACGGGAAGATCAGGTACCATAAAATCGCTGCGAAGAGAGTCCCGAACACGTTTTTCCCATCTTTTCCGTTCCTCATCGGCAATGAGCCATCTACGATTATGGAACTCTCTATGAGCGATTTGTCCTTTTTCCAACTGTTTGTCACACGTAACGCAGGCCTCCACTTTTTCACCTGCCAGCATCCTGCGTCGAATGTCCCGCATCTCCGGAGAATTCCAGATTTCACGAAGTGGTAGATCCTGAAGGTTGAGAAAAGGTTTCTCACTATCGCTCGTAAGCATCCTGGTAGCAATGCAACAAAGTTTTACATCACCATTAACATCTGCAAATGTGTGTACCCACGGCAAGATACAGAATGTCTTTGAAGAGAAACAGCTGCCATTATACCCCTTATTCAATTTCTGTCTTCTTACTATCTCTTCCACAAGTTTATTGCCAAAAGGATCATATCCGGTTTCAATATCCAGCATACTGTCTATCCCTAAAGACTCAAACATCCTTTTCTGCTCACTACGCAGGAGCGCATTGATCTTTTCTCTCGTTGATAAATCATACCGGACACCTGCCTTTACATAGTTAATCCTGGACAAAGGCTCTCTCTCGTTTGAAAGAAATCTCAGGAATTTTTTCTTGAAGCCACGATTATCCATATGAGGAGATTCCACCTTAAGCTCCGCAGCATAGGCTACAGGCGACTTTCCGTTGTCCAGTGACTCTCGAAGACAGAGGTCCGTATACTGATCTTTATATCGATCGAGTAGGTCTCTTGTTTTCTTAGCCTGTGTTTCGTCAAGCGTTATTCTTGATTGAAAAATATTCCATTTCATAATTTGATGTGTTGGCCAAAGCCTTCCAGTTAATATTCATTTTCATTATTAATGTATAATATTTACCAAGTGCAGGAATTAATCCCTTATAATAAATCCAACGCCATAATACCAATGCCTCAAACATTTATCAGGTTAAATCTTTTAGACACTTTCTTCCATTAACCTTTTTACTTCTGTCGTGAATTTAGCACTCTTCGAACGGACGTAGCTCACTAACATGTTGTTCTGAGCGAAGCAAAGAATGTCAAGCGTGTATCTTCTTGATTATATTAAAATATTTTTTTTGCTCATTAATTAAGGTTGTCTACCTGTTTCCCTGACAACAGATCAAGCCTCTGCCTTAATGGTGAATATCCTGTATTTATTGCCGTCAATGGCTTAATTCTTATCAGCTGCCGAAATGTGTTCTGCTGCACATTGCTGAGGAAATGCATGATTTCATTCTCTCTCTCTAATACCAACTTTTCAACGCCTGCATATGCGGACTCACAGAAGTGATCCATTTCCCTCAGCGCATACTCTTTACAGCGTGCTAGCAGGGAACCCTCATCCATTTCAAGGGCAGTAGTCGCATAACCTGAGACGTATTCCAGAGGTGATGCAATTTCCTCTGATATGCCGTATGAATAGATCTCTGTTATGTTGTCTTTCATGTTATTTAGAATTCTCCAGATCTTGAACGACTGCATATCATTCAGAGAGAGTTTTGACCGAAAAAAATCCCACTCCATATCGTGCAATATCAAGTTAAATACTTCTGCATCACACAACTTCAGCAATCCATCCTCATTATTATCTTCAGGTATAAAGGGTGTCAGGTTTCTCATCCAGACAATCGGATCCTTCATTACAGGATCAGTAAGTACTGATAAAAACTTTCTGTGCTCAGGATGGGAGGCTTCATGAACTGCAATTTCCCTGAATTCACGGTCAGTAAATGTTCCCCAGTTTTCAATATGCTTGAAAGCGACCCAGTCGCACCCATACTTTCTTCCCAATTCAACAAAAGACTTCATCTCTGTATAATTATTTGCCTGAACGACAAAGTCCATGACGAATTCTTTTATTGCCTGCTCTTTTCTAAGATGTGCGATAAAGTTTAAATTTTCCATCAGCGCTTTGAAATCCCCTCCACGATTTATCTGATAGGTTTTCCATGTTGCAGCATCAACAGAAACACACACATTGTCGATAGCACTATGGCACGAGGATAGAGCATCCCACATTTCAGGGGTCAGCAACAATCCATTGGTAACTATCTGAATCCTCATTTCCGGAAAACGGGACGGGTCATAACTCTGGAGAAATCCGATATTCAGCTTACTGGCAAGTGGTTCTCCCATGCAGCTCATGACGACTCTCTTTACGTCCTTCAAGTGACTGCCAATTGTCTTACGGTGAATAATCTCAGCTGCCTTCTGGCCACTCTCTGAAGATAAAGGCTCCTTCCTGCAGGATCTGCAGACAAGGTTACACGTCGAATCATATCCAAGATTGAGTGCGGCAGGTCCCTTTTTTAACACCTTTAATCTGTTTCTTATAATATTCCTGTGTGCGGGATTATTAATTTCTTCAACCCTTGGTATCCTTCCTTCCTGCAAAGCCCAACATCGCTGTTCATGGCAGTATTGAAAGGAACCATCTAAGATAGACTCTCTTATCTTTTGTGCAGCTTCAGAGTTCCAGACATCTGAAAAATTACCCACCTTCAGATTGCCCATACTGACCGTAACCAGCCCTTCGCAGTGTGGGTTCATGTTGCCATGATAATCAATATAGATAGACTCAAATGGAACAGGGCAAAAAAAGCCTGAGTATCTGTTTTCTTTCGTGTTATCCATTGGGCTCACTCTTTATGGTAAAAATCGCATCCAGTGCAAATTTCCTCAGTATCTTTATTGATATAGCTCGATATCTTTGCAAGATATGTCTGTCCAAGTGTTGCATATTGTACATTTCCAAATGATGTATCACCTGCATAATCCATTGCGCAAAGCAGCTTCTCTCCGTCAACGGAAATAAAATCCAGTGACTGGGCAATCTTACAAATATTACCCTCAGCGGACTTATGTTTGAATATATCAACAAGCACTCTTTTATCGTCTGCAAACATCTTTTGTATCGGCAGTATGTCCGCATCAACCAATCCTTTACTTAAAATATCAGCCCTGTTATTAACTGGATGTATCCAGATATTCGAAACATCGCAACTCTTCCATTCATTCACAAAATCAACCACTTCATGCCGGTTCTGCCCGCAATATACAAAGCTTACATTAATATCAATTTCCGGGTATGACACTTTTCTCAATGCCAGGATATTGAGAAGATGGTGTTTGATCGTATTATAATCTTTCATATTCATTACGTATTGATGGGTTTCGGGTGTAGAAGCGTTCAAACTGAAATTAAACTCTACCATGCCAGCATCAACAAGCTGCCTGAACTTGTCTACATTCATATGTGATCCGTTGGTAGTCATACAGACCTTAGTTCCTGCTCCGGAAAGAGTCTGCACAATTGTTTCCAACTCAGGGTGCAGTGTCGGTTCACCAATCCCGCAAAGAATTACCTGCCTCTTTCCCCCTTCATAACGTATATACTCTGCCAGGCTATTTACGATATCCATTGAAATAAATTTATTCTTTCGGTTAAGAGCCATCCTGGGGCAAAAACTGCAGGAAGCATTACAGGCAGAAGTAATCTCCAGATCTATCAAGACATGGCTGTTGTCACCAACAGTTTGATAATTAAAATACCTTGTAGCACAAATAATATCACTGTCATTCTCGTCATTGTGATACGTTGTTGTCTGCCTGACAAAACCCTGATCGCTTTCAAAATGAAGGTCTGCTATTTTCCAATCATCCGGACAATGTCGCTGGTTTAATTCATAGACATGAGCACATGCCTCTTCAGGTCTGAATGACAGGATCTGGTTATACATACTAATCCTTCGAAAATATAATGGGCGATCGATTATATACGTCTTCAACCCGGTCTTATCAACCTTATGAAAGAAATCAGAATCTTCACCGGCGCCCCGAATTGAGTTGTCCCCTTCAAAACCACCAAGCAACTCGATCAGACTTCGAGCAATAACATACGGCTGATTTACCTCAAATATATCATTGGAAATTCCATTAATTATAATACGCCTGCGCGGACGAAGATACTGATCAACCAACCCGGTTAGCTGTGTGCCGCCTCTAAATATCTGTACTTCCGGATATTGCCTGATCGCACTGGCAAAAACCTCTAAGGTATCAGGAGCAAACATATCATCATCGTCAATAGATATAATATAATCTCCCTTTGCCAGTGAAGACAACCGCTGTCTGGTCGGACCGGTCCCTATGTTTTCCTGTTTATAATACCTGATTCTGTGATCTGATGCATGACCCTGCAACATGGCAAGCAGTCTCTCCTCGTCTTTCTCAGGAGGTCCGTCTATTACGACAACAAGTTCCCAATCATGCCATGTCTGCATCAAGACAGAATCCAGCATTTCTTTAAAGAACTCAGGTTTATATGCCGGACAGATTATGCTGAACAGTGGGCATCGCGAATTATTACCAGCATCCCTGGTGGGAGTTTTCGTTGGAATTGGAATATATTCCCCGGATAAAGCAATCTTGAATTGATCGGGAATATCGCTGTCCCCCTCATGCCCATACCTGTCACAATAAAGGGAATAATCTGAAGCCAAAAAAGAAGCGTTCTGTGAAATAATATCCCTTAACCAGAATATGGCATCCGGATCAAGGTTCATTTCATACAAGAGAGGCATGTCTATTCTATTTCTGTAAAAGCATTGGACAACACCAAAGAGAAAGAACTCCAGAGTATCATACTCTAAACCAAATAAGCCCTCTTCTTCCAGAAGATCTCTGTTAAGAACGCAAAACCAGGAGGGAATCCACGGAATCGGATATAGCGGTTGAAGGCCATTGTCACCTTTTGCATTTTCATCTTTAATTCCATATACCGTTCTTAAGGCTTTGCTATTAAAGGTAAGACCTGGAATAGTATTGTCCTGCGACAGACGCTGAGTCAACTCTCTTATGTTGCTTTGGGGTATATTGACCATATCATCAATAAACATGATAAAGGGTGCCTTGCCATTACGGATTTCAGGTAATATATCTTTGAACGTTCTATTCATAGGATATGTCCTTACATTAGCGCTTCCGTATAAATGCTTTATCTGGTCAGGTTTCTCATTGGAATCAGGATTATAAAATCCTTTGCGGACAAAGATATCAAAAGCGTTTTCAAATTGTTTCATATGGGACACTCTTTCCCGGCAAATTCCATACGCTTAAGTAAATTGTTATGTTCCGGAAGATGCTTCCAATGAGAACAGAAGATTTCATAGTTTTTCATTATAATGTTTACCTTCTCTTCCCCTGTTTTCTCTCGATAAGTACAATGTCCTTCGTGAAACACAAAGCAGTCTTCCCTTATCGCCAGTTTAAAACCCAGATCTCTGATCTGGCAGGACAGGTGAAGGTCTTCAAAAAATCCGTGTTCGTATGTGTCTTCGAAATATCCAACTCGCTTAAAGATCTCTCTATCAATGGCTAAACACATACCAGTCAAATATGGGGCAAAAGTGATATTTGAAATTGACTGCTTTTTGAAAATATGTGGGAATTGAGTAACCGTTGTGTAAAGCTCTTCGTCATTATTGTGTTTCATCTCTTTATAAATCTGCTTTCTGAATTGGTACAGATCGGTAGGATTGTTAGATACAGGTGCGACAGCCTTTATCTCATCATTTTTCCTCATAACATCTAACATCATAGTGGCAAAATCAGGAGGGACGACTGTATCATTATTAAGCAGAATCACGTATGGTAAATCACACTCACTTAAACCCGTCATTATGCTCTCTTTGAATCCTCTGTTTGATTTGTGTGATAACAGCTGGATATCTAAGTTTAGTCTAGAACAAAGCTCTTTCACCAGGATGAACTCGCGGTCATCTGATCCATCGTTGACCAGGATTATTCGGCCTTCGCTATAGCCGGATGCTTCCACAGATTTTAAACATCTGGTTACCAGCATGTATTGATTATAGAAAGGTATTATGATATCTATCAAGATCTTATCCTCTTTTTGAAATAACATTAATAATAGACACGATCAAATATTATCATCGCAGATGCTGAAATTCAATATGTTCTTCCATATCTTTCCTGATTCAACAGTGTTTATAAATCAGAATATAATACCAGGAAAGATTAAAAATGATTGCTTTTTCTATGCAAAAAGATTATATATTATGCGTGCAGAAATGGGATGTATGTAGTACACCTGCAGTCTTAAAAACCTGTTTTTAAAACAGCACAAACCGCATCAGACATGAAAAAAATTAGTTTTAAACCGAGTCTTACATAGGATGTGAAATGATATCGGACTATACTATCGTTACGGCTTCTGATAATACATACTTTCACTTTGCGAAGGGGTTAATCCTTTCCATTCGTGAGAAAAAAGAGGGGCGTGATGTTTCTCTTTCATTTCTGGATCTGGGTTGTAGCTCAGAACAGCTCCAGTGGCTTGAAAACATGTCGATTCACGTTAAGAAAGCCGACTGGAACATTCAATTTCCTACACAGGTTCCGAAACCAAATCACATTAAGGCCCAGGCGGCCAAGCCTTTTTTGAGAACCTATTTTCCAGGCCATGATGTGTATATCTGGATGGATGCGGATACATGGATTCAAGACTGGGAAGCAGTTGAACTCTATTTAAGAGGAGCGCAACAATCAGAAATTGCCATAACGCCGGAGATGCATCGGTCATTTAAAGGGTATTATGAATACGGTATTGGGTATCAATGGCTTTCCTGGAAGGTATATGAAGATTGTTTTGATAGCCGGGAGGCAGAAAAATACCAGAGATATCCTATTATAAATTCCGGTGTATTTGCTATGCGAAAGGATTCTAAGTTGTGGGACCTGTGGGCGGCACAACTTACCCTTTCATTGCAGAAAACCCAGCATCTATGCACGGAACAAACCACCTTGAATCATGTTATTTATGGATTTGACTATGACCAATTATTAGAAAATGTTGAATTCCTGCCAGTTACGTGTAATTGGCCCTGTCACCAGGGTCTGCCCTTATTTGACTCGGAGAGATGCCTTCTGGTCGAGCCGTTTCTTCCTTACGAAAGACTAAAGATTATTCATCGATCCGGTGACACTATAAAAGAGAAAGGGCAGGAAGACATATCTACCCTAAATGGAAAGACAATTAGGATGAACCTCAAATATAAAGAGGGTAAATATGATACAGAGTTGAGTACAGCGGTATGTGAAGTTAATCTCTGGCAGTGACAATAAAAGAAGTGAACTAGAATTATAAGATCAAGGAAGATATATTATTAAATGAAAGGAGGGTTTAAATAATGTCAAACGCTACATGGATGTCAGACATGGCCAGTGCGATTGGTGGCCGTAAACTTAAGGAAGTCGCATTACCAGGGACTCACGATTCAGGTACATACGCAATTTCGGCTGACTCTGATTTCTCTCCGGACAATCCAAATGACGCGAAGGACTTTATTAAAAAGTACCTTGAGAGTGTTCCTTATCTTGATATTCCCGCAAAGAAAATTTTTGCTGGCTGGGCAAAGTCACAAAGTAAAAATATAACAGATCAGTTGGAAGCTGGAATTCGTTATCTTGATCTCCGGGTTTGTCGGCGCAGTGGCAACGATATGTATATTGTTCATGGCATGTATGCCGAGAATGTTAATGTAGTAATTGATGCAGTACACACGTTTGTGACCAATAATGATAAAGAGATCATCATACTCGATTTTAACCATTTTTACGAGATGACTACAGGCTCACACAATGCTCTTGTTTCCAAACTCATTTCCACTTTTGGAAATGTTCTGGCGCCACGTTCATTCACTGTAGATGCAACCGTTAACGACCTGTGGGCAAAGAAGCAACGCGTCATCATCCTGTATGGCAACGGTGACGCAGTAACAGCCAATGCACAATTATGGTCACAAAGCTCGATCAGTTCACCCTGGCCTAATAAGACTGACACCGCCAGCCTTAAGAATGCGTTGGAGGGTGAGCTTCCAAACAAACGTGATACATTCTTTGTCCTACAGGGAGTGCTAACCCCAGACGGTGAAATGATAAAAAAGGGTTTCCTCCCGGATCATTGGCATTCTCTGGAGGATGTTGCAAAAGATACAACTCCAAAAGTAGTTGGCTGGATAAAGGATTTATGGGCTAATCAAAACTTGAACATCGTAATTGTTGATTGGTTTGAAGTATCTAATTATGTAGATGTTGTAAAATCTCTAAGTTAATATGTCAAGCCACCGGTTGTCCTGTGGCTTGAGCATTGTTTTGAGTGTGGAAGAGGATCGAGATTTCAGCCATAGCAACAATATTGTTTCCACGTGAAAATGAGAAGAATTCATCAATCATTTAATTTGTCAGGACTTTTTCGCAACACCAATATAATTAAAACCAGCAATTCTGGGGGTTTTGGACAAATATAGAGTTTTTATCGTTTTGATACGAAAGCCACCCTCGTGAAGATATTTTGATATTGGTTGGTTCAAGTGACATTCGCCACCTGTTATTTTACAGATAGGGTTGATTCTGCTCTGCCATTTAAGAACAGTTTTATGAGGTGCGGCACCATGCTCACATAATAGCAGTTTACCAGATGGTTTTATTACGCGATGTACCTGTCATAATGCGGTATGCCAGGCAGAAATGGTACATAGTGTATAGGTCAGAAGCGCGGTATCAGTGCTGTTATTCTCCAATGGTATTTCTTCTCCGGGAAGGCCCAACCACCTGTACAACTTTTCTATCTCTTTTTTACAGAAAGTGAGGATGCGAAATGTTTGAAATTTTAAATATCGTGATTTCGATAGGAGTGATATTCTTAATTCTAAGTATGATTCATAAATATGTTATGAGCATGGTAAAAAGGATGTTTGGAATCAAGGCAAGGGTTATCGCCGCTGAATTGGAAAACATCCTCGATGGTCATTTACTAAATTATTTTAATACCTTTCTAATGCAAACAGATACAGCTGCGGTTGGTAGCAAACCAGGAAGTTTTAAAAAAAGTAAAACTTGTGTGAGAGTCTTTGAGAAAGAGCAGTTAGAAAAAATTATCGACCAATTTACAATTTTCATAGAGAGTAAAAGTGTCAAGCAGGTTGCAGAGGTATTGCACATAGAAGGTGTAGGTGATAAAGCGGAAAAGGAGATAGAAAAGATTAAAGAGAAGTTGGAGGAGATCAAAGAAAGTGGTTCTCTGATCTACGACAATACGATGGCTAAGATTAGCAAAGTCTATGAGGATAAAATGCGGAAATATACAATCGTCTCAGCTGCTATTCTTGCATTATGTATTAACGCTGATTTCTTCCAGATTTACCATTCCCTTTTCAAGCAACCGTTAATCAGCGAAAGCATTGCCGTAAATGCTACACAGTTGGAGAATCAGATTACGGCGCTGGTAAACGATCCGGCAAATCAAGGTAATATCGATAGTATAAGCAAGGAAGTTACTAATGCCTCAAATAATGTGGCTGAGATAAAGAGTATCATGAATAGTACCGGCTTAGAGTTTGGATGGACAGAGGAAGAGGTTAACCGGATTCTTTATAAAAGCGGGAAGGCTTCATCCGATTCATCGAAGGAGTACAGATCCGGAGTGTCTATTGCCTTAAACATTTTTTCAAAATTAGCAGGTATATTTACTGCGGCCCTGCTCATAAGTTTTGGGGCACCATTCTGGCACGATTGGTTATCATCATTTACCGGTATGAGAAAGGGGCTGTTAGCGATCCGCACAGCAAAAACAAATGATAGTACAACCGGTCAGGCAGGAGTGGTGAAGACAAGCCAGACAGAAAACAGTCCCAAATAGAGTGAGAAATAATCTACAGTTTTAACAGGACAGGTGCAGGTAAAGATAAAAACTATTAACAATAGCCATTTCTTTAGCAGCTGATGGAGCGGAGTGGCAACGTCATAACTCGAAGTCAGCAGTTCATGGCAAAAGTAGGCAAACGTTAAACAGTGATGTCGGTACGGACGTATGGCTTTTTGAGCGACTCTATCACTTCCAAACAGCGAATGTAACTTGTCGTATTTGCGCGCAATGCCTCTACCCATTGAGAACTTGCTTGAAACTAAAGTATATCAACCCCGGATGAAATAAGGAATAGTTTTGTGTCCTTAATTGATTTGTTACATTATAGTGTCAACCTTACATCTCTCTTTTAATATTCTGCTTCGTTATAAACTCCACTCTGCAGAGCGGTCCACTTTCATTATTCAACAATTAATTATTAAAAATAAAAGAGGGCTCATGGATCTTTTATAAAACCAATCACTTCTAATTATCTAAGTATATTTTTTTTCTCTAGAAATTATTCTCTCAGATAGTAGAGTATATTTCTTACAGGAAAACATTAAGAGGGTTTATTTAGTGCTTAAAAAAAATATTATATCGGTTTTGTTTATTTTCGGAATTGGCGTTCAGGCAGGCTGTTGTTATCATCGTTCAAATCCTCCTATGCTACCCAAAGCCTGGTATGGCAAAGAATGTAACGTGAAAAGTCTGGAGGATGATCCTGAACAGTCAAAACTCCATGTATTGGTTATGTATCGTGGAACGTCTTGTGTGCATACTACCTTGCGGGTATATTGCCGGACTAATGGGCCTGTTTTCTGGGATCCGGCAGGTGGGTTTGCTGCTAAGCACCGTTATGCGGGCCAGGCGCGAAGGTATAGGCGTTATGATGCCCCTGTCAAGGATGGGACTGTGCGTGAGAATGATGTGCTTGTCGGAGAAGTGCCTGGTCTTAACCAATATCTGGATTGGCGGAAACGTATTGACACAGATGCTGTTGAGATTTTTGAGTTTAATATTCCAGATGAGCAAGCGGAAGAGATCTGGAATATTCTTCGGTATGGTACCAAGCGTTCGCATCCGAAAGGTCGTTTTAATACAAATGCTATGGGAGGGTTGTGTGGGTTCTCGGTTGCTAAATTCCTTCATCGTTTTGCTGAGGATATTGTTAAGGTGGATACGGTCTGGCATCCTCACAATCTGGCAAATCAACTTTATAAAGAAAACCCGGACAGAGTAATTATTTATAGAGATGGACATTTAAGTTTTTATATACCGTCTGAAAATCATGTTGAGTCGCCTCAATGATTTGTTTAATACGTAGACAGTATCGAAGGTTAATGGCATTTGAGACTGGAAATATTAAGAAGAAATTGTTATGTTTTTCAGTGTTCTTCTTTTATAAAATGTGGGTATAAAATTAATAGGTGTAATTATATGAAAGTACTGAATTCCTGTGTTCTCTTTTTCGTGTTAGGTGTTACCTGTGTAAATGCCGGTTTTGCTGCAAACACTCCAAACCGTTATCCAAAGTCAAAAACCGGAATTATTAAATATGAAATCTACGGTGCTACCATAGCAGGGACTGAAGTTCTTTATTATGATGATTGGGGAAGCCGGGAGGCAAAATATATAACAACAACCATGGAGTTAGGAGGGTTATCGGTGACAAGAAATACCTTAGTTCTTCTTGAGAAGAATGGTCAATGGATAAACAACGTTGACCTTAACACAAGAACAGGAATAAGGATGAGGAACCCCAGGTATAAAGATTTTATTGGACAATCGAGAAGAGAAAGAGAAAAAAATGAAGAAAATAAGAATATAGACGCAGGTGGAAGGAAAGTAGAAATAGAAAGGGTTATCGGTAAACCATGTGTAGTCTGGGAGAAGCAAAATACCGGTATCAAAACCTGTACATGGAATGGGATTGTTCTGAAAAAAATATCCGATCTTGGATTTTCAAGGACAACCACGGTTGCGACAGAAATAGATGAACGCGTTTCTATTCCTGAGGAAAAGTTTACAATTCCTCCGGATATCGAGATGAAAACTGTGGATATATCTACATTCCACGGCAACTAATGGCGACTTCTGCTTATCCATTTAAAATATAGCTTTTCACACATAATGAAACCTTCACCTTGATTATCAAAGAATTGTTGCTTCTGGAACCTGAACTAATTGATAGTGTTAAGGTGTATACCAGGGAATCATTCATCTCAAATTTACTATGGCTGACAATAAGGAAAACTTTGAATGGTGTGTAATTGGTGCGGGTCCTGCAGGAATTGCTGCAGTTGGTAAACTATTGGATCATGATATACCTGCTCAGAAGATTTTATGGATAGATGATAAATTCAAGGTAGGTGATTTAGGGGCTAAATGGTATGACGTTTCCAGTAATACTACCGTGCAACTGTTTCTTGACTTTCTAAATGAA